>Ga0190265_10003167_pt1 | contig 11206 bp, 6 predicted proteins | sample Popmic124T_FD_133135 | JGI IMG/M metagenome (GOLD analysis project Ga0190265, IMG submission 133135) | Populus adjacent soil microbial communities from riparian zone of Indian Creek, Utah, USA - 124 T | ecosystem: Environmental > Terrestrial > Soil > Riparian zone | place: USA: Utah | collected...
GAACAAGTGAGCGAGTAGGTCGCTGTGTGGGCTCGCGCCCAGCATGCCGAGCAGGGCCAACCCGCCCACGACGGGGGCGACGCGTTCGAGCCATGGCCGTCTCGCGTCGCGTCGATCGAGCGCGAGCTGCGTCGCCGCCAAGACCCCCACGGCCCCGAAGACGGCGGTGGACGCGCCGATCGAAAGGTGACCGCTGCCATGCCACGCCGCGTTCATCCAGTTGCCGAATGCGCCCGCCAAGAGCACCACCAGCGGACCGCGCCCATCGCCGAGGCGACGGTTCACGGCCGACAAAAAGATGCTCCCCGTGAGCGCGTTGCCGAGCACGTGGAGTGTGTCGGCGTGCAAGGTGAGGGCGGTGACCGCGCGCCAGAGCTCGCCGTGAAGGATGCGATCGCTCGACGCCGTGCCGCGCGCAAACCATTCCGACGAGCGGCTCACGGGACCCGTGAGGGAGAAAAAAAGAACGAGCAAGAGCATCAAGATCGGCGCGACGAGAGAACGGGCGTGCGGCAAGAGCTCGCGCTGCCGTCGAGGCGGCCAATTGCGGTTTTCGGCCTCGTAAAGGCGGATGGCTTCTTCCGCGCGCGAGCGGTCGTCTTCGCTGACGAGGATGACCCAAGAGCTTCCGACGTCGCGCACGGCGTGCGCGATTCCCATCGAAGAAAGCACGAGGGTCCACTCGCGCAGCTGGGCGAGCCGGCTCACGGGACCAAGCGTCGCTTTCTCGGGGTCGGCGGGAAGCGCGGATGGCAAGGCCGACCGAAAGAAGGGGGAAAGCGCCACCCGCGAACGATAAGCACGAATCATTCGGCCGCCAGCCGGGACGCAAGAGATTTGCGTTTCCCAAAGGCAATTGCCCCCAAACGCGGTCCCGCTCCCTGTCGGCCCCCCCCTTCACGGAGTGAGGTTGAGTGAGGTGGAGTGAGGGGGTTCGGGGAGAAACAGCAACAACAACCCCTCAGCGGCCTCGTTCAGCAACTAACTCGGGCGTGCAGGAGACGTCGGCCCCGGAGGTGCGAGAGTGGTAAGGTCGGCCTCCGTCGGCGCTGCCGCTCTCGGTCGTCATGCAAAGGACTTGGTGGGCTGTCCTCCTCTACTTGTCGGCACTCGGGGTAGCTGCGTGCGTCATGAGCGCGGCGTCCTTCGCGTTCCTCAGCACCAGCTATGCCGGAGTCACCGACGACAGCGCGGTACAAGCCAGTGTGGCGGCATTCCCCGACTATCTTCGATCTGTCGTGCGGGTCATCCTTCTGCTCGGCGTCGCACAGGTGCTGGCGCTTTTCGCGACGACCGCGGGCATCGTGGTTCTGCTCGACGTGATCCTTTCGGCGAGATTCCTGCGTGAGCCCCGGGATGGGGTGAAAGGTCGGCATGCAGGGGCCGCCGGCAAGGTGAAAATGTGGGCGGGCATGGTGGCGATCGCGATCCTCGTTCACCTCATTTGGTGGGGAGCCGAAGCGCGGCGTCATCCAGGTCTTTTTTTGCCGCTCCTCAGCGCGAGCCCTCTCGCATCACCGTGGCTCGCGCTTTCCAGGGTTGCGTGGCCGGCGATCCTCGCCCTCTCCGCACTCGGCTGGTCGCGCTTCGTGCTGAGATCGAGCCGCGCCGTGGAGGCCTTGGTCGGCGCGTTGGGAGCGGTGGCTGCCGTCGCTTGGCTTTCGGTTTTCGAGCTCGGTCATCCACGGCGCGTCACTGCTTCGCACCCGTCGCCCGCAGGCGGTTCCAGTGCCGACCATCCGTATCCGAATATTCTTCTCATCGGCGTCGATTCGCTGCGGCCCGACAAGATCGATGCCGGCACGACCCCCGTTCTGGCCCGCCTATGTCGCGAATCCGTCTATTTCCCTAGCGCGCTCGTCAGCCTGCCGCGGACCGCCGCGTCGTGGGCAGCCCTCCTCACGTCGCTGCCGCCGCTCGCCAACGGCGTCGAGACGATGTTTCCCACCGCATCGCGCTCACGGCTCAGCGAGCTGGCGATGCCGGCTCACCTCGCTTCGCTCGGCTTCACGACGATGGTCGTCGGCGAATACGCCGCCGAATCTTTCGGCCGCATGAGCTTCGGTTTTCAGAAGCAGCTGGTGCCTCGCGTCGAGCTCGCACAAATCCTCGGCCAGGGGCTCCTCGGTCGCCAACCTTTGGCGCTCGGCTTCGCCGGGATGCTCTACACGGGGCCCGGTTCGCTCGCGCGCGCGCTGCCTCGACCCTTGCCCGAGCTCTTGCGCGGACTTGCTTCGTTTTCTCATCCGAGCGTGCTGGCCGACGATCTCGAGGCAGAGATCGACGTCTCGCGACCGTGGTTTGCGCTCGCATTTTACTCGCAGCCACATTTCCCCTACACGTCGTCGAGCCCTTTCGAAGGAAAAAACGCGGTGGCGGACGCCAACCATGCGCTTCGTTTCGGCAAAGACGTGACCCATGGGGACGTCCGAACAGCCGCCGATCGCGCGCAGATCGACGCGCTGTACCGAGCGGCGCTGGCGGAGACGGACGCCGCCGTGGGCGAGCTTCTCGCGCGCCTGGAGTCGTCGGGAAATCTCGAAGACACCATCGTCGTTCTCACCGCCGATCACGGCGAGGGACTCTACGAGTGTCCTACCTGCGTGGGTCATGGCGACAACCTGCGAGGCATGATGTCGCTGCGTGTGCCGCTCGCCTTTCACCTTCCGCGCCGGCGCTTCCCGAACACCGTGCCCCTTCAGATCGCCGCGCACGTGTCGCAGCTCGACGTGTATCCGACGCTTCTCGCGCTGCTCGGGGCGCCGCGTCCATCGGTGCAGGAGGGGGTGGCATTGCTGGCCCCTGACGGCGTACCGGTCGCGCTGCCCGGCGATCGGATCTTCTTTGCCGAATCGGGGGAGTGGCTTTGGCCGACGCCGGCGGTTCCATCGGCGCGCATCGCTTATCCGCCCATCACCGCCCTCGCGCGCATCGAAGACGGCCGCATCGTGATTGACGAGCCGCAGCTGCCGGTCATCCGCGCAGCCAAGCACCGCGCGGCGCTCCTTCCTCCCTTCAAGCTGCTTTACGAGCCCGCCCCCACCGGCGTCGAATGGCGGCTCTATGACATCGAACGCGATCCGTGGGAGGAGCACGACGTGAGCGATCGTCATCCCGACGTCGCCGAGCGACTACGAGCGGCTCTGCGCCATTCCGTGCTCCGGTTTTCGCACATGCTTCCGGCGGGTGACTTTTTCCTCACGCGCCCCCCTTCTTTGCCGGAGGAGTATTACTGATGGCGGCGCCGTACGCGTATGTCGTGGAGTACCGCGCCACCGATGCCTGCTTTCCGCCGCAATGCCGCATCGACGGCCGGCGCACCTACGGCCGGGCAACCACAAGTGACGCCGGCGCCGGCGCCTACGTCGCGGTCGGGTCTGATCGGCACGAGCTTTTCGCCAAGCGCGGCGTCGTTCTGGCCCCCGCCCGCGAGCTCCGTTTCACGTTGCCCCCGCGCGAGGAGCCGTCGGTGATCGACATGAGCCTCGCGTCGGTCGACGCGGAGGGAGGTACATTCCGCGCAGTCCTCGAGGTGCAAGGATCTGAGGTTTTACGAGGGACCGGGGATGCTGCAGCGCTTGCGTTCCTTCGTGTCATCGAAGGCACGACCGCGCCGTTCGAGGCGCAGCACCACGTGCACCTCCTCGGCCGTGAGGAAAAATATTTCACTCACCTGCGCCAGCCCTTGCCGGCGCGCACCGCTCCCATCACCGTCACGATTCGCAACGAGGGGGCGACGCCGCTCGGCGTCGGAGCGCCCGTGGTGCTGCGCCGGGTGGAGGGGAGGGGACCCCGCCAAGCGTTCCTGGTCGTGTTCGACGCCGTGCCGTACCCGCTCTTCGGGCAGATCTATTCGACGCGTGACGAGGGCGCCCGCTGGATTTCGACCTTCGTGGCGAGGGGGACTTTTTTTCCGCAGGCCGTTTCTCCGGGACAACTCACCGGGTCGTTCGTGCGGCGGTTCTTCCGCGGTGACTACTATCGCCTCGAAGGGGAGCCGTCGCTTTTGGGCCAAGCGTTCGACGACGCCGCGCCCGAGCGCGCGCTGGGGCCGGTGGCCCGGCTTGCCGAGCAAGGCTTTCACACGGAAGCCATGGGCGCGAACCTTTACCTGTCGCCGATCCTCTCGCGCATCGGTTTCGATGCCGACTACAACATCGAGCCGATCGAAGAGCTGCAGATCCACCCGGAGGTTCTGACGGCTCGGTTCGCCGAGGCCATCGACGCGCACGGAGACGACGATGCGTTCTTCGTCATCTGGTACGCCAATACCCATTTTCCTTGGCTCGAAGGGCGGCAAGACGCGCCCTTGCTGCGTCCCGCGCCGTTCGAGCGCGAAGACGTCGATCTCGGCGTGCTCGATCCCATCTGGAGAAACCTTTTCGACGCCGTCGAATCGCTGCGCAAGATCGTCGAACGGGCTCGCGCTCGGAGCGAGGGCGCGGAACGCATCTGGGTTCTCACCGCCGATCACGGGCACACGTTCACGGCGGGGGCTCGCGATCGTCCCTGGCGACTCACCAACGAGCTCGTCGCGGATCGCCACATGCATTGCTGTCTCGCTACGCAGCAGGAGGCGCGAACACCACTCGCCCTCGTCGAGGAAGGCCCCCCTCGGTCGGCCGGCGTGAGCAGTGGCGCGTCGGATGAACCCATTTCTACGCTTGCCGCCTGGCGCGCGATCGAACGAAGGCTCGGCGTGGATTTGGATTTGCCCGAAACGAGCGCTTTCGCGCTACCGCCAAACGACGTGCCCAGCTTCGATGACGGCATCGTGGTGTCGGTGGGCAACAGCGGCGCCCTCTTCGGTCGCTATGCTGGCCTCTCGTACCACGCGTTCGAGCCTGCTCTGCACGTCGCGCCGGCGTGGGAACCGGATCCCAGGGTCGCCTTGCTTTTACGCGGCTCGCCGGTGGCCGTCGGCGGGATCCCCGCCGAAGAGCTCTATGAACCGGAGCGCGATCCCGCTGAAGAGCACAACCTCGCCGCGGCGCGCTTCGGCGACCTGCTCGACATGCGCTTGCGCATGTCGAGCTGGCTCGCCGAATACGGTGACACGCCCGCGCACGAGCGGTACGCGTACACGCTCGTCTTCCATCGGGCGGCATCGCTCGACGTCACCGCGCCGCGCACATTTTGGCTCGAAACCGAGCCCCGGGGCGCGCCGCCTCGCGCCCAATCGCGCGTGAAGGCGGAGGGCAAAGTGTTTCGCTTCCAGGACGGCGATCGCCCGCTCGGTGTCGTCGACCTCGGCGGGCCCGCGGTTTCGCCCGGTCTGCTCGTTCGTTGCGGCGCCAGCGGGCTGCCTTTGGCGCGCATCGACGGCGAGCACCCGCGTCTCAACCTCGCGCTCGCGCGCACCAATTGCGTCGGATCGCCCGCCGGCGCCCGCCCCGCGCCCGGCGAAGCGCTGTTTCAAGCCGAGCTCGTGGGCCACAGCGAGCGAAAGCAAGGCGGCTCGGGGGCGCCGCTAGAGCTCAAGCGCGCGCTCGAACGCTGGGGCTACGTGCGCGAAAAGTGAGCGAGCGCGCCTGCCCTACGCGGCGGGTTGCTGGGGTGGCTCGGCCATCCCCGCGCACGCGACGCGATCGCGGCCGCCGTTTTTTGCCTCGTAGAGCGCCTGATCGGTGCGCTGCAACCACCGCTCCGCGGTCTCACCGGGATCCACCTCGGCGACGCCCACCGAAACGGTGAGCCGAATCGTGCGCCCGCTGTGCTCGACGCTGAGATCGCGCACCGACTCGAGGAGCCGCTCACCGAGGAGCACGGCTTCGCGTTTGACCGTCTCGCGCAGGATGATGCCGAACTCCTCGCCCCCGTAGCGCGCCACCACGTCGTCGCGGCGCCGGAAGGTCCGGACCAGACACCCGGTCAGCTGGCGCAGCGCTTCGTCGCCGCCCGCGTGACCGTAGCTGTCATTGACCGATTTGAAGTGGTCGATATCGACGAGCACGAGGCACGCCGGTTGACGGAACAGGCTGGCCACATCGGCGACGCGCCCGAGCTCCTCGTCGAAGGCCTTGCGATTGGCCAAACGGGTAAGCGAGTCGAGGGCGACCTCGCGGCGCGCCTCTTCGAGCGCGCGCCCGAGGGCCGCCATGCGCTCGCCGAGCTCCGTCACCTGGGAAACCTGCCTGCGCTTGCGCTCCTCGAAGATGACGCCAATGCTCTCTGCCACGGACATCGCTTCGCGCTTGAGCTCTTCGGTCGACGGAGATTTGGCGGCGCGCTCGAGGCGCGCCAGCTGCGCCTTCACCTGGCTGGTGGCTTCGCCTTCGCCGGTGAGAGCCTGATTCAAGCCGTGCACGAAGGCCCACACGGTCTGCCGCAGATGCTGGAGCGTCTTTTGGATGTATCCGAGCTCGTTTTTGCGCAGGTTCGTGACGTAGTGAAGCGCCGTCACCCAGTCGCGCCGGATCTGGGTCGGACGCGGATCGCCTTCCTCCCAGCGGCCATCGGGCGCCGGCGTTCGCAGGATGAGATGGGTCGCCCAGCGCTCGCAGGTCTCGAGCGTCGTCTTGGCCTCCGACTCGGGGAGATCGAAGGCGTATCTGCCGATCGCGCGCAGGATCCCGCCGACCGTGTCGAGCGCGCTGTCGAGCTCGCGTTCCATGTCGAGCGCGGGCGAGAGACTGACGGTTTCCCGCGGGGGGGTGCTCTCCTGGACGGCCGGCGAGGGTTTCGAGTTTCGCTTCCAGATCATTGGGAAATCCCCGAGGTGGTTGGATGTGCGCCGCGTCGCCGGTGCCGGGCTTGAGAGTAGCTACGGACGCGCCGGGCGGTCCTAAAGGGCGGCGCTCGGTGGGGTGTCGTGACAGCGCCCGCCTTCAATGCCGAACATCGGCTACTCTGCGCGTCCATGGTCGGGTCGCGCGACACCCAGATCTACTCGGTAGCCGACCTCGACCGACGACTCAAACGAGCGGTCGAGGGGGCGACGGCTGACGTGTGGGTCGAGGGGGAAGTCTCGGGCGCCAAGTCGGCTCCCAGCGGCCACGTCTATTTCGCATTGAAAGACGAGCTCGAGGACGCGGTCATCGAGTGCGTGATGTACCGGTCCTCGGCGGTGCGCTCGCGCCGACTGGTCCTCGACGGTGCGAGGCTCCAATTGCGCGGCCGCGCCACCATTTTCGCCCCGCGCGGGCGCCTTCAGTTCACCTGCGACATCGCGCGCCTGGCCGGTCGGGGAGCGCTCCTCGAGGCGCTGGAGAACCTCAAGAATCGGCTGTTCGCCGAAGGATTGTTCGCGCCCGATCGAAAACGTCCGCTACCGGTGCATGCCACGCTGATCGGCGTGGTGACGAGCGCTTCGGGGGCAGCGATTCACGATATCGCCAAGGTGGCTTTTCGGCGTGGCGGCGTCCGCATCGTACTGTCGTCTACGCTGGTGCAGGGACCGGGGGCGGCGCTTCGACTCGTGGACGCCATCGACCGTCTCGAGCGCTTGCCCGACCTCGACGCCATCATCGTGGGCAGGGGTGGCGGGTCGGCAGAAGATTTGATGGTGTTCAACGAGGAGATCGTCGTTCGGCGTATCGCGGCCTGTCGCGTACCCGTGGTGAGCGCGGTAGGGCACGAGGTCGACGTCACCTTGACCGATCTGGCGGCCGACGCGCGTGCCGCGACCCCCTCGCAGGCCGCGGAAATGCTGGTGCACGACGCCCATGCTCAGCGCGCGGCCCTGCTCCAGCTGCAGGGACGTATGCTGCGCGCCGTCCGCGGTCAGTTGGCGGAAGACCGGGCCGCGCTCGGCGCTCTGCGGGTCGCTTTTGCGCACTTTCGATTGACGATGGCCGAGCAGCAGCAAATGGTGGATGAGTTGGGTCAAAAGCTGGAGCAGGCAATGGTGAGGGGCGGGGCACGTCGGCGGGCAGAAACGGAGCGGCTGTTTCGCCGCCTATCGTCGCGGCACCCCCGCGCCGTTCTTGCGGGCTCGCGCTCGGCTCTCGGGCCCCTCGAGGTCCGACTGCAAAGCGCAGCGCGCGCGCGCCTGGTAAGAGCCCGATCGCAGCTTTCCGAGCGCCTGGCGAGTCTCGACGCCATGTCCCCACTGGGCGTGCTCGCCCGCGGTTACGCCATCGTCACGACCGAGGGCGGAAGCGCGGTTCGGGGAGCCGGCGAAGTCGCCCCTGGACAAAGGGTATCGATTCGTGTGCATAAAGGGTCATTTTCGGCAAGAGTCGATGCGGCGCTCGCCGACGCCCCCGTCCAAGATTCCCCGTTGGAGGAGCCCTCGTGACGACGCCGAACGTGACGTCCAAACTCCGGTTCGCGGTCTTCGGACACCCCATCGCGCAGTCCATTTCGCCGGCCATGCACAAGGCGGTATTTCGCGCGCTCGGGCTCCCACACACCTACGAGGCGGTCGATATCGACGACCTCGAGCATCTGCAACAAGTCGTCGACGGCGTGCGCCAAGGCGCTTACGCCGGCGCCAATGTCACGGTGCCCTACAAGCGCGCTGTGCTCGATCTCGTGGAACGGGTCGATCCGAGCGCCCATCACGTGGGCGCCGCCAATACCTTGGTGCGGAGCCGCGGGCGGGTCGTCGCTTACAACACGGATGCGCCCGGCTTGGCCGACGAATTGCGCACGCTCGACGCGGTCGGGCGCACGGCGGCGGTCATCGGTTCAGGCGGAGGTGCCCGCGCGGCCGTCGCGGCGTGCATGGCCCTCGGCGCCAATGTCGTGGCGGTGACGTCGCGATCGTGGGGGGGGAGCGAATCGCTCGTCGGTTCCGAAAACGCCGAGGGTTTTCGCACCATGGGGGCGCTCCCCTGCGGCTGGCCCATCCCCCAGAGCGGGTCCGGCTCCACCAAGCTGAGTGAGGCCATGCGCCTCCAATGGGCCGACATCGCCAAAAATGCCGACATCATCGTGCAGGCGACGAGCGCAGGGATGAAGGGGGGCGATCGAGGCGATACGGTGGCCGCCATCGTCCCTTGGGATCAGCTGCGCAAGGAGACGCTCGCTTACGACCTCGTCTACAACCCGAGTGAGACCCCGTTTCTGAAGGCGGCACGCGAGCGCGGCTTGCGGTACTCGGGGGGGCTCGGCATGCTCGCGCGCCAAGGCGCGCATGCGCTCGGTCTCTGGCTGCGAATCCTGCCCGACATCCAGCTCATGCGCACCGCGGCCGAACGCGCTCTCATGCCGAGAGCTGTTCGATGAGCGTCGCCCCGCTGAGTCGTCCGATGATCTTGGACGACGCTTTCTGGCCGAGCGTCAGGGTGGACGGCGTGCTCGAGCGTGCCAAAGCGGAATGGCTCCACACCAACGGCGCGGGAGCCTACGCGAGCTCCACCGTCGCGCGGCTGCACACCCGTCGCTACCACGGCCTGCTCGTGGCCGCCCTCGAGCCGCCCGTCAAGCGCCACGTCATCCTCTCCCACGTCGACGCTTCGCTCGAGGTGGGCAACATGCGCTTCGACCTCGAGACGCACCAATTTCCGAGCGTCGCCCCTACCGGCGGGTTCAAGCATCTCGCGAGGTACGATCAGGATCCGCTCCCGCGCTGGACATTCAACCTTCCCACCGGGACTTTCGAACAGACCATCGGTCTCGTGCGCGGGCAAAATGCCGTCGTTCTGCGCCACGTGTGGAAAGGGCCGCTCCCGGTCCAGCTCCGGCTTCGTCCCCTTTTGGCGATGCGCCCGTTTCACACACTCGTCCGCGAGCACGGCTCGATGATCCAGAGCGTCGAGCTCCGACAAGGCGAGGTGCGCGCGCGTCCCGTCCTGTCTTTGCCGCGCGTCGTGTTCGGACACGACGCCACCTTCATCGGGTCGCCCGACTGGTGGCGCCGGTTCGAGTACCTCGTCGAGCAGGAACGCGGCCTCGATTTCCACGAGGATTTGTGGACGCCCGGGCTCTTTACGGTGCGCCTTCTCCCGAATACCGCAAGCTTCATGGTGGTGGCCACCGAGCAGCTGCCGACCGGCGATCCACCCCAGCTTTTGGTGGAGGCCGCTCGTGCCATCACGGATCACGATCCGGGCGCTTCGTACTCCCGCACGCGGCGCGCCTTGTCGGTGGCGCGCTCGAATTTCGTGATCGACGAAGTCAAAGAGCCAGTCATCATCGCCGGCTACCCCTGGTTCGAGTCGTGGGGCCGCGACGCGCTCATCGCCTTGCCGGGCCTTCTTTTGGTTCACCGTCAGACGAAGACCGCGGCCGCCGTTCTTCGCACGCTGATCTCGCACATGGAGGATGGCCTCGTCCCCAACCGCATCCCCGACGACGGCAAGGCATTCGATTATCACGCTGCCGATGCGACGCTCTGGCTGTTCGAAGCGGCTCGTCTCTACGCCGACCAGGTCGGGACGAGCGACGCCTTTTTGCGCGACGAGCTCATGGGCGCGCTCGTCACGGCCTTTCGCGCGATCGAGAAAGGGACCCGGCACAACATCCACCTCACGGCGGAGGGGCTCTTTGCGGCCGACGACCCGGGTTTTGCGCTCACTTGGATGGACGCGCAATGGGGCGGCCGCGCCATCACGCGGCGCGCGGGGCTTCCCGTCGAGCTGCAAGCGCTGTGGACGCGTGCCTGCGATACCGTGGCGATGCTCGCCGGCGCGCTCGGCAACGGCAAGCTTGCCATCCACGCCAAAGACGCCCACGCGCGCGCGCTCTTTTCGTTTCGGCGTCGGTTCTGGTGCGAAAGCACGGGCTATCCGTACGACGTGATCCCCGAGTCACCGCAGGACGGCGCTCATGGCGATGCGTCGATCCGCCCGAACGCCGTGATCGCGCTCGCCGTGGAGCCGCGCCTTTTCGATTCGCAACAAGCGGCGTCGATCCTGGCCGTCGCCGAGCGCGAACTGCTCACCCCGGCTGGTCTTCGCACGCTTTCGCCCCGCGAGAAGACTTACCGCGGCCGCTACCGCGGCGGCGTGGCGGAGCGCGATTGCGCTTATCACTCGGGCACGGTGTGGCCGTTTTTGCTCGGCTTTTACGTGCGCGCCGCGGTGCGCCAGCGGGCGCGTGACACCGCGGCGCGCGAGACGCTCGAGAAACTGGTCGAATCGGCGGCTGCAAGCACGCTCGCCCTCGGACAGGTACCGCAGCTTGCCGACGGCGATGCTCCTCACTATCCCGGGGGATCGATAGCCCAAGCCTTCAGCGTCGCCGAGCTGTCGCGCGCTCTTTTCTGGGATCTTGCCTGAGCAAAAAGCGTGGCCCAAACTGACAGCTTGACGCGGCTCAC
>Ga0190265_10003168_pt1 | contig 11203 bp, 6 predicted proteins | sample Popmic124T_FD_133135 | JGI IMG/M metagenome (GOLD analysis project Ga0190265, IMG submission 133135) | Populus adjacent soil microbial communities from riparian zone of Indian Creek, Utah, USA - 124 T | ecosystem: Environmental > Terrestrial > Soil > Riparian zone | place: USA: Utah | collected...
AAGGCCGCCGACGCGCTGTTCCTGACGCAGCCCACCGTCTCGGAGCACATCCGCAGCCTCGAGGACGAGCTGGGCGTGCGCCTGCTCGACCGCCTCGGCCGGGGGGCGGCCGTCACCAAGGGCGGCGCCCTGCTCCAGGGCTACGCGCAGCGCCTCCTAGCCCTGTCCCGCGAGGCGCGACAGGCGATCGAGAGCTTCCAGGGCCGGATGAGCGGCGAGCTGCTCGTGGGCGCGAGCACGATTCCCGGCGAGTACATCCTCCCCGCGCTGATCGGCCGCTTCAAGGAGAAGTTCCCCGACATCGCGATCACCCTGCTCATCGGGGGGAGCCAGGCGGTGACGGAGTGGGTGGCCGAGGGCCGGGCCGAGGTGGGTGTGGTCGGGGCGCGGTCCGGCCATCGGGGCATCGAGTTCCGCGAGCTGTTCCCCGACGACATCGTCCTCATCGTGGGCGCGGCGCATCCCTGGCACGGGCGCAAGCAGGTCACGATGGAAGAGCTGCGCGCGGAGCCCCTCCTGCTGCGCGAGCACGGCTCGGGCACCCGGGCGGCCTTCGAGGCCGCCCTCACCCAGGCGGGCAGCGACATCGCCGACTTCCGCGTGGTCGGCGAGATGGGCTCGACCCAGGCGATCAAGCAGGCGGTGAAGGCAGGCGTCGGCGTGTCCCTCGTGTCGCGGCGGGCCGTCGAGGAGGAGTGCCGGGCGGGCAGCGTCTGGTGTCTCCGGGTGAAGGATCTCAAGATCGCCCGGGCCTTCCACCTCGCCACCCACCGGGAGCGCAGCCGCTCCCCGCTCGCGGAGGCCTTCCGGGCCTTCGTCGAGGCCGAGGCCGTCTGACCGGCCGCTCGCGCGGTTCTCGCTCCTCGATCCCGCGCGCCTCCGCCATGGACCCGAAGCTGATCGATCCGAAGACCGGCAAGGAGATCCGGCTCACCGCCTACGCCGCCTGCGCGGGCTGAGCGTCCAAGATGGGTCCTGGAGATCTCCAGGACGTGCTCGGGGACCTGCGCCACGAGGAGCACGCCGATCTGCTGGTGGGCCTCGGCCGGAGCGACGACGCCGCCGTCTATCGAGTGACCGACGACGTGGCCATCGTGGAGACGGTCGACTTCTTCCCGCCCATCGTCGACGACCCCTATCTCTTCGGGGCGATCGCGGCCGCGAACGCGATGTCCGACGTGTACGCGATGGGCGGGCAGGTGCTGTTCGCGCTCAACGTGGCGGGCTTCCCGCGGGAGCTGCCCGCGGGCATCATCGCGGCCGTCTTCCGGGGCGGCGCCGACAAGGTGAGAGAAGCGGGCGGCGTCATCGCCGGCGGCCACACCGTCGTGGACGCGGAGCCCAAGTACGGCCTCTGCGTGACCGGCCGCGTGGACCCCCGGCGCATCCTCATCAAGGGCGGCCTCCGCGCGGGTCAGCGCGTCTTCCTGTCCAAGCCCCTCGGCACCGGGGTGATCGCGACCGCGGCCAAGAGCGACAAGTGCGGGGCCGGCGTGCTGGACGGCGCAGTGCAGAGCATGCTGCGACTCAACCGGCTGGCCGCGCTCGTGGCGCAGGAAGCGGGGGCGACCGGCGCCACCGACATCACCGGCTTCGGCCTCCTGGGCCACGCCAGCGAGATGGTGGCGGCCTCGGGAGCGGGCCTGCGCCTTCGCAGTACCGACCTGCCGCTCCTCCCGGGCGCGCGGGCGCTGGCCGACCTCGGCACCTTCAGCGGCGGCATGAGCCGCAACCGCCGCTACCTCGAAGAGGACTTCGGGCGCCTGCGCATCGATCCGGCGGTGCCCGACGCGCTGGTCAAGCTGCTGTGCGAGTCGGAGACCTCCGGCGGCCTGCTCTTCGCGGTGGATCCAGAGCGCGCGGCCGTGGTGCGCGAGGGCTTCGCGCGAGCGAACGAGCCCGTCTGGGAGATCGGCGAGGTGACCGCCGAGCCTCACCTCTCGGCGACGTAGCGTCCGCTACCAGCAGGATCAATCGCTTCGAGCGCGGGCTTCGCCCGCGCAGTCTGTCTTTTCGGGGGGAGGTCCGGAAGGGGGGCGCAGCCCCCCTCCGAGCTACCGACTCGCGTCGGAGCGCTTCAGGAACGCGATCAGTTTCTGGCGGAGCTCGGCGGGGAGGTTCGTCTCGGGCTGCTCACGGAGACGACGGGCGGCGTTGACGGTGCCCTTGTAGGTATTGACGAAGGCCACGCAGGGCGGGCAGCCGTCCAGATGCCATTCGAGCTGCGCGGTCTGATCCTCGGGGAGCGAGCCGTCGATGTAGTCGGCGAGCAGCTCGACGCATTCCGGGCACCCGATCTCACGCGACGCTCCGTCCATCCGTTCCCCCTCGCCGATGAGGCGATGACCTGTAGCGAAACCTTAACACAGGGCTGGCCCGGAGCAAGTCCGTCTTTGCCGGCCGGGGTCTCGCGGCGATTGCCTTGCCGCGATGGGCCAGTGTAGGCTCCTCGCAGCCATGGCCGCTCGGGTGGCCGTCCTCACGCCCTTCGCGTCACCCTCGGTGCGCGGCAATGCCATCACGGTCGACCGCATCACCCGCGGGCTCCGGCAGCGCGGCGTCGAGCTGCGCGTCTGGGATCTCTCGGTGGTCCCCGAAGGCGCGGTCGACCACCAGGTCACGAGCTACGGGCCGGCGGTCATCCACGCGTTCCACGCCCTTCGCGCCGGTCCCACCGCGCTCCGGCTGGCGCGGCGCGCGGGCGTGCCGCTGCTGGTGACGGCGACCGGCACCGACGTGAACCAGGGTCTCCTCGACGAGGACGCGGCGCCGATCGTCCGGCGGGTGCTGGAGGGCGCCGGGGCGGTGAGCGTCTTCCACGAGTCGATGGCCGACCGCATCGTGGAGGCGCTGCCCGGGACCGCGGCCCGCCTCGTGGTGATCCCGCAGAGCGCGGTGTTCGAGGTGCCGGCCGCCGGCCCCTGGCCGCCGGCCGCCGCGCTCCAGCGGCTGGCCGGCCCCATCGTTCTCTTCCCGGCCGGCATCCGGAAGGTGAAGCGGCCCGCGTTTCCGCTGGAGCCGCTCGAGCGCCTGCGCGACCGGTATCCGACGCTCGAGCTGGTCTACGTGGGACCGATCATCGACGCGGCGGAAGGCGAGGCCCTGGGCCGGCTGCTGGTCGACCATCCGTGGGCCCGGTACCTGGGGGCGGTGCCGCACAACCGCATGCCCGCCCTCCTCGATCTGGCGGACGTGGTGCTCAACTGCTCGCTCTCCGAAGGTGGGATGGCCAATTCGGTGCTCGAGGCCCTCTCGCTCGGCCGTGCGGTGCTCGCCGCGGATATCGCGGGCAACCGGTCGCTCGTCGAGGACGCGATCACCGGCTTCCTGTTCGGCTCGGCGGAGGAGCTGGCCGCGAAGGCGGATCGCCTGCTGCAGGATCCCGATCTCCGCGCGCGGCTCGGCGTGGCGGGCCGCGAGCGCGTCAGCGCCCGCTTCGGCGCCGACCGCGAGACCGACGGGTACCTCGCCGCGTACAGTCGCCTGGTGCCGGATTTCGGCTGAGCGCGCGGCACGGTCCTTGCTGCCGCATCGAGTCAAGCGGGCCCGCGCGCGGTGTCCACGCGCGTTCCGCGCACGTTTCCGGGTCTCGCACGCGTGACGCTGAGTGAAATTCCGGCACCTCGCGGATCGGAGTGCCGGAAGAAGGGGCAAGTAGTTGACGGGGGTGGAGCGCCCCCCTATGATGGATCAATTCCAAGGCGGGAAAGGAGCCGTTCATGGCGCAGCCTCCCGTGTCCAGTCAGCCCCAGGAGCAGCGAGTCCAGGAGTTCGTGAGCGCCCACCAGGCGCTGCGCGCGGAGGTCGGCAAGGTCATCGTCGGCCACCACGACGTCGTCGCCGAGGTGCTGGTCGGTCTCTTCGCGGGCGGTCATGTGCTGCTGGAAGGCGTCCCCGGGCTCGGCAAGACGCTCCTCATCAAGACCCTCGCGGAGAGCCTCGAGCTGTCCTTCTCCCGCATCCAGTTCACGCCCGACCTGATGCCGGGTGACATCATCGGCACCAACATCATCGTGGAGGACGCCCAGGCGCGGAAGCACTTCCAGTTCCAGCGCGGGCCCATCTTCGGGCACATCCTGCTCGCCGACGAGGTGAACCGGGCCACCCCGAAGACGCAGTCCGCGCTGCTGGAAGGCATGCAGGAGGGGGCGGTCACCGTCTCCGGCCACTCCCATCCGCTGCCGGCGCCCTTCTTCGTGCTCGCGACCCAGAACCCCATCGAGATGGAAGGCACCTATCCGCTGCCGGAGGCGCAGCTCGATCGCTTCCTCTTCAAGCTGCGGGTTCGTTATCCGGCCCTCGAGGAGCTCACCGAGATCATCGACCGCACCACCCACGTGCGGCAGGTCGAGGTGCGACGCGTCCTGACCGGCGCTCAGGTGCTCACCATGCGTGAGCTGGTGCGCGAGATTCCGATCGCCAGCCACGTGCGAGACCTCGCCTCCTTCATCGTGCTCGCCACCCATCCGCAGTGGGAGCGGGCCCCCGAGTCGACCCGCCGCTTCATCCGCTACGGGGCGAGTCCCCGGGGAGCGCAGGCCCTGGTGCTGGGCGCGAAGGTCCGCGCGCTCTCGGAAGGCCGCTTCAACGTCAGCGTGGAGGACCTCCGGGCCACCGCGCTCCCCGCGCTCCGTCACCGGCTCATCCTGAACTTCGAGGGTGAGGCGGAGGGCGTGGACGTGGACGACCTGATCGGCCAGACCGTCGCGGCCGCCGAGAGCATGACCGGTTCGGAGAAAGAGGTCTTCCTGAGATAGGCGGGAGGAGAGCCTGATGCCCGGTCCCACAGTGATCGAGCGGCTTGTCGCCGACGTCGCCCGGCAGATTCGCCTGCGGCGTGCGGAATTCTATGGCCTGCGCGGCCTCCTGTGGGGCGCAGTGGCCGCGGTCGTCCCGCTCGTGCTCAAGGAGCCGCTGGGGACCTGGAGCTACGTGGGCGCCGCGATCCTCCTCCTGGCGGGCGCGGGGGCCGGGGCCCTCTGGGGCTTTCTGCTGAAGCTGCCCCAGGCGGACGCGGCGCGGCTCGTCGACCGCGGCTACGGACTTCAAGACCGCGTGAGCACCGCGCTGGAGTGGGCCGAGCGCGAGGACCGGACCCCGATCGTGGAAGCCCTGGTCGCCGACGCGGCGGCCCGCGCCGACCAGCTCGGGGCGCGGCGCATCATCCCGCGTCGGGTGCCACGGGAAGCCAAGTTCGTTCCCGTCCCGCTCGTCCTGGGCCTCGTGCTCGCGGCCGCCCCGCCGATTCCGTTGCCCCAGGCTGGCCTCCCCAACTTCTCGGTCTCCCGGGACGAGGACGAGGAGAAGCTCAAGGAGCGCGACGGAGAGCTGCAGCAGTCGGAGCGCCGGCAGGCCACCCGGCGCGATCCGGTGCAGCGCGCGGAGGTGCAGGAGCGCACGCTGACGCCGCGCCTGGGTGGGGGCGGCCAGAGCCAGCCCGGCGATCTCGCCGCCGTCTTCAAGGACACGTCGCTCGCGGGTCGGGCGCCCGACTTCAACTCCTTCCTCAAGAAGGGCGACGACCGGCTGCGGATGCTGGAGCAGACGGATCGGCTGCCGGATCTGCAGAGCGACTTCACGCAGAGCCAGAGCCGGATGGTCTTCCAGAAGGCCAAGGCGCTGCGCGGCGGCCTCGACCCGAACAAGAAAGTGTCGCCGGAGAAGCTGCGCGAGCTGTTGCAGGAGATGGAGCGGCTCGGCCGGAAGAACCAGCCGGGGGGCGGCCAGAGCGATTGGTCGGGTGACGTCTACGAAGGCATGGAAGCCCTCGAGGGCGGCCAGAGCGACCGGGCGATGGAAGCCATGGAGCGGGCGCTGAACAAGATGCGCTCCAAGGAGGAGCGGGGCCGCGACGGCAAGTCGCTCAAGGGCGGGCGCGAGAGCGACCGGCGCGGCAACAAGCGCGGGAACGAGCGCGGCCAGGGCCAGGGCGGGCCGGGTGACGAAGGCGATTTCCCGGAGGGCGAGGGGTTGTTGCCGGGCCGCGGCAAGAGCGCGTCCCCGAAGGGCGACCCCACCGCGCGCCTGCGGGGCAATCCGTTCGACGTGGGCGTGGAGGGTGAGTCGCGTCCGGGTCGCAAGCAGGGGATCGACACCAACATGGTCGGGCGCGGCTCGCAGATGCCCTCGCGCATGCAGTACATGGGCGTGCTGGGGCAGTACCGGAAGATGATGGAGGAGTCCATCGCGCGCGAGCAGGTGCCGCGCGACTTCCAGAGCCAGGTGAAGGAGTACTTCCAAGCGCTGGATGAGAAATAGCGTCGTGGCCACCGCGCGTGCCGGCCACGAGCTGTTGTCGGCGGACTTTCTTACCCAGCTCGAGCGCCTGACCCTCCTCTCCCGCCGGTCCTTCCGGGGACGGGTGAAGGGAGAGCGGCGCAGCCCCCGCAAGGGCATCAGCGTGGAGTTCTCCGACTACCGGCAGTACGGCGTCGGGGACGACCTGCGCTACGTGGACTGGAATGTCTACGCCCGCCTCGATCGTCTCTACCTCAAGCTGTTCGTGGACGAGGAGGATCTCTGCCTGCACCTGCTGGTGGATGCCTCCGCCTCCATGGGCTTCGGCGCTCCGTCCAAGCTCGACTACTCCGCTCGCCTGGCCGGCGCCCTCGGCTTCGTGGGCCTGGTGGGGCTCGAGCGGGTAGGCGTCGGGGTGGTGCGCGACCGGATGGCCGAGGGCTTCGCCCCGGCGCGCGGCCGGAGCCAGGCGATCCCGCTGATGGACTTCTTCGGCCGCCTGCGCGCGAACGGGGCCACCTCGCTGAACGATGGCCTCGCGGCCTACGCCCTGCGCTCGCGCGAGGCGGGCCTCGCGGTGCTCGTCTCCGACCTGATGGACCCGGGCGGTTACGAGCGCGGCCTGAAAGCGCTCCTGGAGCGGCGCTTCGACGTCCACGTCATCCACGTCCTGGCCGCCGACGAGATGAATCCGGCCTTCGGCGGTGACCTGCGCCTGCTCGACTCGGAGACCGACGAGCAGCGCGACCTCACCCTCGACGGCGAGGCCCTGCGGGGCTACCACGAGCGGCTCCGCACCTTCCTCGATCGCGCGGAGCAATTCTGCCGTGGCAACGAGATCACCTACCACCGGGTGGTGACGGAGACGCCGGTGGAGGAATTCATGCTCCGCCAGCTCAAGGGGCTCCTGCTCGCATGAACTTCCTCAGCCCCTTCGCCCTCCTGCTGGGCACCCTGGCGGTGCCCCTCCTCCTCCTGTACTTCTTGAAGGTGAGGCGGCGGCAGATGCGGGTGTCGAGCCTGCTCCTGTGGGCGCCCGCGCTCCGCGATCGCGAGGCCTCCACCTTCTTCCAGCGGCTGCAGCGCGACCCGCTGCTCATCCTCCAGATCCTGGCCCTGCTCGCCCTCACCGCGGCGCTGGCCCGGCCGGCGGTGAACGTGATGGGGCAGGGGGCCAAGCGGGTGGCCATCGTCATCGACAGCTCGGCCTCCATGAAGGCCACCGACGCCTCGCCCTCGCGCTTCGTGCAGGCGCAGCGGGCCGCGCTCGGGCTGCTCGGCCGCCTGGGCGAGGGCGCCGAGGTGATGGTGATCGAGGCGGGGGTGCAGCCCAAGGTGCTGGTGCCCTTCACCCGCGAGCACGACCGGGTCTCCTCCGCGATCCGCTCGATGGAGGCCTACGACCTGCCCAACCGCCTGCAGGAGGGCCTCCGCACCGCGCGCGCGCTGGTGGGTCCCGACCCGCGCGCGGAGATCCACGTCTTCACCGACGGCGCGCACCCCGACGCGGTCAAGGGCCAGGGTGATGACGTTCGCGTCCGCTGGACCGGCACCGGCCTCCGCTCCCACAACGTGGGGATCACGAACCTCGCGGTCCGCCGGAGCTACTTCGGGGCCAACAACTCGCAGGCGTTCTTCTCGGTGGGCAACTTCTCGGGCGAACGGCAGAACCTCGCGCTCAAGCTGACCCTTGACGACGAGGTCCTCACCGAGCGCACGCTCACCCTCGACCCCCAGGTGCGGCGGGCGATCACGGTGCCGTTCAACGAGCAGCGCGGCGGCGTGCTCAAGCTCAAGGTCGACGTCTCGGACGATCTCGACGCCGACAATACCGCCTACGCGGTCATGCCGCCGCCCCGGATGATCTCGGTCCTGCTGGTCAGCCCGGGCAACCTGTTTCTCGAGAAGGTGCTGAAGACCGACCCGCAGGTGCAGCTCGAGGTGCGCAAGCCCGACGCCTACCAGGGCGGCATGGAGGGCTTCGACGTCGTGGTGGTGGACAGCGTGAGCCCGCAGAAGCTGGGCAGCGGCCGCTTCGTCCTCGTCAACACCGTGCCCGCGGACGTGCCGCTCGAGGTCCTGGGGCGCCTCGAGAATCCCACCATCATGGACTGGGACCGCTCGCACCCGATCATGCGGCAGATCGACTTCGCCAAGGTGACGATGGAGGACGCGATGCGCGTCCGGCCGCTCGCCGCCGGCAAGACGCTCGTGGAGGCCGTGGGCGGGCCGCTGATCTACGCCCTGGAGGAGCGCGACCGCAAGGCGCTGTTCTTCGGCTTCGATCTCTTCCGCAGCGATTTCCCGCTGCGGGTGGCCTTCCCGCTCATGCTCTCCAAGGGGCTCCGCTGGCTGCACCCCGCCGGGCTCGACCAGGCGAGCCTGCAGCTGCAGGCGGGCCAGCCCATCCTGTTGCCGGTGGAGCACGGGGTGACCACCGCCACCGTACGCACGCCGTCCGGGCGCAGCGTGCGGGCGCAGGTCAACCGCGGGATGGCGAGCTTCACCGAGACCGACGAGGTCGGCATCTACGCGGTGGTGACCAGCCGAGGCGAGACGCGCGTGGCCGTGAACCTGATGAACGGCGACGAGTCGGACCTGACCCCGCAGCCGCTGCCCACCTTCGTGGACAGCGCGCGGCCGGAGTCGGCGCCGGTGCTGATCGTGCGCGAGCTCTGGCCCTTCTTCGTGGCGCTGGCCCTGCTGCTGTTCGCGCTGGAGGGCTTTCTCTACTGGCGGCGGCAGACCGGGGGACGGCTCGGGCTGCCCCGCGGGCTGGGCGACCGCTGGGCCCTCGGCCTGCGCTGCGTCCTTCTGGTGATGCTGCTCTTCTCGCTGACCAAGCCGACGATCCCGCGCTGGGCCGACCGGCTCAACGTGACCTTCCTGCTGGACATGTCGGACAGCGTGAGCCTGGCCGCGCGGGAGAGCGCGTACCGGTTCGCCGCCCAGTCGGTGGCGGGCATGCAGCCGGGCGACCAGGCGGGCGTGGTGGTGTTCGGCGAGGAGGCGATGGTGGACCAGCCGCTTCGCGCGACTGCCAAGCTCGAGCGGCCCCAGGCCCAGGTGGGCGGTCGCGGGACGAACCTGGCCCAGGCGCTCCAGCTCGGGCTGGCCACCGCGCCGCCCGGCCAGGCCAACCGGTTCGTGCTCCTCACGGACGGCCGGCAGAACCAGGGCAACGCGCTCGCGGTCGCGCAGGCGGCCAAGGACGCGGGAGCGGACATCTACTACGTGCCGGCCCCGTTGACCTTCCCGCAGGAAGTGGTCGTGGAGTCCATGGTGCTCCCGCAGGAGGTGAAGTTCGGGGAGCCGTTCCAGGCCAAGGTGGTGGCGTGGAGCCAGGCGGAGGCCCAGGGCCGGCTGTCGCTCTACCGCAACGCCGAGTTCCTCGGCTCGCAGGTGGTGCGGCTCTCCCCGGGCAAGAACGTCTTCACCTACCGGCAGTCGCTGGAGCAGAGCGGCATCCACGTCTACCAGGCCTCGCTCGACGTGGACGGCGACACCATCGAGGAGAACAACCGCGCGGTGGGCACCCTGGTCGTGCGCGGGCGGCCGCAGGTGCTGCTCGCCGAGAAGGATCGCAACCAGGCCCAGGCCCTGGCCGCGGCCCTGCGCTCCCAGCACGTGGACGTGACGGTGGTGGAGGCGGACAAGATCCCCAAGGACATGGCGGGCCTCCAGAAATACGACGGGCTCATCCTGTCCAACGTGTCGTCGCTCAAGATGTCGAAGAAGCAGATGGAGAACATCCGCGATTACGTCCGCGAGCAGGGCGGCGGCCTCGTGATGCTGGGCGGCGAGGAGAGCTTCGGTCTCGGCGGCTACTACCGCACCCCGATCGAGGAAGCGCTCCCGGTGACGATGGAGGTGAAGCAGAAGATCGAGATCCCGAGCCTGGCGGTGGTGCTCTCGATCGATCGCTCGGGCTCCATGGCCATGACCACCGACGAGAAGGTGACCAAGCTCGACATCGCCAAGGAGGCGGCGCACCTGGTGGTGGATCTCCTCGACGAGCGCAACGAGGTCGGGGTCATGAGCTGGGACACCGAGTTCATCTGGGACGCCCCGGTCAGGCCGGCGCGGGACAAGCAGGGCATCCATCAGGCGATCTCCACGATCAAGGCGGGCGGCGGCACCGACGGCTACCCGGCGCTGAAGGAGGCCTACCAGATCCTCTTCGACCGGCCGGCGCTGCTGAAGCACGTCATCTTCCTGTCGGACGGGCAGATGACCCGGGGTGACTTCTCGGGCCTGCTGCGACGGATGGCCAAGGACAAGATCACGGTCTCCACCGTGGCCATCGGCAAGGACGCCGACGTACCCCTCATGGTCGACGTGGCCAAGTGGGGTCGCGGGCGGTTCTACTACACCGAGGACGACTCCACGATCCCCCGCATCTTCACCCTGGAGACCCAGCTCGCCTCCAAGGCCTCGCTGGTGGAGCAGCCCTTCAAGCCCACCGTCGCCAGCCCGGCCCACGAGGCCATCCAGGAAATCAACTGGAAGGAAGCGCCCCCGCTCGGCGGTTACGTGGCCACCAGCATGAAGAGCAACGCGGATCTGGTGCTGATGACGCACCAGGAGGACCCGCTTCTCGCCACGTGGCGCTACGGCCTGGGCCGGTCCGTGGCCTTCACCTCCGACGCCAAGGCCAAGTGGGGCGTGCTGTGGGTGCGCTGGGGTGGCTTCAACAAGTTCTGGTCCCAGGTGACGCGCTGGGCGTTGCGCACGGGCACCCGTAGCGATACGGTAGCGGCGGTCTCGCGCACCGACAACGTGGGCGAGGTGCTCGTCGACGCGATCGATCCCAAAGGCGAGTTCATCAACTTCCTCGACTCGCAGGTCGGCGTGGTGTCGCCGGACAAGACGCGCACCGTGGTCGATCTCGAGCAGATCGGCCCGGGCCGCTATCGCGGGCGCTTCCCGGCGGCCCAGGAAGGAGTGTACCTGGTAGGCATGGCCC
>Ga0190265_10003169_pt1 | contig 11202 bp, 7 predicted proteins | sample Popmic124T_FD_133135 | JGI IMG/M metagenome (GOLD analysis project Ga0190265, IMG submission 133135) | Populus adjacent soil microbial communities from riparian zone of Indian Creek, Utah, USA - 124 T | ecosystem: Environmental > Terrestrial > Soil > Riparian zone | place: USA: Utah | collected...
CTGCTCGAAGGGCGCGGCCCGGCGAGCCGGGGCGACGAGCTGACCCAGCTCTACCTGGCGACGACGCTGGAGATGCTGGGCTTCGAGCCGGGCGGCGACAACGGCAGCTACCTGCAGCCGTTCGACATCGTCGGCATCGACTCCAAGCCTCCCCAGACCTGGGACTTCACCAAGGGCGGCCAGAAGATCTCGCTCAAGAACTTCGACCAGTTCATCGCGGCGAGCGGCGTGCAGAAGGACCGCTCCGTCATCCAGAACGCCGAGCTCGTCTTCGTCGGCTACGGCATCCAGGCGCCCGAGTACCAGTGGGACGACTACAAGGGGATGGACGTCAAAGGCAAGGTCCTGGTGATGCTCAACAACGACCCCGAGGGCGACCCCAAGCTGTTCGAGGACAACCGGCGGCTCTACTACGGCCGCTGGACCTACAAGTACGAAAGCGCGGCGCGGCAGGGGGCGGCCGGGGCGATCATCATCCACACCGTGCCGTCGGCCGGCTACGGCTGGCAGGTGGTCCAGACCTCCTGGACCGGCGAGCAGTTCGAGCTGCCCGCCGAAAACGAGCCGCGCATCCAGGTCGCGGGCTGGACGACCGAGGACGCCGCCAGGCAGATCGCCAAGCTGGGCGGTCACGACCTCGACGCGCTGGTCAAGCAGGCCCAGAGCCGCGACTTCAAGCCGGTGCCGCTAGGGGTGACCACGTCCCTGACCCTGGAAAACAAGATCTCGCGCAAGAAGACGGCCAACGTCGGCGGCCTGCTGCGGGGAAGCGATCCGAAGCTCAAGGAAGAGGTGGTGGTCTACTCCGCGCACCACGACCACCTGGGGATCGGCGAGCCGAACAAGGAGGGCGACAAGATCTACAACGGCGCCCTCGACAACGCGGCGGGCACGGCGACGGTCCTGGCCATCGCCAAGGCGTTCGCGGCCCTGCCCGAGCCGCCGCGCCGCTCGATCCTGATGCTCTTCGTGGCGGCCGAGGAGCAGGGGCTGCTGGGCTCCGAGTACTACTCCAAGCACCCGACGTTCCCGGCCGGAAAGATCGCGGCCAACATCAACTACGACGGCGGCAACATCTTCGGCCCCTCGGAAGAGGTCGCCTTCATCGGCATGGGCAAGTCATCTCTGGACCAGGTCGTCAAGACCCTGGCGGCGAAGCAGGACCGGCAGGTGGTGGGCGACCAGTTCCCGGACAAGGGCTTCTTCTACCGCTCCGACCAGCTCAACTTCGCCCGCATCGGCGTGCCCGCGATCTACCTGGACACGAGCACCAGGCTCAAGGGCAAGCCCGCGGAAGAGGGCAAGAAGAAGATCGAGGCCTGGGAGGCGGAGCACTACCACCAGCCGAGCGACGAGCTGACGGCCGACTGGAACTACGACGGCATGATCGAGGACGGCCGTCTGGGCTTCCACGCCGGCCTCCAGATCGCCAACACGGACCAGCTCCCCGCCTGGAATCCTGGGGACGAGTTCGAAGCCGCGCGCAAGCAGGCGCTCCAGCAGGCGGGGAAATGAAGAAAGTCACGCGACCGGGTTCAACTTTTTCCCCGGAACCGTGTCTATTGGAAGTGGCATAGCGCCAAACGCCTCGGCCGGGGGACACAGATTCCGCGGAACTGGACCCCCGGCCCTTTTTGTCCTCTCTTCCCGCCCGCAGCACGCCGGATTTGCCCGCAACGTGCCAAATTGCCTTTCAGACCTCTGCGGCCAAATTCAGAGTGCCAGATTGCCCGCCAATGTGCCAAAAGGAAAATCGGGCGTGCCAAAATGCCTTCTCGACCTCTGCGCCCAAATTCAGAGTGCCAGAATGCCCCGCAGAGTGCCAGAACTCCCGCCAATGTGCCAATTTGCCTTTTAGACCTCGAGATTCAAGATTAGAGTGCCAGATTGGCGCCGGGTAGGTCTAAATTCAAATCTGGAGCTCTCAATCCCGCTGCGAAGCCTTTTCGTGATCCGGAGCGGGAGAAAGATGGGAGCCGAGCGGGAGAGGGGAAATCGGAGCGGCACGACAGGCTGCGTGGGAGCAGAACCGGGGCAGGCCGGGTGACCGGGCTTTCAGCGGGACAGATTTGCTTCAGGAGGAAGAAAAGGGACGGCGGAGCTCGGCAGCTCAGCCGGACCGGCATCCAGCTCGCGCAGGACGCGGAAGCCGAGATTGTTGGCGCGGCTGCCAGGTTCGTCCGTGTTCCGCTTGGCAGCGCGACAGTGCCTTGGGTCTGAGTTGAAGCCGCCTCCCCGCTTGACCTTTTTCTCTCCCGACGACGGGCCTCGCGGATCGGTAACTCGACTCTTTGGGTAGGGACCGTACCAATCCTCCACCCACTCCCAGGCGTTGCCCAGCATGTAATGGAGCCCCCATCGATTTGTGCGCCGGGAGCGGACGGGAGCGAGACCGTCAACCTGATCGTGAAGGCAGTTGAAGCTCGCTGGGAGCCCCCCGGACCCGCGGGCGCCATACTCCCATTCAGCTTCGGTGGGCAGGCGGACGATCTTCCGGCCGGCCTGCTTGTTTACCCGTTCGAGGAAGTCCTGGACCTCCTCCCAGGTAATGTAGGTCACAGGCAGATCGTCCCCGCGATACCTGCTCTCGACGCTATTGGCTCCCATGACGGACTCCCACTGCTTCTGGGTTACCTCGTAAATCCCCAGGCAGAACGGGCGGCTGATCACGACATCGTGCAGCGGCTTCTCGTCTCCCCTCATCGATCCCATGGTGAAGGTGCCCGCGGGAATCCATGTAAGCTCCATGTCCAAGCCCTCGACTGGGGGACAGGACTGGGCATAAGTAGGTGCCGGGACCGTTGCCGGAACCGACACCTTCGACTGCCACCGCCAGTAGCCAAGGAGCATCAGAGGGATCATGAGGAACGCTCCGAGCATTCCCCAGGATGGCCTCCAACGGAAGAGCCGGCCGTCTGAAGACGACAGGAAAAGGACGGGGATGGCCCAGTTGAGCCCCTTCCCCGTCGCGAGTATCTCCTGCCGTCCCCGGGCCACAGCCCAGTCCACCGGCCGTCTCCTCGCCAGCGCGTCATAGAACCGGCGAGAGAACGCCAGAGCCATGTCGTCCCAGACGGGGGACTGCATGCCGATAACCGCGGGGATCCGCCGCTCGGCGAGGCTCTGCGCTACACCGGCGAAGAGATCATCCCTGCTGTTGTGAGCACTGTCACAGGCATTCAGGATGACCAGACGAAGTGATTCATCATCCCCAATCACTCCCCCGAGCCTCTCTCCATCGACCCAATCGCGCTCTCCGTTCGCGTCCTCAAAGAGGAGCGCACCTTGTTCCTGAACGAGACTGCCGTGCCCGATAAAGTGGAGGACATGAAACCGCCCGCGGTCGAGACGCTTCTTGAGAGCGGCGAGAGTAGGCGGCTCGAGCTTCTCGACCTTGACCAAGCCCAATCTCTCCCGCCAGCCCAACGCCTTGCGGATGTCGGCCACTTCCTGACCCGCATCCAGGGACGGAGACCCGGATAGGTTGGGCACCACGACGAGCACCCGAATGGGCCAGGCTGTCCGCAGGACGGGAAAGGGGTTGCCGTCCAAGTCCCTCACCACCGGTGTCTTGACCGACATGGCAAGGAACGAACCGCGCGTTTGGAGGAGCTCCCAGAGCCACCCGGAGACCTTCCGATCCAACTCCAGGCGCAACCTGAGTCCTCGTTTCGTGCCCCGCCCCGGATGATGCGGAGCAATGAGCTCCCCCACCGGTCCGACGAAGATCGCCTCGTAGAGACGCCTCCCCAGATCAGTGCCTTTTATCTGCCCGCCGGGATCATTACGGAGGGCGCGCGCCAGCTCCTCCATCTCGCCTTCGAATTGCGAGAGCTGGACTTCCGCCTGCGCTTCTATCCCTGCACACCTCGCCCTGACCTCATCCAAGCCGATACTCAGGTGGAAGTCGGTGTGTCTCCGGATCATGGGAATCCAAGGCTCCAGAAAACCCCCTCCCAAAGCTCGCGAACCATCTCGTCCTCGACCTGCCCGACATCTTCTTGGACCGAGAGGAGGATCTCCCTGGCTTCCTGGTCTCGGCCGCAGGCTGCCAGGGCTGAAGCTGCGCGGGCTGCGCAGGTGACCCGGTCGTCGAGCGTTCGCGAGCAGGCCACGGCAGACCGGAAGCACTCGGCGGCGGCCTGGAGGTCCCCCAGCTCTTCCTGGCGGTGCCCGAGCCAGATGCGGATCTCCAGGGTGAGCGCGCGCAGAGCCTCTCGCGGCGCCTCGCTCTTCCCGCTCAGGATATCGGCCAGCTCGGCCGCCTGCCGCACGAAGCCCACGCATCGCCATCGGCGCTCGGGACGCTCATCGAGCAGGAGCAACGCGTTCCCCACCTTGAACCGGAGCAGGACCTCCTCGTAGAGCGAAAAGGTGTCCGCCCCCAGCCTTCCGTCATGGATCAGGGCATAGAGGGCCAGGGCGGGACACAGATCTCCCTGCGCCTCGAACGCCACCTCCGCGAGGAGAAAGGAATGTTTCCGGACCCATTCCCGCTCGTCGTGGGGAATATCGAGGCCATCCAGCCGCTCGCGGGCGGCGTGCTCCAGACTCTCGCGGATGGGCGGGAGGTCTATGGCATCCAGGTCGAGCAGCCGGTCGCTGTCGAGGTCGAGCCGCTCCACCACGGCCGCAACCAGCTCCACTGTATCCCCCTGGGCCACAAGTGACCTCCAGTAGACGCGTTCAACGTCCGTGGCCTTCGCTCGCTTTGGCCCTAGAGACAAGCGCAGGTCGCGGAGTATCTTGTCCTGCCCATTCAGCAGCAGGCGCTCCCAATCCGTAGCCACGCCGGTGGGCATGCCATGATGACGATGGCTCTTGCCGTTCTGCATTCAGCCACCGCGCATGACGCGCTTTTTCTTGGGTTTCTCAGGCAGCCGCACGGCGGGATCCCCTACGATCACGTAGTTGCGGGCGTCCTGGCACGCGATGTTCAGGAAGGCTTCCCACTCGTCTGCGTTCTCCATGTCGTTCTTGTCGAACAGGTCCGACGAGATCTCCGCGTAGCGCCTGTTCACCGGCTCCATGGCAGCACCGACTGGATAGCTGTCCTGAAGTCGAATCAAGGTGTGTGCGAAGGTCAGAACCTGAGAGCCGGCGACCTTCCAAAGGAAGGAAGACTCGCATGCCGTATCCACGTGCCCCACGACTGCAAGGGCACCTCCCCCTGGATGGGCCAGCATGCGCTGCGGCAGCCGGGCGACGAAAGGCTCAGGGGCGATCTGCCTCTTCCCATTCTGAGAAAAGCCATCATAGGCAGGTGTACCGGCGCTGTAGCAGGCGAAATGAAAGGAAATCAAACCACCCAGCCTGGCGGTATCATCGAGATCGTCCGCGGAGAAATAGAAATCGGACGGGGCGACATGCCCGCGGCCGGGCCACTCCTGGCAAAGCAGAGCACCCTGACACGGCCTCTGACGTGCCTTTCCGCAGCCGAACCCCATGCCGTGCCCGCCCGTGAACAGCAGCGCAGGCGTTTCCTCCCCTCCCAGCAGAGAGCTCAGGCGGGTCTTGGTCGCCTCCTCGGCGAAGACCGTGGAAACCTCCCAATCCCGCAATCCGGCCAATTCTTTTGCCAGCGGCTCCAGAAGGTGCTTGAGGCTGATGTCGGTGGGTGGATCGAATTGATGACGGGGACCGAAGAGTACGGTTTTTCGCGGCCGCTCAGGAGTTTGGGTTTCCGCCTGGACGACGCTCAGCGCATAGCGCTCATACTCGTCGAGCGAGTCGAAGTGAATTCGGCCAACTGCGCAGGGTACGTCGAGCTGGTACTGGAAACGATAAGGGATGGTCTTGGGGTCGCCGACGAGCAGGAGATAGTACGGCACCCGGTCCGGATCCAGCGTTCCCGGGCTGGTCTTCTGCCGCGTCAGGAAGTCCTGCTTTCCCTCGCCGAGTAGATAACCACGGTCGCCAGCGTACTCTTGATAACGCCGCTCCGATTCAAGCGCAGCTTGTTGCCTACGATGCTTCAGGAGGGGTTGCATGGCTTCAAGGATCGCCGGTGCCATAGGATCTTCCTGCGCAAAGACGATCCCCCAGCCGGTCTTACTGAGATCCTTGAGGTCGACGTCGTCCCTCACCTCTCTGTGAACGCGCTGCTTGCGACGCGATAGCCAGAACGACCTCGGAGCCCTCAGGTAGTCGCCGCTTTCCGCGTCGATCCCATTGAAAAAGAGGATCTGCTCATCCATGTTCTGAGCCTCCCGGCGGAAGGCCGGAGCGCGAACCTTCCGAGAAGGACCGCGCTCCGGTGATCGGTACAGGCTAGTCCTCCCCCTCCACGTCGTAGCCGGTCTTCACCGGCTCGATGGGGGGCTCGTCTGCACGAAGGGGAGCAACGGGGGTGTCCTCACCCATCACGTCATACCCAGTCTTGGTGGGGTCCGTGGGGGGCTCATCGTTGCTCTGCGGCTTGGGGAGCGGATTGTCGGCCATGTCTTCTCCTCGAAAAAGGGAGTGGGGCCTCGGCCTCTCCTAGGCTCGCCACTTCCGGTTCCCTCGTTAAGACACGGCTCTGAGGTTTTTGTTAAAGACAGACGATCACTGCCACTCTCCCTGAAGCACGAAGCCAGCCCAGTAATGCGGGGCCTTCCAGCGTGGGCTTTCCAACATCGCGATCTGGGCGCGCTGCAAGGCTGCATCGGGTGGCAGACCCTGGCGCAGAAGCTCCTGATAGAAGCTCTCCATGAGCAGGGAGGTGGAGCGGTCCGGAACCTTCCACAAGGTGGCCAGGACTCTCTTCGACCCCGCGTGCAGGAAGGCTCGAACGAGGCCGCCCTTCTCGCTGCCGAGAGCCGTCTCGCAGGCACTCAGCACGACCAAATCGGAGGAGAGATTCAGGTCGTAGATCTCGAAAGCCCTGAGGAATCCGTCTTGCTTCCTTCCTTGCTCATCGAGAAGCGAAAGCACGATTCCTGACAGATCCGGGCGTTCCCGAAGCTCGGCATGGGTGGCGAAATGCAGGTAGTTGTAGAGGCCCAACTCGGGGCTGGTCGCAGTGGAGCGATTCGCGAGGAAACCGGAAGCCAGGAAGCTCTGGCCCGGTGGAGCGACTCTGCGGATCGCCTCCCCTTCCTGTTCCGTGTAGGGCAGGCGATCGAACTTCGTTACGCTCCGTGCATGCGCTGGCGCTCGCTCATCCCGCCTATCGAAGACCGGATCCGTCAGCATCGCCACAAGGCGTGGGGCGGGAGTTCTGCCGGCCTGAACCGCTCGCGAGGCGGCCACCATCGAAATGGAAGGTACGATCAGGATCTGATGCTTGAGGATCAGAAATTGAGGCGAGTCAGGTCCTTCTCCCGGCCGGCCTCGTCTCCCAAGGGTGTCGGGGTCCAGCATGGCGGCAAACGGGAGCAGGTGCAGAGCTCCGTCAGGGGAGATGAGAATCTGCCTCTCTTTCAGGCGGCCGGCCAACGGGCCGAGCAGGCTATGGCTCAGCTTTTCAACCCTTGATGCCCAAGCTCTCGGATTGACCGGTGGAGACATCGCCAGCAGATCCCGGACTCCCTCCGCCGTCTTTTCGAAGCCACCAGGTAGGGAGAGCCTGTGCGTCACGAAGCGATCCCGGGTCACTTCCCAGAGAAGATTTCGAGTACCTCCCAGAAAATAGAAGAGCAGTACTGTATCCTCGCCCAGTCCGCTCTGGATTTCCTCCAGCGTCAGCGCTTTCACGCGACCGTCGCCCTTGGAGTCTGCCCTCATCACCTTGAGGCGAGTCTCCAGATCGCGCGCCCTCCGGTCGATATCCGCTCTCGCAGAGTCCCAGGAAGGCCCATCCGGAAGGGACGAGCGTTTGTTGTCCAGTTCCCTCAGTTGCCGCCCCAGCTCGGATTCTCGAAAGCTGGAGTCTTCGGAAGACAAACCGACCTGTCTCTCCTCTTTCATCTCATCGAGGAAGGAACGGGACCGCGCCTTCTCGGCGACATTGAACGCCATCCTGTCGAGCTGCCTTTCGGGTGCTTTCTCGTGCAGCTGCATCAGGCTCTCGATAAAGAGATTGTAAAGCTCCCGCCGGTCGGAAAAGGCGCTGGGAAGCGGGCTGCGGAGAGTCTCGACGATCTCGACTCCGCGCTCCGCCGCGGAGCGGGCCGCTTCGATGTCTCCCAGGTCCAGTGCGGCCTCGGCGCGCCCTTTGAGCACCTTGGCCGCAGCGTCCAAGTCGTCGAGTTCCTGAAAGATGGATTGCGCCTCGCCAAAGCAGCGCAGCGCCTGCCGCTCTAGGTTTACGAGATCAAAAAGGTGCCCCAGATTGCCCAAGGCCATGGCCTCTCCTCGCCTGTCGCGAGCTGCGCGAGCAAGAACCAGGGCTTTTTCATACTGCGCACGTGCATCCCGGAAGCGGAGTGCGCGTGTATGGACGTCGGCGAGCCGAATCCGGCTCACCACTTCCCACTTGCGGTCGCCGGCCTGCTGCCACAGCTCGACTGAGCGCTGCAGAAGAGAGCTCGCCAGCTCAAGCTGCCCAAGCTGCGCGCGTGCCGTTCCCTGGCCGCCGAGGGCCGATGCCAGAAACTTTGGACTTTCGAGAGTCCGGCCGATCTCTTCGGCACTTTCGAAGGAGTCCAGTGCAAACTGATGCTCACCCAGCCCGAAATGCAGCTCGCCGATGTACTGCCACAGGAGAGCTTGATCCTCTCGGCGCTTGAGCGCCTTGTAGATATCCAAGGCCTGAAAGGCGAGATTCAAACTTTCCTGAAAGTCGCCGCGACGCTTGTAGACGAGCCCTAGACCACCCAGGGTGTCCGCTTCGCCAGGACCGTATCGCTCTTGCTTGAAAAGATCCCGCGATTGCTCGAAGAGCTGAGCGGCATCGTCCAGTCTTCCCTCGTTGAAATGGCTACGGCCGATTCGATCGAGCAAGGAGGCCTCGGCCAGGATATCCCCTCGGGAACGAACATCCAGCAGAGCGGGTTGAAATACTTCCCTAGCTAGTTCCCAGTCGCCGTGATCCTGGAGGGCCCGGCCCAAGCGGAAGCGGGTTGCCGCCGCCCGGTCCAGATCCCCGGCTTCTTCCCACAGCTCCAGGGCGCGACGATACCAACCGGCTGCCTCCTCATCGCTCACGCCGAAAAAGGCCTCGCCTTGAGAGAACGCGGACGTGGCGGCAGCACGGAGCCGGGCCCCTTTTGACACCGGGCGAGGCACCTCCAGCATCAGCTCATAACTGCCTATCGCTTCGCGTGGAGCTTGCGAGTGGATCTCCAGGAGGTGGTGTCCCGGCAGATCCGCGACCATGTAGAGGATCTCCGGCCCACGAAATCCGTTCCTCGTATCGATCAGGAGTTGACCGGAGCGAAATGGGTCGAAGAGAGTGAGGATGAAGTCTTCACGTCTGGGATCGAGGATGACGCGAAAAGCCTGCCCAGGCTCAATCGAGAAGCGGTAGAGGTGGCGTTCGCCTCCGCGCAGCTCTCCGCTGACACTGTCCCCGGCCTTCAGCGGCCGGGCTTCGAACCCTTCCGGATCTGGCGCAAGGAGGGAGATGAGAAGAACACTTCCCCCGAGGAGCAGCACGCCCAGGACCCCGGCGATTCGGCTCCGCTCAGGGCTCATCTACCTGGATTTTGTATTCACCTACCTCATCCCGCTGGTCGCCCTTCACTCCAAAGAGTCGGATCGTATGGATTCCGGGCCCAAGCGAGCGGCGCGGAATCACCAGGGTGACTGGGAGGCCGTCTTCCAGAGGAGGTGCCGCCTTGAGCTTACCTTGGCCGACGATTTCCGCTTCGTACGCCGGGTAAACCTCTTCGTCGTGGTAGAGAGAGAGGACGGCTCCATCCACGGACTTCATCCGTTGTACAGTCCCCTCTCCTCCAGACCTGTGGGTGGTGTCGTCCAACGGGACGGAAGTGGTGCTCCAGGGCTTGCTCTGCGCTTCCAACTGCTGGCGCAAGGCTCCAACCTGCACGGTCTGATACAGGCTAAAGGAAAACCCAAGCACCGCCAGGATGGAGGCGGCCACCGGCAGCCAGAGCGAAGTCCAGCGCGCCGGCTTCATCGGCGGTCCCGCCGGACGGATCGGCACCACCTCCGCCGTCCTCTCCTCCCTACCCTCCCCCGCCCGCATCCGGGACCGCAGCGCCTGCCAGTCCTGCTCGACCTGCTCGTCGGTCAGCTCGGGCACGCCCTGCGGCGGCTTCAGGTCCGCGAAGCCGGCGAGGTCGAGGAGGAGGTCGCTGCAGTCGCGGCAGACGGCCAGATGATCGAGCAGCCGGGATTCGGCCTCGGGCGGCAACTCTCCCGCGTGATAGACCGCCAGTTCCTGCGGCGTCGGATGGCTGGTCAGGGACCGCCGCTGCTGCTCCGCAAGATGGCGGAGAGCGGCGTCCAATGGAGGCTTCTCGTCGTCGGCGCTCAAGACTCGCTATCCCTAAAGTAGTCCCCGAGACGGTCCCGCAGGTGCTGTCTCGCCTGGTACAGATGTGCCTTTACCGTCTCGATGGACACGTGCATCAGCTCGGCGATCTCACGATACTTCAAATCCCCGTCCACGCGCAGGTAGACTGCCTGGCGCATCTGCGGCGGCAGATCCTCCAGGGCAGCCCGAAGCAGCCGGGATCGCTCCTCGGTCAGGATGCCCCGCAGAGCATCTCCCTCCTTGGACCTCAACTCCACCACGCCCGCCTCCGCGCTCTCCAGGGATACCTCCTGCGCGTCGCGCTTCTGCGCCTGAAGGCTGCGCAGGGTGTTCTTGTACAGATTCCCTGCGATCTGGAAGAGCCAGGTCTCGACCGCACTCTCGCCGCGAAAGCTGTCCATGTTCTTAAAGACCCGAAGAAACGTCTCTTGGGCGAGATCGCGGCTCTCCTCGATGGGAACGCCCCGGCGTAAGAAGAAGGCGACCACCGGCCGGTAGTATCGTTGGTACAGGTCTTCAGGCGTGTACATGAGGCCTTGATCGCCGGGGCCGAAGTCGTCCGTCATGGCCATGTTACTTCTCCAATCTGGGCGGGGGCACCCTCTCCTCCGGCACGGAGGAGAGGGTTGGGAGAGCGGGGACGGGATCAGGCCTACTTGGCCGGCTGCTCGGCCTGGCGGTCGGCTTCGATGGAGATGGTGATCTTCACGTCGTCACCGAGGATCACGCCGCCGGTGTCGAGCGGGCGGTTCCAGTTGATGCCGTACTCCTTGCGGTCCAGCTTGAAGGCGGTCTCGAAGCCGGCCTTCTCGCCGCGCGGAGTCTTCATCGAGCCGAGC
>Ga0190265_10003170_pt1 | contig 11201 bp, 6 predicted proteins | sample Popmic124T_FD_133135 | JGI IMG/M metagenome (GOLD analysis project Ga0190265, IMG submission 133135) | Populus adjacent soil microbial communities from riparian zone of Indian Creek, Utah, USA - 124 T | ecosystem: Environmental > Terrestrial > Soil > Riparian zone | place: USA: Utah | collected...
ACCGCTCGCAGCGCGCCCAACGGCGTCACTTCAAGCTACACGTACGATGGTCTACGCCGTTTGACTGCCTTGAATCATTCGACAGGCGCGGGAACGCTCATCGGCAACCAATACCAATACAACCGAATTACTGCCTCACAGGCAATTTCCACAGGCAACTTGCCAGCCCCTTTTGACTACTAAATCCGTTCACCTGGAAGCTTCACAACCCGAAGGTTTAGACTCCAGATTTCAGGGAAAATCGGCAGACAAAAAGCTCGTTTTAAGGAAGCGATGGGCCGGAGTCTGCAAAAACTCAAGGTTTATAGGAGATTTACATTGCCCCGTCGACCCCACTCCCACCCGCGCAAGTCTGCCGGTTTGAGAAATCTTTCAAACTTCGCCTCCCGTTTTTGGCTGTTTGGCCTCGTGCTTCTGGCCGCCGTGGCGTTCTTGGTCGCCGGCAGCTTTGTGGCCAGCAGCAGCGCCCAGGAGAACTCGCGAAATCCGCTCAACAGCGAAGCTGCCTTCCAGCAGAAAGCAGACAAGATTTTGAAGCGGGTGCGTCACGCGCTCGACGAAGACCGCGCCGCCGCAGCCAAGGGCCGCTTGCGCACGGAAACGTCGCACGTGAACCGGCTCGCGCGGGTGGCCGGCATTCAACGGCGGTCGGCAACTTCTGCAACCGTCGATCTGGCCGTAATGCTTGTCTCTGAGAGCGACGCTGAACTCAAGGCCGCCGGGTTTCGCGTGCAATCTCGCACGGGCGACATTGCCACGCTCGAGGTTGATGTCGATCGCCTCGACGACCTGGCGCTGCTTTCCTCAGTCCGCAAGATGGTAGCGTCGGCTTTTCGTTACCCGCTAAACGATCGCGCGCGCGCGTCCGCCGGCATCGATAACTCAATCGGACAGCGAATGGTTTCGCAAACCGGTCGCGGGGTAGTCGTCGGGATCATCGACAGCGGAATCGATTTTCGCCATCGCGATTTCACAGTCCCCGGCACGGACGGCAAACAAACTCGAATTAAGGCATTGCTCGACATGACGGTCTACCAGGCGGGCAGCCAGTCGCCCGATCCCGGTTGGAACTATTCGCTCCCGGGCCAGCCGGCGACCATCGGCCATCTCTACACTGAAGCTGAAATCAACGCGGCGCTCCAGACGTCCAAACCCTCCGATCAGAATTCCGACAGCATTAAGCAGCGCGACAAGAGCGGCCATGGAACGCACGTGGCCGCAACTGCGGTGGGCAATGGTTTGTCAGCGCCGGCGCCCGGCACTTACGCCGGCATGGCGCCTGAGGCCGATCTCGTGATTGTGAAGGCCAGCCGTTCCAATAGTGGTGTCGCCAGTTTTCGCAACACCGACGTCATGAATGCGATGGAATTTATCAGGCAGAAAGCAGCTGAACTGGGCGAGCCCTTCGTGATCAACCTGAGCCTCGGCGGCCAGCTTGGCCCACACGACGGCACCAATCCGGACGAACGCGCGATCGACAATCTTGTCAGTGGCGGAAGCGGACGAGCTGTGGTGGTCGCGGCCGGCAATGATGGCGGTTCCAGCATTCACGCGCGCGGCATAGTTCCAGCGGGCGGCAGCCAAACTCTGGATTTCAATGTCAACGGCGCGGCCTATGTCGTCGATCTTTATCAGAACAACGCCGACCGCTTCTCTGTAACCGTAACCAGTCCGGACGGAGTGACGCTGGGCCCCGTGGCCTACAGTCCAAACGGTTTCAGTTTGCCGGACGGCGAGGCGTCGAATCAGTATCTCGAAGCGTATAACGCCAACGACGACAAGAACGATGCCGACCCTTCAAACGATCAGCCGGACATCGTCCTGTTATTCAAACCCGAAGCACCAGACGGCATGTGGAAGATCAAGCTTGAGGACGCTGACGGCAATGCCAACCAGTCTTACGATGCCTGGGCCGAAGGCGAAGGCGTTTATTTCAGCACCAACGCGGACGGCTATTCACGCCTGGTGGCATCACCAGGAAACGCGCGCGGCGCGATTACGGTAGGCGCATTCGTGACCCGTTCGACCACACAAACAATCGGAGGGCCGGCGGACTTTACCAGCCCTGGTCCCACCGCTGATGGTCGCCAAAAACCTGAGGTCAGCGCGCCCGGTTACTATCTCTACTCCGCTCGTTCAACCGACGTTAGCGCGACAAACTTTGGCACGATCGGCTCGGGCGAAAACGCTCCGACCGATAGCACACACTACACGGGCCTTGCGGGTACGAGCATGGCGACGCCGGTAACTGCGGGCTCAGTCGCGTTATTACTTCAGACGGATCCAACGCTCTCAGGTGAGCAGATCAAGAGTCTGTTGACCACCTATGCGGTCCAGGACAGTTTTACCGGTTCAGCATGGAGTCCGCGTCTCGGCTTCGGCAAACTCGATATTGCTGCGTCGATCAGCGTGGCTTCCGGCCAACCTCGCACGCTGTCCGTTTCGGGGCGTGTCGTGAGTGCAGTCGACAGTGATTTCACCGGAACTATTGTCACTTTAGGAGGGTCACATACTTCCTCAACTGTAGTCGATGCGAACGGTAACTACTCCTTCACCAATCTGCCGGCTGGAGGTAACTACACAGTCACGCCCTCCAAGGCGAAGTATGCTTTCTCCCCCAGCAGCGTTAGCATTAGTAATCTCTCACGGAACCAGACAGTACCTGACTTCATCGCGACCGCCGTTTACACGATCAGCGGACGAGTGGCGGACCCGAACGGTGTTGGACGCAGCGGAATTTTTATTTCATTGGGCTCTTTGCAGAACCAACTAACGCAAACAGACTCCAACGGAAATTATTCGTTCACGAATCTACCTGGGGGGATCAGGTCTTACACGATCATGCCCAGTACTCCAAACAACGAAGTTCTGTCCTTTAGCCCGTTTAGTGAGTACTTCAGTAGACTGACGAGTGATCAGGTAGTCAATTTCACCGCGACGGCCCAGTTAAAGATTGGTGGTCGGGTAGTCAATGAAGACGGCGTCGGGATGAGCGGAATCCTCATGTCCATTTCCGGGACTGGTTCAGACCTGGTTACAACTGACAACAACGGGTTCTATTCATTCAGGCCTTTTCCGCCAGGCTCGAGCGGAAGCGTCCAACCCCTGTACCCGACGCAGAATAATCATGTCTTTGATCCGCTGACCCACAGCTTCTCTAACTTGAGTGGCAATCTAACCGTTAACTTTAAGGGCCGGCTCCTTAACGCTAACCCCATAGATAGCGCGCAGTTTTTTGTTACCCAGCAATATTCCGATTTCCTCAATCGCGATCCGGATCCCGGCGGTCTCGCATTCTGGCAAAATGAAATTACTTCCTGTGGCAACCAGCCGTGCGTTCAGGCCAGGCGTGTAAACGTCTCGGGTGCGTTCTTCTTGTCAATCGAGTTTCAAGAGACAGGTTACCTAGTTTACCGGATTTACAAAGCTGCCTACGGCAATCTGCCTAACACACCCGTGCCGATCAAGCTGAGCGAGTTTCTGCCTGACACCAAGCAGATCGGGCAAGGCGTAGTCGTCGGCAATCCGAATTGGCAGCAAACACTGGACAACAACAAGAATGCGTTTGTCACTAGCTTTGTCGCGCGTGCCAGATTCACGGATGCTTTCCCGAATACGCTGACGGCCGGACAATTCGTTGACGCGCTATTCCTGAACGCCGGGGTCACGCCCTCCGCTTCGGATCGCGCTGCGGCGATTGGCGAGTTTGCCGGGGCCGACGGCAGCGCTGATACGCCGGCGCGCGCGCGTGTGTTGCGACGGGTAGCCGAAAATTCGCTGTTGGCCCAACAGGAAAGGAACCGGGCCTTCGTATTGACGCAGTACTTTGGTTACCTGCGTCGCAACCCAAACAACGCTCCGGAAGCGGGGCTGAATTTCGACGGCTACAATTTCTGGCTGGGCAAGCTCAACCAGTTCAACGGTAACCACATTGCTGCCGAGATGGTGAAGGCGTTTATTAGTTCAGTTGAGTATCGCCAACGCTTTAATCAGTAGTAGTTTTGCAGAAGAGTACTTGAGTGGGTCTACGCATCGTTCGCGGTCTTAACATTGGCATGCGGGGTCAATAGGTAAAACGTAGTTGAAGAATAACGGTACGACACCCGCGCAATTGGTTTCTTCCCGAGGCGTTCCACACTGTCGAGGTTCAAATGGCGAATAACAAAAGCCGCAAAGCATTCATGGTCAGCATTCTCATCGGTATCTTGCTGACAGCGGGCGCGAGTTTCCTGGCGCAAACGGGAACCGTGTTCCCGCAGCAAGGCAGCCGAACACTGCCTGAGAAAGAAAAAGAGCAAAGCTCGCAAACCAAACTCGGCAGGCTGTTGTCGACTGCCGGCCTGCGCATGGGAACAGCGCTGACAACTCATAATGCGGCGAGCTATCGCGAAGTAAGACTTAGCTGGAAGAGCCTTCAGAAACCCAATTCGGCAGGACTCGTCACGGAACAGGAACTTGCTTCAACGGGCGTGCTCAAGCAGCTTTCCTCGGTGGCAAGAAACGGTTCGCTTCCTCGTGAGCGTTCAATGGAGCTCGCGCCCGATCGCCTGCTGGTAGTCGCCGTTGACGAGAATGAGGCTGTGCGCTGGTGGCGGTTAATGATCGATCCGCGTTTGGTAAGAGCTGAGGTTGGATCTGCGACTGAAATGCAGAGCCAGAATTTTTACCTCTCCGACGTGGATTTTATCGTCGGCTGTCCTGACGATCCACGATTGCGCGAGTTGCGATTTTTTCATCCAGCCTGGAATGGCGAATCGTTTCAGCTCACCCTCGTTGGCGCCACCCCGCTGCATTAAGGAAGTAACCCGTCGTGTCAGGTCTGCAAATGAAAAGAGCTTTTGAACTTATCCCCGCAGCGATTCTGTTGTGCCTGTCGCTGGCGGCCGTCAGTGTTCAGGCTGAAACGTTTGAAACAGTTCTCAACAACGGTAATCCCGAAAACCGCGTGGATATCGCGATTGTGGGAGACGGCTACACTGCAGCGGAAATGGAGAAGTATCGGACCGATGTTCAAAACGTGGTTCTGGGTCACTTCGGCCAGGAGCCTTTTCTCGATTACAAGAGATATTTCAATGTGCACCGCATCGACGTTGTCAGTGCTCAATCCGGATCTGACCATCCCGAACGCTCGTCATTGGTAAACACCGCATTCGATAGCGGCTACAACTGCTCGGGCATTCAGCGTCTCATCTGCGTTAACGTTTCAAAGGTAAACAATGTGCTGGCCAATTCAGTGAGCTTGGTGCAGCGCGACATCGTACTCGTGATTGTGAACGACTCTGAGTATGGCGGATCAGGAGGCTCAGTGGCGGTCGCCTCGACAAATGCCGCGGCCGTCGATCTGGTACTACATGAAGAAGGCCACAGCTTCGGGCTCCTGGCTGACGAATACGGCGGGCCTGCACCGCCAGCCTGCAACAGCGGGTTCGAGCCCTTCGCGGCCAACGTGACAAAGGAAACTGCACGGGCTCAAATCAAGTGGAGGCTGTGGATCGACGCGAATACACCTCTGCCCACTACGGGTTTCAGCCAGGGCGTGCCCGGCGCTTACCAGGGCGCGCAGTATTGCGACGCGGGTCTTTATCGTCCGACTTTTAGTTCGAAGATGCGCACGCTCGGAGCGCCGTTTGAACAAATCAATAGCGAACAGCTCGTCAAACGGATGTACAACTTCGTCTCTCCTCTGGATTCGAGGTCTCCGGACAGCAACAGTTTGACTTTACCTCAAGGCCAGAACCAAAGCTTTGCAGTTTCAACTCCGGCGCCGGTTAGCCATGGGTTGACCGTGACCTGGTTTGTCGATGGTGTTCAGCAAGCGCTCGGCCCGGCTTTCAATTTCGTTTCCAATAATTTCAGTGCCGGCGCCCATACAGTTATCGCCGCTGTTCATGACCCCACGACATTTGTCAGAAACGATCCTAATGAGTTGTTGAGCACTTCTACTTCATGGAGCGTCCAGGTTGTCACCGCCTCATCGATTCAACTTGATGCTGCGAGTTTTGGCCAGAGTGAGACAGGACCGCAGGTGAACGTGACCCTGACTCGCAGCGGCGATACGGCGGCTGCAGTGTCCGTCGACTACGCGACCAGCGACACTGCCGGCGCTAACGACTGTAATGTCACTAATGGTGTGGCTTCTTCGCGCTGCGACTATCTAACGACGTTGGGTAGAGTGCAGTTTGCGGCCGGCGAAACGTCGCAGTCGATCGCGATTCCAGTCATCAATGATTCCTATGCGGAAGGCAGCGAGTCATTCACGTTAACCCTTAGTGGCCCATTGGGAGCCACGCTGGCTACCCCGTCCACGGCCACCATCACGATTACGGATAACGACGCGACCGACGGCGCCAACCCGATCGACACATCGGCATTCTTTGTGCGGCAAAGCTACCTGGATTTCCTGAACCGGGAGCCGGATGCGGCAGGGTTAAACTTCTGGATCGGTGAGATTGATAACTGCACTCCCAAACCCCAGTGCACCGAGGTGAAGCGCATCAACGTGTCGGCAGCCTTCTTTCTCGCCATCGAATTCCAGGAAACAGGCTTTCTGGTCTACCGGATTTACCGATCAAGCTACGGCCCTTTGGGCGGAAACCCTGTGCCGCTTAACTACGGTGAATTCCTGGCCGATACGCAACAGACCTCGAAGGGCGTGATCGTTAACTCCGGCGACTGGCAAGCAAAACTTGAGAGTAACAAGGTTGCTTTCCTGCAGGACTTTGTGACGCGGTCGCGCTTTGTTAACGCGTACCCAACGACAAGCACGCCGGCGGAATTTGTTGACGCTCTTTTTGTAAATGCGGGCATCACGCCTTCCGGCCCGGATCGAGTTGCGGCGCTCAACGAATTCAATGGGGCCGTGAACACTAGCGATACTGCCGCCCGTGCGCGCTCGCTGCGCCGGATCGCGGAAAACCCGATATTGGCCCAGGTTGAGAAGAACAAAGCTTTCGTGCTGATGCAGTATTTCGGCTATATGCGTCGCAACCCTTACGACGCGCCGGAGCCCACGCTCGATTTCACAGGTTACAATTTCTGGCTGGGCAAGCTTAACCAGTTTGGCGGCAATTTCATCCAGGCCGAAATGGTGAAAGCATTCATAACGTCAGTCGAATATCGTCAACGCTTTGGTCCATAAAGATTGCCGGCCGCAGGCAAGGCCCTCACCTTCCAACTTGTTCCAAAAAATCGGATTAAAACCGAGGCATTGGAATCCCTGCCGTCGTCTTAGTATTTTCTTGACGCCCTTCAGCCGCTTAAGTATCCTCCTTCATCCCCGGTCGCACTTGCATTTCCAAAACGTAGCCACCCGTCTCTTAATCCCGTTGGCCCAGGTTGACCCGAGTAGAGTTTGCTTTCTAATCCAGGAGCCCTTCCTGACAAACCTCGGCAGTAACTGCTTATTCAGCAGAAGGAGAATTGTTATGCATCGCAGTAGATCTCTGGTTGTTGTCCTGTTGGTAGCATTCGTCACCGGCGTTGTGTTAAGCGGGTGCGCGACGGTCGAGGAGAGTGGAGGCCCTACGGCCGCAAGAAGCACCGGCGCGCAGAGCGGCAAGATTCCGGTGACCACCAGCTCAGAAGAAGCGCGAAAAGAATTTCTGCAAGGGCGCGACCTCGCCGAAAAGCTGCGCATTCAGGATTCGATCCAACATTTTGATAAGGCCATTTCCCTCGATCCAAACTTCGCCCTGGCCGAGCTCAACCGGGCCCAGGTCAGCCCCACCGGAACAGAGTTTTTTGATCACCTGAAGAAGGCCGTCGCCCTCGCGGAGAAAGCGTCAAACGGCGAGAAGCTACTGATTCTGGGAAATGAAGCAGGCGCCAACGGTAATGCCGCCAAGCAGAAAGAACTTCTCGATCAGCTCGTCGCCGCCTATCCCAATGATGAACGCGCGCACTTCAATCTCGGCGGTTATTACTTCGGCCAACAGGACATGCCCAAAGCCATCGAACAGTACAAGAAGGCAACGGAACTCGATCCCACTTACTCGACCGCCTTCAATATTTTGGGCTATGCATATCGCCAGAATACTGACTACGCCAACGCGGAATCAGCGTTTAAGAAATACATCGATTTGATTCCGAAGGATCCGAACCCCTACGACTCCTACGCCGAGCTGCTCTTGAAGATCGGACGCTTCGATGAATCGATCGCTCAATACAAGAAGGCGCTGGAGATCGATCCCAACTTCATCAATTCACACCAGGGCATTGCCTCGGCATTAATGTATCAGGGCAAACATGACGAGGCGGCGGCGGAAATGGAGAAGATCTCCGGCAAAGCGAGAAGCGACGCTGAACGCCGCACGGCATTGTTTGGTTTGACCGTTGTCGCTGTGGATGCCGGCAAAATGGATCAGGCCCTGGCGGAAGTCGACAAACAGTACGCTCTGGGCGAGAAGTCTAAAGACGTCGCGGGGATGACTGGCGACCTCCAACTCAAGGGCAACATCATGCTGGAGATGGGCAAGCCCGACGAGGCAAAGGCGCTATACGAACGTCTCTTGAAAATGACCGAAGACTCAGGTTTGTCTGCTGAGATAAAGGAGAATGCAAAACTCTTTCATCACTTCAATCTCGCTCGCGTAGCGATTGCGAAGAAAGATCTGCCGACAGCCAAAACGGAGGCCGAAGCGTACCGGAAAGGAACGGAAATCTTAAAGAACCCCTTCCAGACAAAGTTGGCCCATGGACTCCTGGGGATGATTGCTTTGGAAACAAAGGAATACGACACGGCTATTGCAGAACTGCAACAGGCCAACCAGCAAAACGCTTACGATCTCTATCGCCTGTGCCAGGCTTACCAGGGCAAAGGCGAGGGAGCGAAGGCAAAAGAGTTTTGCAACAAGGCCGCTGCCTTTAATTCTTTGCCGCAACTAAACCTGGCGTTCATCAGAACCAAAGCCGCGAAAGCGTAAAGGGCTATGCCCGCCTAATGTGCGGTGGGGTCCCCGCCCCACCGTGAACTCCTGGACCGATTCATGGGCTGTGCTCAAAAATGGGCATAGCCCAAAAAATCCTCTGGTATCGTTGGAAGGTCAGAGACCTTCCACACATCAGAGGGCAAGCCCACCTCAGGCTGCTCGATGCCGCCCACCAGCACCTTTACTAATCCCGATTTAAGATCCACTATTCCGGCTGACTGCTGATTGCTGATTGCTACTTATGAACAACATCTGGCCCGAACTAAAATACTCTGAATGGAAAGACACGCTCGCCACGCTGCATATGTGGACGCAGGTCGTCGGCAAAATTCGGCTTGAGCAAACTCCACTCGTTAACCATTGGTGGAACGTGCCCCTCTACGTTTCAGCGCGTGGGCTCACAACCTCCGCCATGCCCTATGAAGATCGCATTTTTGAAATCGAGTTTGACCTCATCGACCACCGTCTGCTGATTAAGTGCAGCGATGGGGCAGCAAAGACGCTCGTTTTGCGGCCGCAGTCAGTGGCTGACTTTTACGCGGAAGTGATGTCGGCGCTCGGCGAACTGGGGATGCAGATAAAGATCTGGACCATGCCGGTGGAGGTGCCCGATCCAATTCGCTTTGAAGACGACACGGTCCACGCCTCTTACGACCCGGAGTATGCAAACCGATGCTGGCGCGCGCTGGTGGCGATTGACGAAGTGTTAAAGGAATTTCGGGCACGCTTCACCGGCAAAGTCAGTCCCGTGCATTTCTTCTGGGGCAGCTTCGACATGGCGGTCACACGCTTCTCCGGCAAACCCGCTCCCGAACGTCCCGGCGCGGATTTGATCACGCGTGAGGCGTATTCGCATGAAGTGATTAGCCACGGCTGGTGGCCGGGAAACAAAGACATGGAGGCGGCGTTTTATTCCTACACGGCTCCGGAGCCCGCTGGGTTAGCCGGCGTTGTAGGTGAGGGAAAAATTCGTCCCACCGAGACGTTTTACAATGACGAGATGAAAGAGTTTTTTCTGCTTTATGACGACGTGAGAAAAACAGACTCGCCGGAAAACACGCTCATGGATTTCTGCCAAACAACTTACGACGCGGGCGCCGACCTCTCAGGCTGGGACCGCGCCGCACTCGAGCGATAGGACACACTACAAATCGTGCTTCGTGGGCCCGGTCGTAACTCCTTAACACGAACGCCAACAAGAAATCAGAACCGGGAGCGGTAGCGACCGGGTCCTTCAGTCACCACTAAACAAAATGAAAAGACGCAAAGATAACGTAGCACTGATTGAGCCTTTGACCCGGTCGCTACCGCTCCCGGTTCTGACTTCCTCTTGGTTACATTGAAACAAACGACTTTCCGTTTCAGTTTCACTGCAACATTCCATATTCGCAACTACAACGCGTCTCGCGGCATCTCAGGGTCGTTGTGAAAAAAGTTCCGCTCGCAGTTTTACTGTTATTCATCTTCCTCGCCCTCGGCAGTGCCACCGGAATTACTACGTCGGCTGGAAAATTCGCGGACAGGCTTGCCGGAAAGCTGAGACTCTACGTTCACGTCGCACAGCTCTATACAAAGGACCCTGATGAGCAGATCGCGATGCCCGTGAAGGACGTTTCGAAAAGCCAAATCGCAGACACCTGGCAGGCGCCGCGCGGAAATGATCGCCAGCATCAGGGTCAGGATATTTTTGCGCCCCAGGGGACGCCGGTGCTTTCAGCGACTGAAGGTTACATTGCGAACATTGGTGAGAATAGCCTGGGTGGACAGACAGTTTCGGTGGTTGGCGCCGGCGGCCGGCTGTATTACTACGCCCATCTTGATTCGTATGCGCCGGGTATTGCTGAAGGCGACTGGGTGACGCCCCAGACGGAGCTGGGCCACGTCGGCACCACCGGCAATGCTGCCGGCACTCCGCCGCATCTTCACTTCGGAGTTTACGCGCCCGGTGGCGCGATGAATCCGCTGCCGCTGCTAACCGATCGCCCCAAGGAGCCGTAGCGTAGGACAGGCATTCTTGCCTGTCCACCCCGGCGGTCCACTCTTACCTTCATTAAAGGACAGGCAGGAATGCCTGTCCTACCCTACAGCCCGAACCGGTGACGATATTCGTCTGCCGAGATGAACGCCTTCACCATTTCCGCGGCTATGTAATTCCCGTTGAACTGGTTCAGCTTGTTCAGCCAGAAGTTATAGCCGTCGAAGTTGAGGCCCGGCTCCGGCGCTGCGTCAGGATTCCGCCGCAGGTAACCAAAGTATTGCATCAGCACAAACGCC
>Ga0190265_10003171_pt1 | contig 11199 bp, 8 predicted proteins | sample Popmic124T_FD_133135 | JGI IMG/M metagenome (GOLD analysis project Ga0190265, IMG submission 133135) | Populus adjacent soil microbial communities from riparian zone of Indian Creek, Utah, USA - 124 T | ecosystem: Environmental > Terrestrial > Soil > Riparian zone | place: USA: Utah | collected...
GCGGCGCCTTCACCGGCAACGGCAACATCAACGGCCCCGGCATTCCGGGCTTCGTCACCGAATGGCAGTCGTTTCTCGCCGGCGGCGGCCCCGCCGCCTTCCCGCGCGTCGACGGCACGTTCGGCCCCAACGACCTCGTCGCCATCTCGATCGGCGGCAACGACGCGCGCGCCTATGAGCGCAGCCTCGGCCTCGCCCCGAGCGCGGCACAGATATCGGGCCTGATCGCCGGCGCCCCGGCGCAGGCGGCGCTCCGCGTCACCGAGACGACGGCCGGCCTCAACGCGCTGGTCGGAGCGGGCGCGCGCAACATCACCTTCATCGCCGGCGATGTCGGCCGGCTGCCCGAAGTGGCCGGCCTGCCGGTGGCCGCCGTCGGCAGCGCTTATGCCACCGCCTACAATAACGGCATGCAGGCCCCGCTAGCCAGTCTCGCCGCCCAAGGCGTGATCGTCAATTATGTCGATCTCAACCTGCTCGGCGACCGGGTCGCGGCGAACCTTTCCGCCTTCGGCCTGGTCAGCGCCGGCGCCTGCCCGATCGCCTGCGTCACCACCAATCCGAGCATGCTTCGCGAATTTCTGTTCTACGTCGATCAGGTCCACCTGACCTCGGCCGGCTTCGCGATCGTCGGCCGCTATGCGGTGCGCCAGCTCGAAGCGCCGCTCCACCTCCAGGCGCAGGCCGATGTCGGGCTGCAGACCGCGAACGCGTTCGGCGACATGATGGCGGGGCGCCTCGACCACTCCGGGGAAGGTGGAACCGCCGGCCTCAGCTTCTACGTCAGCGCCAACGCCGCGAGCAGCGACCGCGACGCCACGCTGCAGAGCCTCGGCTACGATCTCGACGCGTTCGGCGCCAGCTTGGGCGCCGAATATGAAACGGGCGCCGGCCTGATCGTCGGCGCCGCGCTCAACCATTCGCGCGGCGAGGCCGACATGGAAACCGGCACCGGCCGCGCCGAGGCGCGTGGCTGGCAGGTCGGCGTTTATGGCGGCTGGTCCGGCGGCGGCGCCTTCGTCGAAGGCTATGCCGGCTATGGCTGGCTCGACTACGAGATCGGCCGCACCGCGGTGATCGACGACATCGCCGGCGAGACCGACGGCACCGCGGTCACCGCCGGCGCCCAGGCCGGCTATCTGTTCGATCTCGGCGGCCTCAGCGTCGGCCCGGTCGTCGGAGTCCGCTACGCCAAGGTCGAGCTCGACCCGTTTACAGAGACCGGCGATCCGGTGCTCACCCTCAACGTCGAGGAGCAGGAGGCCGACAGCCTCGTCGGCAGCGCCGGAGTCGAGCTGCGCGGCGATCTCGCCATGGCCGGGCTCGCGGTGCGGCCCTATGCCCAGGCCGCGGTCGAGCGCGAGCTCGCCGGCGACGCCCGCACCGTCCGCTACGCGCTCACCGCCGCGCCGACGATCGTCAACCAGTGGGCGCTGCCCGACCGCGACGACGACGTCTACGGACGGGTCACCGCCGGCGCGGATTTCGAGCTTACCGGCGCGCTCAGCGTCCAGCTCAACGGCTCCGCCACGATCGGCAGGGACGATGGTGAGGTCGGCGGCTCGCTCGCGCTCAAGCTGAGGCTATAGCGCCGCGACTCGTTTCAGCAGGCGGTCGATCGCATCGGCCGCCTCCTTTTCGTCGAGCGTCGGCGCGTGGCCGACGCGCGGGACCGTGACCGCCTCCATCTCCGGCACTTCGGCCTGCATCCGCGCCACCGTCTCAGCGGTGGTCAAATCGGAGAGCTCGCCGCGGACGACCAGGGAGGGGATTCCGGCGAGCGCCCGGAAGGCTGGCCAGAGGTCGAACCCGGCCTCGCCGCTCGGCAGCTTGAACGGCTCGGCGATTCGCATGTCGTAATCGAACACGATCCGCCCGCCCGGAGTCAGCCTGCACAGCCTTTTGGCGTAGACCAGCCACTGGTCGATCTCCCAGTCGGGATAGCGGTCGCGCTGCGCCTCGGCGAGGAAGCGGGCGGCGTGGAGCCAGGTCGGCCAGTCGCGCGCGCGCCCGACATAGGAGCGGATATGATCGAGCCCGCGCGGCTCCATCGCCGGGCCGATGTCGTTCAGCAGCGCAGCCGCGATCCGCTCCCTGCCGCTCGCCGCGAGCAGCATCGTCATCAGCCCGCCGAGCGAAGTTCCGAACAGGATGAAGCGGTCGAGCTTCAGCTCGGCGATCAGCGCCTCCAGATCCTGGAGATAGGTCAGCGGCGCATAGGTCATCGGGTCCTTGGCGTAAGCGCTCTCGCCCCGCCCGCGCAGCTCGACGCAGATCAGCCGCCATTTTCCCGCCAGCCGTTCGGCAACCCCTTCGAAGTCGCGCGCGTTGCGGGTCAGGCCGGGAATGCAGAGGATCGGCGCCCCGCTCGCATCGCCGGCATAGTCCCGGTAGTGAAGCCTCAGGCCATCGTTCGACCACCAATAGCCATCGGACCACTCGACCATGCACACGCCCCCTGAAGCTCGGCTTCCTATCGGCTGATGGCGACGCTTCCGCAACCCGGTCCGTACCAGCCGGAGACGGCGATCCTGACGCTCGGCGGCGATTTCTACGATCCCGTCGCGGCGGCCGATTTCCCGCAGGCGAAGCCGCGCTTCCGCAACGACCGCTGGGCCGCAACGGTCGGGCTGGAGGGATTGAGCGACGACGAGTGGGTCGGTCATTTCGGCCGCTTCGAGCCGCTGCCCGATAACCTCCCGGAGCCTTTGGCGCTTCGCTATCACGGCCATCAGTTTCGGGTGTACAATCCCGACATCGGCGACGGCCGCGGCTTCCTTTTCGCCCAGCTTCGCGACGCGGGCGGGCGGCTTCTCGATCTCGGCACCAAGGGCTCGGGCCAGACCCCCTATAGCCGCTTCGGCGACGGCCGGCTGACTCTGAAGGGCGGCGTTCGAGAGATTCTCGCGACCGAAATGCTCGAGGCCCTCGGAGTCGAGACATCGAAGACCTTCTCGCTGATCGAGACCGGCGAAGCGCTGGAGCGGAGCGACGAGCCCTCGCCGACCCGCTCGGCGGTGCTCGTCCGCCTCCAGCACAGCCACATCCGCATCGGCACCTTCCAGCGCCTCGCCACGCTCGGCGAGACCGACAATATCGGCAAGCTCGCCGCTTATTGCCTGCTCCATTATTACGCCGACGAGAGCGGCGATCCGGTTCGCCTGCTCGAACATGTCGCGGACGCGGCGGCGCGGCTGGCCGCCTCCTATATCGCCGCCGGCTTCGTCCACGGCGTGCTCAACTCGGACAATATCGCGATCACCGCCGAGAGCTTCGATTACGGCCCGTGGCGCTGGACGCCCTATTGGGACGGCCATTTCACCGCCGCTTATTTCGATCATGGCGGCCTCTATTCCTTCGGCCGCCAGCCCGAGGCGATCCACTGGGACCTGGTCCAGCTCGCCCGGTCGCTGACCGCGATCGCCGAGCCGGAGGAGTTGACCGCGGTCCTCGAAACCTTCCCCGGCCACTTCCAGCACGCGCTCCGCGACGCCCTGTTCGCCCGGCTCGGCATCCGGCCGCGCGACCTTGACGACGATATGAAGCTGGTCGTCGCCATCGAGGAAGCGCTCGCCAAGCAGACGGTCACGATCGACCGCTTCTTCTTCGACTGGCGCGGCGGCGCGCCACCCGCCGGCTATGACGGGTTCGACGAGGTCCGCGCGCTGGTCGCCGGCCATGACGCAGTCCCGGGCGCGCGCGACCATCCCTATTGGTCCGATGCCGAGCCCTGTTCGATGCATATCGACGAGGTCGAGGCGCTCTGGGCGGCGATCGACACGGCCGACGACTGGTCGCCGTTCCACGCCAAGATCGCGGCGGTCCGCCGGATGGGCGCCGCTTGCCACGCAAATGCTTGAAAAATCCCACCGTCCCGCCATGAGTGCGGCGATGGCCGCGACCCTGACCTCGATCGAACCCGCCACCGGCGAAACGCTTTGGACCGGCGAGCCCGGCGACGTCGACGCCGCGGTCGCCGCCGCCCGCGCCGCCTGGTCGGGCTGGGCGGCGCGCTCCTTCGCGTTCCGAGTCGAGACCCTGCGCCGCTTCGCCAACACTGTCCGCGGCAAGCTCGAGCCGTTCGCCGATCTGATCGCGCGCGAGACCGGCAAGCCGCTCTGGGAAGCGCGCACCGAGGTCGAGGCGGTGGTCAACAAGGTCGACATCTCGGTCTCGGCTTACGCCGATCGCACCGCGCAGCGCCGCCTCGAAGGCGCGATGGGCGCCCGCGTCGCCGTCCGCCACAAGCCGCACGGCGTCCTCGCCGTGCTCGGCCCCTATAATTTCCCGGCCCACCTGCCCAACGGCCACATCGTCCCCGCTTTGCTCGCCGGCAACGCCATCCTGTTCAAGCCGAGCGAGAAGACGCCGGCGGTCGGCGACTATCTGTGCAAGCTCTATCATGAGGCGGGCGTGCCCGAGGCCGTCGTCGGCTGCGTCCAGGGCGGGCCGGATACCGGCCGGGCGCTGGCCGGCCATGCCGGGCTCGACGGCCTGCTCTTCACCGGCTCGGCGCGCGCCGGCCTGGCGCTCGGCAAGCAGTTCGCCGAGACGCCGCACAAGATCCTCGCCCTCGAAATGGGCGGCAACAACCCGCTCGTCGTCTGGAACGCGCGCGACATCCACGCCGCCGCCGCGATCGCCGTCCAGTCGGCCTATCTCAGCGCCGGCCAGCGCTGCACCGCGGCGCGGCGGCTGATCGTCGAGGACGGCAAGCACGAGGAACTGGTCGCCACGATCGTCAAGCTGATCGACCGGCTGATCATCGACCATCCCCACGCCAGCCCGGCGCCGTTCATGGGCCCGGTGATCGACAATGGCTCGGCCGACCGGCTCCAGGAAGCCTTTCTCGACCTGATGGGCAAGGGCGGCCGCGCCATCCGCCGGCTCGACCGCAAGGCCGACGACCGGCCGTTCCTGACCCCGGCGCTGATCGACGTCACCGATGTCGCGCGGCGGCCCGACGCGGAGCTGTTCGGCCCGGTGCTGCAGCTGATCCGAGTGCCCGATTTCGACGCCGCGCTGGCCGAAGCCAATGCCACGCGCTACGGCCTCGCCGCGTCGCTGGTCGGCGGCAGCCCGGAGCTTTACGACCGCTTCTGGGCCAATATCCGCGCCGGCGTGGTCAATTGGAACAAGCCGACCAACGGCGCCCCCTCCAACGCCCCGTTCGGCGGCATCGGCCTGAGCGGCAACCACCGCCCGAGCGCCTATTACGCGGCCGATTATTGCGCCTATCCGGTGACCAGCTCCGAAGCCGAAACCCCGCGCGCGACGATCGGCGTCGGCCTCGCCGACCCGGCCGCGGCTTCGGCGGAGAATCTCGAAGGCTGATCGTCACCCCGGCGAAGGCCGGGGTCCCAGGACGAGAAGTCGCGGCGGTTCTCCCGAGATCCCGGCCTTCGCCGGGATGACGCCTATCCGCGCATCTCCGGCAGATACTCCGCCTCGGCATGATCGGAAAAGCGGGTGATCTTGGCGTCGAACTTAAGCTTGACCTTGCCGGTTGCGCCGTGGCGCTGCTTGCCGACGATCAGCTCGGCGATCTGATAGACGCGGTTCATGTCGCTCTTCCAGGCTTCGTAGGCGTCCCAGATCTTGGCGTCGTCGCCCTCGACCGGCCGCTTCGGCTCGCGCGAGGCGACATAATATTCCTCGCGATAGACGAACAGGACGATGTCGGCGTCCTGCTCGATCGAGCCCGATTCCCTGAGGTCGGAGAGTTGCGGCCTCTTGTCCTCGCGCTGCTCGACCGCGCGGCTCAGCTGCGACAGCGCCAGCACCGGCACGCCGAGCTCCTTGGCGAGCGTCTTGAGGCCCCGCGAAATCTCCGAAATCTCCTGGACGCGGTTGTCGTTCGAGTTCTTGCCGGTGCCCTGGAGAAGCTGGAGATAGTCGACGACGACCAGCCCGATGCCGCGCTGCCGCTTCATCCGCCGCGCCCGGGTGCGCAACGCGGCGATGGTGAGGCCGGGCGTGTCGTCGATATAGAGCGGCAGCGTCTCGAGCTCGCCGGCGGCGCGGGCGAGGTTGCGGAAATCCTGCTGGCTGATCTTGCCCATGCGCAGCGCTTCCGAGCTGATCCCGCTATTCTCGGCGAGGACTCGGGTAGCGAGCTGGTCGGCCGACATTTCGAGGCTGAAGAAGGCGACGCCGGCGCCGGCCGATTTCTCCGGCGCGATGCCATCCTCCATGTCCTGAAGATAGCGCCGCGCGGTGTTGAAGGCGATGTTGGTGGCGAGCGCGGTCTTGCCCATGCCCGGCCGGCCGGCGAGGATGATCAGGTCCGAATTGTGCAGGCCGCCGGTCTTGGCGTTGACCGTTTCGAGGCCGGTGGTGAGGCCGGAAAGGCCGCCGCCCGAGTTCAGCGCCTTTTCGGCCATCTGCACGGCCATCCGCGTCGCCACCGCGAAGGTCTTGACCGAGCCGTCGCCGCTGCCTTCCTCGGCGACCCGGTAGAGCGCCGCTTCGGCATTCTCGATCTGGCCCTTGGGATCGACCTCGTCCGACGTGTCGAGCGCCTGCTCGACCATCTCGCGGCCGACGCCGACGAGGGCGCGCAGCAGCGCCAGATCGTAAATCTGATCGGCGAAGTCGCGCGCGCCGATGATCGCCGCGCCCGAGCCGGTAAGCTGGGCCAGATAAGACGGCCCGCCCAGCTCCTTCATCTCCTCGTCCGCCTCGAACAAGGGACGGAGCGTCACCGGCGAGGCGATCATGTTCTTGTCGAGCAGCCGCAATATCTGCTCGTAGATGCGCCCGTGCAGCGGTTCGTGGAAATGTTCGGGCCGCAATTTGAGCTGGATGTCCTCGGCCAGCCGATTGTCGATCATCAGCGCGCCGAGCAAAGCCGCCTCGGCCTCGACGTTCGAGGGCAGGGATTGCGCGGCGGGCGGGGTGTCGACGAGGGTAAGCGGCTGGACCATGGTTCACAACCTGTGAACCGATCCGCAAATGGCCACAACCCGCATTAAGTCTGTGGAACTGGTGTGGATAATCGATGCTGCACCAGCTAACAGCCGCGCATGGCCGACCCGCGGATCATCGACATCATCCTCGACGAGCGGTCGATCCTGCGCCGCAACGCCCATATCGAGCAGGAGCGGCGAATCGCGATTTTCGACCTGCTCGAGAAGAACAGCTTCGACGTCGCCGGCCATGACGGCCCGCACCGCGTCCGGCTCCGTGTCGAGGAGGGCCGGCTCGCCATCGAGCTGATCGACGGCGCCGGCGCGCCGCGCGACACGATCCGCATCGGCCTGGCCCGCTTCCGCCGCCCGATCCGTGATTATTTCACGATCTGCGATTCCTATTTCCGGGCCGTCCGCGGCAACGGCGCCAAGGGCATCGAGGCGATCGACATGGCGCGCCGCGGCCTGCACAATGACGGCGCCGAGCTGCTCCGCGAATGCCTCGACGGCAAGGTCGCGATGGATTTCGACACCGCGCGCCGCCTGTTCACCCTGATCTGCGTGCTCCACATCAAGCAGCCGACGACGGTTATTGACTCGCCGCTGTCCGGCCACGCATCCAGCGCGGGATGACTCGACTCCTCCTCGCTTTGCCCGCTCTCGCGCTCGCCGCCTGCGCGACCCATTCCACCCCTTATGCGCCGGTCGACAACGTCCGCTACCAGGCGATGGGCGCCGAGCCCTTCTGGCTGCTCGTCATCGGCGACGACCGCATCGTTCTGCGCACGAGCGAGCAGAGCGAAGACGCGGTCTGGCCGCGCACCCTGCCCCGAACCGAGAACGGCACCCGCATCTGGCAATCCGGCGAAGGCGTCCAGGTGATCACCGTCGAGACCCGTCCCGGCCCCTGCGAGACCGAAAGCGAGGAAGTCTATGCCGACCATGTCCGGGTCCGCCTCTCGGGCCGCGAGCTCACCGGCTGCGGCGGCCGGCTGCTGCGCGGCGGACGCCGCTGACCGGGCTGCGCATTGCGTCTGGCGTGCTGCTCGCGCTGGCGGCCGGCGCCATCTGGCTCTACGCGCCGCATTGGCATCCGTCCGACAACGCCTGGCCGGCGCAGGGCATCGACGTCTCCCATCATCAGGGCGCGATCCACTGGCCGCTCTTGCCCGCCCAAGGCGTCGATTTCGCCTATATCAAGGCGAGCGAGGGCGGCGACCATCGCGACACCCGCTTCGCCGCGAACTGGGCCGCCTCGCGCGCCGCGGGAATCAGGCGCGGCGCCTATCATTTCTTCACTCTGTGCCGGAGCGGCGCCGAGCAGGCCGCGAACTTCATCGCCGCCGTCCCCGCCGAGCCCGATGCGCTGCCGCCGGCGGTCGATCTCGAATATATGGGCAATTGCGCCCGGCCGGTGACGGTCGAGGCCTTCCACGTGGAGCTCGCCGCGTTCATCCGCGCCGTCGAGGCGCATTACCGCAAGCCGGTCCTCCTTTATTTGACCAAGGAATTCGACGGCTTCTACCGGGTGAGCGCGCGGGTGAACCGGCCGCTCTGGCTGCGCAGCCTGGTCGTCGAGCCGGGCTTCGGCGCGCGGCCGTGGACGGTTTGGCAGGCCTCCAACTTCCGCCGCCTGCGCGGCATCGAGGGTCGGGTCGATTGGAACGTGGCGCGGCCTTGACTTGGGGCTTCGCGCGCCCCCATTCGAGTCCGCGATGAGCATCCTTTCCGACCGCTGGATTCGCGAGCAGGCCAAGGCGACCGGCATGATCGAGCCGTTCGTCGAATCGCAGCGCCGCGACGGCTGCATCAGTTACGGCCTCTCCTCCTACGGCTATGACGCGCGGGTCGCCGACGAGTTCAAGATCTTCACCAACGTCGATTCGGCGATCGTCGACCCCAAGGATTTCGCCGCCAACAGCTTCGTCGACCGCAAGACCGACGTCTGCATCATCCCGCCGAACAGCTTCGCGCTCGCCCGCACCGTCGAATATTTCCGAGTGCCGCGCGACGTGCTCGTCATCTGCCTCGGCAAGTCGACCTATGCGCGCTGCGGCATCATCGTCAACGTGACTCCGCTCGAGCCGGGCTGGGAGGGCCATGTCACGCTCGAATTCTCCAACACCACGCCGCTGCCGGCCAAGGTCTACGCCAATGAAGGCGCCTGCCAGTTCCTGTTCCTGCAGGGCAACGAACCCTGCGAAGTCAGCTATGCCGACCGCGCCGGCAAATATATGGGGCAGAAAGGCGTGACCCTGCCGAAATTGTAGCATTTCAGCCGGCCGGGCGAACTCTCCGGCCGGAAAGTAACCGGAGCGCGGGCCGGCTCTTCAACTCTGCTTGCTGGGTCCGGCTGTTCATAATAAGCTCCTTCGCCGAGGGACTCGGCGAGACCTGACTCGCTGTCGAGGATTTCGACATTTCGGGCCTGGACGCGCCAGGTCTTGCAGGAACCGGAGCGGAGGCGGGACAATGGCGGTAAAGCTCGCGGCGGGAGTGATCGACGCGCTGCTGCTCGGAGTCGGGGGTCGCCGGAGGGAGCTCCAGGACTTTCCGGTGCTCGGCGACGTCTGGCTCCGCTTCGCCGAAGAGCCGGTGGTCATTCGCGACGGCGTCGAATGTCCCAAGGGCCACGATCTGCTCATCAACCCGACCTGGGAAAGGCCGACCGGCGAGGTCGCCAAGCTGATCGCCACCAGTCCTCCGTCAGAGGAGGAGGAGGAGACCGAATATCACAGCGACCGCAGGGTCGCCTATCTCCAGGACATCGTCGTCGCCACCCTCACGCTCGACGAGCTGACCACGGTCGCCCTCCCCGCCACCCAATGGTGGGACAGGATCATGGACGAGTGGGCGGACGAGCTCGTCGACGGCGTCGACGAGGAGGGCGAGGGCTATCCGACCAACCAGAATCTGAGGGACTGGATCGGCCTCGAGCTCAGCGCCGCGCTGCGCGACGAGAAGACGGCCGGACGGCTGACCGCCGGCCGGGTCGACAAACGTTATGCGAAGCTGGATACCGAGGATCGGCAGACGGCCAAGCTCGGCCTTCTCCTCGGCGTGCTGCGCGCGGCCCAGGCCGCGAAGCCGGCGGCGGGAGATTCCGAACCGCCGGCGAGCCTGTGCGCGGCGAGAAAGCGTCTCGGCAGGCTCGCGATCGTGATCGCCGGCGCCGCCGCCGTGCGGCACATCATCACCACCCACCGCGCCCTCGTGACCATCAACGAGAAGGAGGTCGCGGACCAGCCCTGGAACGGCCTCATCTTCCAGGTCAGCCTCAATCGCGATTCGGCGCCGGCGCTCGCGCGGTCGGTCGGCGCGATCAAGGCCGACGCGGCGCGCTCGCTCTTCTCGATCAGCTGCCAAGGGGTGGGCTGGGCGGTGCTCGACAGCGGCATCGACCAGAGCCATCGCGCCTTCTGGGACTATGAAAAGATCTGGAAAGCCGAGGAAAAGGCGGAGCGGGCGGACAAGCCGCCGCCGGTTTATGGCTTCAAGGAAGACGAGGAGCCGTGGCCGCACCGAATCAAGGCGACCTACGATTTCCGCCGAATCCGCGCGATCATGAGCGTCAGCCAGGTCGACCGCGACGAGATGGTCAAGGAGATCGTCGAACGGACCGGCGAGACGAAGGAGTTCGTCACCGAGCGGCTCATCGAGCTCGAGGCCGACCGCAAGGAAGGCAAGCGCGTGAACTGGGCGCGCGTCCGCCGCCTGATCGAGCTGGCGAAGCCGGACACGCCGCCTCACCCGCACGGCACCCATGTCGCCGGCATCATCGGCGCCCACTGGCTCGACTTCGACGACAAGCCGGAGCGGACCGATCCGGTGAAGATGGAGGGCGTCTGCCCCGATATCGACCTCTACGACTTCCGGGTTCTGGGATCGACCCTCGGCGACAGCGAGTTCGCCGTGATCGCCGCGCTCCAGTTCATCCGCTTCCTCAACGATCAGAGCGGCTATTCGATGATCCACGGCGCCAATCTCAGCCTGGCGATCCCCCACAATGTCCGCAATTACGCCTGTGGACGAACGCCGGTCTGCGTGGAGGCGGAAGCGGCGGCGGCGAATGGCGTGGTGATCGTGGCGGCGGCCGGCAATCGCGGCTTCCAGCAATATCGGCTCGCCGACAACAGCCTGTTCGAAAGCTATGCGGCGTCGAGCATCACCGACCCCGGCAATGCGGAGGGCGTGATCACCGTCGGCGCCACCCATCGGGCCTGGCCGCACACCTACGGCGTCAGCTTCTTTTCGAGCCGCGGGCCGACCGGCGACGGCCGTATGAAGC
>Ga0190265_10003172_pt1 | contig 11196 bp, 8 predicted proteins | sample Popmic124T_FD_133135 | JGI IMG/M metagenome (GOLD analysis project Ga0190265, IMG submission 133135) | Populus adjacent soil microbial communities from riparian zone of Indian Creek, Utah, USA - 124 T | ecosystem: Environmental > Terrestrial > Soil > Riparian zone | place: USA: Utah | collected...
CGATCAGTCCGAGCGCGATCACCGCGCTGGTCGCGGTACGCGAGCTGGCCAAGTCCCCGGGCGCCACGGTCATCCACAACCTGATCACCTCGCAGGCCGTGCCGGAGATCGTCAGGGAGCACAGCGGGCGGCCGGTGCGGACCCGGGTCGGGCACTCGTTCATCAAGCAGACCATGGCCGAGACCGGTGCCGTGTTCGGCGGCGAGCTCTCCGCTAACTACTACTTCCGGGACGTCTGGAGGGCCGACTCGGGCATGCTGGCCGCGCTGGACGTGCTGGCCGCCCTGGGCGAGCAGCGGGCGCCGATCTCCGAGCTGATGGCCGCCTACGACCGCTACGCCGCCTCCGGTGAGATCAACTCGACGGTGCGCGACCAGGCCGAGCGGACGGCCGCGGTCAAGGCGGCCTACGCCGGGCGCGACGGCGTGCAGTTCGACGAGTTGGACGGGCTCACCGTGACCCTGCCGGACCGCAGCTGGTTCAACCTGCGCCCGTCCAACACCGAGCCGCTGCTGCGGCTCAACGTCGAGGCCGTCGACGACGCGGCGGTCGCCCGGCTGCGCGACGACGTGCTGGCGATCGTGCGGGGCTGACGACCCGCGGCACCGGATGCGGCGCCACGAGCCGGGTACTGGCAGCATCGAGCTATGCCCCGCCAGGGGTGCGCCACCGGGACCGCGCCGCGTTCGGCCGTGGGGGTCGTCCGGGCCCGGATCGGTGGGGACCGCCGTTCGTAACAACGAGGAGGACCGGGTGGCTGTGCAGCTCGACCCCCAGCTGATGGACATCCTCGCCTGCCCGTCGGAGGACCACGCCCCGCTGCGCGCCGGTACCCCGACCGACCCCGATGCCGACGTGCTCACCTGCACCGCGTGCGGGCGTGGCTACCCGGTGGTCGACGGGATCCCGGTGCTGCTGCTGGACGAGGCCATCCCGCCGCCGGCGCCCGATCCGACCGACGACTGACCGTGTTCGACGACTCGCTGCTCGGCGACGCCCGGGCGCTGGCCGAGGTGGACACCGGCGGCGCGTTGCGCTCCGCGGCCACCGCGGGTGCCCAGGTCCGCTCGACCGCGCACTCCGCCGCCGAGGCCGGCGTCGGCGAGCTGGCCGGCGGCCGCCCGCGGGCCCTGGTCCTGCTGCGCCGGCCCGGGGTCTCGGGATCGGCCGCGGAGCTGCTGCGCGCGCTGCTCGGCCCGGTGTCGCCGATCCCGGTGCTGACGTCGGAGACGGTGCCCGGCTGGATCGGCCCGCTGGACGTGGTGGTCGCCCACACCGCCGACCGGGACGACATCGAGCTGGCCGAGAGCGTGCAGCTGGCGGTGGGCCGCGGATCCGAGGTGGTGCTCTCCGCTCCGGCCGACGGCCCGGTGGCCTCGGCCGGCGCCGGCCGCGCCCGGCTGGTGGAGCCGCGGGTCCCGGTGCCGCCCGGGCTCGACCTGGCCACCGCGCTGGCGCTGGGGCTGACCGTGGTGGCGGCGCTGGACCTGGCCGGGACCGCGCTGTCGCCGCTGCTGGACCCGCTGGCCGACCAGCTCGACGCCGAGGCCGAGCGCAACCAGCCCGGGCACGAGCCGTTCATGAACCCGGCCAAGTCCCTGGCCATGCGGCTGGCCGAGCACGTGCCGCTGCTCTGGGGCACCGACCCGTTGGCCACCGCCGTGGCCGAGCACGCGGCGACCGCGCTGGCCCTGCACGCCGGGCTGGTCGCGCAGGGCTCCGCGATGGGGCAGGCCGCCACCGCGGCCGCACTGGTGCGGGAGCTGGACCGGGGCGCCCGGGACAGCGACATCTTCCGGGATCCCTTCGACGACACCGGCGGGGTTGAAGGCCTGCCGCTGCGGTTGATCCTGATCGCCACCGGCGAGGAGGACCCCGGCCAGGTCACGCTGCGCATCACGGGCCGCGGCTGGCCCGCCTCGGACCTCGCCCATCCGGTGGACGAGGTGCCGCGCGGGACGCGGCACGCCGGGCTGCTGCGCGCCGGGCTGCTCGCCGCGCGCTTCGACGTGGCCGCCGTCTACCTCGGGCTCGCCACCCGCACCATCCAACCCGCAGGACAGGAGCGCTGAGAGTCACGTGGAGCAGCTGGAGAACCCCGTCCGCCCGTACGCGTGGGGGTCCCGCACCGTGATCGCCGAGCTGCTCGGCGAGCCGGTGCCCTCGCCGCACCCGCAGGCCGAGATGTGGCTGGGCGCGCACCCGGCGAACCCCTCGCAGCTGGTGGCGTCCGACGGCACCCGGGTCTCGTTGCTGGCCGCGCTGGCCGAGGACGCGGAGCGGATGCTCGGCCCCGTCCGGGCCCGGCACTGGGGCGGGACGCTGCCGTTCCTGCTCAAGGTGCTGGCCGCCGACGAGCCGCTGTCGCTGCAGGCCCACCCCAGTCTCGCGCAGGCCCGGGAGGGCTTCCGGCGGGAGGATGCGGCGGGCATCCCGCGGGACGCGAACCACCGCAACTATCGCGACGCCAATCACAAGCCCGAGCTGATGTGCGCGCTGACCGAGTTCCACGCGCTGGTCGGTTTCCGCGACCCGGCCGAGACGGTGCGGCTGCTGCGCGCCCTGGACGTGCCGGAGCTGGCCGGCCACACCGAGCTGCTGGCCGCCGAGCCGGGCCCGGACGGGCTGCGCGCCCTGTTCACCACCTGGATCACGCTGCCGCAGTCGGTGCTGGACGGTCTGGTGCCGGCGCTGCAGTCCGGCTGCGTGCGGCTGGCCGGCGGCGGTGGCCCCGGCGGCGGCGAGTTCCGGACCGAGGCGCGCACCGTGCTGGAGCTCTCCGAGCGCTACCCCGGCGACGCCGGGGTGCTGGCCGCGCTGCTGCTCAACCGGGTCACCCTGGCGCCGGGGGAAGCGGTCCACCTGCCGGCCGGCAACCTGCACGCCTACCTGTCCGGTGCCGGTGTGGAGCTGATGGCGAACTCGGACAACGTGCTGCGCGGCGGGTTGACCCCCAAGCACATGGACGTCCCGGAACTGCTGCGGGTGCTCGACTTCCGCGCCGGCCCGCCACCCGTCAGCGCCGGCCGCCCGGACGGCGAGTGGGTCCGCTACGACACCCCGTTCGAGGAGTTCCTGCTGCGGCGCTGGGACGCGTCGGCCGGAGCGGATCCGGACGCCACGACCGACCACGTCACGGTGCCGGACGGCGGCCCGCGGATCCTGCTCTGCACCGCCGGCGCCGCGTTGGTGCGCGGCGGTGACGGGGAGCTCAAGGTGAGCCGCGGGATGTCGCTGTGGCTGGGCGCGTCCGACACCGGCGTGACCGTGCACGACGCGGCCGTCGGAACGCAGCTGTTCCTCGCCGGGGACGGGCTGGACCCGTAATCCCGTAGGGTCACCCGCGGCCGAGCAACCGGGGCGAGGAGAGCGCAGTGTCAACAGGTGGTGGAACCAGGGCGATCATCGCGGCGTTGATCGCGAACGCCGGTATCGCCGTCGCCAAGTTCATCGGGTACCTGATCACCGGGTCGTCGTCCATGCTGGCCGAGTCGGTGCACTCGGTGGCGGACACGTCCAACCAGGGCCTGCTGCTGCTCGGCGGGAAGCGGGCGAAGCGCGCGGCCACCGACCAGCACCCGTTCGGCTACGGCCGGGACCGGTACTTCTACTCCTTCGTGGTGGCGCTGCTGCTGTTCAGCCTGGGGTCGGTGTTCGCCATCTACGAGGGCATCCACAAGCTGGAGGAGCCCGAGCCGCTGACCTCACCGCTGGTGGCCATCGGCATCCTCGTGGTGGCGATCGGGCTCGAGTGCTACTCGTTCCGGACGGCCATCGTCGAGTCCCGGCCGCTGAAGGGCTCGGGCACCTGGTGGCAGTTCATCCGCCAGTCCAAGGTGCCGGAGCTGCCGGTGGTGCTGCTGGAGGACCTCGGCGCGCTGGTCGGGCTGGTGCTCGCGCTGCTCGGGGTCGGGCTGACCATGGCCACCGACAACCCGGTGTTCGACGCGTTCGGCACGATCTCGATCGGCCTGCTGCTCGGCGTGATCGCAATCATCCTGATCATCGAGATGAAGAGCCTGCTGATCGGCGAGGGGGCACTGGGGCCGGTGCTGGACCGGATCGTCGACGGCCTGGAGGCCGGCGAGGACGTCGAGCGGGTCATCCACATCCGCACCCAGTACATCGGGCCGGAGGAGATGCTGGTCGCGGCGAAGATCGCGATGGCGCCGGGGCTGACGATCGAGGACGTCGCCGGGGCCATCGACGCCGCCGAGGTGCGGGTGCGCGAGTCCGTCCCGGACGCGCGCATGATCTACCTGGAGCCGGACCTGGACTACTCGCGGGCCCCCGCGGCCGACCCGACCCCGGCCTCCTGACCGACTTCGCCGCCGGACGGCTGCGGGCCGCACCCCTGCCGGGTGCGGCCCGCGGTCGTCGGCCTTTCCCCCTACGGTCTGCGTGATTGGTTGTGGTGGCTCATCTGCGCCAGCGTCTCGCCGGTGGCCAACCGGGACCTGCGGTAGCCGTACACGCCGTAGATCAGGAATCCGAGGGCCATCCAGACGAGGAACCGGAACCAGGTCTCCAGCGACAGGTTGAGGGTCAGGTAGAAGCAGATCAGCGCGGACAGGATCGGGATCACGGGTGAGCCCGGCACCTTGAAGGCGCGCGGCAGGTCCGGCCGCGTCCGGCGCAGGATGACCACCCCGACCGACACCAGCACGAAGGCCGTGAGGGTGCCGATGTTGACCATTTCCTCCAGCCGCCCGATCGGCGTCAGGCCGGCCACCAGCATGGCGAAGATCCCGACCGCGATGGTGATCACGTAGGGGGTCTTGAACTTCGGGTGCACCCTGCTCAGCACCGGGGGCAGCAGGTGGTCGCGCGACATCGCGAACACCACGCGCGCGGCGCCGATCATCAACGTCAGCACCACCGTGGTCAGGCCGGCCACCGCGCCGGCGGCGATCAGCGTGGCGTAACCCGGCTTGCCCAGCGAGGTGAACGCCGACGCCAGCGCGGCCTTCGTGTCGATCTCGTTGTACTTGATCATCCCGGTGATCACCAGGGCCACCGCGCCGTACAGGATCGTGCAGATCACCAGCGAGCCGATGATGCCGATCGGCAGGTCCCGCTTCGGGTTCTTGGCCTCCTCCGCGGTGGTGGCGACCACGTCGAAACCGATGTAGGCGAAGAACACCAGCGCGGCGCCGGTGAAGATGCCGCCGATGCCGAACGCCGTCGGCTCCAGGCCCAGCACCGCCTGGATCAGCGGCTGCTGGTACCAGTTCTCGACCGCGGCGCCGCCGGGCTCGGCCGGCGGGATGAACGGGCTGTAGTTGGCGGGGTTGATGAAGCCGATCCCGGCGATGATCACGAACAGCACCACGAACAGCTTGACCGCGACCAGGACCAGGTTGACGCGCATCGATTCCTTGATGCCGATCGTGGTCAGGATGGTCAGCACCGCGATCAGCAGCATGGCCAACAGGTCGACCGAACCGCCCGGCCCGAGCGCCTCCGGCCAGGTGATGCCGAAGTTGTCCATCAGCACCACGGCGTAGGTGCTCCAGCCCTGGGCCACCACGCTCGCTCCCAGGAGCAGTTCCAGCAGCAGGTCCCAGCCGATGATCCAGGCGATCATTTCGCCCAGGCTGGCGTAGGAGAAGGTGTAGGCGGAGCCGGACACCGGGACGGTGGAGGCGAACTCGGCGTAGCAGAGGGCGGCCAGCCCGCAGCACACCGCGGACACCACGAAGCTCAGCACGATCGCCGGCCCGGAGATGGTGGCCGCCGCCCGGCCGGTCAACGTGAAGATGCCGGCCCCGATGATGACCCCGACGCCGAAGACGGTCAGGTCCAGCGCGGTCAGATTCTTCTTGAGCTGATACTCCGGCTCATCGGTATCGGCGATGGATTGCTCGATACTCTTCGTGCGCAGAACTTCCACCTGTTGCGTCACCTCCGGTCTCAATCGCCTCATCGTCGAGGCCATGGCCGGGACACCCTAACCCGGCCGAGCGGGCCCGATGGGTAACGAATCATGACAGCTGTCCAACTCCCCGTCTGACGACGTTCGCCCAGCTCAGGACGTCGTGACGACCTCCGTGGCGGGGTCGTGCGGGATGCCGGAAGCGCCGTCGACGCACACGTCGGCACGCTCCCGAGTGCTGTCGGCGGCGAAAAAGGCGCTTTCTTGCACCGCCCACCGTTCCCAGTGCGGGAGATAGGTGTGGCCGTCGCGGGCAATACCGCGACGAAAGCGTTCGGCCCGCGGAGCTTCGACCCAGATCAGCAGCGTCGTGTATGCCGCGGTCAGCCGGGACCCGCAGGAGACCCCCTCGACGATCAGCAGCGGCGGGCGACCCAGGTCGCGCGTCTCGGCGTACTCGCCGCGGTCCCAGTCGTAGCGCCGGTAACGCGCCGGCCGGCCGGCCGCCAGCGGCGCCACCACCTGCTCGTACAGCAGCGGCGCCGCCGCGGCCAGCCCGCTCCACCCCGCGAACAGGTCGTCCATGCGGATCACCGGTGGTCCGCCGAGCGCCGCGGCCAACCGCGCCGCGAGCACGGTCTTGCCCGCGCCCGACGGCCCGTCGATGCAGATCAGCCGGGTGTCGCCGCAGCGCGGCGGTCCGGCCAGCGCCCGGCCGGACAGCTCGGTGATGGGCCGGACCGTCACCCGGCCGGGGCGTCGGGCAGCCGGTAGCCGTCGAACTTCTCGCGCAGCGTCCGCTTGGAGAACTTGCCGACGCTGGTCTTGGGCACCTCGTCGATGAACTCCACCGCGTCCGGCAGCCACCACTTGGCCACCCGCGGGGCGAGGTACTCGAGCACCTCGGCGGCGGTGAGCGTCTCGCCCGGCTTGACCACCACGCAGGCCAGCGGCCGCTCCTGCCACTTCTCGTGCGGGATCGCGATCACCGCCGCCTCGGCCACCTTCGGATGTCCCATGATCACGTTTTCCAGCTCGACCGAGCCGATCCACTCGCCGCCGGACTTGATCAGGTCCTTGGTCCGGTCGACCAGCCGGACGAAGCCGTGCGCGTCCACGGCCGCCACGTCGCCGGTACGCAGCCAACCGTCCTCGGTGAACTGGGCGCCGCCGCCCTCGCCGCGGTAGTACTCGCGGGCGATCCACGGACCGGCGGCCTGGATCTCGCCGGTGGCCACGTCGTCCCAGGGCTGCGGCTCGCCGGAGCCGGGGTCGGTCAGCCGCAGGTCCACCAGCGGCACGGCCTGGCCCTGCCGGGTCCGGATGTCGGCGCGCTCGTCCTCGCTCAGCGCGTCGTGCTCGCTGCGCGGGCTGCAGATGGTGGCGATCGGGCTGGTCTCGGTCATGCCCCAGGCGTGCAGGATCGGGATGCCGATGGCCTCGCGGTAGCTCTCCGACAGCGACCGCGGCACCGCCGACCCGCCGCAGAGGATCGACCGCAACGCCGACAGGTCGTGGGTGCCGAGCAGGCCGAGCACGCCCATCCAGATCGTCGGCACCCCGCCGGTGACCGTGACCCGGTGCCGTTCCAGCAGGTCGACGATGCCTTCGGGGGTCATCCGTGGGCCCGGGAGGACCAGGGTGGCGCCGGCCAGCAGGGCGCCGTAGGGCAGCCCCCAGGCGTTGGCGTGGAACATGGGCACCACCGGCAGCACCACGTCCCGCTCGGAGAGCGCGAGCCCGTCGGCGATCAGCGAGATCAGCGAGTGCAGCACGGCGGAGCGGTGGCTGTAGACCACGCCCTTGGGTTTGCCGGTGGTGCCCGACGTGTAGCACATGGCGGCCGCTCGGTTCTCGTCGTCGACGGTGAACCGGCCGGTGAACGGATCGGCCGCGGCCAGCAGCTCCTCGTAGTCGTGCACCCGGGGGTCGACCGGAATCGGCGCGTCGGCGCCGTCGTCGATCACCACGATGTGGCGCACCGACTCCAGCTTGTCGGTCAGCGGCCAGAACGTCGGCAGCAGCGAGCGGTCGACGAACACCACCTCGTCCTCGGCGTGGTTGGCGATGTAGACCAGCTGCTCGGGGAAGAGCCTGATGTTCAGCGTGTGCAGCACCCGTCCGGTACACGGCGCGGCGAGGTACAGCTCCAGGTGCCGGTCGGAGTTCCAGCAGAACGTGCCGACCCGGCCGTCCGCGCTCACGTCCAGGGTGTCCAGCACGGTGGCCAGCCGGCGCACCCGCTGCGCCCATTCGCCGATCGTGGTGCGGCGCTCCGCCCCCACGGTCCCGGTGATGATCGACTTGTGCGGGAAGTACTGCTCGGCCCGGTGGAAGAGGTGTGGGAGGGCGAGTGGGCGATCCTGCATCAGACCGAGCATCGGCAGCTCCAGGTGGGCGTCGTTCTGAACGGTGTGTCCCCGGTCACGCCGACGCTACCGGTCGGATCGGCCGGATGACCACGTCGCCTCGGCGCCACCGGGTCCGGGTGCCGTTAGGGTCGAGAGCCATGCCCACCGAACAGGCCGCCGTGGTCTGCCTCGACGTTGGCTCCACCTGGACCAAGGCTGCGCTGGTCCATCCGGACGGCGGACTGGCCGGTTTCGCCGAGCACCCCACCACCGCCGGTGACGTGCTCAGCGGGATGGACGCGGCGGTCCGGGCGGTTGCGGCGGCGGCGCCCGCGCCGGCCGAGGGCGAGGTCGAGGTGCTGGCCTGTTCCTCCGCCGGGGGTGGGCTGCGGCTGGCCGTGGTCGGGCCGGAGCGGTTGACGAGCACCGAGGCCGGGTACCGGGTGGCCTGCTCGTCGGGGGCGCACGTGGTGCACGTGCACGCCGGGCCACTGGAGCCGGCCGACGTCCGGCTGCTGCGCAGCGCCCGGCCCGGGGTGGTGCTGCTGCTGGGTGGCGTCGACGGCGAGGACCCGGCCGGGTTACTGCACAACGCGGGCCGGTTGGCCAGGGCGCGGATCCGCTACCCGGTGCTCCTCGCCGGCAGCGCCGAGGCGCGCCAGGAAGCCGAGACGCTGCTGCGCGCGACCGGCCGCACCGTACTGGCCTGCGAGAACGTCACCCCGCGGCGAGGAGAGCTGGTGCCCGGCCCGGCCCGGGCGGTGCTCGCCGAGCTCTACCAGCGGCACGTGCTGGGCGGGCGCGGTCCGGCCGTCGCGCCGCGCTTCCGCCGGCTGGTGCGGGCCCCGACGACCGACGTGGTGCGGCGGGCCGCGCAGACGCTGGCCGCGATCTGCCGGTGCGCGGTGCTGGTGATCGATGTCGGTTCGGCGACCACCGACGTGCACGCGGCCGGGCCCGGGGGCGCCCGGCGCACCGTCGAGGGCGACCTGGGCGTGCGGGTGGCGGCGGGCGGCGTGCTCGTCGAGGGCCAGGCCGAGGGGCTGATCGACCCGGTGGAGGCCGACCTGCTCCGCCCCTCCGTGCACCGGATGAGCGCGGAGGTCGGCTACCTGCCCCGGGATGCCGGCAGCGCGGCCGAGGACCGGCGGATCGCGGCGCTGGCCGCCCTGATCGCCGTCAAGCGGCACCTGCGCGTCCATCCGGAGTCGGGCCGGGAGCTGGGCGTCGTGGTGCTCACCGGCGGGGTGTTCCGGCAGCGCGACCCGGCCGGCGGGCTGGCCGCCGTGGTGTCCACGCTGCGTGCCGATCCGGTGCTCGCCCCCGTGCTCGGCAGCGTGCCCGCGCTGCTGGACGCCAACTTCGCGGTGCCGCCCGCCGGCCTGCTGGCCACCCGCGGCCGGGACGACGTGGCCGAGGCGCTGCTGCGCGATCAGCTGCTGGGCTGAGCGGTGGGGGGTCGCAACAGCGAGCGGGGTGTGCCCCGCGCGCCGGGTTCGGTACCCTGACATCCGGCCTCGAGAGGCGCTGCGACGGACCCGGTCCGCCACGCTCGAGCTGCCAGGTCGCGAGACAAGGGCGCCTTCCGTGTAGATGACCGGAGGCAGCAGTCCGACGAGTGGACACCGGCGCTGGAGTCGGCTGTTCGCTCACGACCTCGCTCCGGACCCGAAGAAGGAGGCAGAACACCGCAATGACCGTCACCGCCGATACCGCAACCGGCTCCGCCCGGCGGCTGCAGACCCGTAACGGCATCGATTTCGCCGTCGCCGATCTCGCGCTGGCCGAGTTCGGCCGCAAGGAGATCCGGCTGGCCGAGCACGAGATGCCCGGCCTGATGGCGCTGCGCCGGGAGTACGCCGAGGCCCGCCCGCTGCACGGGGCCCGCGTCTCCGGCTCGCTGCACATGACCGTGCAGACCGCCGTGCTGATCGAGACCCTGGTCAGCCTGGGCGCCGACGTCCGCTGGGCGTCCTGCAACATCTTCTCCACCCAGGACCACGCGGCCGCCGCGGTCGTGGTCGGCCCGAACGGCACCGAGGAGGAGCCGAAGGGCGTGCCGTGCTTCGCCTGGAAGGGCGAGACGCTGGAGGAGTACTGGTGGGCCACCGAGCGGATGCTCACCTGGCCGGGCGAGCACCAGGACGACCCCGCCCGCGGGCCGAACATGATCCTCGACGACGGTGGGGACGCCACCCTGCTCGTGCACAAGGGCGTGGAGTACGAGGCCACCGGCGTGGTGCCGACCGTCGACAAGGACGACATCGAGACCTCCGACGAGTACCGGATCATCCTGGACGTGCTGCGCACCGGGCTCACCGCCGATCCGCAGCGGTGGACGCGGGTGGCCGCCGAGATCCGCGGCGTCACCGAGGAGACCACCACCGGCGTGCACCGGCTCTACCAGCTGGCCGAGCAGGGTGCGCTGCTGTTCCCGGCGATCAACGTCAACGACTCGGTGACCAAGAGCAAGTTCGACAACGTCTACGGCATCCGGCACTCGCTGATCGACGGCATGAACCGGGCCACCGACGTGCTGATCGGCGGCAAGGTCGCGCTGGTCTGCGGCTTCGGTGACGTCGGCAAGGGCTCGGCGGCCGCGCTGGCCGGGCAGGGCGCCCGGGTCATCGTCGCCGAGGTGGACCCGATCTGCGCGCTGCAGGCGCTGCTGCAGGGCTACCAGGTGGCCCGGCTGGAGGACGTCATCGACCGGGCCGACATCGTGGTCACAACCACCGGCAACAAGGACATCGTCACCGTCGAGGCGATGTCCCGGATGAAGCACCAGGCGATCGTGGCCAACGTCGGGCACTTCGACAACGAGATCGATGTGGCCGGGCTGGCCCGTTACCCGGGCGTCATCCGGATCAACATCAAGCCGCAGGTCGACGAGTGGCGCTTCCCGGACGGCCACTCGATCATCCTGCTGTCCGAGGGCCGGCTGATGAACCTGGGCAACGCCACCGGGCA
>Ga0190265_10003173_pt1 | contig 11193 bp, 14 predicted proteins | sample Popmic124T_FD_133135 | JGI IMG/M metagenome (GOLD analysis project Ga0190265, IMG submission 133135) | Populus adjacent soil microbial communities from riparian zone of Indian Creek, Utah, USA - 124 T | ecosystem: Environmental > Terrestrial > Soil > Riparian zone | place: USA: Utah | collected...
CCGGTCTGCGCCGGCCAACGGCTCCTGCCGCCGTGGTGGGTCTATCCGGTCTGCTCGCCGGGCCGGAGCATCTGCTGACCATCAAGGTACGCCCGCCGATCCTTCTGATTCACGGCGAAGCCGACGACCTGATCCCGGTGGATGCAATGCACATCGCGCGGGAACTGCTCGGCAATGCCGGCCTGCTCGTTGAATGGCACGTGCGACCGGGTCTGGGTCACGGCATCGATGACGTCGCCCAAGGCTTGGCGGCCCACTTCATCGAATCGGCCCTTCGCGGCAGGCAGGCACCGGCGCATCCGTGACTACTTTTGCTGCAATTTCCGATGCCTAGCTGCGACTTCACATACAGGACACACGCCGCTAGTATGTCGCCGCCTTGAAGAATCGCTCGAGCATGATTCGCTCAAACGAGACCGGCAGAAGACCGACGTGAACGCCTACGCAGCCACCCCGGAGAATTTCCCGGCGCTCGTGTTGAACGCCGACTTCAGGCCGCTCAGCTACTATCCGCTGTCGCTCTGGAGCTGGCAGGAGTCGGTGAAGGCCGTCTTTCTGGAGCGGGTCAACATCGTCTCCGAGTACGACCGCTTCGTGCGCAGCCCGTCGTTCGAGATGCGGCTGCCGAGCGTGGTGTCGCTGAAAACCTACGTAAAGCCTGCGCTCTACCCCGCGTTCACCCGGTTCAACGTGTTCCTGCGCGACCGCTTCACCTGCCAGTATTGCGGGAGTAAGGACGACCTCACGTTCGACCACCTGATCCCGCGCTCGCGCGGCGGCCAGACACGGTGGGACAACGTGGTTGCAGCGTGCGCGCCCTGCAACCTGCGGAAGGGTGGCGAGCTGCCCAACCAGAACGGCATGCGGCCGAAGCAGGGTCCCTATCGGCCGACGGTGTTCGAGCTGCACCGCAATGGGCGCCTATTCCCGCCCAACTACCTGCATCAAAGCTGGCTCGACTATCTCTACTGGGACACCGAGCTCGAGCCCTAGCGCCCGCTCAAGATTTGCCGCCATCACGAGCGAAGCCCGCGACTTGGCTGCTGTGCGCAGGCTTCCTGCGTGGCGTAGGACGCTGTGGATCAGCCGCCATCAGATATCCGACTGCGAACACATCCGCTTTAGCATTCGCAGAGCTGATCGATTCGCAGAAACGGACGTGATCATGCCTCCGCTTGAAGAGCAGACGCCGGGCGTAGCGATCATAGCATTGTTGCTGAGCAGCGTGCTGCTGCTCACTTGGCTGACAGGCCTCGCGAACTAGGTCAGGTTCCGACCTAAGCGGCCATCCGCTGCTGCGGCGCACAGAGATGCTGCGCGATGCGATCCACCGCGTTGCTCCAGTCCGCACCGGTGGCCGCTTCCAAACTGAAAGCTGCCAGAGCCATTGCGGGCGTACCGCCGTCACGGAACATGCGGGCACACACCGCGCGCGCATATCCCACTGTCTGTTCCCATTGCACCGGATTGATGTGACGCGGAGACATGCGGAGCCTCTCTATTGTGTTTTGTGCTTCTTGTTGTTTACGCACGAGGACTGAGGAGCGGCAGACGCATCCAACGCAACAGCTTCCGACGCAGAACCGTTACACTGGAAGCCTTTTTGACATGCCTGTCGCGCGTTGAATGCGCCTGCCTCTCGGACGGTCCGAAGACCATCCGCATTACGTTCAGGGGTTTGGATCCCGACTGGGGATTTCCCCGTGCGAAGCTGGCAGCGAACTCAGAACGCGCGCGACCACTTCATGCAACGAACGCCACTGGACTTTTTCTGACTCGACCATCTTTGCCTGCCTGCTCCCGACTGGAGAGCGGCGAGCCGCCCGGCAATACGCTCATACTTGTTTGCTTCAGCGGCTCGCCTCAATGATTCGAACGCGGGGGTGAGCACACTCTTTAGGGTACGCAAACGCGACGCTGGTACTGACGCAAACTCAACTGACGCAACGCACTCGACAAACACGGGACGCGGACGCGACAACGCAACGCTGACTGGACGCAAACTCAGTTTCTGAACGCCACTCACTGACACCATCCTTGCGAATCACTTCCAAACAACGGCTGAGGGGTAGACTTGATCCAACGCGAACTGTGGATAACTCACACTCGAACTGATACTGGCGACGCGTCAGGGTGGACACTCAAGCTGAAGCTGCACTGGAAGGAACGACCCAAGCCGTGAGCCCCCTGTTTTCCTCGTTCGTTCTCTTTGTGTTCCGAACGTTCACCTATATAGCCCCTCCTTTGTGTCTCGGATATGGCACACCTTTCGTCAAAAATGGCCATCCCGGACAATTAGATTGACGGACCCAAGGCAGTTGGCGCGCGCGTCTCCAGAGAATTCGAGCCTAACCGCCGGTGCAGGCTTGCTAATCACCGGGCCGGAGGCGCCAGCCGCGCAATTCCTGTGCACCCACGGTGCCGGGGCGGGCATGCAGACCGCGTTTCTCGAGACGATTGCAGCGCTGCTCACTGAGCGGGAGATCCGCACGCTGCGGTTCGAATTCGCCTACATGGCCGCGCGGCGCGAGGGCGGCTCGCGAAAGCCCCCGCCCAAAGCCGAGCGGCTCGTTGACGAATACCGTGCGCCCGTCGCCTCGGTCCCCAAGGGCGCCCCGCTTCTGATCGGCGGTAAGTCCATGGGCGGCCGCGTGGCCAGCATGATCGCTGGGGATTTGTTCACCAGAGGCCAAGTCGCCGGCTTGGTTTGCCTCGGCTACCCCTTCCATCCTCCCAAGGAGCCTGACCAGCTCAGGACCGCGCACCTCGAGAACCTGGACTGTCCCGCCCTCATCATTCAGGGCGAGCGCGATCCCTTCGGCACACGCGCAGAAGTCGAGGCGATGCAGCTGTCATCCGCCATCCGCTTCCACTGGGCCGACGACGGCGACCACGATCTCGGACCTCGCGGAAGCTCCGGCTTCACGCGCAGGGGCAACCTGGCCTCGGCCGCCGACAGGATTGCCGAATTCGCGCGAAGCCTCGCCTGAGGTTCAGGCGCGCGCCGCCATGGCGGAAGCTTCCGGCAGCTTGCGGGGCAGCATCAGGACCGCGCCGAGGATGATCGCGGCCGATACGGCCAGCACGCGGAACAGGGCGTCGAAACCCCAGTTCTCGTACACGAACGCAATCAGCGGCAGCGCGGCCGCCAAAACGGTGAAGCTCACGACATAGCGTACGCCGTAGATGCGCGCCCGGTACTCACCTTCCGCCATCCGCCCGATCATGTAGTCGTTGATCGGGATCTGCCCGAAGGCTGCCAGCATGAACGCCATGGCGCAGATCAGCGCCGGCCAGCCGACCAATCCCGGCATGATGGTGAAGAACACCATTTGAATGCCCGCCGCCGTGACGAACACCGTGCGCGGCCCCACCTTGTCCAGGAAATGGCCGACAATGAGCTGCCCTATCGAGGCCAGCGCGAACACCAGGAACGCGAGCTGCCCGATCGCGGTGGCGGACGAAGCGATGCCGGTGAGGCGCTCGTCGAACACCTTGGGCAACGCGAAGGTCGTCGACTGGAATACGATGCTCGACACCGCGGTCGTCAGGAACACGATCGCCGAGACGCGGAACAGCAAGGCCTTGAAGTCCGGCGAAAGCGGCTTCTTCTCGGCCGTCCTCACCACGCGCGGCGCCGGATGCATGATCTCCCGCCAGCGCAGCACAGTGTAGGCGACGCCGATTCCGATCGAGACCAGCCCCGGCACAACGAACGCCATGCGCCAGCCGCCGTGATCGATGAAATAGCCCGTGAGGAGCGCCGCGCTGGCGACTCCGAGGTTGCCCCACACGCCGTTCACGGCAATCCGCATGCCCGTGTTCTTCCACTTCTCCACCACGATCGCGAGCCCGACCGGGTGATAGATCGCGGCGAAAATCCCGATCACGAACAGACCAATGGCGATCTCCAGCGGCGAACGCGCAAACGCGGTCGCGATCGACGACAGGCCGATGCCGATGAAAAAGACGCTCATCATGCCGTCGCGGCTCCACTTGTCGGCGAGCCAGCCGGCCGGCAGCGCGAACACGCCGAAGGCAAAGAACCCCGGCGTCGCATATTTCAGCAGGTCGGCGTAGCCGAGCCCCCACTCGCGATGCAGGGCGAGCGCGGCAACGGTTGCGAAGATCAGCGTGAACAGATGGTCGAGGAAGTGCCCGACGTTGAGCAGCAGAAAATGCAGGCGCTCGCGCATGGCGCGTTTCCTCGATTCTTGGAAGTTTCGCGCAACCTACCGGGTTTGTGCGCGCAAGTGAAACCGCGTGGCCGCATGGCTGGGATGACAAGTCGCCCTTGTGCGCTGCGGCGTGCTGGGCCAACCTCAACGAGACAAAATCAGGGTGGAAACGGAAATGTCTCAGGCACTGGACCGGCTCGGCGAACTCGCCAACGCCGACCCCTGGCTCATACATCGCGGGCGCTTCCTCGACGTCACGTTCCTCGTGGAGGAGGGCGAGATTCAATACCTCATCCGCATCCATCGCGGCCGCGTCGAGGCCGTCCAAAAGGGGCCGATCGTCCTCCCGCGATGGACGTTTGCCTTGAGAGCATCCGCGGAAGCTTGGGCAGCATTCTGGAAGGCGATACCCCCTCCCGGCCAGCACGACCTGATCGCCATGCTCAAGATGCGCGCGTTGCGAATCGAGGGTGACCAGCAGCCGTTCATGGCGAATCTGCGCTACTTCAAGGATCTGCTGGCGCTTCCCCGTGAGCGAACGGGAGCGCGCGCATGAGCAGAAGCGCCCATCCCGACTTCGAGCCCATCGTCGGCCGCTACCTGCGCATGCCGATCGCCGGCACGCAGCATCGCATTTACGTTGAGGAGGCCGGCGAAGGCATTCCGCTGCTGTGCCTGCATACCGCAGGCTCCGACAGCCGGCAGTATCGCGCCCTGTTCAACGATCGCGACCTCCTGAAGCGCTTTCGCGTCATCGCCTTCGATCTGCCCTGGCACGGCAAATCATCGCCGCCCGCCGGCTGGCAGAAGGCCGAATACAAGCTCACCTCGCGCGCCTATGTCGATGCCATCATGGCCGTCGTCGACACCCTCGCGCTCGATAGGCCGGTTGTGATCGGCTGCTCCATCGGCGGCCGCGTGGTGTTGCACCTCGCGCTTGAACACGCGTGGCGCTTCCGCGCCCTGATCGGACTGGAGTCAGGCGCGCACTCGGCGGCCTACTACGACCTCGAGTGGCTGCATCGGCCCGACGTCCACGGCGGCGAGGTGTGCGGCGGTCTCGTCTCGGGCCTCATCGCACCGACGGCTCCTGAAGCAGAGAAATGGGAGACCATCTGGCATTACATGCAGGGCGGACCCGGCGTCTTCAAAGGCGACCTGCACTACTACACATCGGAGGGCGACGTGCGCGACCGCCTCGGGCAGATCGATACCGGCGCCTGCCCGCTCTACCTCCTCACCGGCGAATATGACTATTCCTGCACGCCGGATGACACGCGCGAGCTGGCGCGCCACATCGAAGGCGCCCACGTCACGATCATGCAAGGCCTGGGGCACTTCCCCGTCAGCGAGGACCCGCCGCGATTCCTCGGCTACCTGCGGCCCGTCCTCGCGCGTATCGTCGAGCAGGATGCGAAGGCCCCGCCCAGCTAGGCGGCGCGGCGGCTCCGCGCGGGCTGCTCTTCGGCGGGCTTCGGTTCCGGGAACGTGATGTAGTCGCGGTCCGGCTCCTTCCCAGGGTGCGCGCCGTTCAGGCCAGGCACGGCCATGGCGCCAAACGCAACCGACAGTCGCTGTGCAGCCTCGACGTAATCGTGCGATGCCGCCTGCCAGAACTGAAGCTGCTCGCGAACGAGGTCCTGAGGTGTTCTGCACTGGCCAAGACGGGCCGGCATGTCGGCCCAAGCCCGGGCCCGGCGCGTTGCCAAGCCCATAACCTCGAGGTTCCAACGGCCCACGCCGCGTAGAACGGGGTCGAAGCCGCGTGCCGCAACGTCGAGATTCCTTGTGTACGCTTCGCTCAAATTGCCGAAAGGACCCGACTTCGGGTCGATACGCTCACCAGCGCTCATAAACCCTCTCCGATGTTCCTACCCAGAACTCGTGCGAGCGGTGACGAGGCCGCATCACCCGCGCGCCTTTTGACCCTAGCGGTGTTGCGGCGCATCGGCAACACACCGCGGGAAAATTTTGCCCAAGAATTGTGCGGCTCAAGCTTGGCGCCTGTTTCCCTTCAACCAGGAATGGAATACGCTTGATACAGAGGGTCTTTCAGCGGGCCATCTACGAATTCTGTGTTGTTCAGCCCGGTGCTTTGCGTGCCGCGTACTGGCTCACGTCTGCGCTTGCCGGTGGCAGTGTTCGGCTTGGCCGTGCTGCTGCCCGCTTTTGCTCGCCCCGCCACGGCGCAGGCACCTACCCCTCTGGCAAACACGGAGGTCTGGGCGGGCGCCGAAGGCTTCGGCCGGGTCTGGTCGCTCTATTCCGGTGCGACGTTCGCGCCGTTCGGTCCTGTCCAGCAGGACGGGTTCAGGGTGCGCGGCATCACGGGCTACGGCGATTACCACACCGGTACTGTTTCGTTCGCCGACCTCCTGCTCGGCTATCACAAGCAATTCGGCACGTGGACCATCAAGTTCTTCGGCGGGCTCACAGCCGCAAGCCATGACGCGACAAGCGCCGAACTGGACGGTCCCGGCATCGGCGGAAAGACCGTGCTGGAAACCTGGTGGAACACCACGGACCACGTCTGGATTTCAACTGATCTTTCCTATGGATCGCTGCACGATAGCTACTACGCGCGGGTCCGCGCCGGCTGGCGCTTTACGCCCCAACTCTCGATCGGACTGGAAGGCGGCGCTGCCGGCTCCCTCGATACCGACATTGCCCGCGGCGGCGGATTCCTGCGCTATGAATGGGCGTCCGGGGAACTGTCCGTTTCCGGAGGCTTTGCTCGGGAAGGCTTTGACGGCCTACCGGATGATTCAAGCGGCGCCTATGGCACGATCTCGGTGCTGACGCGGTTCTAACCGTTAACGCCCCGAGCCCGTTTCTGCGACACGAACCCGAGCATCTATGGTAAGCTCCGGCCAACAACACATCCGTCAACAGCGAGGAATGCCATGAAAAGCATTCTTCTTCCCGTCGATCAAAGCGAGCAGATGAATTCCGTGCTGGAGACGGCGCGGCATTTGGCGAACACCTTCGAGTCCACCATCGAAGGCGTGGCTCTCCGCCCGGCGTTTGCGGAGATCGTCGCGCCCGATCCGATCGTCGCCGTGACTATCCCTCCTGCGGATTGGAACGAGGACGAATTCTGCCAAGGCGTACGCCAGCGTTTCGATGCGTTCGCTGCCGCCAACCCCGGCGGCAAGGCGCGCTTCCGCTGGCGCGGGGGTTCCGCGATCGAGGACGGCGCACTCGGCAGCCTCGGCCGCGTCTACGACGTGACGGTGCTCGGCAGGCCGGGCGCCCAAGGCGCGCGGATGACGGCGCTGGAATCGGCCTTGTTTGATAGCGGCCACCCGGTGCTCATGGCGCCACCTAGGCCGCTCCCCACGTTCGGCGAGACGGTGCTCATCCACTGGAACGCGAGCACGGAAACGGCGCGCTGCATGCTGGCGGCGATGCCTCTCCTGAAGCTAGCGAAACGCGTGTCCTTTATCGCGGTCGAAGGAGCGATCGTTCCTGGCCCTGCCGTCCGCGATGCGGTGGGATATCTGGAAGCCAACGGCATCACAGCTACCGAGAAGACGGTCGCCGGCAAAGGCTCCTCGCGGGCCGGCGACGCGATCCTCGCGGAAGCAGCCGCGATCGGCGCCGACCTGCTGATCAAGGGCGCCTACACGCAGAGCCGGCTGCGCCAGATGATCTTCGGCGGCGCCACCAGCCACATCCTGTCGGCGGCCGAGCTACCGGTGTTCTTCGCCCACTGAGGCTTTGCGCAGCGGTACAGCTTCGCCGTCTTCAAGGCGCAGGCTCGGCACGACCCAGAATGTGAGCAGCCCCGTGAGGGCGCCTGCAATGGCCAGCGTGAACGAGGCCAGGTAGTTGCCCGTCAACTCGTAAAGAAGACCGGACAGCCAGGAGCCGAGCCCCGCGCCAAGCCCCATGGCGAGCGAAAGTGTTCCAAAAATCGCGCCCACGCCTCCGCCCGGAAACAGTCGCGCGACCGTTGCGATGATGATGGGCCCGCGCGCACCCTGCATGAGGCCGAAGAACAGCACGAACGCATATGCCAGCAACAGCGTCGGCCAGACCGACACGAGCATCAGTGCAACAATGCCCACGATCGTGGAGATATATGAGTAGGTGGCGGACCAAAGCCTCCCGATCCTGTCCGAGAGCCAACCAATGGCGAGTATCCCGATCACCGACAGCATCCCGGTCATGCCGAAGGCGCTCGCCGCCACCAGCGGATGGAATCCGCCTTCGACCAGGTAGGCCACCGAGTGCGGCAGCACCGCGTAGGCAGCCACCGATGTTGCCATGTAAGCCGTGAACAATCCCCAGAACGCACCTGTGCGGACCGCGTTGCTGATGGTCCAACCTCCCTTCGCGGATTGAACCATCTGGCTACGCGCGGCGCGCCATTCCGGCGACCCCGCTGTCAGACGTCCAAGTGGCATCAGCACGATGAGTGGCAAGACTGCCAGCACCAGACCGCCGAGCAGGTGATAGGAGGTGCGCCAGTCCGTCGCCGTCAACGCCAACTGGGTCAGCGGCGGGAACAGCAGCATCCCGGCGCCGATCGCCGCATACGGGACAGCAATGATCGCGCCGATCCGGCCCGAGAACCAACGCGACAACAGCGCAGAGGCCGCGATCATGCCGAGCGACGCAGAACCCAACCCGCCGAGGAAACCCGCACCCAGCAGGTACTGCGAGAGCCCTCCCGCCGATCCGGCGAGCAGGTAGCCGCAGCCGAGGCTGGTGAGGCCCAAGCCGTATGCCGCCCGCGCCCCAAGCCGGTCGATGAGCTGTCCCGCCAGCGGCGCCGAAAGGCCGTAGGACAGCATGAACACCGAGTAAGTGAGCGTGATCTCGGCCCGCGAGACGCCCAAGCCGTGCTGGACCGGCAGCAGGAAGACCGCGAAGGTCTCGGTCACCCCGCGCGCCAGCATGTTCATGACGAACGTGATGCTGAGCAGGACGGCCAGGAGCCTGCGCCTGTCCTGTTCCGCGGTTTCTGTCACGCTGCAGCCCCGCGGACGTTGCCTCAGATGCGGCGGAACTTCGCCATCGCTTCGCTAAAACTCAAGCCCTTCGCCAGTTCGCCGGCGGCCTGCTCGTCATCGGCTGCGTAGCCCGTGGCCAGTTCCAGAACCCTCGCCGCATGCTCGGCAGGAATGCACACCACGCCGGACCCATCGGCTAGGATCACGTCGCCCGCACGCACGCGCACGCCGCCACAGGAAACGGTCTCGTTGATGCCCGTGATGGCCAGCCGCGTTCGCCCCGTGAGCGGCGTCACGTGCCGCGCGAACACAGGAAACGCATGCTCGACCATCTCTTCCCTGTCGCGCACGCCGCCGTCGACGACCAGTCCGCTGATGCCCTTGACCTTCGCGGCCAGCGTCGCGAGCCCGCCGAACGTGGAGACGGGGTGACCGCCATTGTCGATCACCAGAATGTCGCCCCGCCCCGTCGCATCGATCATCTGGCCCACCTTGAAATCGTTCGACGTGTAGTCCCCGCGCTTTCCCGTAATCTGCCGCACAGTGACTGCCCGCCCCACGCAGCGCGTGCCGGACACGACCTGCGTGAGACCGTGCATCACCCCTTCAAATGGAATGTCGTCGAGTGCATTGGCGATGGTAGGGGTCGCGAGTTTCGCAAACCCGCTCAATATTTTATCAGGAACGCTCATGATCTCGCTCGGCAACTGGATCGCGGGACTTGCGGCTCAACGAGGAAGTCGTATCGTTTGAACGATCTGACGACAACCCACGCCGGAGCCGGCTGATGCACATCGGATTTGCGATCGCGCTTGGCCTCCTCGCAACAGCTCTAATCGCGACCTCTCCCGCATTGGCTCTCACCTGCTCGGACCAGGTTGTGCAAGCACGCGGCGAGCCGTCCCGCTTCGAGGTGATTGCCAAGGCTAAGGCCCGCGGCAACTGGCGCGCCCAGGTGCGCGCGTTGCCGAACTTCGGCGCGCTCTACGCCAACTGGAGTATTGCCGCTGCCTCCGACTACGATTGTACGGAAGGGAAAGGCGGCATCATGTGCATCGCCATCGCCCGCCCGTGCCGGGAATAGCGGCGCCGCTTCCCGCATGGTTGAGCATTCGTTTCCAGGATCGCTAAAACTCGACGGAATTCGTGAAAGGTTCTGTTACTCAATTTCCCGTTAATGAATGCAATTTTCAACCAATCCGGCATGATCCGCTTACCGGTGCTCGGGGGAGCATTGGAGGCATGAGGGCGTTTCTCCTCGTGCAACAGGCAGGAACACGGACGGCAGGACAGCGACGATGCACGCTGATCAGGAAAAGCAATTGCTGCGCAAACTGCGCGTCACGCTCGCAGAGGACTCGCGCGGCTTCACTGTTGAATCCGCCGGCCTGTCCGGCGTCGTGATCCTTAACAAGGGTCACTATCGCGGTGTGTGGCACTGGGCGGACGGCAACTATTCGTTCACGCCCGGCGGCTACGGCAGCTCGACGCATTCGGCGCCGACGCACGGTGACGCGATCCGCTACACGCTGGACCACGTCTGCCGGCAGTGAGTCTTAGAACAGACCTTCGATCTGGCCCTTTTCGTTGAGCTTGATCGCATTGGCCGAGGGCACCTTGGGCAGCCCCGGCATGGTCATGATCTCGCCGGTGATCGCCACGATGAACTCGGCGCCGGCCGCGAGGCGAATCTCGCGGATCGCCACGACATGCCCGGTCGGCGCGCCGCGCAGGTTGGGATCGGTCGAGAACGAGTACTGCGTCTTGGCCATGCACACCGGCAGGTGGCCGTAGCCGGCAGCCTGCAAATCCTTGAACTGGTTGCGCACTGAGGTATCGGCGACGATATCGGATGCGCGGTAGATCTCGGTCGCGATCGTCTTCACCTTGTCCCACAGCGGCATCTCGTCGGGGTAAAGCGGCTTGAACTTCGACTGCCCGCTGTCGGCGAGCTCCACCACATGGCGCGCCAGAGCCTCCGTGCCCTTGCTGCCGTCGGCCCAGTGCGTGCACAGGATCGCCTTGGTGCCCACGCTCTCTGCCGCCTTCATCACTTC
>Ga0190265_10003174_pt1 | contig 11193 bp, 11 predicted proteins | sample Popmic124T_FD_133135 | JGI IMG/M metagenome (GOLD analysis project Ga0190265, IMG submission 133135) | Populus adjacent soil microbial communities from riparian zone of Indian Creek, Utah, USA - 124 T | ecosystem: Environmental > Terrestrial > Soil > Riparian zone | place: USA: Utah | collected...
CCGTGTTCTGCGTGAACGTGCTCGAGCACATCGAAGACGACGCGGCCGCGCTGGCCACGTTCAGGAATGTCGTGCAACCGGGCGGTCACGTGCTGATCTGGGTGCCGGCCGTTCCGGCCGCCTATGGCCCGCTGGATGCCGAGCTGGGGCATCACCGCCGCTACACCAAGGCGTCCCTGTCGCGAGCGTTCGCGGGTGCGAAGCTGGAGATCGTGTCGCTGCGCTACACCAACCCCATCGGGCTCATCGGCTGGATGTACAACTCGCACGTCGGCAGGTCCACGACCCACAGCCCGCTGCAGATCAAGCTCTTTGAAACGCTGGTCGCCCCCTGGGCGCTCCCCCTCGACAGGCTGATTCCTCCCCCGCTGGGCCTGTCCCTGGTTGCCGTAGGCCGTCGCGCGCCCTGATGGCCGCGCCCGGGACGACGGCGCCTTCCACGACGCTGGCCCGTCAGCTCGGATTCTGGAGCGCGATCGGCGTAGTGGTGGGCCTGGCCATCGGCTCCGGCATCTTCCGGACGCCGGCGAGCATCGCCGCGCGCGTGCCGGACCCGCTGGCTATGCTGGGCGTGTGGCTGGCCGGCGGCGTCATCTCCCTCTGCGGCGCGCTGTCGGTAGCCGAGCTTTCGGCCGCAATGCCGCACACGGGCGGCTGGTATGTGTACCTGCGAGAGGCCTGGGGACGGCTCCCGGCCTTCCTCTTCGGCTGGGCACAGCTGATCCTGCTGCGTGGCGCGGTCATCGGCGGGATTGCCGCCGTGTTCGGCGAATACTTCCTGAGGTCCGTCGGCGTGGACAGCCTGGCCCATCCGCTGGCTTCCCGGCTCGTCAGCGTCGCGGCCATCGTGGTGGCCACGACAGTGAACATTCGCGGCGTCGCGCTCGGCGCAGCCGTGGTCGGCGTGGCAACCGTGGCGAAGGTCAGCGGGCTGATGCTCATGGTCGCCTTGGCGGTCCTGCTCGGCAGCGACTCCGGCGCGAGCGTGTACAACTTCGCGGGGCGCGCGCCCGTCGATGCGTCGCTGGTCGGCCTGGCGCTGATCTCCGTGCTGTGGGCCTACGACGGGTTCGCCGACGTGACGCTGGCTGGCGGCGAAGTGTCCGATCCGCAGCGCAATCTTCCGCGTTCGATCGTGATGGGCACGATGACGATCGTCGGGGTGTACCTGGCCGTCAACGTAGCCTACCTGTATGTGAGCCCGATCGGCGCCGTGGCGAAGTCGCCGCTCATCGCGGCCGACACGATGACCGCGCTCGTGGGCCAGATTGGCGCGTCCTTCATCTCGGTGGTGGTGATGCTGTCCACGTTCGGCGCGCTGATGGCCGGTATGCTGGCGTCGCCGCGAGTCTTTTTCGCCATGGCCGACGACAAGCTGTTCTTCAAGACCGTGGCGCGCGTGCACCCGCGTTACGGCACGCCGCACGTGGCCATCGGCATCGCGGGGTTTCTCGGCGCCGCCTTCGTGCTCACGCAGACGTTCGAGCAGCTGGCCGACACGTTCGTGCTGTCGATCTGGCCGTTCTACACGCTGGCCATCGCGGGGCTGTACCGGCTGCGCCGCAGCCAGCCCAACTTACCGCGCCCGTACCGCGTGGTCGGCTACCCTGTCACGCCGGCCGTGTTCATCGTCGCGGGCGTGGGCCTGATCGCCAACGCGGTCTGGGCGGAGCCGCTGTGGACGAGCGTGACGTTCGGCATCGTCCTCGCGGGAGCGCCGGTGTATTGGGCGTTCTTTCGACGATAGACGCCAGGCTCCAGGCTTCAGGCCCCAGGCAACAGGCCTGGCTGAAATCAGCCGATACGCCGGGCAGAACCGCCTGGAGGCCGCATGTTCAAGAAGCTCTTTTCGAAGCCGGAAACGGCGAAACACCTGGTCATCGCGCGCTTGAACGACCGCGCCCAACCGGTTGATCGTGGGGAACGCTACGAGGACCCTCTGGACGCATTCCTGAAAGCCAACGGCCTGGGTGAGGTGTCGGGAGGCGGGACGCAGCTTCTTGAAACCGGGGAGATCGACTTTTGCGAAGTCGAACTCGCGCTGACCAGCACCGCGCCGGAGGTGCTGGAAGCTGTGGCCGCGCAGCTCCAATCTGCGGGCGCGCCTAAAGGGTCCGTGCTCGTGCACACAGACGGCACCGAGCTTCCTCTCGGCCGGCAGGAAGGACTGGCCGTCTATCTCAACGGGACGGATCTGCCCGACGAGACCTACCGCGATTGCGACGCCAACGTCGTCTTCAGCGAGTTCAATCGGCTCCTGGAGGGCCAGGGTGCCGTGCACAGCCATTGGCAGGGCCCAACGGAAACGGCGCTCTATATATATGGCGCCTCGTACGACGCCATGCACGCGGCCCTGTCGGGTTTTCTGGCCACGTATCCGTTGTGCGCCCGCGCACGATTGGAGCGGGTCGCCTGAGGCTTGGTGCCTGGAGCCTGGAGCCTGGGGCCCCTCAAAATGCCCGACTTTGACACCCGTCGACCACGACGGACGTTCCGCTGATCCAGCTGGCGCGCGGGGACGCCAGGAATGCCACCACGTCGCCGACCTCTTCAGGACGGCCGAAGCGCCCGAACGGCAGTTCCCGCTTGACGAACTCGGCAATGCCGGCGGGATCGGCCTGCTGGCGCTTCCACCACGAGCCGCCCTCGAAGAGGATCGATCCCGGCGACACGCTGTTGACCCGGATGTTGGCCGGCGCCAATTCCAACGCCAGTGATTTGGCCAGGCTGATTTCGGCGGCTTTCACGGCGTTGTAGGCCATGCGGCCGCCGGCCTCACGGCCGTAGATCGACGCGACAATCACCACGGATCCGCGGCCGCGCTTCTGCATGTGCGGCACCACGAGACGCGTGGCGCGAATCGCTGGAAAGAGCGTCTGGTCCAGCGCATCTTGCCACTCGGCGTCGGATGTGCCCAGGATGCCCGAGCCGCGCGACATACCCAGGTTGTTGACCAGCACGTCCACGCCGCCAAACGTGCGGATCGTACGCTCGACCACGGACTCTACCCCGGCGGCCGTGCTTAGGTCCGCCTCCACGGTCAGCACGTGGTCGGCACCACCGGCTTTCGCCGCGACAGCCGACGCAGCCGACTCCAGCGGGCCGCGCGAACGCGCACACAACGTGACGAAGCACCCTTCCGCGGCCAGCGCGGCAGCGGAGGCCAGTCCCAGGCCTCGGCTCGACCCGGTCACGATGGCCACCTGGCCGGAGAGTTGCAAATCCATCAAAGCATAATAAGGCGGCGGCGCGTCGCCGATGAGCTAAAGGAGCGGCACCATGCAGTGGCGAGGCCGAGCAGGAAGCACCAACGTCGAGGACCGCCGTGGCATGGGCATGGGCCGCATGGGCTTGCCGGTTGGCGGGGGCATCGGCGGCATCGTGCTGCTGCTGGTGCTGTCGGCGCTGACGGGGCAGAACCCGCTCGACATGATCGGCGGCCTGACCGAGAGCGCCCCGACGAGCGAGGCTGGTGGTCCGCCGGCCAACGACCCGCAGTCCGAGTTCATACGCGTCGTGCTCGGCGACACCGAGACCACGTTCAACAAGGTGTTCAGCGAACGCGGCGCCGACTACGTAGAGCCCACCCTCGTGCTCTTTACGGACGCCACGCAGTCGGCGTGCGGCGTCGGGCAAGCGGCCATGGGACCGTTCTACTGCCCCGCGGACCGCAAGGTGTACCTGGATCTGTCGTTCTTCCAGGAGCTCGATCAGCGCTTCGGCGCGCCCGGCGATTTCGCCCAGGCGTACGTGGTGGCCCACGAGGTGGGGCATCACATCCAGACCTTGACCGGGCTGTCGCAGCGCGTCAGCGCGGCGCGGCAGCAGGCCGGCGAGGCGGAGGCCAACGCGCTGTCGGTGCGGCAGGAGCTGCAAGCCGATTGCTATGCCGGGGTGTGGGGGAGCTACGCCTCGCAGAAGGGGCTGCTCGATCCCGGCGACGTGGAGGAGGGGCTGCGAGCGGCCGCCGCGATCGGCGACGATCGGCTGCAGCGTCAGGGGCAGGGACGCGTGGTCCCCGAGTCGTTCACGCACGGATCGTCCGAGCAGCGAGTGACGTGGCTGAAACGCGGGCTCGAAAGCGGACGCCTGGAATCCTGCGATACGTTCGCCACGCGGTAAATTAGATATAAAATACGGGGCTGCAAGCGAATAGACCGCAGAACCCGTACCCGCGATTGTGCAGTTGAATCCGGTCGGGACCTCGCTCAACTCGACAGAGGTTCAACTCGATGCACATCGGCGTTCCTGCCGAAACCTACCCCGGCGAAACGCGCGTAGCTGCCACACCTGAAACCGTCAAGAAGCTCGTGGCCGGCGGCCGCCACACGGTGTCCGTGCAGGCCGGCGCCGGGCTCGGCGCCAGCGTCCGCGACGAAGACTACCAGTCGGCGGGAGCCATCATCGTGCCGTCGGCCTCCGAGGCGTTTGCGGCCGGCCTGGTGCTGCGTGTGCGGCGCCCCGCCACCGACGAATTGCCGCTGGTGAAACGCGGCAGCATCCTGGTGGGCCTGCTGTCTCCTCATGAAGGCGTGACCGACCTGGCCGGCACCGGGGCGACCGCCTTTGCGATGGAGCTCCTGCCCCGCATTTCACGGGCACAGTCGATGGACGTGCTGTCGTCGCAAGGCAACATCGCCGGCTACAAAGCGGTGCTCGTCGCCGCTTACGAATACGGTCGCTTCATGCCGATGCTGATGACGGCGGCGGGCACCGTCAAGGCTGCGCGGGTGCTGGTGCTGGGGGCCGGGGTCGCGGGCCTGCAGGCCATCGCGACGGCCAAGCGGCTGGGCGCCGTGATCGAGGCGTTCGACGTGCGGCCCGCGGTGAAGGAGCAGGTGGAGTCGCTGGGCGCCAAGTTCGTGGAGGTGGCGCTATCCCAGGAAGAGATCCAGGCACAGGCGTCCGCCGGCGGTTACGCCCGCGAGATGAGCGATGACTACAAGCGTCGCCAGGCGCTTCTGATCGCCGAACGGGCGAAGGCGTCGGATATCGTGATCACCACGGCGCTCGTCCCCGGCCGTCCGGCCCCGGTTCTGGTGACGGCCGACACGGTGGGCGGGATGAAGCCGGGGTCGGTGATCGTGGACCTCGCGGTGAAGCAAGGCGGCAACTGCCAGCTGAGCATCGCTGACACAGTGGCGCTCACGCCCGGCGGGGTGAAGGTCCTGGCGCCCTCCAGCCTGCCCGCCACGCTGGCGGCCGACTCCAGCGCGCTCTACGCCCGCAACTTGCTGAGTTTCCTGGGACTGCTGTTCGACGCCAAGACCGGCGAGCTGAAGATCGACCGGTCCGACGAAATCATCGCCGCGACGCTCGTCTGCTCGGACGGCGCCGCCACGGCCAGGAGCTGAATGTGCACGGAGCCGCGGTAGACCCGCTCGTCACCAACCTCACCGTCTTCGTCCTGTCCATCTTCGTCGGCTACCACGTGGTGTGGAACGTGACGCCGGCGCTGCACACGCCGCTGATGAGCGTCACCAACGCCATCAGTTCGGTGATCGTGGTCGGCGCCGTCCTGGCCTCCGGCCCGGGCCCGCTGGATCTCGGCGCCATCCTGGGCGCGATTGCCGTGGCGGTGGTGGCCGTCAATACCTTCGGCGGCTTCGCCGTCACCGAGCGCATGCTCGAGATGTTCAAGAAGAAAGAGCCTAAGGGGAAGAAGTGACGCTGTCCCCGAACGCAGTCGCCCTCCTCTACCTCGTCGCCAGCGTCTTCTTCATCCTCGCGCTTCGTGGTCTGTCGCATCCAGAATCCGCCCGCAGGGGCAACCGCTTCGGTATCGTCGGCATGCTGATCGCGGTCCTGACCACGTTTGCGGTGACAAACAGGCTGGACCTGGCCATAGGCGCGCTGGTTGTCGGCGGCGCCATCGGCTGGGTGATCGCCAACCGCGTCGAGATGACGCAGATGCCCGAGCTGGTGGCGGCCATGCACTCCCTGGTCGGGCTGGCCGCGGTGCTGATCGCCGCCGCGGTGGTGAACAACCCGTCCGCGTTCGGCGTCGGCGATCCGATCCCGATCGGCAACCGCATCGAGCTCTTCATCGGCACGTTCGTGGGCGCCATCACGTTCTCGGGCTCCATCATCGCGTTCGGCAAGCTGGCGGGCCTGGGCAAGATCTCGCGGCTGTTTTCAAGCGCGCCCGTGGTCTACAGGGCGCAGCACCAGTTCAACCTGGTCCTGTTCCTGGTGATGATCGCCTACGGCTGGGGCTTCGTGATTGCCGGCCCGAGCGGCCAGTGGCCGCCGTTCCTCATTCTTACGGGCATCGCGTTCGTACTGGGCGTGCTGATCATCATCCCGATCGGCGGCGCCGACATGCCGGTGGTGATCTCGATGCTGAACAGCTACTCCGGCTGGGCGGCGTCGGGCATCGGGTTCTCGCTGAACAATCCGCTTCTCATCGTGGCGGGGTCGCTTGTCGGGTCGTCGGGCGCAATCCTGTCCTACATCATGTGTAAGGCGATGAACCGCTCGTTCTTCAGCGTGATCCTGGGCGGCTTCGGCGCCGCCGAGGGCTCTGCGGCTGGATCGGCGGAACAGCGCAGCGTGCGCTCGGGCTCGCCCGATGACGTCGCCTTCCTGTTGGGCAACGCGGAAAGCGTGATCATTGTGCCGGGCTACGGCCTTGCGGTCGCCCGCGCGCAGCACGCCGTGAAGGAGATGGCCCACAAGCTGACGGCCAAAGGCGTGACCGTGCGCTACGCCATCCATCCCGTGGCCGGCCGCATGCCGGGGCACATGAACGTGCTGCTGGCCGAGGCGGAGGTGCCCTACGACCAGGTGTTCGAGATGGAGGACATCAACAGCGACTTCGGCACCACCGACATCGCGTTCGTGCTGGGCGCCAACGACGTGGTGAACCCGCTGGCCGACACGCCCGGCAGCCCGATCTACGGCATGCCCATCCTAGAGGCCCACAAGGCGCGCACCGTCATCGTGAACAAGCGCTCGATGGCGTCGGGCTACGCCGGCATCGACAACCCGCTTTTTTACATGGACAAGACGATGATGGTGTTTGGCGACGCCAAGAAAGTGGTCGAGGACATCGTCAAGGCGATTGAGTAGCGCTCGATCAACCCCCGAAGCTCTTCAATTGTACTCGTCCGTGTAACCTGCCGGCCGGGCTGAACCGAAACCCTACAGTCGGGTCACCTACCCTTCGGAAAACTTCTGCACTTTCGAGCCGATACGCATGGGCATCCAGATTGCTCTACCACGCGCAATTCGGAATGGCTCGGCTAAGCGGAGGGAAGGTCTAGATGAAGAAAGCGTTGATGCTGCTGGTGTGTGTGAACGTGGCCTCACCCTTGTTTGCACAGAGCGGTCCCCCACCCCCTCTGGCCGACCGCGCGCGAGGCGCCGGGCGCGTGGTGGTGGCGCAGGTCATTGACGTGCAATCGAGGTTCGCCACGAACCGGTTCGGCGATCAGCTGATCGTGTCCACGGTCGTCCTCGACGTGGTGGAGACGCTGAAGGGCCAGGCCGCGCGGACGCTCAACGTCGAGATTGACGGCGGCACGGTCGGCGACCTGACGCTGAAGGTGTCGGACCTACCGAGCTTCCGGCCCGGCGACCGCGCGATGTTCTTTCTGGACACCGCCGGCGGCACGCTTGTTCCCCACGATCGCGGCTTCGGCTTGTTGAAGGTCTCGCCAGCCGGTCTCATCGAGGGCAGCGCGGTAACGCTCGACCAGGTCAAGCGCGACGTCATCACAGCACTTAGGGGGGGCCGCTGATGCGCCGCCACGCAACCCGAGCCGCCATCGCCGCCGTCCTTCTCGCCGTATCCGCCGCTGGCTACTCCTACTCTTCTTTCGCGAAGTGGCCGTCTGTCCCGGTAACCTTCTTCGTCAATCCAGCGAACGCCGACGTGACGCCCGCCGCGGCCGTCTCGGCGATGCAGTACGCGATGAATGTCTGGAACACCGCCGGCTCGTCGTTTCGCTTCCAGTACGGCGGAACCGCCAACGATACCGCCACGGCGTACGACAATCGGAACGTGGCGATATTCCGCAACGCATCGAGCGGCTCGGCGATCGCGACCACGTATTCGTGGTGGACCAGCGGCGGCAACAAGGTTGATAGCGACATCGTCGTGTGGGACGGCGCGTTTCGCTTCTACACCGGCACGTCGGGCTGCGGAGGAATCGCGAACTCCGCTTACGTCGAGGACATCCTCGCCCACGAATTCGGGCACGCGCTTGGACTTGGCCACTCGACCGCCGGCGACGCCACGATGTACCCGAGCTACAGCTATTGTTCGCAGGCGTTCCGGACTCTGGCCTCCGACGACATCGCCGGCGTGCGGGCGTTGTACCCGGGGGTCGCGGCTAATACACCGCCCACGGTCACCATCTTGGGCCCGGCCAACGGCGCGAGCTTCCCCGTGGGAGCGAACATCTCGTTCACAGCGTCTGCGTCCGACACGCAGGACGGCAACCTGGCGTCGCGGATTCAATGGACCGACAACGGCACCGCCGTCGGCAGCGGCGGTTTGGTCTCGCGCGTCCTGAGCGTGCTGGGCACGCATGTCATCGTGGCACGTGTGACCGACAGCGGCGGGTTGCAGGCGTCGTCGCAGGTCACGATCACGATCACCGCGCCGGTGAACACGGCGCCGTCGGTGACAATCACCAGCCCGGCCAACGGCGCGTCGTTCGTCCAGAACACCATGGTCTCCTTGACGGCGTCGGCCACCGACACGCAGGATGGCAACCTGACGGCGCGGATTCAGTGGACCGACAACGGCGTCAACATCGGCAGCGGCGGGTCGCTGTCGCGTTCGATGACGACTGTTGGCACCCACACACTGGTGGCGCGCGTGACCGACAACGGCGGCCAGCAGGCTTCGCGTCAGGTCTCGATCACGATTACCGGGTCGAGTGGCACGACCGGCACTCTGACAGCTTTTAAGGGTGTATCGGGCAGCGGTTGGCACAGAGCGTCGCTGAGCTGGTCGGGGCTTGGCGGCCTCCGGGTGGACCTGTATCGAAACGGAGTCCGCGTGCTCGACATGGGCAACGACGGCTCACAGAACGACTACCCTGGAACCGCCGTCCCAGCTAAGGCCACCTATACCTACAAGATCTGTTCGACAGGCACGACCAGCTGTACGAACACTGTCAGCGTCTCGTTTTAGACGCGCACGCTCGCGCGAATATCCTTCGCCGCTGGCGCCCTTGATGGGCGTCGGCGGCACCGCTCAGTTCGCCGTTGCCGGCTTGAGCAACTCCACGACCACGGCATCCCACGCATCGCTGGCGCGGAACCACTGCCCTTCGCGGCCGCGATGAATCGTCCGCGTGTTGAGCGCAAAGTGCTCGTCGCCCTTGCCTGGCAGGTACACGAAGCCACGGCCCACTCGAAAGTCCGGCTCGTACGACACGACGTACGCCAGTTGCTCGGGCTGCGACTCCAGCGGCCTGTTGGCATACGTGACGTAGAACGACACGGTGTATCGGGGGCCAGCCGCCGGGGGACCGGGAACAGTCTCCAACCAGTCCACAATGAAGCCCTCAGTCTGTTCGACCCGGTTGATCATCACGCCAGCGCCAGCCCACACCGCAAACTGCTTCAGCACCGCGGGACTGGTGAGCGCGACCGGCCCGGGAAGACCCGGTCCGCTGATCTCGATGCGCACCGTGGGCCCCTTGGCTGCGAGCGGCACCGGCATGGACAGGAGAAGCCCGAGGCCAACGGGGAACAGACGGGCGTTTGACAAGCATCCAAGTTAACGCAGGAAGCACCCGTCAACGGCGCCAAAAACCTTCCATATGATGAACTTCCGCCCCTCCGCGCACGGCGCTCCTTCCCTTCGAAGTGCCCACATACAAAGGCGTTACGACGGGGGAGGGCCAGGGGTATGCCCCTTGCCCTTCATGCGTGGGTCGTGCGCAGATGGCTGCTCTTCGCGGTCGCTGGCCTGCTGGCCGTTGCCAGCTGCGGTCGAGGGCCGCAACCGCTGCCTACCGCGCCGACCGGTCTGGGCGGCGTCTCGACTCACGTCGCGCCGATGCCGCTCGCAGTCCGGCGCGTAGGCTCGACGGGGCCGACGGTCGCGTACGAGTTGACCGGGCGCGTGACGTTTCGAGTCACGGGCGAGGAGCGTGTACGGCTGGTGGCCCTGGAGCTCGTCCTGCGTGACGACGAGGGGATCCTCAGCCGGCACGAGTTGCCCGTCGATGTTTCGTTGAACGCCGGGACCGACGCAGCCGTCGCGTTTCCCGGTGCCATTCCGGCCTTGGCGGCGCGCGTCCCAACGCGCCTCGTCATCCGCGCCTCGGGGTTCGACGGCACAGGAAGCCCATACACCGTGCCACCCTTTGAAGTGCCGTTGTCGATGGCGGTCCCTGGCGCCGTGGCGGGCTCGGCCGACGCGACGTTCGTCGGGGCCGGCGACATCGGAAACTGCGCCCTTCCGGGCGCCGCGCTCACGGCCCGCCTGCTGCAATCGATTCCCGGAAGCGTCTTCACGTTGGGAGACCACGTGTATCCCAGCAGCACCGCCGAGGCCTTTTCGACGTGCTACGAGTCCACGTGGGGCGCGCTCAAGGGACGAACCTATCCCGCGCCAGGCAACCACGATTGGGACGAGGAGCGCGGCCGCCCGTACTTCGAGTACTTCGGGCCGGCGGCCCGGCGCGGCTACTACAGCTTCGATTTGGGCGCGTGGCACATCCTGTCGCTCAACAGCAACATCGACACGCAGCCTGGGTCGCAGCAGTACGCGTGGGTGCAGAGCGACCTTGCGACCCACAGCAATGCGTGCACGCTCGCCTATTGGCATCACCCGGTGTTCAGCTCCGGGAGCAACGGCAACAATCCCCACATGCGGGCGATGTGGAAGCTGCTGGACGAGGCGGGCGTCGATCTGGTCATGGCGGCCCACGACCACCTGTACGAACGCTTCTCGCCCCAGGATGCGGACGGCCGCCCAACGGCTGCTGGCATGCGCGAGTTCGTGGTCGGGACGGGGGGCGCGGCACTGTACGGCATGCCGTCGCCGCGTCCCAACAGCGAAGTCCGGAACAACCAGGGCTGGGGCGTCCTGAAGCTGACCCTGCGCGGCGCCGGCTACGAGTGGCAGTTCGTGCCTGTCGCGGGCCATTCGTTCCACGACGCCGGCAGCGCGAGCTGCGGATTCTAAGGCCGGCGGGCTCTCAGGCCACACCGAACCCTGGCCAGAAC
>Ga0190265_10003175_pt1 | contig 11191 bp, 12 predicted proteins | sample Popmic124T_FD_133135 | JGI IMG/M metagenome (GOLD analysis project Ga0190265, IMG submission 133135) | Populus adjacent soil microbial communities from riparian zone of Indian Creek, Utah, USA - 124 T | ecosystem: Environmental > Terrestrial > Soil > Riparian zone | place: USA: Utah | collected...
AAGAACGAGCTGCGGAGCATCGCCCCCGAGTACGACTGGGAGCGACGTCTCCTCTTCGCCGAGCACCACCAGAGCCACGCCGCGAGCGCGTTCTTCCCCTCTCCGTTCCAGGAGGCGGTCGTGCTCACCATGGACGGGGTCGGCGAATGGTGCACCACTTCAGTCGGGATCGGCTCGGGCCACCGCCTCGAGATGCGCAAGGAGATCCACTTCCCGCACTCCCTCGGCCTGCTGTACTCCGCTTTCACCTTCTATACCGGCTTCAAGGTCAACTCCGGCGAGTACAAGGTGATGGGGCTCGCCCCGTATGGCGAGCCGAGGTATGCCCGGCTCATCCTCGACCGGCTCCTCGACCTCAAGGACGACGGTTCCTTCCGCCTGGATCTCCGGTACTTCGACTATTGCACCGGGCTGCAGATGACCAACCGCCGTTTCCACGACCTGTTCGGGGGGCCGCCGCGCCGGCCCGACGAGCTCCTGACGCAGCGCCACATGGATCTCGCGGCGTCGATCCAGGCGGTGACGGAGGAGGTCGTGCTCAGGCTGACGCGCGCCGTCGCCAGCGAAACCGGGGTGAGGAATCTCTGCCTGGCGGGTGGCGTCGCCCTCAATTGCGTCGCCAACGGCAAGGTGCTCCGGGACGGACGGTTCAAGGGGCTATGGGTCCAGCCCGCGGCCGGCGACGCCGGCGGCGCCCTGGGAGCCGCGCTGTGCGCGTACCACCTCTTCCGGGACCAGCCCCGCCAGCCGGTGCCGGTCCTGGACCTCATGCGCGGCTCCTACCTGGGGCCGGCCTTCAGCCAGGCGGAGATCGAGACGCGGCTGGCCGGCCTGGGCGCCAAGTTCTCCGTCCGCTCAGAAGAGCAGCTCGTGGCCTCCACCGCCGACGCGCTGGTGGAGGGCAAGGCGGTGGGCTGGTTCCAGGGACGCATGGAGTTTGGACCGCGCGCCCTCGGGGCTCGCTCCATTCTCGGCGACGCGCGCTCGCCGACGATGCAATCGGTGCTCAACCTGAAGGTGAAGTACCGGGAGTCCTTCCGCCCGTTCGCTCCGTCCGTTCTGCGCGAGGACGTGGAGGACTGGTTCGACCTCGATGCCGACAGTCCGTACATGCTGCTGGTCGCCGATGTGGGGAAACGGCATCGACGGGAGATGACCGAGGCGGAGCAGGCGCTCTTCGGCATCGAGAAGCTCAACGTGCCGCGATCGTCGATCCCGGCCGTGACCCACGTGGATTACTCAGCCCGGGTTCAGACCGTGCACCGGGAGACCAATCCCCTCTACCACCAGCTCCTCACCGCGTTCAAGGCCCGCACCGGCTGTTCGGTTCTCGTCAACACGAGTTTCAACGTCCGCGGCGAGCCCATCGTGTGCAGCCCCGAGGACGCCTTCCGCTGCTTCATGGGTACGGAGATCGAGGTTCTCGCCATCGGCAACTGCTACCTCACCAAGGAAGAGCAACCCCCGAGTCTTCGCCTCGACTACAAGAACGCCTTCACCCTCGACTGAGAGCCACCCGGAAGGAGCCCTCGTCAGCGCCGGGGCCGGCGGATGAGGCTTTTCAGCCCCGGCAGCCGGCGTGAGGGAGGTGCTGCTCCGCGGCAGGGCGCAGCTCGGAGTTCAACAGATTCGCGCCGAGGGGAGACGTATCCATCTCGGCAAGATCACGAAGTTGGGCAAGAGAGTCCCGCGGTACCGACGCAGCGGGTATGCCGCGCGGTCAATGCCGATCGCCAGTGAAGAGGATCCGGGAGATCTCCGGGAAGGTCCTGAGCCTCCGGTAGATCAGTTTCGCCACGTACTCGTTCCCCGTGATGTTGAAATGACCCGAGTCGGTGTGCGGATAGAGTGTGCGAACCTCCTCATCAGAGAGCCTCTTGAACTCCTCCACCAGATTGATGAGACGGATCCCGAGCGCCTCGGACTGGCGCTCGAGAACGTTGCTCCAGAAAGTCGCATCGTCCGAGTCGAGCTCGCTCTGCGTGGGAAGGTAAACAAGGACGAGGCTGCTCGAGCGCTTTTGGTTCACGCGGTTGAGGTCCTCTAGGAGCTTTGCGACGACTGGGCTGTGCGCTGCTTCTGGTCGACTCGCGACGGGTTCGGGGGCGGCCAGGCGGATGTACCGCCGAGCCGCCCCAGCACCTGGACCGTGCGGAGGGAGCCGAGATGGCGAGCAGCCTCGGTCAACCATGGGACACGGTACGTCTTTGTAGGCACCGGGACGTTCTTCACTACGAGCGATCCGTCCTCGACCTCCAAAAGGGGTTTGCCGTACCCGCCGAAGAAGGTGCTCGACTGCATCCGACGGAAGTCGTCAACGATAGGCGCGAAAAGATGGACGTGATGAGGGATGGTGGCGGCGTCTCGTTTGTACCAGAGATAGGCCTGATCGACGCCGTAGCCTGCTTGACCCATGTTGACGGTCTCGAACCGCTGATCGAGCGACTCGAGCAGCTTGCACCACGAGTGGTCGTCGTCAACCCCATAGCCCAAGGTGACCGAGTCCCCGGAACAGATCACACGGAACTTGCCTTGTGGGACTGCCTCGAGGAGTTCAGCATTGCCACGGAAGCCCCGGCTGTTCGTCCGTAGATCAACGCCCGGGCCATACATGTCGGGAATATGGAGATTGGGGATGGCCACCCAGCCGAGCTTCGCGTCGTACATGGTGTGGCGGCGCTCGGGGTTAGTCGGCTCGTTCACGACATCCCAGGTAAAGAGGAGGGCACTCAGAAGTCCTTCCACGACCACTCCGAGGAGGACCAGTACGGCGCCGTTCACAAGGGCGAGCTTCACGAGACGCACAGGGCTACCGCACGTATGTTTGGGATTGGGGCGCGTGGCGCATTTGACAGGGCGGGAGAGCGAGGCTCAGTCGGGGGTGAAGGTGCTCTTGTAGTCGACCCGAAGCTCGTGGCGCTGATCCTCTTTCCTGAGGTAGCAATCGCCGGCTACCAGGGCCTCGATCTCGGTGCCCATGAAGCGGCGGAAGCCATCTTCGGGAGTGCACGCAATCGGCTCGCCCCGTACGTTGAAGCTGGTATTGACGAGGAGGGGACAGCCGGGTAGTAGCTGGGATCTTTCCAGTCCCCACCCGTCGCGGCACACGCGGCCCGCAGCCGCTGCGGCAGGTCGAGCTGGCGCAGGTACCGGCGGAGCAGGTCCAGCCCGCTGTACGACGTCAACTGCTGCCGCGTGAACTCGACGTGGAGCGGGCGCTTGACCATCTGGCGCAAGCTCGCTACGCTCAATCGCATCCCAAGGGCCTTCTGTGTGAGGGGAGTGACATGGGGATGTCCTCCCTTGAGAGCGCACCGGGGGCCTTTCTGTTTCTCGTTGATCAACGTTTCCCTACACCAAAGTCATTTTCGGATTGGGCTAAGTGCCTATCCAGAACCGCGGCGATCTGCCGACCGACCCCGTTGATGTCGTGTCTCGACCGGACCTTCGCGGCTGCGCACGCCCCGAGCGAGCGTCTCAGCCCGTCGGAGCGTGCCAGCGCCAGGATGCTGTCGGCGGCTCGGTGGACGTCCAGGTAGGGCACGACGAAGCCGGCGTCCTCGCCCACGAACTCGGGCATGCCTCCGGCGTCCTCGAAGCAGACGATCGGCGTCGCCAGCGCGGCCGCCTCGAGACAAACCAGCGGGAACGGATCCTCTCGCGACGTCAGCAGGAAGGCGTCGAAGAGCGAAAAGTACGTGAGTGGATGCGGCTCGGGCCCGACGAAGTGCACGATCGGTCCGATACGCAGCCGCTCCACGTCGTGCATGAGGGCATGCACCGGGGCGCCCGAGCGCGGACCGCCAACCCAGATGAAGTGCACTGGACAGGCCGGAACGCTATGCGAGACCCGCTGGGCGACCTGGAGAAAGATGTCCGGCGACTTCCGCCAGTCCAGTGTTCCGCAGCCGCCTACGACGAACGCATCCGCGGGGATTCCGAGCTCCGCCCTGAGGGCCGGCGCGGCGCTCGCTGCGGTCGAACGGGCGCTCGCATCGGGCAGGCCGATCGCTTCGTAGATGCGCTGGATATCGGACCGATTGATCTGATGATTCGAGACCAGGTTATCCTCGACGGCCTGCGAGGCGGCGACGTAAGCGGTGATGCGCGAGCGCGCCTGCGCGAATGTCTCGAGCCCGCAGAATGTCCGGATGCCCATCTGCAGCTCATGCACGTGACAGATCACGGGGCAGCGTCCAGGCGGTTTGAGCATGTCCAGGACATTTACCGACGCGACCGAATTGGCATAGATCAGGTCGGGGACCTTAGATGCGACCGCGCGAGGCACGGGGGAGGTGGGACCCCAGGCTCGGCGGACAAGTCGAGTGAGAGGGGCCACGCGGGCCTGTGCTTCGAGCCCGGACAGGAAGTTCCTGCCTGCCGGTTCGAGGAGGTGAGTGGGGAGGACGGCCCGGTAGTCCTCGAGGAGCTCTCCGCCGCTCTTGAGTAAGAGTGTGAGGTCGGCCGGATAATTGGCCTTGAGCCAGGTGAGGATATGCAGGAGCGAGGTCTGAGCGCCCGCGCGATACGCGTCATGGCCGATCAACAGGATACGTTTGTTCGGTGTTGGTCGGCTCATCGGCTACAGCACGACAGGGAATTCTGCCGTGATGGCCGCTGCGGCCAGTCGGTGCATGGCCTCTCCGACCGCGTGCTGGTCCTCCCCCACGATAGGCATGATCGGGCCCTATTTTCGGCTGGAGGAACCCGGCAAGAGCGAGCGCCTCTTCACTCGCTCCGTCACCGCGTCGCAGGCGATGTCGAGCAGGGCGCCGAGGACTCTCCGATAGTAGAAGTGGGAATATGGGAGGGCAAATGCGGCCCGGACCCACTGCAGGCGGGTCAGTCGGCGCCGATACATGTGCCGCCAACGGAAGTAGTAAGTCTCCAGCTTGTTTTGCTCCAGATATCCACGAAGCTCCCTCCACTGCTCCGGGCATGTGCTCGCAAACTCACGGAGCTGTGGGTCGGAGTTGAGGAACGAGAGGAGCTGACGGGTGGCGGCGGCGAGAATCCGAATGTCCTGGGACAGGCCGTAGCTCGCCTCGTAGACGCGGTACCGAAACGCACATCGGTCGGACATCACGACCGGCCGGCCGAGACAGAGCTTGAAGAGCAGCGCATCATCCCCGTGCTGGGCCTGGGGAAAATCCGGATACCCGCCGCACCGGCGCATCTCGTCAGTCCGAGCGAAGATCGTCATGAAGCACGCGAAGCCCCATTCGTAGGTGTGGAAAGCGCGTCGGATGAAGTCACCACCGGGCAGGACCTCCGGGAGCGCACCGCGTGTGCGGCGTACGACCGCTCCGCGCTCATCGAGGATCTGCTGAGCGGCGATCGCCACCGCGGCCTGCGAGTGGCGATCGAGAAGACCAGCCAACTCTGACACGTAAGTGGGGCTCAACTCGTCGTCGTCGGCGAGGAGGACGAAGTATTCCCCGGTGGCTTCCGCGAGGAGCTGATTCCAGTGGGGCACCTGCATTTCGATCGCCAGGTTCTGCCGGAATCGCCACGGCCGTCCATAGTGGGCGTTCACGACATTGCGCACTTCAGCGCCGTTCAGGCCGTTGTCGGAAACAATCAACTCGATGTTCCCGTAGCCCTGCGCCGCCACGGATCGCAACGCACCGGGCAGGTAGTGGAGCCGCTTGTGGACGGGAATCGCGATGGTGACGAGTGGTCTCGTCATGGCGGCGGGAAGCGCGCCTCCTGTTCGGCCCGGAGCTCGTCACACAATCGCCCCTCGGGCACCTGGACGTCCGCGTAGGTGAGGACCTGGTCCTTGACGACGTCCCGTTTCAGCCGGCAGCCTTCCGCGAGGCCCATCGGCAGCAGACGCTGGGCCCCCACCACGTCGGAATTCTCGGCGAGTCCGTAGGTCATGTAGAACCCGATCCCGTCGATGGTGTCCCCGACTCGCAGGTCGCGCTTGGCGGTCGCCACGACATCGACGAGGGGCCCGCCCCGGGGGGTGACGGCGGCGTCGTGGAACAGGACAGCCCGTGCCACCGTGACCGGGACCTCGAAGTGGCAGAGATGATAGGGGGTATAGAACGTATACAAAGGGCCGTCACCGAGCTTGTAGAGACGGAGGTAGTGCTTCTGCAGGGGATGCTCCTGATAGCCGAGCACAAAGACACCGGGGCTGGGACGCGCCCCCACGATGTAGTCGCACCAGCCCCGTTGAAGAAGCTGATCCAGAGGGAAAAATCCCGCGGCGTCCTGCACATCATCGAACTTGGGGCCGTGCATTCCACGAACACCAACCCGGAACCCGGTGGCATTGGCCACAATGGCCATCTCGAAGGAGATCTTGGTGCCGTCGGCGAAGGACGTCGCCATGTTCGGTGTCAGGTGATGGGTGCGGGCGAACCCCTCTTGCGTCGTCGGATTCCGATAGGGGTCGTGGAGCCCCTTGATGTTCCCGCACAGAACCGGCCTGCACCCGATACCCGCCACGAAGCGGTAGAGATTAATGAGGACGCCCGGCTGGTCCCCATCCGCGTCGGTGAGCACGACGCCGGCCTTGTCGGCGTACACCTTCAAGATCGGGCCGAGAGTGCCGTTCAGTTCCGCGTTCATGGCGATCACGTGCTTGCCGTGCCCGAGGGCCTCGAGCACGACGCGGGCCCCGAACTCGATGGTCCCGGTCACCTCCAGGACCGCATCGATCCCCCCGGCCCGACAGAGGAGCATGGCGTCATCCGTGACCGCGTATCGGCGCCGGGCAATCGCGTCTTCGAGCTTCGCGACCGTCTCCACGGTCTCGATCTGCTCCGCTCCGGCCTCCCGGTAGACACGACGAGCGGCGTCGATGTGTCGGTTCGAGATCGCCACCAGCTCCATGCCGGGAACGGCGGTGAGGATCTGCAGCGCGATGCCGCGCCCCATGGCGCCCGCACCCACCATCGCCACCCGCACGGGTTTGCCGTCACGCTGCCTCTGCTCGAGCGCTCGGTCCACAATGATCATGCGGCTCTCCGCGAGACTGTCCTCATTGATCCGCCCCCGTGTAGGGAGGCCAGCTCCGGTCCTTGTCCGAGACGACGGACACCTCGAGCGGCCACCGAATGTCGAAGACCGGATCATCGTATCGAATGCCTCGGCCGGCCTTCGGTTGATAGAACTCGGACACCTGGTACAGCATCTCAGAATCGTCCTGCAGCGACTGCGAGCCGAGAGCGCAGCCCCGCGGGACATAGAGCAAGCGGTAGTTCACCGCGGTGAGCTCGACGCCTACCCACTTGAGCCGGGTCGGCGAGTGCGGCCGAAGGTCCGCGACCACCGCGAACAGCGCCCCGCGGGTACACCGCACCACCTTGGCTTCCTCATGCGGGGCGGTCTGGTAGTGGAGGCCCCGGAGTGTCCCCTTCTGCTTGTTGAAGATGATGTTGCACTGCGCAACGCGGGTCACGAGTCCGTGGGTCGCGAACTCGTCGTGGCACCACATGCGGGCGTTGAAGCCCCGAACATCCTCGATGGGCTCGAGGTCGATGAGGTACGTGCCCTGAACCACTGTCTCGGTGAAAATCACGACCGCATCGCCTCTAGTGTCCGGTCCCAGAGATTCGCTGACAAAATCGAGCCACACTGGCCAAGATCTCGTCGGCCGTCTTCGTCCACACGAAGGGCTTGGGAGCGGAATTGCTGAGGGCAATGTAGGCGTGGACCGCGGTTTCGAGCGTCCGCGTGCTCCGATGCGCCCCGCGCTTGATCTGTTGGTCGGTGAGCAGGGCGAACCAGCGTTCGACGAGATTGAGCCAGGAACTACTGGTTGGCGTGAAGTGAAGATGGACCCGGGGGTGGCGGGCCAGCCAGCGGTGAAACAACAGCGGATCCTTCGACAGCTTGAAGGGCTCGGTCCGATGCGGCTGCAAGGCGACGGCCCGCCAGATGCGGTTGACCGTGCTCCGACTCAGCCCGCAGGCCTGCGCCATCGAGCGCGTGCTCCAATGCGTCGCGTCGGCGGGCTTTGTCTCCAGCGTCCGAGTCAGCACCGCCTCCACGTCGGCATCGGTGACCGTGCGCGGCGCCCCCGGCCAGGAAGCGCGTCCACCATTTGCGGATGGTTTGCTTGTCAGGCGCAGATCGCGCGCGACGCGCGTGTTCGTCTTGCCCGCGGCGCACCCGAGAATCAGCCGCGCGCGCTGGGCCAACACCGGCCCGGTGGTGGGCCGACGCGCCCAACGGTCCAACGTCTCCCGCTCCTGGTCTGTGATCGTCACCGGTGGAATCGGCGGAGACAGGAGACTAGCCGTTCGGCAGCAGCAACCGCGAGCCGTGAGCTTCGTAGTGCAGCTGGACCTCGGTCAGGTGGCGCAAGGCCCCGCGGACCGCCGACTGCCGTTCCGGACGGGCCACGAAAAGCAGGAATCCGCCACCCCCGGCGCCACAGAGCTTCCCACCCTCGGCCCCAGCCGCCACGGCAGCGCGATACATGGCGTCGATTGGACCCGAGGTGATCGTGCTGGCCAGCTCCCGCTTCCGCTGCCAGGTATCGTCGAGAACTCGACCGAACCCGGTCGGATCGAAGACCGACTGCGCCACGACCGCCTTCAATCGGTGGGCGTGTGCCCGCATCTCAAGAAGGATGTCCAGCTTCTCCGGGATCCGGGCCCTCTGCTCGGTCAATACCGACCTGGTGTCGCGACGCAAGCCGGTGAAGAAGAGGAGGAGATGATCGAACATGGTGCGGGCGAACCCGCTGGACATCCGCTGTGGCTCGACGGTCACGCTCCCTCCCGGATTGAACTGGAACAGATTCAGGCCGCCGAAGGCCGAGGCATACTGATCCTGCTTCCCGATCGGCTCCTTCAGGAGATTGATCTCGACGTGGGACGCCTCCTCGGCCAGCTGGCCCGCAGTGACTCGCTCTCCACGGAAGGCGTGAAGCGCGTTCAGGAGGCCGACGGCAAAGGCACTGGAGCCGCCGAGACCGGTGGAGGCGGGCAGGTCGGAGACGGCGCTGACGTAGATCGGGGGATCGATCTCCAGGAATCGCAGGCATTCCCGCGCGATGTCGTTCTCCAGTTCCCCGATCGTCTGCACCTGCTCGGTCTTGGAATAGTTCAGGCGAATAGGTGCGTCGAAGAGCTCACCGTGCGACTTGACGGTCACGAAGATGTACTGATCGATGGCGGTGCTGAGAACGACGCCGTGGTCATGCTCGTAGAACTCGGGCAGATCGGTGCCGCCGCCCGCGAAACTCACCCGCATGGGGGTCCGGGTCAGAAAGAGTCCGGAAGGCCTAGCCATGTCGGACACCCCAGTCGTACGGAATCTCGGGACTGAAGGCATCCCGTCGAAGCATCTCCGCGGGATCGTGCGGCTCGGTCGCACAGTTCGCCATCACCACCATGCGATCACCGTATGCCTTGTAGCCGTTCGCGATACCCGGGGGAATCTGCACGAGGCAATAGTTGTCCTCACCGAGGAACACCTCCTGCAGCGCCCCTTTCGTCGACGATCCCTCGCGCAGGTCGTACATGACGAGCTTGGCGTGCCCCACGAGCACCGCGTTGTTGACCGTCATCGTCTGGTGGATATGCCACGCCTTGATGGCCCCTGGCCACGCACACGTGAAGTAAATCTCGCCGAACCCCAGGAAGTGCGGGTCGGTCGCTTTCAGCATGTGCATCACCTTTCCCCGCTCGTCCACGATCTGCCGAAGGGGAATGACCCTGACACCGTCGATCGGCCGCCCCATCAGGTCGTCGCGGTCCATCGCAGCGAACTATCGAGCCGGCCGGAATCCAGCAGGTGCCGCAGCCACTGAAGGCGGATGAAGCGCCGGTCAACATAGTCTTCGTGGCGCAGCCCGATGCGCTTGAAGGTCTCGTACAGCTCCCGGGCTCCCTCCCGCGCGGACCATTTGAACTGAAAGTCAGGGAACGCCCGCGCGAACTTGGTGAAATCGGACTTGTAAGTGCGCTGATCGGCCCCGGGCTGGGCCCGGACCTCGAGCTGGCAGCGGGGCACGGTCTTCGTGGCGATCTCGGCGAGCTCGATGATCTGATGGTTCAGCTCGCCCGCGCCGTTGTTGAATGCCTGATTGTGGATCTTCTCGATCGGGGCCTCCAGGACCGCCGCGAACGAGCGCGCGATGTCCTCCACATGGATGACCGGACGCCAGGGCTTGCCGTCGCTGTAGACGATGACCTTCCCGGTGGTGACGGCCGCGCCGATCAGGTCGTTGAAGACGGTGTCGAATCGCATCCGGGGAGACGCTCCGTAGACCGTGCCGTTGCGGAGGAAGGTCGGCGAAAAACCGTTCCCGGCGAGCTCGGCGATCGCCCGCTCCGCCTTCACCTTTGACCGGGCGTACTCGGTCTTGGGATCGAGCGATGACTCCTCGGTAACGACCGCGGCAGCCGACATTCCGTACATGATGCAGGAAGAGGAGAAGAGAAAGCGCGTGACACCAGCCGCCTTGGCCAGCCGCGCGAGCTGCACCGACGCCCGGAAGTTGATCTCCTCCGTCCAGGTCTCGTTCAGGTTCCCAATCGGATCGTTCGAGAGGGCAGCCAGGTGGACCACCGACTGAAAGCCTTCGAGGTCCGCGGGCTGCAGCCCGCGAAGGTCCTTCTTGATCGACGGGATTCCGTCGCTATCCGGCACGAGGGTGCAATCCGCGAAATAGCCCGTGTCGAGGCCCACCACATCGTAACCGGCGTCCCGGAAGCAGGGGACCATCACGGAGCCCAGATAGCCGTTGTGCCCCGTGACCAGGACTCGCTTTGCCATGATGTGCGATCCTTTCCGGACGCTTCACGCGCCCGGCGCAGAAGGCCCGTTGATGATCAATCGGGTAGCTTGCAAGAGATCGAGCTGATCGGAAACGAGGAGTGGCGGACATCCGGCCGCCTCGGCGGCCTCACCATCCCGCTCGTCATCGCCGATGAACGGCGTGCGGCTCAGATCGAGACTGAAGTCGCGCTGGGCCTGGAACAGCATGCCTGGTCGCGGTTTGCGGCATGCGCAGCCGGCGTCCCAATCGTGGGCGCAGTAGTAGTTCGCGTCGATGCGCCCGCCGTGCACGACGGCCTCGGCTTGCAAGCGCTGATGAATATCGACGACGGCTTCCTCGAGCATGGCGCCCCGGGCGATGCCGGCCTGGTTCGAGATGACGATCACGCGATAGCCGGCCTCCTTCAGGAGGCGGAGCGCCTCCGTGGCCCCCGGCAGCCACGCG
>Ga0190265_10003176_pt1 | contig 11189 bp, 7 predicted proteins | sample Popmic124T_FD_133135 | JGI IMG/M metagenome (GOLD analysis project Ga0190265, IMG submission 133135) | Populus adjacent soil microbial communities from riparian zone of Indian Creek, Utah, USA - 124 T | ecosystem: Environmental > Terrestrial > Soil > Riparian zone | place: USA: Utah | collected...
GCGTGGCGCATGCCGGCGCCGGCCCCGTGAGCGAGGACGTAGAGCAGCCACGCGCCGGGCGGGCGGAGGAGGAGGGCGGAGACGGGGCCGGCGTCGGGGACGTCAAAGCGGAACTCATCCATATGGCAATGTCATCCCGAGCGGAGCGAGGGATCTTGCCGGCCAGCAACCGACGCACGCGGAGAAGATCCCTCGCTGCGCTCGGGATGACAGATCACTGCAGCTCCCCCATCAACTTCTCCAGCGCCGCCCCCAGATCCGGCGCCAGCTCGAGGACCTCCGCCAGTGGATCGGTCTTCAGCTTCCGCATCCGCTCGGGCACCGTCTTGATGGTGTGCTTCCGGATCTCGAGCTTGTGGGTGACCTCTTTCCACGCCAGCGGTACCGACACCGGCGCCCCCGGCAGTGGTCGCACGCTGAACGGCGCCACGATCAGCTTGCCCGAGCCGTTCTGGAGATAGTCCACGTAGACTTTTCCCTCCCGCAGCGTGACCTGGCGGACGACGGTCGCGATCTCGGGGAGCTGCTCCACCAGGCATCGGGCGAGCAGCTCGCCGAGTGAGCGCGACTGCTCGTGGGTGACCTGCCGGCCGAGCGGAATCATGAGGTGAAGGCCGGAGGAGCCGGTGCTCTTCACCAGCACCGGCAGTCCGATCTTGTCGCAGAGCTTCTTGCCGGCGTGCGCCACGTCCACCACGTGCTCGAACGGCGCGCCCTTGGGGTCGAGATCCAGCACGCACCAGTCGGGCCGCTCGAGCGTCGGGAGGCTGCTGGCCCACAGGTGCAGCGGGATCGTGCCCAGGTTGACCACGTAGAGCAGCGACGCCTCGTCATCGCAGATGAAGTAGTCGAGGTCGCGCTGGGTGTCCTCGCTCCACATCCGCTCGGTCCTGATCCACTCCGGGCGGAAGCCGGGCGCGTCCTTCTGGAAAAACGACTTGCCGCCGATGCCGTCGGGATAGCGGGTCATCACCACCGGGCGGTTGCGAAGGTAGGCGAGCAGCCAGGGTGAGACGGCGCGGTAGTACTCGATCAGGTCGCCCTTGGTGTAGCCGTCCTCGGGCCAGAAGGGCTTCTTGAGGTTGGTGAGCTCGAAGGGGAGACCTTCTTCATCCCGAGGAAGCGCACGCGACCGAGGGACCTTGCCCGCCGGTTCTTGCGCTCGCTCGGGCTCGCTCGGGATGAGGTCACCGGAGCGGATGCACTCGCTGGGCGACTTGTCGTCCCGGAACCGCAGGAACACCGGCTGCCGCAGCAGCCCCTCGTGCGTCACCTCGGTGAACTCCACCTCCGCCACCATGGTCGGCTCGACCCACGTCGTATCCTTCTCTTCCTGCAGCAGGCCGACGCAAGGACACTCCGGCAGCGTCTGCGACTCCAGCGTGCGCCGCACGTCGGCGAGCTGCTTGTCGCTGAACCCCGAGCCGGCTCGCCCGGCGTACGTCAGCGAGCCGTTCACGTATTCCGCGAGCTGCAACGCACCGAAGCCGCCCCGCGAGCCCTTGGGCGCCGTGAAGCCCACGACGACATAGTCCCCCGTCTTGCGCGACCGGATCTTGACCCAGAGCGGAGACCGCCCCGCCTTGTAGGGCGCGGTCGCCTTCTTCGCGACGATGCCCTCGAGCTTGAGGCGCTGAGTCTCCTCGTAGAGCACCTCGCCCTGCTCCTGGACGTGCTCCAGGTACCGCAGCGCGCCCACGGGGGGGATGATCTCCCGGAGCAGCTCCTTGCGCGCCATGAGCGGCAGCGCGCGGAGGTCGAAGTCCTCGAAGCCGAGCAGGTCGAAGGCGTAGTAGGTGACCGGCGTCGAGACCGTCGCATGACGGATGTCGATCGGACGGCTCAGCTTGGCGCGGCCCTGGAGCCGTTGAAAGCTGGGGCGGCCGTCGCCGTCGAGCGCGACCACTTCGCCGTCGAGCACCAGCCGCTCGAACGGCAGCGCCGCGATCGCCCGGGTAACCTCGGGAAAGTTGTCGCCGGTGTCGTTGCCGTTGCGGGTCAGCAGCCGCGAGCCGCCGCCGGTCCGCGCCGCCAGCACGCGATAGCCGTCGAGCTTGGGCTCGAACAGCCACTCCTTGCGGGTGAACGGCCGGTCGGCCGTCTCCGCCAGCATGAGCTTCACCGACTGGACGTCCACCGCCTTGCGCGTCGCGCCGAGCGCGTCGAGACGGGCGCGGATCTGCTCGCCGCGGTCGCCGCCCTCGCCCAGCTCCTCGACCGTGAGGCCGGAGAGCACCGACTCCGCCGCCATCTCCTGCGGCTCCGTCGTCGCGTACGCGTCGCGCTCCTTGATGAGGAGCCAGTCCTTCTCGGACTTCTTGATCTTCACCAGGGTCCACATGCCGTGCAGCTTGTAGCCCTTGAGCTCGAAGAGGAGCTTCCCTTTCTCGAGGCCCTCGAGCGGATCGCCGTGGGCCACCCACTGGCCACGGTCCCACACGATCACCGCGCCGGCGCCGTAGTTCCCCGCGGGGATGAGTCCCTCGAAATCGCCGTACTCCAGCGGATGGTCCTCGACGTGCACCGCGAGGCGCTTGTCGTTGGTGTCGTAGGAGGGACCCTTGGGCACCGCCCAGGAGCGGAGGACGCCTTCCATCTCGAGCCGGAGATCGAAGTGCAGGCGCCGCGCGGCGTGCTGGTGGACGACGAAGAGTCCGCCCCCGCCGCCGGGGGTCCCGCCGGCCGGTTCCGGGGTGCGCTCGAGCTTCCGTTTGGCGCGGTAGGCCTCGAGGTGTTTGGTGTCGGGCGGGCGCTTGGAAGGCATGGCGTGGGGTGGAGGGGAAACCCTTGACGCATTACGGGGGTTAGGGTAGCGTAGTAGCCAATTGTAAGTCGGGCCGCGAGCCGGGGGAACATCGAAGTTTTCCCGGCTTTGAATGGGCCCAAGAGTTCGATAGTTGTCTAACTGTCGTAACTGTCTTGGGTTGCGGGCCCTGGGGAGGCGGACATGTCCAGCGGATCAGCCGTTCTGCGCAATCATGTTCGGCCGAAGCAGCGCTCGTCCAGACAGGTAGTCGCACCCTTGCAAAGGGGCCGCCGGTCGGCTCCGGGATATCGCCAACATGAGTCACGCCTTGAGTAGTGTCCGCGGCTCCATCGCCTCCATCGTCCTGCTCGGGTCGGTCCTGGCCACGGGCGCGGGGCTCGCCGTCTGGAAGTACAGCGACATCGCCGCCGATGAGCGTGCCGCGGCCAGCCAGCCCGAGCCGACGGAGGCCATCACGGCGGCCGTGGCCACCGAGCGGGACTACCGCAGGACGACCACGTCCATCGGGACCGTGCTGGCCCTGCGCTCCATCACGCTGCAGAACGAGCTGGCGGGCACGGTGGCGCAGGTGAAGCTCGTCCCCGGCCAGATCGTCGAGGCCGGCGGCCTGCTGGTCGCGCTCGACGTGTCCGTGGAGCAGGCCGAGCTGCAGGCCCAGGAGGCCCAGGCCGCGCTCGCCAAGACCACGCTCGACCGGCTGGAAGGGCTGCGGGAGCACCGCGCCACCTCGCAGGAAGAAGTGGATCAGGCGCGCGCGGCGCGGGACGTCGCGCTCGCCAACATGGAGCGCACCCGCGCGGTGATCAACAAGAAGATGATCCGCGCGCCGTTCCGGGCCCGGGTCGGCATCGCCGACGTGCATCCCGGCCAGTACCTCACCGAAGGCACGGAGCTGACCACGCTCCAAGGGGTGGCCGAGGCCGCGCACGTGGACTTCACGGTGGCGCAGCGCGTCGCAGCGGGCCTCCGGGTCGGCGACACCGTCACCGTCTCCGGCAGCGACAGCACGCCGGTTCCGGCGCGCATCGTCGCCGTGGATTCGCGGGTCGACGCGACCACCCGGAACGCCACGGTCCGCGCCCGGATCACCGGCTCGGCCACGCCGTCACCGGGCGCGTCGGTCCGGGTGCAGGTCCCCGTCGGCGGCGAGAGCAAGGTGGTGGCGGTTCCCGTCGGCGCGCTCCGCAAAGGCCCTCAGGGCGATCACGTGTTCGTGATCGTGGCGGACTCCACCGGCAAGACCCGCGCGCATGTGCGCACGGTCCAGAGCGGACCGGTGCTGGGTGATACGGTGCTGCTCTTGAGCGGCGTCAAGGTGGGTGAGAAGGTGGCGAGCTCGGGTTCGTTCAAGCTGCGCGAGTCGGCCCTGGTCGCGGTGGCCGATCCGTCGGCCAAGAAGGCGCCGGCCGATTCGTCGGCGACACAGCAGCAGGCCGATTCGTCGGCCTCCAAGACGACTGAGGCGAAGTAATTACGATGCGATCCTTTACTGACATCTTCATTCGCCACCCGGTTCTCGCGATCGTGGTGAACCTGGTGCTGGTGCTGGTGGGCTGGCGGGCCATCACCAGTTTGCCGGTCCAGCAGTATCCCCAGGTCGAGAGCACCTCGGTGGTGATTACTACGGTCTATTTCGGCGCCAGCGCCGAGACCGTTCGCGGTTTCCTCACCACGCCGATCGAGCGCGCGGTCTCGGCGATCGGCGGGGTGGACTACGTCGAATCCACCAGCCGGGCCGGCGTCAGCACCGTCACCATCCGGCTCAATCTCAACCACAGCAGCACGGCGGCGCTGGCGGAAGTCACCGCGCGCCTCCAGCAGGTGCGGGCGGAACTGCCGCAGGAGGCGGAACCGCCGGTCGTCGAGGTCCAACGGGCCGACCGGCCCTACGCGACCTTCTACATCAGCTTCACGTCCACCGAACGGAGCGTGCCGGAGGTCACCGACTGGCTGACCCGGACCATCCAGCCGCAGCTCTCGACGCTGCGCGGCGTGCAGCGGATCACCGTGGAGGCCGGGCGGCCGATCGCCATGCGGGTCTGGATCGATCCCGACCGGCTGGCGGCCGTCAATCTGGCCCCGGGTGACGTGCAGGCGGCCCTGCAGCGCAACAACTATCTGGCGGCGGTGGGCCAGACCAAGGGCAACGAAGTCCAGATCAACCTGCTCGCCAATACCGACCTTCGCTCGGTGGAAGAGTTCTCCCAGCTGATCGTGGCCGACCGCGGCGGGGCGATCGTGCGCCTGAGCGATGTGGCCCGGGTCGAGCTGGGCGCGGAGGAGGCCGACTTCGTCGCGAAGTACAACGACAAGGAAGGCGTCTACCTCGGCGTGTGGCCGCTGGTCGGGAGCAACGAGATCGAGGTCGCCGGCAACCTGCGCGAAGGCATGGCGAAGATTCAGCCGACGCTGCCCAAAGACATCGAGATGAAGCTGGTGTACGACGGCACGATGTTCATGCGGGACGCGATCCAGGAAATCAGCAAGACGCTGGTCGAGACGATGCTGATCGTGGGCCTCGCCGTCTTCCTCTTCATGGGATCGATCCGCACCGCCCTGGTGCCGCTGGTGGCGATGCCCGTGTCGCTGATCGGCGCCGGCATCGTGATGTTCGCCTTCGGCTTCAGCCTCAACCTGCTGACCATCCTGGCGATCGTGCTGTCGGTCGGCCTGGTGGTGGACGACGCGATCGTCGTGGTGGAAAACGTCGAGCGCCACGTGCAGCTCGGCAAGACCCGGATTCAGGCTGCCCTGGTCGGGGCCAGAGAGCTGACCGGGCCGATCATCGCCATGACGATCACCCTGGCCGCGGTGTACACCCCCATCGGGTTCCAGGGCGGGCTCACCGGGTCGCTGTTCCTCGAGTTCGCCATCACGCTCGCCGCCGCGGTGGTGGTGTCAGGCATCGTGGCGTTGACCCTCTCGCCGGTCATGAGCTCGCGCTTCGTGCATGCGCACGGCGAGGAAGGGCGGCTCACGCGATTCGTGAACCGCGCGTTCGAGGCGGTCCGCGACCGGTACGCCGGATGGCTCGACGGCGCGCTTCGGATCCGCGCGCCCATCGTCGTGGCCTCGGTGCTGATGATGGCCGCGGCGTGGCCCCTCTACAGCTATTCGCGGCGCGAGCTAGCGCCGGTGGAAGACCAGAGCCACATCTTCCTGTTCCTCGACGTGCCGCCCGACGCCTCGCTGGTGGCGAACAACCGTGCCTCGCTCGAAGTGGTGAAGGCGATCCGGTCGTTCCCCGAGACCGACTTCATGTGGTCGCTGACGGCGAGCTGGGGTGGATTCGGCGGGCTGGTGGCGAAGAACTGGAAGGAGCGTGACCGGTCGACCGAGCAGATGTACGGTGAGGTCTTCGGCGCCGTGTCCCAGATTCCCGGGGTCCGGGTGTTCCCGCGGCTCGATCCGCCGCTGCCGACGCCGGGGCTCTACGACGTCGAGCTGGTGCTCCTGAGCGATGCGCCGCCCGAGCAGATGCTGGAGACCGTCGGCCAGGTGGTCGGCGCCGGCTTTCAGAGCGGCAAGTTCCTCTACGTGGATACCGACCTCAAGATCGACCTGCCCGAGGCGCGGGTGGTGATCGACCGCGAGCAGGTGGCCGATCTCGGACTCGACCTCGCGAGCGTGGGCCAGGAGCTGGGCACGCTGCTCGGCGGCGGCTACGTGAACCGGTTCAACTTCTTCGACCGGAGCTACAAGGTCATCCCGCAGATCGGCGAGAAGGACCGCGCCACGATCGGGCCGTTGCTCGATCTCAAGATCAAGGCGCCCGATGGCCGGCTCATCCCGGTCTCGACCTTCACCCGGATCGAGTCGACCACCGCGCCGCGGTCGCTGAACCGGTTCAACCAGCAGAACGCGGTCCGGGTCTACGGTGGCGTGCAGCCCGGCGTCACCAAGGAAGAAGGACTGCGGATCCTCGAAGCGGCGGCAAACCAGGCGGGCGGGCCGGGCATGGTGGTCGACTATGCCGGCGAGTCGCGCCAGATCAGGCACGAAGGCGGCGCGTTGGTTCTCACGCTCGGCTTCGCGGTAATCCTGATCTATCTGGTGCTGGCGGCGCAGTTCAAGAGCTTCCGCGACCCGCTGATCGTGCTGCTCGGGTCGGTGCCGCTCGCCATCTCGGGGGCGCTGCTGTTCAGCTTCCTCGACCTGACGACGATCAACACCTACTCGCAGGTCGGCCTGATCACGCTGGTGGGTCTGATCGCGAAGAACGGCATCCTGATCGTGCAGTTCGCCAACACGCTCCAGGAGCGCGGCATCGAGAAGATGGCCGCGTTGCGCGAGGCGTCGTTGACCCGGCTCCGGCCGGTGCTGATGACGTCGGCGGCCACCATCTTCGGCCACTTCCCGCTGGTGCTGGTGACGGGTCCTGGGTCCGAGGCACGCAACAGCATCGGAACCATCCTGGTGGCCGGCATGGCGATCGGCACCGTGTTCACGCTGTTCGTGGTGCCGGTGTTCTACTCCCTCATCGCGGCGGAGCACCGCCCGGTGCCGGTGACGGACGAAGAGGAGCATGGCGTGCCGGCCCTTGCCGGTGCGTAAAGCAGGCGGCGTCCACCTCGTGTCATCCTGAGCAAAGCGAAGGAGCCGCAGCTGGATCACGGCTCCTTCGCTGCGCTCAGGATGACATGGTTTTCACCCTCAACTGACGGCCCGCTTGCGGGGCTCGATCCGCACGGGTATATCCCCTCACATGCCTGCCAGAACCATCGGTTCCGCCACGATCTCCTTCGGCCTGGTCTCCGTCCCGGTCAATCTGTTCTCGTCCAGCGAGTCCTCCGCCGCGATCAGCTTCAACATGCTGCACACCAAGTGCGGCTCCCGCCTGAAGCAGCAGTACATCTGCGCGCAGGAAGGGGTGGTGGTCGAGAAGGACGAGGTCACCAAGGGCTACGAGTTCTCCAAGGGCCAGTACGTCCGCTTCACGGCCGAGGAGATCAAGGCGCTGGACGAGAAGGCCACCAATACGATCGACATCGGCCAGTTCGTGCCGCTGGCGGCCGTGGACCGGATCTACCTCGAGAAGGTCTACTTCCTCGGCGCGGGCAAGGGTGGCGAGCGGGCCTACAAGCTCCTGGTCGCCGCGCTGCGCGACACCGGGCGCGCGGCGCTCGGACAGTACTCGGCGCGCGGCAAGCAGTATCTCGTCCTGGTTCGCCCGATGGGCGACCTGCTGGTGATGGAACAGCTTCACTACGCCAGCGAGCTCAAGAACGCCGACGAGGTGCCCCGCCCCGACGCGCAGATCAAGGACGCGGAGCTGACGCTGGCGAAGCAATTGATCGAGCAGGGCTCGGTCGACGAGTTCCAGCCCGAGAGTTATCACGATACGGTGCGCGAGCGCGTGCTCGAGGCCATCCAGGCAAAGGTGGACGGCGAGGAGATCACCGCGGAGCCCGCGGCGCCGCAGACCAAGATCATCGACCTGATGGACGCCCTCAAAGCGAGTCTGGCCAAGCGCGGCGCCGCGGAGAAGAAGTCCGCCGGCGACGACGCCAAGTCCGACGAGAAAGAACCGGCGCCGAAGGCACGGAAGAAGGCCAGCGGCGCGCGGTAACAACCGCCCATGAAGTCCTACACCACCCGCGACGTGGCCAGGCTGGTCGGCCTGTCCGAGGCGCAGGTCCGCTCCCAGGCCCGGGTGGGCTATCTCTCGCCCGACCGCGGCCCCTCCAACGCCTATCGCTTCTCCTTTCAGGATCTGGTGCTGCTGCGCACCGCCAAGGCGCTCAGCGACACCCATCTGGCGCCGCGGCGCATTCGCGGCGCCCTCCGGACCCTGACGCGCCAGCTTCCCGCCGGCCGCCCGTTGAGCGCGCTGCGCATCTCTTTCGATGGGGATCGGGTCGTGGTGCGGGACGGCAGCGAGCGCTGGCATCCGGAGTCGGGACAGCTCCTGCTCGATCTGCTGGTGGCCGATCTGGACCGACGCAAGCAACCGCACGACCCCCGGCTCGCGCCCGCGCGCGTGGCGCTGGGCCGCTGGCTCCAGGACGACGGCCACCCCGAGCTGGCGATCGTGGAGTACCGCGCCGCGCTCGCGTCGAATCCCGCCCACCCCACCGCCGCGTTCCACCTGGGCACCGCGCTCGAGTCGCTCGACCGGACCATCGAGGCGATCGCGGCCTACCGGCGGGCGCTCCGCACCGATGACGATATGGCCGATGCGCACCTCGGCCTCGCGCGGGTCTACGGCCGGCTCGGCAAGCGGGCGGCGGCGCGCCGTCACCTCGAGGCCGGCGCGAGGGTGCGCGGGTAGCGGATGCGGATCCTCGTCGGGACGAGTGGCTGGTCCTACAAGCACTGGAAAGGGGCGTTCTACCCGGCAGACCTCGCCGCGGACGACATGCTCCGCTACTACGCCACGCGCCTCCCCACGGTGGAGATCAACAACACGTTCTATCGCACGCCCAAGGAGAGCGTGCTGATGGACTGGTCGGCGCAGGTGCCGGGCGAGTTTCGTTTCGTGCTCAAGGCCCCACGACGGATCACCCACATCAACCGGCTCTCGGACGCGGACGACTCGCTCGCCTACTTCATGCGGATCGCCAACGTGCTCGGTGACCGGCTCGGACCGACCCTCTTCCAGTGTCCGCCCACGCTACGCAAGAACATGGAGCTGCTGGCGGCGTTTCTCGCCAAGGTGCCCCACACCTGGCGGGCCGCCATGGAGTTCCGCCACGACTCCTGGCACGACGACGAGGTGTACGGCGCGCTCCGGGCCCATGACATCGCGCTGGTCTGCGTGGACGAGGACGAGGGAACCACGCCGTTGGAGCCGACCGCGTCGTGGGGCTATCTCCGGCTGCGCAAGTCCGCGTACACCGACCAGGAGCTCGCCGACTGGGCCGAGCGGGTGCGAGGCCAGGCATGGGATGAGGCGTGCGTCTTCCTCAAGCACGACGAGGAGACGACGGCGGGACCGGACGCGGCGGTGCGGCTGTCGGGGATGGTGTAGGATTCGGCGTCCGGTTATGGCCGGTGTACGGTGTCATTGTGAGCGACAATTTGTCATCCTGAGCGAAGCGAAGGAGGCGAAGGCTGGCATGGGCTCCTTCGCTTCGCTCAGGATGACGAGGTGACCCTGTCAACCGCCCCCCCTCTTCCCTAGATTCCGCGCCGTGACTTCCCCCTCGCCAGCCGATCTCTCCAAGCTCCGGATCAACCGGGACGTCCCGCCGCCGGGCGTCACCCGCGCGCTGCGGCGGAACCTCGTGCTCGCCGCCGGCGCGCTGCTCCTGCTCGGCGGAGCGTACTTCGCGCTCCGCGGCGGCGGCGCGGTTCCGGTCCAGGTGGTCACGGCCGAGTCGCTGAGCGGGTCCGAGGGAGGCGGGACGGCGGCCGGCGCCACGACCGTCACGGCGAACGGGTACGTGGTCGCCCGGACGCGGGCGTCGGTCTCCGCCAAGCTGGCCGGGCGCATCGCGGACCTGCGGGTGAGCGAGGGCTCCGAGCTCCGCGAGGGTGAGATCATCGCGCGGCTGGAGAACGACGACTACAAGGCGCAGGCGGCCCAGGCCGATGCGGCGCTGGCGACCGCCAAGGCCGACCTGCTCGAGGCTCGCGCGGCGAGCGAGGTGGCGGCCCGGGAGGCGAGCCGCCTCAGCAGTATCCGGACCGAGAACCAGGATCTGGTGGCCGAGCAGGAGCTGGACAATGTCGTGGGCCGGGCCGCGCAGGCCGAGGCTCGCATGGCGTCCGCGCAGGCACGGATCGAGGCCGCGGAGGCGGGGCGGCGGTTCGCGAAGGCCAACCTGGAGAACACGATCATCCGCGCGCCGTTCACCGGCACCGTGCTGCGCAAGGAAGCGGAGATCGGTGAGGTCGTGGCACCGTCGGTGGGCGGCGGTCTGACCCGCGGCGCGGTCGTGACCATGGCCGACCTCAAGACGCTCGAGGTGGAGGTGGACGTGAACGAGGCATACATCGCGCGGGTGCAGAAGGGCGGCCCGGCGCGGATCACGCTCGACGCGTACCCCGACACCTCGTTCCGCGGCCAGGTCCGCCAGGTCGTGCCGACCGCCGACCGCCAGCGCGCCACCGTTCAGGTGAAGGTGGACATCCTCGAGCGCGATCCGCGGATCCTGCCGGAGATGGGCTCACGGGTGGATTTCCTGGAAGACACCGTGCGCGCTGACGGCGCGGCACCGGCTCCGGCCGGGCCGCAGCGGTTCCGGCTGCCGGCGGCGGCGGTGCGCGAGGTCAACGGCGTGCCGACCGTGTGGCTGGTCCGGAATGGGCGGCTGGAGCCGCGGAAGGTCGAGAGCGGGCCGGTGAGCGCGGGGTTCCGGGAAATCCGATCGGGGCTGGTGGGAGGGGAGCGGGTCGTGGTGGGTGGGGTGGAGCAACCCGAGGCAGGCATGAGGGTCACGGTACAGGAGTAGAACGCATCCATGTCATCCCGAGCAGA
>Ga0190265_10003177_pt1 | contig 11187 bp, 11 predicted proteins | sample Popmic124T_FD_133135 | JGI IMG/M metagenome (GOLD analysis project Ga0190265, IMG submission 133135) | Populus adjacent soil microbial communities from riparian zone of Indian Creek, Utah, USA - 124 T | ecosystem: Environmental > Terrestrial > Soil > Riparian zone | place: USA: Utah | collected...
CGTGGACAACCTCTCCATGCAGCTCGTCCAGCGGCCGGAGGAGTACGACGTGCTCGTCTGCCCGAACCTCTACGGGGACATCGTCTCCGATCTCGCCGCCGGCCTGATCGGCGGCCTCGGTCTCGCGCCCGGCGGCAACTTCGGCACGCATGCGGCGGTCTTCGAGCCGACCCACGGCTCGGCGCCGAAGTACACGGGCCGAAACAAGGTGAACCCGATGGCGATGATGCTCTCGGGCGTGATGATGCTCCGCCACCTCGAGGAGCGCGACGCCGCGCAGCGGCTCGAGGACGCGATCGCCGCCGTGATCGCCGAGGGCCGAAGCGTCACGTACGACATGAAGCCGACCCGCGACGACCCGACCGCTGTCGGGACCTCCCAGGTGGCGGACGCGATCATCGACACGATGGGAGTGAGGGTTTGAGAAGAAGAGTCACGGTGGTCGGGGCGGGGAACGTCGGCGCGACGGCGGCGCAGGAGATCGCGCGCCGCGACTACGCGGAGGTCGTCCTCGTGGACATCAAGGAGGGCCTTCCGCAGGGCAAGGCGCTCGACCTGAACGAGGCGGGCCCGGTGCTCGGCTACGAGCCGACCGTGACGGGCTCGAACGGCTACGAGGAGACCGCCGGTTCGGAGGTCGTCGTCATCACCGCGGGCCTGCCGCGCAAGCCGGGCATGAGCCGCGACGACCTCGTGACGACGAACGAGGAGATCGTCCGCTCGTGCGCGAGCGCCGCGGCGCAGCGGTCGCCGGACGCGGTGCTCGTGATCGTCTCGAACCCGCTCGACGCGATGTGCCACGTCGCGCGCAACGTCACCGGCTGGCCGCGGGAGCGCGTGGTCGGCATGGCCGGGATCCTCGACACGGCCCGCTTCCGATCCTTCATAGCCTGGGAGACGGGCTCGTCCTCGAAGGACGTGACCGCCGTGGTGCTCGGCGGCCACGGCGACCAGATGGTGCCGATCGTCTCGGCGACGAGCGTGGGCGGGATCCCGCTCACGAAGCTCGCGTCCGCAGAGGCGATCGAGGCGATGGTGGAGCGGACGCGGAAGGGTGGCGGCGAGATCGTCGAGCTCCTCGGCACGTCGGCCTGGTACGCGCCCGGCGCGGCCGCGGCCGAGATGGTTGACGCGATCTGCCTCGACCAGAAGCGCATCCTCCCCTGCACGGCGTACCTCGAGGGCGAGTACGGGATCGACGGGCTCTACGTGGGCGTGCCCGTGAAGCTCGGCTCGGGCGGCGTCGAGGAGATCGTCGAGCTCGACCTGAGCGACGCCGAGCGCGCCGAGCTCGAGGCATCGTCGTCCGCCGTCCGCGAGGTGGTCGGCGTCCTGCAGCACGGCGGGTAGCACGGCCGCGACAATGGCGCCGTGAAACGCCTGCTCGCGGTCGCCGCGCTGCTCGCCGTCGTCGCGGGCGTGCTCGTCCTCGTCCCCTCGGACCACTACCTCTTTCTGCCCGACCCCGCGCGCCCGGTCGACCCGCTCGTCGCGATCGAGAACGAGGATCCGCAGGAGGACACGGGCGCGGCCGACGAGGGCGTCTACATGGTGGACATCCTCGTCCGACGCGCCTCGCTCCTCGAGCGCCTCATCCCGGAGATCGCCGACGGCGCCACGCTCGTCCCCGGCCACGCGGTGAACCCGGTCGGCGTGAGCGAGAGCCAGCGGCGCCAGACGAGCCTCAACCAGATGTCGCGCTCGCAGGCGATCGCGGTGACCGTCGCCCTGAGGGCGCTCGGCTACGAGGTCGTCGTGGACGAGCAGGGCGCGGAGGTCGCGACCGTCCTGCCCGACCGCCCGGCCGACGGGATCCTCGAGGTCGGCGACATCGTGATCGGCGCGGAGGGCACGCCCATCCGCCGTGCGGGGCAGCTTCAGCGGGCGCTCTCCGGGGCGGAGCCGGGCCAGGAGGTCGGCCTGACGATCCTCCGCGACGGCGACGAGCGCAAGGTGCGGGTCGGAACCGTGCCGGCGGAGCAGGAACCGAACCGGGCCGTGATGGGCGTGATCGTCGAGGATGCCGCGACCTTCGACTTCCCGCTCGAGATCGAGATCGACGCGGGCGACATCGGGGGCCCATCCGCAGGCCTCGCCTTTGCGCTCGGCATCACGGACGAGCTCGGCGACGACCTGACCTGCGACCGCCGGATCACCGTCACCGGCGAGCTCACGCTCGAGGGCGACGTCCAGCCGATCGGCGGCGTCAAGCAGAAGACGATCGGCGCCGAGGAGTCGGGCGCCGACGTCTTCATCGTGCCGGACGAGAACGCCGCGGAGGCGCGCGAGCACGCGGGCGACGACCTCGAGGTGATCGCCGTCTCGACGTACGAGGAGGCCGTGGACGAGCTCTCCTGCTGAGCCGCGTTTACCCTCTTGACACTTCGCGGAATTTGCGGCTTCTCCGCCACGGTAGGGGATGGTCGGGGCGGCCTACGGGACCTATGATCGCCGGGTGGTTTCGAGCCCGACCCCCAGCTCGGCGCACCTGACCTGCGAGGATTGCTTCTTCCGGCGCGAGCTGCTCTGCGCGCTCCCCGGGAACACGGTCTGCCCGACGTTCCGCGCCGCCGAGCGGGCGCCGGTGCTTCAGGCCGTCCCGCAGCGAGGGGCGAAGCCCGTCGCCGCAGCAGCGGCCGCCTAGCAGCCCTCCTGGCTAGGCGGCGACGCCGGCGGCCTCGCGCACGAGTCCGGCAAGTCGAGCGACGCCCTCGCCGATCTCGTCGGCCGTGGCGAAGGAGAACGCGAGGCGGGCCGCGCTCGTCCCGCCGCCGTCGAGGTAGAAGTCCGAGCCCTTGACGAACGTGACGCCGGCCTCCTCGCCGCGCGCGAGCAGCGCGGCGGCGTCCACGCCGTCGGGGAGGTCGAGCCAGAGGAAGTAACCGCCCTCGGGCTCGTTCCACGACATGCCCTCGGGCGCCTCCTGCTCGAGCGCGGCGAGCATCGCGTCGCGGCGAATCCGAAGCCCGTCGCGCGCGCGCTCGAGGTTCGGCTCGAAGCGGCCCTCGAGGACGAACTCCGCGAGCGCAGCCTGGACGAAGATGGACGGGGAGACGTAGTTCTCGAGCACCTGCTGCTCGATCGCGCCGACGAGTTCCTCCGGGAGGATCACGTAGCCCACCCGGATGCCCGGGGCGACCGTCTTCGAGAACGAGCTGAGGAAGATCACCCCGTCGCCGCCGGCCAGCTCGAAGACCTGCGGGAGCTCCTCGCCCTCGAAGCGCAGGAGGCCGTACGGGTCGTCCTCGAGCAGCGTCGTCCCGGTCTCGTGCGCGAGCTCGAGCAGGCGCTCGCGGCCCGCGCGGCCGAGCGTGTGCCCGCTCGGGTTCTGGAAGGTGGGGATCGTGTACACGAGCTTCTCGCCCGGCGTCGCCTCGAGCGCGACCGCGAGGCCGTCGACGTCGAGCCCGTCCTCTCCCACCGGGATGGAGACCGTGCGGGCGCCGAGCGAACGGAGGATGCCGAGCGAGCGGTCGTAGCAGGGCGCCTCGACGAAGACGGTCGCGCCGCGCTCGACGAACGTGTGCGCGACGAAGTTGAAGCCCTGGAGCGAGCCGGTCGTGAGGATCACGCGTTCCGGCGCAACGTCGTGCCGCCCGGCCACCCACTCGCGAAGGGGCGGGTAGCCCGAGGGCGGCCCGTAGTTCAGCGCGCGGGCCCCGTCCTTTTGGGCCGCGGCGAGCGCGCAGGCGCCGAACTCCTCCGCGGGAAGCAGATCGGGCCCGGGGATGCCGCGGGCGAAGGAGACGACGGCCACGCTCCGATACTAGTGACGGCGCGTGACGCCTCGCCGCTCCGATCCGTGCTTCGCCGCAGCCGAACCCACGAGGACAACGAGATGATGCTCCCGTACGAGGTCGTGCGCTGGCGGGGAGAGAGCTTGGCAGCGGCGAGCCGCTGTGCGACCCTGGTGACGATGCGCGCGAGTGGTTCGGCTCTCGCGGTTCTGGCGGCAGCGGTCGCCCTCGCGCCGGCGGCCGCCGGCGCTCCCGCGCAGCCGGAGCAGCCGGGCCGCGAGGTGACGGCGCTCTCGCGGAACCTCTACGTCGGTTTCGACGTGACGAGCGTGCTCGGCGCGACCTCGCAGGCGGAGTTCGTCGCGCGAGCAACGCAGGGCTGGCTGACGGTCGAGGCGTCGGCGCCCGCGCTGCGCGCCGAGGCGTGGGCGGACGAGATCGCCCGCACGCGGCCGGACGTCGTCGGCCTGCAGGAGGCCCCGCTCTTCCGGCTCGACATGCCGGCGGACGGGCCGGCCACGCCCGCGGAGGCGGTGCGCTACGACTTCGTCGGGCTGCTGCTCGGAGCACTCGAGCGGCGCGGGCTCCGGTACTCCCTCGCGGAGGAGTTCACCGGCGCGGATCTCGAGGTTCCCACCGCGCTCGGCTTCGACGTGCGGCTCACCGATCGCGACGTGATCCTCGTGCGGGCGGACTCGCAGGGCGGTGCGCTCCGCGTGGTCTCCTCGAACGCGGCCGCCTACGCCGTGAACCTCGCGGTGCCGACCCCGTTCGGCCCGATCGAGATCACCCGCGGCTGGGTCTCGGCCGACGTGCGTCTGCGCGGGCGCACCTTCCGCATCGTGAACACGCACCTGGAGCCGTTCTCGACGCCGATCCAGGTCGCGCAGGCGCAGGAGCTGCTCGCCGGCCCGCTCGCGACGTCGCTGCCGGTGCTCGGGCTCGGCGACTTCAACTCGGGCCCGGGCCGCGTGACGCCGACGTATGCGCTGCTCCTGGCCGCCGGCTTCCTCGACGCGGGCGCGGCTGGTGGGCTCACCTGCTGCCACGCCGTCGATCTCCGGAACCCCGTGCCCGCCTTCACGCAGCGGATCGACCTCGTCCTGGCCCGCGGCGGCTTCGTCCCGCTGCGCGCCGAGGTCGTCGGCGACGAGCAGCCCGTCCGCGACGCCCTCGGCCTGTGGCCGTCCGACCACGGCGGCCCGGTGGCGACGCTCCGGCTCCCCGAGCCGGGCCGCTAGAACCGCGAGTCGGCACCAGCGCCCGCGACTTTACGCCGCGGAGGCCTACTACCCCGTGCGTGCGCCGACCGCGTCCGCGACGAGCTCGGCGACCTCGGTCGGATTCGTCCCGACGCGCACGCCACGGGCCTCGAGCGCCTCCTTCTTGGCCTGGGCCGTTCCGGCGGAGCCGGAGATGATCGCGCCCGCGTGGCCCATCGTCTTCCCGGGCGGCGCCGTGAAGCCGGCGATGTAGGCGACGACCGGCTTCGTCATCCGCTCGCCGATGAACGCCGCCGCCTTCTCCTCCTCGTCACCGCCGATCTCGCCGACCATGACGACGAGCTCGGTCTCGGGATCGCCCTCGAACCTCTCGAGGATGTCGATGAACGACGAGCCGACGACCGGATCCCCGCCGATCCCCACGATCGTCGACTGGCCGACGCCGAGTTGCGTCAGCTCGTGGCCGATCTGGTACGTGAGCGTGCCCGAGCGGGAGACGAGCCCGACGCGGCCCTCGGAGAAGATCTCCGCCGGGATGATCCCGACGTTCGCCTTGCCGGGCGAGAGCGCGCCCGGACAGTTCGGGCCGATCAGCGTGATCCCGCGCGGGCGCACGTAGTTGTAGACGCGCAGCATGTCGTGAGCCGGGATGCCCTCGGTGATCGTGATCACGGTCTCGATGCCCGCGTCGACCGCCTCGTAGATCGCGTCGGCGGCGAAGCGCGCCGGGACGAAGACCATCGCGGTGTTCGCGCCGGTCTCGGCCACGGCGTCGCGAACGGTGTCGAAGACCGGGATCCCCTCGACCTCGGCGCCGCCCTTGCCGGGGGTGACACCCGCGACGACGGCCGTCCCGTATCCCTTGTTCCGGGTGGCGTGGAAGGAGCCCTCGCGCCCGGTGATCCCCTGCACCACCAGCCGCGTCTCGGTGCCGACCACGATCGCCACTACGCCGCCTCCCCCGCCAGCTCGACCGCCCGGCGCGCCGCCGACAGCATCGTCTCCTCCACGTGGAGGTTGGCCGGCGAGGCGTCGGCGAGGATCCGCCGACCCTCCTCGGCGTTCGTCCCGTCCAGGCGCACGACGATCGGCTGGCCGATCTCCATCCGCCCGAGCGCCTCGAGGATCCCGCGCGCCACCTCGTCGCAGCGCGTGATCCCGCCGAAGATGTTGAAGAGGATCGAGCGCACCTGCGGGTCGGGCGTGATCACCTCGAGCGCGTCCACGACGCCCTCCGCGTCGCCGCCGCCGCCGAGGTCGCAGAAGTTCGCGGGCCGCCCGCCCGCCTGGGCGATCACGTCGAGCGTGGACATGACGAGCCCGGCCCCGTTGCCGAGGATCCCGACCTCGCCGTCGAGCTTCACGTAGGTAACCCCCTTCTCGCGCGCCGCCCGCTCCTCGGCGGGGTAGGCGTCGAGGTCGCGCATCTCGGCCACGTCGGCGTGGCGGTAGAGCGCGTTGTCGTCGATCGTGAACTTCGAGTCGAGCGCCTTCACCTGCCCGTCCGGCGTGACGATCAGCGGGTTCACCTCGCAGAGCATCGCGTCCTCGGCGACGAAGGTCTCGTAGAGCTTCTCGATGATCGCGGCGATCTGCTTCTGCTCACCTGGCTCGCTGATCCCGGCGGTGAACAGGAGCCGCCGCGCCTGGTACGGCTGGAAGCCGGCGAGCGGGTCGACGTGGAGCTTCGCGAGCGCCTCCGGCGTCTTCTCCGCGACCTCCTCGATGTCGACGCCGCCCTCGGTCGTGAGCATGAAGAGCGGCTTCTTCTCGCCCCGGTCGAACGTGAGCGAGAGGTAGTACTCCTTCGCGATGTCCGAGGCCTTCTCGATCCAGAGCTTCTTGACGACGTGGCCGCGGATGTCCATCCCGAGGATCTCCCGCGCGTGCTCCTCGGCCTCCTCGGGCGAGTCGGCGAGCTTGATTCCACCGGCCTTGCCGCGGCCGCCGGTGAGCACCTGGGCCTTCACGACCACCTCGGCCCCGAGCGAGTCGGCCGCCGAGTGCGCCTGCTCCGGCGTCGTCGCGAGCCGCCCGTCCGAGACGGGGATCCCGTGCCGCTTGAAGAGCTCCTTGCCCTGGTACTCGTAGAGATCCACCGGCGGGCGAGTCTACGGGATGCGCGTTCGGAGGGCGGGCGTTCCGGGCATACCGCCGGACGTTGTAGGCTCGCCCCGGCGAGTCCCATTCCCGTCAGAGGAGGAACGATGTCCACACTCAGAGACGACGAGATCACCACCGGCGGCTCCGAGGAGCTTCTCGACCCCGCGGCCCAGGGCGACGTGGACGCCGACGACGCGGACGACGCGGACTCGAGCGACTCCGGAGACCAGGCGGACTCGACCGACGACAGCGATGCCGCCGACCCGGACGTCGGCCCCGCAGACTCCGCGAGCTAGCTCGACGGGGGCGCTCGCCCGTTGCGTCGAGCCGACCCCCGTCGACGAGTTCCTCGCGGAGTACTGGGAGCAGCGCCCGCTCGTCGCGCTCCGCGACGGCGGCGTCTCCTTCGACGACCTCCTCTCGGAGGCGGACGTCGAGCGGCTCGTCACCTCGGGCGAGCTCCGCCACCCCGCCTTCCGGCTCGTGCGAGCGGGCGAGAAGCTCCGGCTCGGGGACTACTCGACCGACATCCCCTGGAGGCCGAGCGCCTTCCGGGGCGTCGCCGACGCCGAGCGCGTCGCGGCCGCGTTCGCCGACGGGGCGACGATCGTCGTGCAGGGACTCCACCACTGGTGGCGGCCGCTCTCGCTCTTCTGCCGCGCGCTCGAGGCCGAGCTCGGCGAGCCCGTCCAGGCGAACGCGTACTACACGCCTCGCGGCTCCCAGGGGCTCCCGGTCCACCACGACACGCACGACGTATTCGTCCTCCAGGTCGCGGGCGAGAAGCGCTGGCTCGTCTACGAGCCGGCGCTCGAGCTGCCGCTCAAGGACCAGCGGTACTCGGAGGCCGAGCACGGCGGCCCGGGCGAGCCCGTCAAGGACGTCACCCTGCAGGCGAGCGACACGCTCTACCTGCCGCGCGGCTGGCTCCACCAGGCGGTCACCTCGGAGAGCGACTCGCTCCACCTCACGGTCGGCGTCAACGTCTACACGTGGTCGGACGCGCTGCGCGGAGCGCTGCGCGAGCTGGCCTCCGAGCTCGACGTGCGCAGGTCCGTGCCCGCCGACGGCAGCGGTGGCCGTGAGCTCCTCGACCTGCTCGCCGAGCGGCTCGAGCCGGAGGCGGTCGCCCTCCGCAAGGCGAGGAGGCTCGTCCACACACGCCGGCCCATCCTCGACGGGCAGCTTCGCCAGCTGCGCGCGCTCGACCGCCTGACGGCGGAGACCGGGGTCGAGCGCCGGCCGGAGGCGCTCTTCCTGCTCGAGGACGCCGCCGACGGCGGCCGCGTGCGGCTCTCGTTCTCGGGGAAGTCGATCACGTTCCCCGCGCGCGCCCGCGAGGAGGTCGAGGCGCTCGCCGACGCGGACGGCCCCGTCACGGCGGGCGGGCTGCCGGGCGGGCTCGACGAGGCCGGACGCCTCGTGCTCGTCCGCCGCCTCGTGCGCGAGGGCTTTCTGCGCCTCGCGGAGGTGGAGTAGGCCTCAGGCCGCGCGGGCGGCCCGGGCGACGTAGCGCCGCGGCCGGGCGAGCGCGACCGCCGAGCAGGTGAGGAACGCGGGCTCCGGCTCGTGCTCGAGCGCGACCTCGACGTCGTGGGTGGCGCCGGTCGCACGCTCGCGGAAGCGAACCTCCCAGGCGTCGTCGCCGGCGAGCGCGACGCGCGCGAGCGCGAGATCATGCAGCTCGCGGAGCCCGGTCTCCTCGCGCACGCGAATCTCGGCCGCCTGCACGGCGAACCCGTAGGCCGCCCGCCCGCGGTAGCGCTCGAGCGCGATCCGCCCCGCGCGGTACTCGTCCACGAGGCCAGGGACGTCGCCGGCGCCGACGCGCCCGAAGTAGACGCCCTCGGGGAGGCAGACGAGGTTCCCGGCGAAGCGGTCGCCGCCGACGTGCGTGGACTGCCAGACGCAGTCGCGCACGTCCTCGCGCGCGCGCAGCGCGTCGTAGAGCGGCCGTCCGTAGCGCGCGCAACAGCGATCGCGCTTCCCGTGCGTGCACACGACGAGGAGCGGACGCTCGTGGGGCGAGGCGACGGACGGCTCGCCGGCAAGCGTGCCGGCCAGGTCGAGCGCGCGCAGGTCTTCGTAGTCCTCGAGCTCGACTCCGTGGAAGCGGCCGCCGTGCTCGCCCGAGCGGCCGAAGAAGACGGCGATCCCGTCGTGGGCCCGCCGGTCCGGGCGGCGGACGAAGAGGAGACGCGAGCGGGGCAGCGCGTCGAGCTGCGCGCGGAGGTGCGCCTTGACCTCGTCGGAGAGTCCGCTCCCGGCGAGCAGGTCGCGGCTCCAGAGCCGGCGGTACTCGACGAGGATCCAGTGGTCGATCCGGCTGGCGGTCGCGGCCAGCGGCTCACCTCGCGCGGCCGACGCCTCGGCGCAGAACGGGCGGTCTGCCGCGCCGGCTACCGGATCGACGGCCACCGCCGAACCGTAGCCGACCTCGGACCCGTTCCAGTGCTCCCGCGTTACATGGACATCAACTTGACAATCATTGAACTGACCTTGTACAGTCGTCCTGGTCAATCCGCGCTCAAGGAGGGTTCCAATGATCCGCAAGCTCGTCGTCCTCGCAGCCGGCCTCGTCGCCGTCCTGGCACTGGCCTCGCCTGCAACGACCGCGCGTCCTGAAGCCAAGCCGGACGTGAGGTGCCTGCAGACCGGCATCGGCGTCCTGCAGGCGAATGGCGGCGTCGCCTACTTCGCGAAGAACGGCGTCCCGCTCTCGCTGATCGGCGGCGAGGGCACCGCGCCGCTCTCGACGGTGCTCAAGCTGCACCTCTTCCAGCCGTCGCTCTTCCCCTGGTGTGCCCGCTAGGACGCCTACCGCGGGCGGCCCGGGCCGGGGACCGGGCCGCCCGCGCGTCTAGCCGTCCGGCTCCTCCGCCGAGGCCCCGTCCGAGCTGACGACGCAGATCACCTGGCCCGTCGAGACGGCGTCGCCTGCCGCCACCGAGAGCCCGGTGACGACGCCGTCGCGGTGCGAGCGGATCTCGTTCTCCATCTTCATCGCCTCGACGACGCAGAGGACGCGCCCGGCCTCGACGTCGTCCCCCTCGGACACCTCGACCGCGAGGACGGTGCCCTGCATCGGGCTGATCACGGCCTCCTTCGCCGCGGCATGGGCCCCGCCCGTCGCAGGCGAGCGCTCACGGCGCCGGCGGGCGAGCACCGCGTGGGGCGGCTCCGGCTCGAGAACCGTCACGTCGTACCGGCGCCCCTCGAGCTCGACCGCGACGGCGCGCCCGCGAACGGCGCCCTCGGGCGCACGGGCCCCCGCACCCTCGGGGCGCGCGAGCTCCTGCGAGCGCTGCGCGAGCTCCCCGGACTCCACCACGCCGTGGCACGTCGTGCCCGCGACGAAGCAGGGATGCTCGAGCAGGGCGCGATGGAAGCCGATCAGCGTCGTCACCCCCTCCACCACGTACTCCTCGAGCGCCCGCAGCATGCGTCTCCGCGCTCGGTCGCGGTTCGTGTCCCAGACGCAGAGCTTCGCGACCATCGGATCGTAGGTCCCCGAGATCTCCGAGCCGGCCTCGACGCCCGAGTCCACGCGGATGCCGGGTCCGGCCGGCTCCCGGTAGGCGGTGATCGTTCCGGGCGTCGGCAGGAAGCCGTTCGCCGCGTCCTCGGCGTTGATCCGGCACTCGATCGCGTGGCCCCGGAAGGCGACGTCCTCCTGGGCGACGGCGAGCGGCTCGCCGGCCGCGACGAGGATCTGCTCCCGGACGAGGTCGAGCCCGGTCACGAGCTCGGTGATCGTGTGCTCGACCTGGATGCGCGTGTTCATCTCGAGGAAGTAGTAGGCGCCCTCGCGGTCCATGAGTCCCTCGATCGTCCCGGCGCCGCGATAGCCGACCGCCCGGGCGGCGTCGAGCGCGATCGCGCCGATCCGCTCGCGCAGCTCCGGCGAGACCGCCGGGGACGGCGTCTCCTCGACGAGCTTCTGATGCCGGCGCTGGATCGTGCAGTCGCGCTCGCCCAGGTGGAGGGCGTTCCCGTGCGCGTCGGCGAGGACCTGTACCTCGACGTGCCGCGGGTCCTCGATCAGCTTCTCGACGTAGACGGTGGGGTCGGAGAAGTACGCCTCACCCTCACGGCGCGCGGAGGCGAGGGCGCGCTCGGCCTCC
>Ga0190265_10003178_pt1 | contig 11183 bp, 8 predicted proteins | sample Popmic124T_FD_133135 | JGI IMG/M metagenome (GOLD analysis project Ga0190265, IMG submission 133135) | Populus adjacent soil microbial communities from riparian zone of Indian Creek, Utah, USA - 124 T | ecosystem: Environmental > Terrestrial > Soil > Riparian zone | place: USA: Utah | collected...
TAGTTGGCGAGATTGAAACCCGGCTCGAATACGCCACGCACTTCACGGGTGCTGGCCCAGTTGAGTTGCGCGGTGTTGGTTGCCGTCATTTCAGGGCTGATGAGTTCGCCAGCGGCATTGACCGGCCGCACGTCCGGGAATGGCCCGAACGTCATCAGCGCCCAGTAACCCACGAGCAGCGAGACGCAGGCCACCATCAAACCGCGCAGCCGAAAATTCAGAAACAGCAGCGAAGCGAAGAGATAGCAGAGTGCGATGCGGTTGAGCACACCGAGCAGACGAATGTCCGGCCATTGGTGGCTCACGCCGCCCGAGTAAATCAGCGCCAGGATGAAGAGCAGCGCAAAGCGACGAAACACGCGCTTGTGCGCGGTGGCCTTGCCTTCCCGCTCCACCAGCCGGGTGAGGGAAAAAACGAGCGAGACGCCGACGATGAACACGAACAACGGAAAGATCAGATCGTAAAAGCGAAACCCGGCCCACTCGACGTGCTCCAATTGATCACCGAAGAGGCCGCCGATGGAATGGAAGACAGAGTTGCCGTTGGCCGACATGTGTTTCAAAGCCTGGGCCAGCGAATCGCCGCCGATGATCCAGAACATGTCGAACCCGCGCAATGCATCCACGGAAACGACCCGGCGAGTTTCAGGTGTCGCCGAAATAGGTCCACTGACGGGCACGGGCGGCGTGGTGGAGTTCATGCGGCGTTTGTCTCACGTTGATGACCTCAAATCAACGCAGAGCACAAGGTGTTAACGCCAACCAAACGCGCCTTGCCAGTGTCGCGCAAAGCGGCATAAATCCTCCCGCATGAACCGCGCTTGTCCAAACAGTATCGCGCTAACGAAACTCCAACTTTGGCCGAATTCCTGTTTTAGGCCGCTGCACACGCATGGAAAAATCAAACGCAACGAATTGGCGACGAGTCTCGTTGCTCGTTGGAATGGCACTGCTCAGTTGGCCAGCTTTCATTGTGTGATCGTGTTTTTCTCAGAGAGGGGCTTTTCCAAGCCGGTTTGTATTCTATTCGCCGCACCTCTCGCAGTTGCTGGTTTTATCTCCGCCATCTTCGCGCCGGTCGAGTTGCGCCCCTTCGAGCTTGGCGGATGCTGGCTGCGCTTATTTTCTTCATGTGCTACGGAGCGGCTTTAGTCAGAGCCTTTTTCAGATGACCACGCGGCCTAACAATACGCTGCAGCGAATGGCGGCTCCATGTTCCGGTTGCAAGCGATGCACCTTGCTGCCGCCATCGCTGAGCTTTATCCGTTAGGCCGCTCATCACGCCATGCACGATTCCATCGCATCAGCCTCAGATGAGTTGAGAGCGTTCCTCGCTGCCTTCAATCTCGACCGCTTTGGCGTCGGTCGTCACATTGTCAGAGACGAGCGCGGTTGGCGTATTCGAGATATTCAGGTGCAGTCCATGTGGCTCGCCTGCATCCAGCCGAGTTTCGATCCGATGGCTTATTTCATGGTCATGCACACGGATACGCAGCCACGGGCACTTTTCTGTTTTCGCGGCACTGACTCGCTGCCGGACATTCAATGCGAGCCATTCGAGTCCCGGCCTTGACGACAAGGTATCCGCCAGTCTCAAGCACGTTGACCTCTGCCCTTCTGACCGTTCTCTCTGCCTCGACGGCATTGGTTATTCCTTGCACGTTCGCACGACCGCAGTAGCCGCAGATTTGCAGTTCGACAACCCAAGGACCGATTCGCTCAGGTCAGTCGAGCGCGCACTCTTCGCGGTTGCTGAGAGCGTTGTTCGCATCGCTGAACGCCGAGACATCGCAGACTACTTGAAGATATGGCAGAAATATTTGAGTTGAGACACGAGCGGCAATGTTTAGCTTTATCGGAGAACTCATTCTGCGGCCGATTCTCGAGTTCATCTTCGAGGTCGTTTGCTACTGCATTGGGCGAGTCGTCGTGCCCATCTTCTCGCTCGGTCGTCTGAAGTGCGACCGGATCATAGTGGACACCCCGCGACGAAAAAGGCGGTGGGGAGGTTCTTTCCATCGGCGCGGTCAGCAGATTTACCTAACCGCGGAGGCGACGGCGGGAGTCGGCGTGCTTTTCGTCGTCTTGGTGGTTGCGGCAGGCTTTCTGATTTATTATTTCAGAGCTTAAATGACGGGTCGGTCTAACCAAAGCGCTCCAGCGACAGGCTACCAGGGATTAAGCAAATGATGCGCATTCCATCACTCATTGCTCTTGGATGGTTCCTGGTCTGCGGATGCGCCGGGCCGTTTGAGTTGCGCAAGACAAAGTGGTCAGTGCCAGAGGTCCAGGAATGGTACGCAGATTATCGCACACAGAAGGGCGCTTGGGACGGCATCCTGTATCGAGGTTCCGATTCCAAATATCATCATTTTGTCGCGCGCGTGATCTGGGTCGATAATTGGGCCATCATCCAAATCAAGAAGGAGGAGTTGGCGCTGGCAGACGAGCGGCCGTATTCCACGGCTTCCAGCGGTGACTTCGGATACTATTGCGTTGATCCAAGTCGCGGATTCATCAAGGTTCAAGATCAGGGAATGAAGTGACATGATCCAGCGTCGGCTTCACGGCCTCAATCGAGCGCTGAAGGCATGGAGCCGAACTGTTCATTCGCCCCAAAAAGGTTTATACAAATCCCCATCCCAGGGTGTCTATTGGATGAAACAAGCAGTGGACTGGCAACGGCAACTCTACGAAGCAAAGGCGAGCGAGCTCATTCTTTATGGGCGCGCGCTGGGGCTGTCGCACAGTGAGGCGGAGGATGTGTTGCAGGAAACGTTCGTGGCCTTGCTGAAAATGGAGCACGCGCCGGACAACCCGGTGCATTACGCGGTGCGCGGGTTTCGGAACAAAGCGCTGAATTACAAGCGCGGGTTTCTCCGGCGCATCACGCGGGAGTTGGAGTCCAGGGGCTGGTTCGAGCAGGAATCGAATGAAGCGCCGCAGGAACGCGCCGCCATGCAATGCCTGCAAAAGCTGCCCCCGGAACAGCGCGAGGTGATTGTTTTGAAAATCTGGCACGAGCACACGTTTGAGGAGATTAGCGAGTTGTTGCAGCTTTCGCCCAATACCGTGGCGGGCCGGTATCGCTACGGCATGGAAAAAATGCGCAAGTGCCTGGTCGAGAGCCGGGAGTCGAACGTGGAGGGCCAGGCGAGCCAAAGCCGCTTTCGGCCTTCGAGCTTCGACCCTCGACGTTCGACGCTTTGTCCTTTGGAAGGAGCAGAATTATGAAAACACCCAATTCATTGGAAGATGTGATGCGGTCGTGGACCGCCCGCGGGCCATCGCCGCGAATCGAAGCGGAACTTTTTGGAGCCGAGAGAAAACCAAACGTCGAGACCCGGAAGCGGGGGACGCATCATTTGCCCTGGTGGAAAACATTGGGCGCAAGTGCCGCGGCCTTTGGCGTGGCGATTTTGACTTTGTTGAATGTGACGCAGTTCAGTGTGGGCGGGGCCTCCCCCGGCGGCTGGCTCTCGTTGAGCAATCACAGTTGCGCCGCGTCATTCGCCATGGCCAGCGCGCCCATCAACACGTGGCGAGCGCCGATTTTGAGTTGGACAAACGAAGGCGCATCCGGCTCCAATGCCCGCTCTTTTGACTTACTGATTACGAATCGCATTTTGCGTTAACTATGGCTTCTGAATCTCCGAAACAGCCGAACCCGAATCCTCAAAAACGTCCGGCGAACAGCGGGGCGGCTGCACCGAAACAGGATCCGCCTCTTTCGTTGCCCAAAGCGCCGCCGCTTTACCGCCCCATTGATTGGATCGCTTTTGCGATTACGGCACTGGTGGTCTTCATCGGCTACATGTACACGCTCGCGCCGGACCTGACGTTGCAGGACTCGGGCGAACTGGCGGTGGCGTCGATGTATGCGGGGGTGCCGCATCCCCCGGGCTATCCCGTGTGGACCATCTACACCTGGATTTTCACCAAGATTCTACCCTTCTCGAACATCGCGTGGCGCGTGGCGGTGTCTTCGGCGTTCGCCGGAGCGTTGGCGTGCGGGTTGGTTTCGCTCATGGTGTCGCGCGGGAGCAGCATGTTCATCGAGAGCGTGGCGGATTTCAAAGGCATCGCGCGCAAGACCGAGAACTTGATTTGCCTCGTGTCCGGCTTGGTGGCGGGCCTGCTCATCGGATTCAACGGCTTCATGTGGAGCCAGTCGGTGATCGTGGAAGTGTACTCGCTGAGCATGTTGACGGTCACGATGGTACTGGTGGGTTTGCTTCATTGGGCTTATGCGCCAAACCAGTATCGGTATCTGTACTTCGCGTGGTTTTCCTGCGGACTCGCCTTCAACAACCATCAGTCCCTCCTGGTCATGACGCTGGCGATGGTGTTCTGCCTGATTCCACTCGTGCAGGCCAAGCTCGGACGCGCCATGTTTTTCTGGGTCGCGGTCGCTTATTTTCTGGGATTGATTCTGGCCGATCAAGGCAGCTTCTCCATGCTTAGAGACACCACGACGCCGGGGAAGTATTACAACGCGCCGGTCATGTTCGTGTTCACACTCGTCGGGGTGGCGGGGTTGGCAGGATATGTCTGGCTGTCGATCAAAACACGCGCCACGGGAGCGGACATCGGGCGGGACGCCATCCTAGCGGCCGTCACCATCGGGCTGCTCTGGGGCAAAGGCACGGGGGCGATGATTGTTGGCGCAAGCCTGACGCTGCTCATTTATTTCTGCATCGATTTGTATTACGGGTCAAAGAAGCGGCCTCTGCCGTGGATGCCGCACTGGCGAAAGGCCATGGGAGCCTTCCTGGCGTTCGCCCTGGGCGTGGCCTTTTATATTTACATGCCGCTCGCCTCGATGACGAACCCACCCTTGAACTGGGGTTATCCCCGCACCGTGGGCGGCTTCATGCACGCCTTCACGCGCGGACAATACGAGCGCATCCGTCCCACTTCGGGCACGGGCCGAAACATTGCTGAACAAACCATTTCGTGGGTCTCTACCTATGCCAAGCAGGTAAAGTTCATTTTGATTGAGGGGCCGATCGAGGAATTCAGTCTCGGGTTCCTCTTCATCGGCCTGGTGCCTCTCTTCTTTTTCAGAAAGTTACAGCCCAGAGAGAGAGCGTGGCTGCTGGGGTTGGTGGCTTTCTACATCGTGCTGGGACCCGTCCTCGTGGAGTTGTTCAACCCCGCGCCGGACCGGCAAAGCCTCTCGCTCAACAAGCCGTTCTTCATCGCGTCGCATTTCATCATCGCGCTGGCGATTGGCTACGGACTGACGTTGCTGATGGCGATGCTGGTGACGAACTACGAAAAGTATCGCCTTCCGATGCTCGGTGGATTCGCCGTGATTGCGCTCGGCGCCCTTTATGTGCCGGAGTGGATCGCGCCTGATACCGGTGTGATCAAAACGTTCAAGGCCACGCCCTACGTCATTCTGCGCTTTGCCGCGGTGTGGACCTTCGCGCTGGCCGTGCTCACGACACTGGTGCTGGCCATTCCGCGGAAAACCGCGCCCATTGCGGCTTTCATGGTCATTGCCTTGCTGATGCCCGTGTGGACCGTCGCGGCGCACTGGTCCGGCAATGAACAGCGCGGGCATTTCTTTGGTTACTGGTTTGGGCACGACATGTTCACGCCGCCGTTCCGAGGCAAGAACGGCCAACTCATTTACACGCGGGCGGAACGGCAGGAGTTGATGAAAACGCCGGAGGGCCAGAAATACATTTATCCCGAAATGACGCGTGACGCGATTCTGTTCGGCGGCACAGACCCGGGGCGCTTCTGCCCGACCTACACCATTTTTTGCGAGAGCTTCATTCCACCAGAAAACAAACCGCGCGATCCGGAGTTCGATCGCCGCGACGTTTACATCATCACGCAGAACGCACTGGCGGACGGCACTTACTTGCAATACATCCGCGCGCATTACAACCGCAGCACGGAGAAGGACGAGCCGTTCTTCACGACCCTCTTCCGCAGTGATAGAGAGAAGGAGTTGAATCTCAGGACCAACCTGCTCGCGCGCATGTTCGCCGTGCCGCTCGACAACCTCTTCATGGGCTACGGTTACAAAGTGGAGAAGGAGCGCCGCGCGCGAGGCGTGTATCCGCCCGTGGAGATTTACACGCCCACGAATGAGGATTCGCAGCGCTGTTTCTCCGAATACATGGCCGACGCGCAGGCGCGCATGGCCAAGGGCCAGCTCCGCCCTGGGGAAGACGTGCGGGTGATCGATAACCGTGTGCAGGTCTCCGGACAGGTTGCGGTGATGGCCATCAACGCGCTGCTCGCGAAAGTCATCTTCGAGAAGAATCCGACGAATGAGTTTTTCGTCGAGGAAAGCTTTCCGCTGGAGTGGATGTATCCACACCTCACGCCCTTCGGCATCATCATGAAGATCAATCGCCAGCAACTGCCCGAGCTGACGCAGGACATTGTGGACCGGGACCATCGGTTCTGGAGCGATTTCTCGGAGCGGCTCATCGGCAACTGGATCACTTACGAGACGCCGATCAAGGACATCACTGAATTCGCGGAGCGCGTGTACGTGAACAAGGACTTTAAGGCTTTCAAAGGCGATCCGCGTTTCGTGCGCGATGAGGACGGACAGAAAGCGTTTTCAAAACTGCGCAGTTCCATTGCCGGCGTTTACGCGTGGCGCGTCGCGCAGACCGCCCAGACGGCCATGATGCTCGAACAGCGCCCGCCGAACACACTGACGGCGGCCGAAAGGAACCTGCTCGAAGTGCATCAGCGTATGTTCAAGGAAGCGGACTTTGCCTTCAAACAGGCTTACGCATTCTGTCCCTACAGCCCGGAAGCGCTTTATCGCTATGTGCAATTGCTCGCCGGCGCCCGGCGGTTCGACGAAGCGATCATGCTCGCAAAAACTTCCATCAAGGTTGATCCCCGAAACGCCGGCCTGCAGAACCTGATCGGCGAACTCAACCGGATGAAGAGCCAGGCGGGCGGCACGGCGGTCCTGCCGCCAGACACTTCCGCCGCACTGGCGGGCCTGGAAGCCACCTATCGCGCGCAGCCCGGCGATTTCTCCAACGCGCTCGGTCTGGCGCAGATGTATGCGCAACTCGGACGCACCGCGGACGTCCTTCGGGTCGCTGACGACATCGTCGCGGGTGCCCACGTCGATACGACCAACCTCAGTTTCGCGGCGCAGGTCTATCAGCAGTTGGCGGATTATCCGCGATTGGAAAAGGCGTTGGAGCGCTGGACGAGAGTGACGCCCACGCCTGAAGCGTGGCTCGACTACGCCGCCTCGCAAGCCGTCCAGGGCAAACAGCCGCAAGCAATTACCTCCATTGGCCAGGCCCTCGCGATGAACCGGGAACGGATCAAGACCAATTCGAAAGCCGCGAACATCGCTTCCTCTCTCGACGGCGATCCAAGATTCGCCTCACTGAAAGGGAACGCGGACTTCAGACAGATGCTCGCAACGAACAGGTAGCTGCTCGCGTAGCGCGGACTTGCAGTCTGCCGTATCGCTATTTGCAATCGGCAGCGCGTGGAGAATCCCGAAACGCTTGAATCGTCGCCGCGCCCGCAGGTTGCAAACCTGCGATAGGGGCAGATTGGAAATCTGCGCTGCAAACTACGCGATCTTTAGCGCGTGTTGGATCGCGTAGCCATTGAGCGCGGATTTCACTCCGGCGATCGCTTTGTCCTCGGTCAGCCCATACTTCTCGCGCAAATAATTGACCGACGAAGCGTGTTCGATGAACACATCCGGCCAGCCGACACGCACGACCGGCGTGTGAATACGATGCTCCCCGAATAGTTCCATCACCGCACTGCCGTAGCCGCCCATCAACGCATGGTCCTCGAACGTCACCACCACATCCGCGGCCTTGCCGAAAAACTGGTGCGTGCCTTCGTCCAGCGGTTTGGTGAAGCGCGGATTGATGACCGCGCAATCGTATCCTTCGGCCGAGAGCCGGGCCGCTGTTTGGCCAGCCATGGAGTGCATATTGCCCAAACCGAACAGAGCGACCTTGCGCCCGCCCGTGTTGGAGAAATTCTGCGTCACTTCCGCTTTGCCAATTTCCATCACGGCAGGCTGGTCTTTGATTGGAACCCCTTCCGCCGCGCCGCGCGGATAACGAATGAAGGTCGGATGCTTCTGCATCGTGGCGGTGAACATCATGTCCGCGAGTTCATCTTCATTCTTGGGCGCCATCGCGATCAGGTTCGGCAAACAGCGCAAATAGGCGATATCAAAAAGGCCGTGGTGCGTGGGCCCGTCGTTCGCGGAAAGGCCCGCGCGGTCCATGCAGAAAATGACGGGCAAATCCTGCAAACACACGTCGTGATGGATGCAGTCGTAGGCGCGCTGCAGGAACGTCGAGTAAATCGCGCAGACGGGATGAAATCCCATCGTTGCCATGCCGGCGGCAAAAATCACGGCGTGCTCCTCCGCAATGCCCACGTCGTAGTAACGATGCGGCAACGCTTTCTCCAAATGCTTCAAGCCCGTGCCGCTCGGCATCGCCGCCGTAATGCCCACGACGGAATTGTCCTTCTGGCACAACTTCACCATCGTCTGGCCAAACACGTCCTGATAGCTCGGCGGCGTGCCCGCCTTCGCGGCGGGCGAGTTGCCGGTCTTGATATCGTAAGGGCCAGTGCCGTGGAACTTTTCCGGATGCTGAATCGCGGCTTCGTAGCCTTTGCCCTTCTTCGTGAGTACGTGCAGCACGATCGGGTCTTCGCAGCTCCGGGCAAATTCGAGCGTCTTGATCAGCAACGGCAAATCATGCCCGTCAATCGGTCCGAGATAACGCAAGCCGAACTCTTCGAAAATCAAGCTGCTGCCGAAACCACCGCGGCCATCCGCATCGATGCTCGCCGGGGTATGTTCCAGCGCGACCTCGGAAACGGTTCCCTTCAACATTTCCTCTGCCTTGTGACCGAGCGTTCGCACCAGCTCTCCCTTGGGCAGCTTCCTCATCCATGTCCCGAAATCCTTGTGCAGTTTGTTGTAGCGGGGGTGCGTGATGAGCTTGTTCAGGTATCCGGCGATCGCCCCGACGTTCTTGGCAATGCTCCACTCGTTGTCGTTGAGGATGCCGATAAACTTTTTCGTCGTGTGCGCAATGTTGTTGAGGCCTTCGAAGGAAATCCCGTTCGTCAGTGCGGCGTCGCCGAAAATGCAAACCACATTCTCGTCGGTCTGGCGCTGATCGCGCGCGGCGCACATGCCCAGCGCCGCCGAGAGAGCCGTTCCAGCGTGGCCCGCGCCGTAGCAATCGTGCTCGCTCTCCGTGCGGAGCGCGAACCCGTTCAACCCATCCGTCGTGCGAATCGTATGGAAACGGTCCTTGCGCCCGGTGAGCAGCTTATGCACGTAAACCTGATGGCTCACGTCCCAGACGAACTTGTCATGGGGCGTATTGAAGACGCGGTGCAGCGCGATCGTGAGTTCCACGACGCCGAGATTGGGCCCGAGATGGCCGCCGTTAATGGCGAGCTTGGTGATTAACTCCTGCCGGATCTCCTCCGCGAGTTGCGTGAGTTGCTCCGGCGTGAGTTTCTTCAGATGCGAAGGGTTGTCCACCATCTCCAGATAACGGCCCCTGGTTTTATTCGTTTCCATTCGTGACTTCGATTGGCTTGAGCGTCAGTTCGCCCGCGGCATTCTTTTCCAACTGCTGCACTTTGACCTCGGCCTGGGAAAGCTTCGTCTGGCAAACCTTCGCCAGCTTCGTGCCCTCTTCGAACTTTGCCATCAATGATTCCAGCGGCAACTCGCCCGACTCCATCGCATCCACGATGGCTTCGAGCTTCTGCACCGCCTCTTCAAATGGCATGTCCTGATGTTCGGCCTTGGCCACGTGGCGCAACCTAGCGAAACACATTCGGCGAGTCTATGAGCATTTCCAAACGAAGACTGACTCGGCGCATCGCCACCTCAACTCGTCAGAGTACGGAGATGCAACCTGGCACGTCGCCGTCTCACCACGCGCGAAGCTGGAGCTTTGCGTTCCAACTAATGCGCAGGCTGCTGCGCTTTTCCTGGCGACGCGTCGCTATTGACTCAGGCCACCGTCGGCGGCGCGAAGCCTTCGCGATAATTCCGCGAGACGATTTGCTGATTCGCCTTCTCGTGGTTGGTGAAGCGGAAGTTCGCCGCGTCCCAGCGCAATTCCACGCCCGGAAAACGCGTCGCCTTTACCGCCAGCAACGCCGGCTCCGTAATGCGCCAGCCGATGTCGAACGGCGTCCAGAGAGGCTTGTTGTCACCGAGGCAGTTGTCCGCCCAGTCCTTCCAATGGTTGCGCGGCGCAACGGTCGGCAGCGGTTCGTCGTCCACTTCCTTGCCCTTGCGGAAAATCACGGGCACGCCGTCGGCTTGCAACAGCAGCGTGCCTTCTTCGCACACGACCATAGTGTGGTTGGCACCAGGCTTAATCGGCGGAAGCCCAAGCGCGGCAAAGGACGGCAGCAGCGCGTCGTCGTTGTAATGCACGACGAATTTCTCGCGCGCGAATTTTCCGCGGCCCGCGTAAGTGATGGTGCTGAGGTTGCGGGCGGTGTGCCCGGTGTTCGACGGCTTGGGCGTGTGCGTGATCACCGCTTCGGGTGAAGGCAGGTCGTAGGCGAAGTAAAGCAAGTCGAGCAAGTGACAGCCCCAGTCAGCCAACTGGCCGCCGCCCGTTTCCCAGAACGCGCGCCAGCGCCGCGGCGCGAGGTCTTCGCTGTAAGGCATCTCGTGTTCGAGCGGACCACGCCACAAATCCCAGTTCAAATACTCCGGCACCGGCTGGGCCGGCGCGTAGGCGCTCCACGGATCGGCGAAGTAATGGCCGCGCGACACTCCGCCCGTCCAGACATAGGCCTCGACCGGCCGGCCCAGTTGGTTCTTGCGCAGAATTTCCACCGACATCATGCGGCCACGATTGCAGGACCGTTGATTGCCCATTTGCGTGATGAGTTTGGGGCGAGCCGCGAGACCGTCGCGGATCATTTTCAGTTCGGCGAGTTGATGCACGAGCGGCTTCTGGCCATAAATGTGTTTGTTGTGCTTCAACGCCATGGTCATCGCCGTGGCGTGGTGAAAGTCCGGCACATCTACAATGACCGCGTCGAAATCACCAACGCGATTGGCGAAGGCCTCCCGATAATCACTGAGCAACCACGCGTCGGGATGCTGCTTCTTGATCTGGTCGAGTTCCCGGCGATCCACGTCGCAGAAGCCA
>Ga0190265_10003179_pt1 | contig 11182 bp, 13 predicted proteins | sample Popmic124T_FD_133135 | JGI IMG/M metagenome (GOLD analysis project Ga0190265, IMG submission 133135) | Populus adjacent soil microbial communities from riparian zone of Indian Creek, Utah, USA - 124 T | ecosystem: Environmental > Terrestrial > Soil > Riparian zone | place: USA: Utah | collected...
AAACCCCACGACCGCGGCCAGCACCACGCCCCCCATCACCGCTCTCGCTCTTCGCCCTCTCATCTCATCGCTCAATCGTCGTCCGGTGCGATCGCGCGCACCTGCAGCCGCGCTCGCACGTCGTACTCGCCCTCTTCGTCGTCCGCGAAGTCCTCGGCGATGTCGGAGTCGTCCTCGAGCACCAGCCGCAGCTCGGTGCGCCGCTCGCGCAGCGCGCTGAAACGGTGGCTCGCGCGCAAGGTGTAGCGATACTTCTCGTCCGCGCGCGCCCGCTGCTCGACTTCGTAGGTGAGCACGTGCTGCCCCGGCGCGAGGAAGCCCGAGAACATCGTCCGTTCCGGATCGCTCAACGCGTCGCCGTCCCCGCTCCACACCGGTGCACCGTCCAGCCACAGCGACACGCGCACCGCGACCTGGTCCTCCGCTTGGTTGTCGACCTTGATCGCCACCGTCGTCTTCCACAGCGCCTTGCCCAGCACCGCCGCCCGCGCCCGCGCCTGCACCAAGCTATCCATCACCTCGGCCAGCTCGCGCTGCAGCTCCGCCTCCCCCGCCGCCTTGTCCGCGCCCTTCTCGCTCTCTCCCTCTCCCAACGCGCTCGTGCCCGTGCCCGCTCCGGCACTCTTGTCTGCCCCCGCGCTTGGGTCCGTCCCCGCCGCCGGCGTGACCGTGATCGTCATCGGCTCCGAGCCCGCAGCCGGTACAGCGGTCGGCGCTTCAACCGTAGGACTCGGAGTCGGGGAAGGGCTGGGTATCGACGCCGGGGCCGCCGCCGGAGGCATGGGCGCAGGCGCAGGCTTCTTCCCCCGCCGCTGTGCGGCCGCACCGCTCGCGCCCGCTGCCAGCAAGCCGAGCGACACCACCGCGATCATCACCAGCTTCGCACGCGCCATCTGCGCCTCTTCATTCGGAGAGCTTCGGACAGCTTTGCTTCAGGACTCGAACGGAACGAACACCGAGAAACCGAGCGTCGCGGCCAGGTTGTGCACGACGTTCGACACGCCGAGCAGCTCCTGGCTCAACATCTGGTCGCGCACGTCCATCCGCAGCGCGAACCACTGACTGAACAGGAACTTGAAGCCGAGCCCGCCGCTCAGGGTGAGCCCTTCGGCCGTTTGATTGTCGGTCACGCCGCCGCCGAGCGCGACATGCAAGTCGAAGCGCGACACGCTGCCCGAGAACCACCGCACCTTGCCGTACGCGAGCGACCACAGCAGATGGCCTTGATAGATGTACACGGGGGTATCGAGCCGCAGCGCGGTGAAGCTCGTGTCCCGCTCCACCACGTCCACCAGATCGGACTGCGCGCGCGTGTATGCGAAGCTGGCCTCGAGCCCGAGCTCCTCCACGAAGTGGAACGTGTACGCGCCCTGCAGCAGATAAGAGGACGACAGCAAGTCGGCGGCGTAGAGCCCGCCCATCGCGCTGATCTCGTGCCGGCCCGCCTTCTGGAATAGACGCTTCTGCACGCCGCGGTACTTGCGCCGCGCGTTGAGCTCGTCGCGGATCGCTTCGTCGATGCATTGCGCTCGCGTGACCGCGGGTTGGAGCACGGCAGGGGCCGCGCACAGCGCGAGCGCGAGCCAAAACGCGTGCGCAGCGTCGCGCGCGAACCCACCACTACAAGCAAAGCGACTAGTCTTAGCCTTGATAGCGTTCACCAGTGTCGCACAGGATGGTAACAACTCGCTGATCGGAGCGCATGCGGCTCGCGACGCGAACGGCCGCATGCACGTTCGCTCCGGACGACGGCCCGACGTACAAGCCTTCCTCGCGTGCCAGTCGTCCCGTCATGCGTTCAGCATCGAGGTCGGACACTGCGATGACCTCGTCGATCTGGGTACGATCCAAAACCTGGGGGATGAAGCCGGCACCGAGACCTTGAATCCCGTGCAGCCCGGGTTGGCCGCCGCTCAGCACCGCGCTCGCCTTGGGCTCCACAGCATACACGCGCAAAGTGGCGCCGCGCGCGCGCAACCCGCGTGCGACGCCCGTTATGGTCCCACCCGTGCCGACACCGGCCACGAACGCGTCGAGCGCGCCGCCGGTCTCCTCCCAGAGCTCGACGGCCGTGGTGCGCTCATGTGCGCTCGGGTTGCTCGGGTTCGCGAACTGACGCGGCATCCACGCGTTCTCCGTGCGCGCGAGGATCTTCTCGGCCTCCGCGACCGCGCCGCGCATGCCGTCGTGCGCAGGGGTCAGCACCAAGTCGGCGCCGTACGCGCGCAGGATCGCCTGGCGCGCGGTCGACATGTCCTCCGGCATCACCAGCGCGCAACGGTAGCCGCGCACGCGCGCCAGCATCGCCAGGCTGATCCCCGTGTTGCCGCTGGTGGCCTCGACCACCGTCGCGCCCCGCTGCAGCACGCCGCTCTGCTCGGCATCGAGGATCATCGCCAGCGCGGGCCGATCCTTGACGCTGCCCGAAGGGTTCTTCGCCTCGAGCTTACCGTACAGCTCCGCGCCGCCGCTCTCCGCGACGTTCCGAAGGCGCACCAGCGGCGTCCCACCCACCAGCTCGCTCACGTCTGCGAACATCCTGCGGCTCATGATCGCGCACGGTACTACCGTTTACCCCGCCCGTGCCATGGCGCCGGGCAAGGCGCTAGCGCAGCGGATGACGCTGGCGCAGCCCGGCGAAGCGGGCGAAGTCGCTGTCGGCGGTGACCAGCTCGCAACCATGCTCGATCGCGAGCGCCGCATGGTACGCGTCAGCGACCAGCTTGCCCCGCGCGCGCGCGTCCCGGCACAGGCGTGCGAAGATCTCCCAACTCGCGGGACCGTGGGTGAGCAACCTGGCGTTCGAGCGCCTGCGCAGCCGATCGACGAATTCGAGCGCATCCTCGGTGGTCGTTGCTTCGTCCCAGATCTTGGTGTTCGTGACGATGCGAACGAAGCCGCTGGCTCCCAGCTCGGAGAGCGCAAACGGTTCGACGGCCTCGACCGTGCGCTGCAGCCACTCGGCGTAGCGGGAATGCTCGGGCGCTTCCCTGCGATGCGCGTAGATCAGAACGTTGACGTCAGGGAGCAGCACGCCGCCTCGGTCGGGGAACAGCGAGCGAGGCCACGTCCTCGTCCTCTTCGATCGCGGCCACCTCCGCGGGGCTCGGGAACCTGCCCTTGGGTTTGCCGCGCACGAGCAGCTCGAAGCCGGGTTCCCCTCCGCGCGGGCGCCGACTCCCCAGGTACGCTGCCAACGCATCGCTCAGCAGCGCGCTCAGGGTACGGCGCTCGCCAAGCGCCTTACGCTTGGCCCGCTCGAGCAAGGCGGGATCGAGATCGACCGTCGTCCGCATCCGGGAAGAGTGACCCGGCGTGCATCAAGATGCAAACCGTGATGCATGGTGCATCACGGGTCTCCAACCGGGCGCGCCAGGCGGGCCTTCTTCCTTTCAGTACGGCAGCGCTTCGTCCGCGCGCTTGAAGATCTCGGCTTCGCGGAAGACGCGGACCAGCTCGGGGTCCAGGTTGCCTTCCTTCACCTCGAAGCCGAGGATCTGCAGCGCGCGTTCGGGCGCGAGCGCCTTCTTGTACGGGCGGTCGGCGGCGGTGAGCGCGTCGTAGATGTCGGCGACGGTCATGATCTTCGACTGCAGCGGGATCTGCGCTGCGAGCGCGCCGCTCGGGTAGCCGGTGCCGTTGAGCTTCTCGTGGTGGGCCGCCGCGATCTCCGGGATGCGCCGCATCGACGGGCCCCAGGGGATCTTGGCCAGGAAGTTGTACGTGTGGACCACGTGCGAGCGGATCTCCTCGATCTCAGCCGGGCTGAGCGAGCCGCGCGTGATGCGCAGCGCGATCGCCTCCGACTCGGTCAGCAGCGCGTGCTCGCGGCCCTGGCCGTCGGCGTAGGTGATGCCGAGCAGCTCGTTGATGCGCGAGAAGTCGCCCTCGGACATCACGCTCGGCTCGTCTGCGCGCTCGACCAACGCCCAGGCTTCGATCAGCCGATCGCGCCGGACCTCTTGCTCGTGCTGGATCGCGGCCAGCTCCGCCTCGCTCGCCCCGCGCTCGACGGCTTGCAGCTTCTTCTGCAGCAGCTCGACCTCGGCCGCGCGCAGCGCCAGCTCGATGCGCGAGGCGATCGCGTCGCGTTCGTGCGGGTACAGCTTCTTGGCCTTGACCAGCACCTGCTCGCGCACGCCGATCTTGCCGAAGTCGTGCAGCAGCGCCGCGTACTTGAGCTCCTGCAGATCGCGCAAGCTGAACGTCGCCCCGCCGAACGTCGGACCGCCGTCCCGCTCGACGGCTTCGGCCAGCCGGCACGACAGCACGCTGACGCGCTGGCTGTGGCCGCTGGTGGTCGGGTCGCGCTGCTCGATCGCCTGCACGCTGGCGCGCACGAAGCCCTCGAAGATGGTGCGGATCTCCGCGTATAGCAGCGCGTTCTCGAGCGCGATCCCGGCCTGCGCCGCCAGCGCGCCGAGCAGCTCCTCGCTGCGCGCGTCGAAGCGCATGGTCTGCTCGGCGAAGCTCTCCGGGGTCTGCAAGGTCAGCCGCGGGTCTCGCTTCTTGTTGATCAGCTGGATCACGCCGATCACTTCGTCCTCGGCCGAGATCATCGGCACGGCCAGCATCGACACGGTGCGGTAGCTCATGCGCTCGTCGAAGCTGCGATCGAAGCGGTACGGCACGCCGGCGGGCAGGTCGTACACGTCGGCGATGTTGATCGCCTGGCGCGTGACCACCGCCGCCCCGGCGATCGAGTCGGTCGAGACCGGCACCTCGAACTCGCGCGAGGCGTAGTCGATGGAGTCGTTCTGCGAGAGCTTGAAGTGCAAGCGCTGCTCGCTGTGGTCGTTGGGGTCGCGCCCGAGCTCGCCTTCAACCACATACAGGCTGCCGGCGTCGGCGCCGGTGATGTAGCGGCTCTTCTCCAGGATCAAGCTGAGCAGGCGATCGATGTCGCGCTCGCGCGTGATCGCGCGCGCGATCTCGACCAGCTCACCGCGCTCGTAGCGGTAGCGCGTCAGCTGCTGGCCGCGCTCGACCGCGTGGCGGCGCAGCTCGACCCGCTCGAGCAGGCCGTGCGCGCAGAGACACAGCTCCGCGTCCGGCGCCTGCGCGGTGAGCAGCCCGAGCGGCGCGCGATCGGCCGGGACGCGCTCCAGCCACTGGGGCGGAGCGCCGACCAGCAGGAGCGCGCAGTCGTTGGGATCGAGCAGCGCGATGGCTGCGTCCGCATCCGGGACCTGCTCGACCGGCAGCACCAGCGCGCGCGCCGAGCCGCGGCTGATCTCCACGCCGCCGAGGTCGGTGCTGCGCAGCTCGGCGCCGCGGAACAGCGGCGAGCCCGACAGCGCATCGATCCAAGCCTGTGCGCGCGCCGCCATGCTCGGCTATCCCCGGCCGCGAGGACCGCGCGCGGACCGCGGATCGCCGCGCCCGCCGCCGTCGTCGGGGCCATGGGCGTCGATCCCGGCGTCGCGCGCGTCGTACGCCTCCACGATGCGCTGCACCAGCGGGTGGCGCACCACGTCGGCAGAGCTGAACGTGCAGATCGAGATGCCCTCGACGCCGCGCAGCAGATCGACCGCGTCGGCCAGCCCGCTACGCGCTCCGTACGGCAGATCGACCTGGGTGACGTCGCCGGTGACGATCGCCTTGCTGCGCTCGCCGAGGCGGGTGAGGAACATGCGCATCTGTCCGATGGTGGTGTTCTGCGCTTCGTCGAGGATCACCACGCAGTCGTGCAGCGTGCGCCCGCGCATGAACGCGAGCGGGGCGATCTCGATCGTGCCGCGCTCGATCAGGCCGTACACGCGCTGCGCCGGCAGCATGTCGTGCAGCGCGTCGTAGAGCGGGCGCAGATACGGATCGACCTTTTCGGTCATGCTCCCCGGCAAGAAGCCGAGCCGTTCGCCCGCTTCGACCGCGGGGCGCGTGAGCACGATGCGCTTGACCCGCTGCGCGTTGAGCGCGGCGACCGCCATCGCCATCGCGAGGTACGTCTTGCCGGTGCCGGCGGGGCCGACCCCGAACACGAGGTCGTGGCTCTGGATCGCCTGCACGTAGAAGCGCTGGGCGATGCCGCGCGGCGCGATCTGCTTGCCGGTCGCCGCGGTCACCGACAGCGGTGCGAACACGTCGGCGAGCTTGACCTCGGGGTGCTCGCGCAAGATGCGGACGCTCGACTCCACGTCGCGCTCGGAGAGCGCCGTCCCGCTGCGCAGCACGTCGATCAGCTCGCTGATCGCGCGCTGCGCGAGCCACACGTCTTCGTCGCGGCCCTGCAAGTGGACGGTCTGTCCGCGCAGTCCGGCGTGGACTCCGCACAGGCGCTCGATCAGCGCGAGTCGGCCGCCGTTGGGGCCGGTCAGGCCGAGCAGCAGCTCGCGGTCCGTGACCTCGATATCGGCTGCGACCTCCGAACGCGCATCCTCGGTGCGGGGCAGGGCGGGTGCGGGAACGTCCGGGCGCGGCATGCAGTGGGTGGCCGCAGGCTAGCACGCGCCGAGCGCGGGTCGAAACGCGGTTTGCGCGGGGAGGGAGCGAGGGCTGACAGCAGGGCTTCGCGCTGCGATCACTCACTCGGGCTCGTGCCACGCCGCCTGATTTTCGGCGAGCTCCGTGAACCGGGGTAGCTGGCCCTCGCCGCGGGCGAACTGCACCACGCTCACCTTGCTGCCAGGCTCGGTGCGCAGGCTGCCCTCGGCCAGAAGCCCGCCCATCTTCAGCGGAAACACTTGTCCGAAGTGCTCCTTGGCAAGCTCGTCTTTGTGATGGGCCTCGACTCGGCACAGCGTCGTGCCGCCGAACTGCGCGCGCTCCCACACGATGAACTCCGCGATGTCACCCGAAGGTGCAGCGACCTTTGCAGCCGGTTTCGGTACTGCGGGCGGTCGCGCCCCACGACGCGATGCCCATCCGCTGATCCTGGTGCGCAACTCGAGCTATTGAGCGGGCAACGCTCACGCCGAGCGCGGAATTCGCGGGTAGAACGCGAGGAACAGCATGTACACGCCATACGCGACAAGGCCCACTGACACGATTGCGAGCAGGATGCGTCCGAACGGTTGGCTCGCAATCTCGCGCAGCGCCTCGCCGAAGCTATGGGCGTCGCCCGGCCTCGAGCTGATCGCGGCTGCGAGGAGTGACCCGCCGATGATTGGGAACACCATCCCTCGCGCACCGAGCCCCCAACGCGCGACACGCTCGGCGAACCGCCGACGGGCTGTCGGCAGCTCGTGCCAGGCGAGCTCCGAGCCGAGCTGGTTCTGAATTGCACGATACAGCTGGAACAGCCCGAAGCCGATGACGGCGAGGCCGGCAGCCGCGATCGCGATGGAGCCGCCCGGCCAGTTGAGCACGTGCGCGATGACGTTCTCGCTGCCGCCCGAGCGGCCCACGCCAGCCGCCGTTTGAAACGCGTAGCTCGCCAGCAAGGAGTGCGTAATCGCCGAGACCCCGTAACCGATGCGTTTGAGCAGCCCTTTTGAGTCGCGAAGCTCGTGCTCGCGATCGAACAGTGCGCGAATGAGGCTCCAAAGCGCGTAGCAAGCGAGGCCGACAGCCAGCACCCACAGAACCGGCTCCCCCCACTCGTTGCGAGCCACCCGCTCGATAGCGCCTTCGCTGTCAGTCACGCTCCCCCCGTGCTGACCCAATGCGGCGAGCAGCGCCAGCGCACCGATGAGCCCGTACACCACGCCGTGGGACAGGTAACCCAACCTGGCGATTAGCGACAGGCCTCGGTGCGAGCTCGCCCTGGCATCTGCGCTGGTGGTGATCGCTGCACGTAACGCCACGGCTATGATGACTCCGATCCGCTCCCGGCGGCCGTGCTGCACATACGCGCGACAACCGTGGCCGCCACCGCGACCCCGGTGCTGCGGGCAGCCGATCCGAGCCCGAGCTTTCAAGTCGCGATCAGGATCACCACGCTGCCGGTCTTCTGTTCCGTGTCGACGTAGCGATATGCATCGACGATCTGCGCGAGCGGATAGGTCCGATCGATCAAGGGCCGGAGCTGCCTCGCCTCGACGAGCTCGGCGAGCTGAACCGCGGAGCTGCCGATCGAGCCGGAAGCACCGTAGACGAGGATGTGCTGTCCGTGGGCAACGCTCGCCGCACGCACGCACGCGAGCCCGAGCCAGGGGCCATCCCAGAGCGCCACGGCCTGCTCCGCGGGCAGGTGGCTCGGTTTCAGGACGATGGCGGCATCCGCCGGGAGGCAGACGTATTCGGCATGCGCGCCGAACACGTTCCCGGTCAACCCGCAGACCTCATCCCCAGCCTTGAACGTCATCACCTTCGCCCCGACGGCCTCGATCTCGCCGGCCAACTCGTTTCCGAGGATCGGCTGCTTCGGTCGGCGCACGCCGCTCCAGAATCGCACGACCCACGGTTGGCCAGTCCTGAAGCCGCAGTCGGTGCGATTGACCGTCACCGCACTGACACGGATCAGAATCTCGTCGTCCTTGGGCACGGGCTTGGGAATCTCGGCCAAGCGAAGGACCTCGGGCGGCCCGTACCTGTCGTAGACGATCGCCCGCATCGCCCGATGTTTCTACCACGCTGCGCAGCGTCTCGGATACGTCTGGGCAGAGCGAGCGCGAGACGTTGGCGCTTCGCGCGCGCATCGGGTAGATCGCGCGTGCGCATCATGGTCGAGCCCATCGCAACCGAGTCTGTCCCAGGGGCCGCCGAGCTAACCAGTCCCGAGCCGCAGCCCTCGAGCGCATCGCGCGCGCGTCAGGCGTTGGGTGGCGCGATTGCCGCGGCGATCGCGCTCGCGTGCGTGTTGCCGCCGCTCGTGCACTTCGTGACCGGCCCGCTCGGGCCGTTCATCGGCGCGTTCGTCGTCGCGCAACGCTTGAAGCCCGATGCGCGCGGCTGCGCGATCATCGCGGCCGTGCTCGGCCTCGCCTTCGGCGCGCTAGGCGCCACCGCGGCGGCGGCGATCGCGGGGCTCTCCGGTCCGTCGGGGCCGCCCGATTGGTTCCCGGAGACATCTTCGGTCGCGCTGATTCTCTGCGGCGTGACCGCCTATGCAGCCGCGCTCGGCGCCGCGGGGGCCGCGGTCGGCACGCGCTGGAACGCATAGCCGATCCGAGCCGCATGTCCGACGGCTCACGCCGGCGAGTCGATCCGAGCAGGATCGAAAAGGACGCGCCGCCCAGTGAAAGAAGTGACCCGCCTCAACGCAGGACGATCGGAAACACGATCCGCAACTTCTCGCGCTCGAGCGGGACGAAACGGAGCCTTGAAACCGCTCGCGCGACGCACTGCCAGGTTTCGGGATCGCTTATCTCGGTCAGCGCGGCGCGGTGTCCGGGCTCCGCGGGTCGAGCTTCCAGCTCGCGCCGCGGGTCGAGCTCGAGGCGCTCCAGCGCGGCGCGCCCCGTGCTGCCTGTGATTGCGAACGTCAAGGTCAAGGATCCGGTTTGCCCCGCGCCGCACGCGCGTACGTCCGGGCTGATGCACTTCATCTGCTCGACGACCTCTAGTCGTCGCTAGCGTGGATCGCGGTCGGAAGGCACGGACATGGAGCACGGAGCGCTCGGCGATGCGGCGTCGTTCGCGGTCGGCGCATGGGCCGGTGCTTGCTGCGCGCCGGCGCAGCCGCACAGTATGGCGATCGCGATCGACAGCGCGGTGTTTCGCGGGCGGCGGGTTGTTGCGGGTGCCATGGCGAGGGCTACGCCGGCAGCTCGTAGCCGATCGCGGCCTCGATCTCGATCGTGCGCTGCACGGCGCGACGCGCCAGCACGCGGTCGTGGTGCGCGTGCACGTTGGGGAACTGCTCGCGGGCAGGAAGCGCCGCGTTGCGGAAGCGCCAGAACAGGCGGAACAAGTGGATGTCCGCGATCGAGTAGCGATCGCCGACCGCCCACTCGCGCGCGCCGAAGCGCCGTTCCACGATGCCCCACACGGCGGTCGCCCGCTCGACGCCGCGGCTGCGCGCGGGGTGCACCGTGGACGCGAGGAACGACATCCACGAAACCACCTGCGATTCGGCTTCGATGTCGCCCTCCGGCAGCAGCCGCGCTTCAGGGAAACGCCGCGCGAGGTAAAACAGGATCGCCGCCACCTCGGTCAGCCGGCGACCGTCGATCAGCAAGGTCGGCACTCTGCCTTCGGGGTTGATCGCGAGAAACTCGGGCGTCTTCAGCTCCTTCTTGTGGAACGAGAGCGGCTGCCCCTCGAACTCGGCTCCGACCTCGTGCAGCGCGATGTGCGCCGCCATCGAGCTCGAGCCGGGCGCGTAGTAGAGCGTCAACTTGGGAGTCGTCATCGAGGTCTCCTCTTTTCGAGGAATATGCCCCAAGCCCAGACGCACGCATCATCGATTCGACAATCGCGTGCGGCTACGGCCCATCCGCGAGCACGTCCCGCCAGCCGTCTGCGTCGTCGTCCGCGAACGCGCTGAGCCAAGCGCTGAGCTTCACGCCGGCAGCGCTGACGTCGGGCAGGTCGAACATCACCACGTGCCGGTTGCCCGGCAGCATGAAGCGCCTGAAGCGGTCGGGATACTCGGCCGCGATCGGGTCGGTCTGCTCGCGCAGCAACGCCTCGTATGCGGGGCCGTCCAGGTTGTTGAAGGCTTTGCCGATCACCGGGTCCTCGAAGTAGCTCAGCAATGCGATCTGCACGCTCGGGTCCCGCTCGAGCAGCCAGTCGTACATCGCGCTCTGGTGACCGCGACCTTCCTCGCAGGCGCTGCAGCTCGCAGGGATGGTGGCGGCGAACTTCCACTCGGCCAGGCGTTGCTCGATCGCAGTGGTCTCGCTCGGGTTCTGGAGAGCGGGGCCCGAGTCGTTGAGCACGAGGAGCTCGGCGTCCGGGAACATCAGCCGCGCGGACAGCATGCCGCGCAGCGTGGCGTAGCCGCCGGCGCTGAAGCCGGCCACCAGCACGCGGTCCGAGTCGGCGAATTGCGCTTCGGCCAGGTCGAACGCGGCGGCGAGGTTCTGTTGCCCGCGGTGATGGCGCGGCCGGCCGTCTGCTTCCGTCAGATCGTTGTCACCCCAGAACACCGAGCCGTCGCAATACGGCGCGAACACCAGGTTCCAGTCGCGAAACGGATTGCCGGGATCGTCCAGCGCCGGCCCGACCGCACGGACCATTTCGTCCGCGGTCTCTTCGGCAGCGCACAACCCCGACCAGCACGCGCCGCCGCCTTCGAGCAGGACGACGGTGTCGCGCGAACCGCGATCGACGTAGAACGCGGCGTACTCCGCGC
>Ga0190265_10003180_pt1 | contig 11180 bp, 15 predicted proteins | sample Popmic124T_FD_133135 | JGI IMG/M metagenome (GOLD analysis project Ga0190265, IMG submission 133135) | Populus adjacent soil microbial communities from riparian zone of Indian Creek, Utah, USA - 124 T | ecosystem: Environmental > Terrestrial > Soil > Riparian zone | place: USA: Utah | collected...
GGCGCGATCCTGGCGATCGTCTGGCTCTATCGCGCCCGCCTCCTGCAAACGGTGGCGCACGCCCGGCACGATCCCAGGAGCCAGCGCTTCATTCTCAACCTGGGCATCGCCTTCCTTCCCGCGGCGATCGTCGGCCTGCTGATCCACGATTGGATCAAGGAGCGCCTCTTCAACACGCCGGTCGTCGCGGCGGCGCTCATCGTGGGCGGAATCGCGATCCTGATCATTGAGCGCTGGGGTCCCCGCACCCGGTTCGCCGAAGTCACCGACGTCCCCCAGACGACCGCGCTCGGCATCGGCCTGGCCCAGGTGCTGTCGCTCATTCCCGGGACTTCACGGTCGGGCGCCACCATCATGGGTGGCTTTGCGATGGGCCTGTCCCGGAAGGCCGCCACCGAATTCTCGTTCTTTCTGGCGATTCCGATCATGTTCGCCGCGACGCTCTTCGATCTCGCCAAGACTGCCGGGTCGCTGACCGCGGCCGACGTGCCGTTCTTCGCCACCGGGTTCGTGGTCTCATTCGTCTCCGCGCTGATCGTCGTGAAGGCGTTCCTGACCTACGTCTCGCGGCACAGCTTCGCGGTGTTCGCCTGGTATCGCATCGTCTTCGGCGCCGCGCTGCTGTGGCTCACGCCCTGACCGCGATGCCGCGGACCGTTCGGGTGCCAAGCGTCGGCTCGACCATGGATCAACTGCACGACCTTGCGGCCGAGGGAGCGGACGCGGGCACCGTGGTCGTGGCCGGAGAGCAGACCGGCGGCCGCGGATCGCGGGGACGTGACTGGACATCTCCTCCAGGGGGGCTTTGGCTCAGCGTCCTGATTCGCCCTGCCACCGATGCCGGCGTGACGCTCCTCGGCCTTCGGGTCGGACTCGCGGTCGCGGACGCCATCGAATCCCTCGGCCCCGGCGCACCGGTGGACATCAAGTGGCCCAACGACCTCATGCTGGGCGACCGCAAGCTGGGCGGGATTCTCTGCGAGGCCCGCTGGCAGGGCGAGGCGCTGGCGTGGATCGTGGCCGGTGTAGGGATCAACGTCGCCAACCCGCTCCCCAGCGAGCTCGGCGCCATGGCGACCACTCTCGCCGACCGGCTTCCCGGTATCACGCCCGACGTGGTGGAGCCGGAGGTCACCGCACGGCTTCGCGCGATGAGCCCGCCGGCGGAACGCCTCTCGCCTTCGGAGCTCGCCGAGCTTCGGCGTCGGGACTGGCTCGCGGGACGGCGGCTGAAGGGACCGGCCGCGGGCATCGCAAGCGGTATCTCGGAGGATGGTGCCTTGCTGGTCAGGTCGGATGGGGGCCGGGTGGTCGGCGTCCGCGCCGGCACGGTGGAGTTGGCCGACCGCGCCCGGGTGCCGTAGCTTCGAGCCATGCTGCTCACTCTCGACATCGGCAACACCGAGATCACCGTCGGCCTCTTCCAGGGCGACCAGCTGCAGGCGCACTGGCGGCTGACCACCAATCCCGACCGCACGCCCGACGAGTGGGCCAGCGCGATCGGCGGCTTCCTCATCCAGGACGGCCATTCGCCGAACGAGGTCCAGGCCGTGTGCCTCGCCTCGGTGGCGCCAACCGTCACCCAGAGCGTGACCGAGGGCCTGGCGCTCGCGACCGGCCGCACCGGCGTCGCCATTCACGCACAGTCGCGCCTGCCGGTCAAGCTCGACGTGGACGAGCCGCTCACCGTCGGCGCGGACCGGATCGTGAACGTGCTCGCGGCCGTCGAGGTCTACCGCTCCGATGTGATCGTGGTGGACTTCGGCACGGCGACCACGTTCGACTGCATCACCGCGGATGCCCGCTTCATCGGGGGCGTGATCATGCCCGGTCTCCGCACCGCCGCCGACCAGCTCACCCGCCGCACCGCCAAGCTGCCCGCGACCGAGCTCAAGGCCCCCGCCCGGGTGATCGGCCGCCGCACCGAAGAGTGCATCCAGGCCGGCGTTCTGTTCGGCACCGCCGACGCGGTAGACGGAATCGTCCGGCGCATCCGCGCCGAATGGCCCGGCGGCGGGACGCCGCGCGTGGTGGCCACGGGAGGTCTCGCCGGGGTCGTGGCGCCCCTCACCACGACGATCGAACAGACCCACCCCGACCTCACCCTCCAGGGCCTCCGCATCGCGGCCAGACACCTCGGACTCACCTGGTGAGCCCAGCCCGCGCCACGGGCTACCGCCTTCTGGGGTCGCGCTTCGACTACCTGCTGCACCTGCGCCCGGCCGAGTGGCCCATCATGGCAGCGCACACCGCCCTCGGATATCTGCTCGCGGTGGGGCTGCAGGGCGCTGCCGAGGGAGAGGGGCTCCAGGCCGCGGTGCTCGGGATCGTGCTCTGGGTAGCCTGTCTGAACGGCGGGACGCTGGCGCTGAACAGCGCGTTCGATCGCGACGAGGGCGACATCGCGTACCTGCGTAGCCCTCCACCTCCGCCGCGCCGGCTCGCCGCCTTCTCGCTGGGACTCATGGCCGCTGGCTTCGCGGCGTCGTTCGCCTTGCCACCAACCTTTCGCGCGCTGTACGCCATTTGCGTCGGGCTCTCGGTCATCTACTCGGTCCCGCCGTTCCGGCTCAAGGCGGTGGCGGGCGCCGACTGGCTGATCAACATGGTGGGCTTCGGAACGCTGACGCCGCTCGCCGGTTGGGCCGCGACCGCGCGGCCGATCGATACCAGGAGCCTGGTGGTCCTGGTCGCGTTCTGTCCGTTGTTCGCGGCATTGTATCCGCTGACTCAGCTCTACCAGCTCGAGGAAGACGCGCGGCGGGGGGATCGGACGCTCGCGCTGATGCTCGGCGCCAAGCGCAGCCTCGACGTGGCGCTGATCGCGGTGGCGGTCGCGTTCGCGCTGTTCGCGTGGGCAGCCACGCGCTCGCACCGCACGTCCTCCGGGTGGCGTTGGGTCGCGCTCGAGGTCGCCCTGCTCGCGTGGCTTGCCGTGCTCGTGCCCTGGCGGATGCGGAGCGAGCTACAGCCGGCCGAGCACCAGCGGCGGATGTACCACGCGCTGGGCGCCTGGGCCATCACCGACATCGCCGTCCTCCTCGCCTGGGGCACCTGAGTCTCCCCTTGGCCGCCACCGACACGCTTCGGTATACTTCGCCCGACCCCTCCTTCATGGGAGAAACCGGATGGCTTCCGCGGCCGAGCTCCAGCGCGATTACGACGTAACCGACGTCCCCTCCATCGTGCGGGGTGCAGTGCTGCTCGGTCTGTTCGAGGCGGTCGTGGTGCTGCTCTTCTCACTCGCCACTCGCCTCCTGAGCGGCCCCCTCGAGACCGTCGTCCTCGTGATCCTGCTGGTGGTGAGCCTGGCGCCCGTGACGCTGCTGCCGGGTATCTGGACCCGCGCGCGGTCCATCGAGGGCATCGCCGGCGCCGCGGGCATCGGGCTGGGTGCCACCTTCATGTTCCTCCTGGTCGACGTCGTCCTGCTGCAGAACATCGGCACGTACACCAACCGCTGGTGGGAGATCGGCAGGAGCAACTGGTGGTACCATCCGATCTGGTGGATGGCCGGCACTTTTCTCCCCTGGCTCGGCGCGTGGATTCTCGCGAATCAAGCGGAGCGCAACGGCCGGGTCTCGGTGCCCGCGGCGTTCGGCACGGCGGTCGGCTTCGCCGTGGTGGTGGCCGTGATCGCCGTCCTGGTCGGATTCCCCGGAGCGCACTGGAACGTGACGACCTTCGGCGTCGCCTTCCTGCCCGGACTGGCGTTGGCCACCGTTCTTTCAGGGCTCGGTACTCGACGCGCCTGAGGCGATATGCGCTGGATCCGGCTCCTTTTCCGCATCTTTGGGTGGCTGCTCACGCCGTTCCTCGCGTGGGCGGCTTCGTTTTTCGGGGCCGTGGGCGGCGCACTTGTTGCTATGCGGATGGAGGATCCCGTCGAGGGCCTGGCGGTCACGGCGCTCTGCGGTGCCCTGACCGGGTTCGCGGCCCTCATCGGATGGCTGGAGTACCTGCGGCGCTCTCCCGAAGTACGCGAAGTGCTGGCCGTGACCGAGGACGGGACACCCGACACCACCGAGATCCTGACCCCGGAACCGGCACCCCAGGCCGGAGCCGACCCACCATGACCTTGCGGAGCGCGATGACCTTCGGCGCGTTGGTGCAGATGCTCGCCTGCGGCGGACCCGACGAGAAGCCCGCTGCCGAGACGGCCGGCGCCGCACCCGGCGCGCCAGCGGCTCCGCGCGACAGCCTCGTGGCGACGGCCCCCGGCGGAGTGGAGATCTGGTTCACGCTCGCCCGGGACGGCAAGGCGGCCGACGGCACGACCTGCGTGGACCGCACGATGGAGATCCGGCGCGACTCCGCCCGCATTCCGATCCCCTTGCTCTACACCGGTGCAGCCCCCGAGCTGGTGAACGATTCCACCATCCGCGCACGGCTCTCGAGCCAGTGCGTCCCCGGCGATGTCTACCTCGTGAACCTGCGCACCGGCCGTCCCGTGAGGGAACGGTAGTGTCCCTGCGCGCGCTGGGCCGGGTGCTCTCGCTTTTGGGCGCCGCCTCCACGGTCGGCGTGGTGCCGGCCGCTGCCCAGGGCATTGAGGGACAGGTCGGCCGGTTCTACGAGGACGGTGGCTGGGACGTGTACCGGCTCGGCGTCAACCGCCGTGTCATCGGCACACTCGGGCTGGGGCTCCACGGCAACTACCTGCATCGGGCCGACGGGGCGGATGGCGCGTTCGCGGGCCTCTCCGCCGATCTCACCGCCTTCAAGGGTGGCGACCCCGGACCGTACGTCGTGGCCGGCGTAGGCGGCGGGATGGGCTCACCCGACTCGCCGGAGTTCTCCAAGGTCTGGGGCTCGTGGTCCGCCGGCGCGGGATACGAGCTGTATCCCACCTCCTTCCTGGCTTTCGGCGCGGAGGCCCGCTGGCGCGAGCTGTCGATCGACCGCAGGAACGGGCTCGAGGTCGCGGCGGGTCTCAGCATCCGCTTCGGCGGGCATAGCCGTCCGCGTCCCTCCCCGGCGGAGCCCCGACGGGATCCGTCCGACCTCGACCTGCCGCTTCCCTCGACCGGCTCCACGGCACCAGGCTCACCGACGTCCGATCCCACAACCACCGTCTCCAGCGCGGGTGGCGCCAGCAGACCGGTCCTCCTGCGCGAGGCGGTGACGGCTACCGCTCGCGGGGCGATGGGCCGCCCATACACCTGGGGCGGCACCGGAGAGAACGGCGGCGGCTTCGATTGCTCCGGGCTGATCCAGTACGCCTATGGCGAGCATGGGATCCAACTGCCGCGAGTGAGCGCGGACCAGGCGCGCGAGGGCAGGGAAGTCCGAAAGGATATGGACCGTCTCGCGCCGGGAGACCTGCTGACGTTCTCCAACCGGGGCGGGTCGATCAGTCACGTGGGACTGTATCTCGGCGATGGCCGGTTCATCCACAGCGCGAGCCGGGGAGTTCAGATCAGCGTGTTGAGCGGTGAGGACCCGTACGGGCGGTGGTGGTACAATCGGTGGGTGGGTGTGCGGCGGATCATTGACGACTGACCGACGCCGCGAGACCTCCGGATAACGAAGGGGACCATGGCGCCATGGTCCCCTTCGCTGTATTCGGTTTCCAGCAGGTTCAGTGCGAGTGCTCTTTCTTGGCCCCGCCGCCGCCGTGCTCGCTCCCATGGCCCTCGCCACCGCCTGTCCCTCGCGCCTGTAGTGATGCCAGGTCGCGCTGGTAGTCGGGGTTGGATTGGTCGATCTTCGGCCACTTGCTGAGATCGTCGGGAGTGAAGAGCCCGGACATGTGGGCCATGGCGCCCCGCACCAGGGTCTGGCCGGTTGGATTGTCGTACACCCCGACCACCCGATACTTGTGGTTCGCCTTGAGCTTGAGCCCCTCGCCACTCACTCCGAAGAGCTTCCGGCTCACCTTGCTGACCTTGCCGGCCGAGTCACGAGTTGCATCCACTTCCGTGATCACTTTCCCCGTCTCCACATCCTCGAGCCGCACACCGACACCGTAGTCGTGCAAATGGCCGCCGACGCCGAGCAGGCGGCCGCCGACCGGCAGCATGAATTCATGCACTTTTTCCGACCTGCCGGGCGGCACGTCGAAGGTGTTGCTGCCACCGACCGTGAGGTTCACGTCCATGTAGATCGGCAGCGAGTTCACCGGCTGCGGGTTCTGGTTCTTGGGCGTCCACAGCATCCGCAGCTTCATCTGCACACCGTGGAAATCCTTCCCGGTGTCGTTGTGCCACGCGACGTACATCCCGAGATCCATCCCCGGTGACATCGGCACGCCGATGGTCTTGGGCACCTTGATATCTTCGGTCTCGGTGCCGGCGCCGAGCAGGCGCTCCGGCGCGGAGTAGAGCAGCATCCGCCGGCTGAAGTTGACCATGATCATGTGGTGGATCACGCCCCTCGGCACCGGCTTGCCCTGGGCGTCCGTCAGCTCGAGCTCGAAGCCGCGGAGCCAGGCGTCCATCGGCCAGCGGAAGCGCTGGATGGGAGTATCATGGGACGCCCCGTGATCCATCATGCCGTCGTCTTCCATCGGGGGCATATTGGGCAGGTCGAACGGGCCGGCGGTGACGATAATTTCTTTGCGGGCGGAGTCCACCGTGACGGTCACCTTGGGGTCGGTGGGTCCCGGTGAGGCTCCAGAGGCAAGGACAGCGGCAAGGATCGAGCTCCACACCAACATGCGTGTCTCCGAGCTGGGGTCCGGACTCATTGCGCGACTGCCCGCTGGCCCTCACTTTTCCGCAGCCGACGTGCACTGTCGCCGTCGGCCCGCAACATCTGAGGGCACGGTGGCAATGTCAAGCAGCATGAGCGGATTCCGGCTCGCGCTCGGCTTCCTTCTCGGCCTGCCCGGATCGGCGGCCGCTCAGGCCCGCATCTTTCCGAACGTTCCCAGCTTCGAGCGACCCGAGGCGTCCCCTCGCGTGCACGGTATAGCCGGCCGCGTCATCTCGGTGCGGCAAGGCGAGAGCCGCTTCGGCAACGAGGCCGAGGCGGAGGTGGCACTGGGGGAGAACTTCCCGGTGCTGGCCCTGAGCCGTGGCGCGCGGCCGATTACGCTGGGGATCGGCACCCAGGTGTACGCGCGTTTCAGCCTTTCGGACGGCAAGGACGCGCTCATCAGCAACGACTGGGTTGTCGGCCTGAACGGCACCGCCGCGCTCGGCGCCTGGTCGCTCACGGCGGAGATCTATCACGAGAGCAGCCACCTCGGCGACGAGTACGAGGATCGTTTCGACGCCAAGCGCCTCGATTGGACCCGTGAGGTGCTCGCCGCCTGGGCCAGCTATTCGGTGGGTTCCTGGCGCCTCATCGGCAACGCGAGCTACGCGCTTCGGGATGAGCTGAAGCTGGCGCGGCCGGGCGCGGCTTTCGGGGTAGACTTCCGCCCCGAGCGGCGACGCGATGGGGGCGCCGTTCGCCCCGTGGGCGGGATCTATGTGGATGCCAGCGCGGCGACGAGCTGGCGTGTCAGCAGCTCGCTCAAGGCGGGTATCGCCCTGCAGGCGGCGCCGGGCGGACGCGAGATCGGCCTGGCCCTGATCGCCCATGACGGGCTGTCGACCCAGCGGCAATTCTTCCGGCGGGACAGCCGATATCTGGGATTCGAGGTCCGATTCGACCTCTGAGCTTGCCCCCGCAGGGTCGGCTTGCGTCAAGCTTGTCGGCCACATAGATTTAAAGGCTCGTGACTTTGACGACCTAATCCACGGATTCCGCCTCATGTACGCCATCTTCAGGGCCCTCGGCAAGCAATTCCGCGCAGAGAAGGGCAAGACTATCCGCCTGCCGTTGATGAACGCGGCCGCGGGGTCGAAGGTCACCTTCGACGAAGTGCTGCTCTCCTCCAACGGCGAGACGATCAAGACGGGCGCTCCCCTCATCAAGGGCGCGTCGGTCGAGGCCGAGGTGGTGGGCGAGGGGAAGGAACCCAAGATCTACGTCTTCAAGTTCAAGCGGCGGAAGAACTACCGCCGGAAAACCGGGCATCGGCAGAAGTACACCGAGGTCCGAATCACCGACCTGAAGCTGGGCTGAGGCGACCATGGCACATAAGAAGGGCGTAGGCTCGAGCCGGAACGGCCGTACCAGCAACCCGCAATACCTCGGCGTCAAGCGCTACGGCGGCGAACGCGTGATCGCGGGCAACATCCTGGTCCGGCAGCGTGGCACCAAGTTCCACGCCGGCAAGAACGTGCGCCGAGCCAACGACGACACCCTGTTCGCGGTAGTCGACGGGGTCGTGAAATTCGAGTTCAAGGACAAGAATCGGCAGAAAGTCTCGGTCTACCCCGCCGAGGCCGCTGGCTGAGCCGTCGAGCCCGGAACAATTCGAGAGGGGGACGCCGACACCGCGTCCCCCTCTTTGCTTTTAGCTTTTTCCCTAAGGGTGCGCGCACGGTTCGGAATGAAACATCTGGGTGGCTCAGGCCGTCATATCCCGGCCACCGATGGGAGGAGCGAGCATGACCAAGTCAACGCTGTTCGACCGCCTGAACCAGGAGCTTTCGGAGTTCGGCAAGAAGGCGCAGGCGGCGCTGGACGAGGGCAAGCTCCAGATCGAGCTGCTTCGGTATCGCCGCAAGCAGGATGGCGCCGCCCGCGACCTCGGGCTCCTTGTCCACCGGCGGGAGCGGGGCCAGGAGATCGAGCAGCGCCGCGTCGATGCGCTGCTGCTGCGTCTGGATGATCTGGAGAAGGAAATCACCAGGCTGGAAGGGCAGATCGCGGAAGCGAAATCGCAGCGGGCCGCGGCACCCAATGCGGCGCCCGCGCCGGCCGACGACTCCAATCTTCCGGCGCCGATGCCGTAGGGGTTAGCCGCAGATGAACGCAGAACAAGACGCGTTTTGTGGGGGGTGGAGGGTGGGCACCCCAACTTGTATCGACCATCTAACATCTGCGTTCATCTGCGTTCATCTGCGGCCACTGATCGAGGTCCCGGATCTCAGGTCCGGGAGACTTCCTCGATGCGGCTCGCGATGGCGACCCTGATGCGGTCGGGATAGTTGCCGCAGAGTCCGTCCACGCCGAGGCGGGCCATCCGCTCGAGGTCGCCGATCTCGTTTACGGTCCAGGCGATGAGCGTAAAGCCGGCATCGTGCACTTGGTTCACCAGCGCCTGGTCCACCTGGTGCCACTCCTGCCAGAGCGTCGTCGCTCCGACGCCGCGCATCGCGGCCACAGGGTCGTCCAGATAGGCGGAGAGAAGAACGCCCCGCCGCAGCTCCGCCCGGCAGCCCCCCAGCCGGCGAACGATGCGGTGGTCGAAGCTGTGAATGGCATAGCGGGACGGAGACGGCCCCTGTTCCAGCGCGGCGAGCAGCTTTTCGTCGTGCGCCTCCGGCAGGGTCTTGACCTCGACGTACACGTCGCGCTCGCCGACCAGATCGAGGACTTCGGTCAGCAGTGGCAGCGGCTCGCCGTTCCGGATCCGGACCTGGCGCGCCTCAGGCCAGGAGAGCAGGCCGATGGGCCCGAAGCCGGGAATCTCGGCATCGTGATGGACCACGATCACCCCGTCGCGGGTGGCGTGGACATCGAGCTCGACGCCATCGGCGTCCAGCATCACCGCGCGCCGGAAGGCGGCGCGCGAGTTCTCATATTCGTAGCCGGAGGCACCGCGGTGCGCGATCACGCTGGGACGTCTCATGGGCCTAAGATAGCGCGCCTTAACAGACTGCGACATCTGACGTCCTGCAGCCCTGGATGAGCGCCTCCCCCGTGCTGGAGACACCCTCCGATCACGCGCTGGCCGCCGCCTATCGGGCCGGTGACGAGAGGGCGGCGGCGGAGCTGGTCCGGCGCCATGCGCCTGCCGTCGCACGCTTCCTCTACAGCTCGGGCGCGGCCCGTGACGAGATCGACGACCTGGTACAGGAGGCGTTGTTCCGGGCGTTCCGGCGGCTGGATGGCTGGCGGGGCGAGGCCTCGTTCCGGAGCTGGCTGTTCGTCATCGCCGGCAACGTCCTCCGGGACGAGTATCGGCGCCGCAAGGGCCGGCAGATGCTCTCCCTCGAGGATCGCGACCTCCCCGACCGCGCCGACCCCGATGCCGACCTCGCCGCGACCGACACGGCCGAGCGGCTGCGACAGGGCATCACGAAGTTGCCGCGGCTCCAGCGGGAAGTATTCCTGCTCCGAACCCAGCAGGGCAGCGGCTACACCGAAATCGCGGCCGCGCTCGGCACGACACCCGGTGCCGCGCGGGTCCACTACCACCACGCGGTCAGGCGTCTCAAGGAGTTGGTCAAATGAACGATTGCGCGCGGCTCTCGGACCGGATGCCGGAGGTCGCCCTGGAACGCTCGGTGTGGACGCCCGACGAAGCGGCCCACCTGGACGAGTGCGACGAGTGCGGCGACGAGTGGCGCCTCATGCTGGCCACGCACAGTCTCGCCGGCCGGACCCCGGCGATCTCCGACCCGGTCGCGCTCGCCGCGGCGGTGCAGGGGCGGATCGCGCGCGACCGCGCCGAACGGATCCGTACCCGACGCACCTGGTCGTTCGTGGGGGCCGCCGCCGCCGCGGCGATGGTCCTTGGGGTGGCGCTGGCCGATCGCGGCGGCACGCCTCCACCGGCGGCTCGCGTGGCGGCGGGCAGCGTGCTGGTGCCGTTGCCCGAGCTGGAGGGGCTCGAGACCGCCCAGCTCGATACGCTGCTGCAGAATATCGATCGTCCGGCTCCCGCTCCGTCCAGCCTCGATGCTTCGACGATGGGGGAGCATGAGGATGGGGAGCTGGAGCAGGTGTTCGCTACCTGGGAGGGTTGATGCGCGGACCGTTGCTGTGGCTGCTCCTGCTTGCGGCCGGGTCGGCGCCTCTGGCGGCGCAAAGCACTGCCGACTCGCAACCGCGGGCCGTGATGCGGGAGGAGATCGAGCGACGCTTCGCCGAGCGGGTCAAGGCGGAGCTCAACCTCAACGACGAGCAGGCGGCGAAGCTCAAGACGGTGGCGACCGAGCAGGGTGGCCGCCGGCGGGAGCTCCGGCAGCGGGAACGGGAGCTCCGGGCCGCGCTCGACGGCCAGATCGCGGAGAACACGACCCCCAACCAGGACAGCGTCGCCAAGCTGACCCGCGAGCTGCTCGACCTGCGGGTGCGCTACGCCGAGAACTGGCGCGAAGAGATGTCCAAGCTCGGCTTCCTCACGCCGGTGCAGCGTGCCAAGCTCCTGGTCCTCCGCGAGCAGCTGCTCCAGA
>Ga0190265_10003181_pt1 | contig 11180 bp, 9 predicted proteins | sample Popmic124T_FD_133135 | JGI IMG/M metagenome (GOLD analysis project Ga0190265, IMG submission 133135) | Populus adjacent soil microbial communities from riparian zone of Indian Creek, Utah, USA - 124 T | ecosystem: Environmental > Terrestrial > Soil > Riparian zone | place: USA: Utah | collected...
GGTGGTCGACGGCGAGGACGGCGAGCTCGGGGCGCTCTACGCGCGCGCGCAGCGTGCCCGGCCCGAGCTGCGGGTGCTGGCCCGGCAGCTGCGCGCGCAGGAGCTCACTATCGACGCCACGCGCGGCGGCTATTGGCCGAGCTTGAGCGTGGGAACGGGGCTGACGGAGACCGGCGCGGAGCTGGACAACATGGCCTGGAACTGGAACGCCGGAGCCACCTTGACCTGGCCGCTGTACCAGGGCGGGCTGACGGTCGCCCAGGTCGACGAAGCGCGCGCGCAGCTGAACAGCCTGCACGCCGACGTCGACGCCCAGCGCCAGCGCATCCGGCTCGAGGTCGAGCAAGCTCGCCTCGCCCTGCGGGCCGCCAAGGCGACCCTGGAGGCGAGCGACGAAGCCGTGGTCAGCGCGCGCGAACGCATGCGCCTCGCCGAAGGCCGCTACGCCGCCGGTGCCGGCAGCTCGCTCGAGCTGAGCGACGCGCAGCTCGCGCTCGCCAACGCGCAGGCCCAGCGCGTGCGCGCCGACTACACGCTGGCCAGCGCCCGCGCCAGTCTGCTGCTCGCGCTGGGCGAGCCGTAGAGCTGCGCGCCCTGGAGAGGGCGGGTTTGAACCCGCCCTCTTTGCCACGCTGGCGGCCCACGCCGCCCGGTGTTACATCCGACCGTGGTGGCGGACGTGGACGACAAGCTCGAGCGGCTGCGCGCGCTCATGCGCGAGCTGGGCTCGGTGCTCGTCGCGTACAGCGGCGGCCTCGACAGCGCGTTCGTGCTCGCCGTCGCCCACGAGACCCTGGGCGAGCGCTGCGTCGGCATCACGGCGGTCAGCCCGTCGCTGCCCGCGCGCGAACGCGATGACGCGGTGCGGATCGCCCGAGCGCTGGGCGCGCGCCACGAGCTGGTCGAATCGCACGAGATCCACAACCCTCGCTACGCGGAAAATCCGTCGAACCGCTGTTTCCACTGCAAGAGCGAGCTGTACTCCATCACGGCGAGGCGCACGCTCGAGCTCGGCCTCGCGCACGTGGTCAACGGCACCAACCTCGACGATCTCGGGGACTACCGCCCCGGTCTGCAGGCGGCCGAGCGCGCGAACGTGCGCAGCCCGCTGGTCGAAGCCGGCCTGCACAAAGCCGAGGTGCGTGAGCTCGCGCGCCGGCTCGGGCTCGACTTTTGGGACAAACCGGCGGCAGCCTGCCTCAGCTCGCGCATCCCGTACGGCACGGCCGTCACGCCCGAACGGTTGCAGCAAGTCGAGCAGCTCGAGGACGCGCTGCACGCGCTCGGGCTGCGCCAGCTGCGGGTGCGCTACCACGACCAGCTCGCCCGTATCGAAGTTGCCAAGAGCGAGCTGGAACGCGCCTTCGCCGCCCGTGACGCGATCGACGCTGCCGGCAAGGCCGCCGGCTTCAAGTTCGTCGCGCTCGACCTGGCGGGCTATCGCCAGGGCTCGCTCAATCAGCTGCTGCCCATCCTCGACTGAACCGACGCGCACGATCGCGCGGCTTCGGCCTCGCAATCGAACGGAAACGATTGCGCGGGGCGCTCGGCCGCAGCAGAACTGCTGGCGTGGCGGATGTCACCGAAAAGCGCAGGCTGCACCCTCACCCTCGGCCTCGCGATGAGGTAGCTTCCGCCCGCGAGTGGATGTGAAGTGAGTCTGCTACCCGCGGAGAAGGCGCTCGGAAGGCTTGACGCTCGAGTTCTGGCGCGGCAACGTCGCCCGGCACGTCGGCATCCGCGCCGCCCAGCAGCGCCGCGTATGGCTCGCGTCCCCACCGAAACAGGTTCAGCTGAGGTCGAATCGAGATGTTCCGTTCGTCGCTCGGCGATAATGCTTGCGGCATGGGGTAGTAGAAGGAGAGTTGAATGACCAAGATCTGCGTCAGGTGCCAAGCGCGCAAAGCGCTGAAGGGCTTCAGCCGCTGCGCCCGCTGCCGCGAGGCCGACCGTGTGTACTGGCGCTCGCTGCGCGCCGAACGCCGGCGCGATGGCCTGTGTCCCGACTGCGGCCGTAAGCGTGCGAACGGACGCACGTACTGCACCCAGCACCTGGAGTATTACGCGGAAGCCGCCCGCGCCTACAAACAGCGCAAGGCCAAGGCCACCAAGAAGGCCGCTCCAGCAGCCGCCAAGAAGGCCGCGCCCGCAGCCACGGCCAAGAAGAAGAAGACCGCGCGCTGAACCGCGCGTCTCTTCCTTTTCGCGTGCCCGTACACGTGCCCGTGCCCGATCCGAAGACCGGATCGGGGACGCACGGGCACGGGCACGGGCACGGGCATGCGTACGGGGCGATTTGGGTGCCCCCTAGCGATGCCGCGGGGTCAGCGCTAGCGTGAGCGCATGCCGATTCGCGCCATCAACCATCTCGCGTTCATCACCCCCGACCTGACCGAGACGATCCGCTTCTATCGCGACTTGCTCGGCATGGAGCTTCACGCCGGGGTTGGGCACGACGGTTACCGCCACTACTTCCTCCGCTTCGGGGACAACCAGGTCGCGTTCTTCGAGTACGCGGGCGCGAGCAAGATGGAGCGCAAGTTTCCGGGCGAGCGCACGGACAAGCCGCTCGGCTTCGACCACGTCTCCTTCACCGTCGATAGCTGCGAAGAGTTGTTCGCATTCAAGGACCGGCTCGAGGCGGCCGGCGTCGAGGTCCACGGCGCCGTGGACCACGGCACAATCTGGTCGATCTACTTCTACGACCCCAACGGGATTCCGCTCGAGCTCAGCTGGCAGCTGCTCGAAGTGCTCAAGGCCCCGGCGATGGCCGAGACCGACCCGATCGCCATCGTGGCCGAGGGCGCGCAGCCGCAGCCCGGCAAGTGGCCCGCAGTCCAGCGCAAGACCCCGCCCGAGGAATTTCGCGCCAAGTCCGGCAACGGCCATGTCATGCGCGACACCTTCCTGCGCGAAGGCATCGGCCGGCTCAGCGACGAAGCCGCGCGCGTGCTGGAACGCTCTGGTTCGCGGTAGCATCGCTGCCACCCCTTCCCAGTACGGAGGCACACCATGAAGCTGCACATGCACCCGGTTTCGAGCACTTCGCGTCCGGTGATGTTGCTGATCGCCGTCGCGGACATCCCTTGCGAGGCGGTCGTCGTCGACCTGATGAAGGGCGAGCACCAGGGTCCGGCCTTCGGCCAGCTCAACGCCAGCCGCGAAGTTCCCGTGCTCGAGGACGGCGACTTCGTGATGGCCGAGAGCTCGGCGATCATGAAGTACCTCGCGGACAAGGTGAACAGCCCGCTCTACCCCCAGGACATGAAGCAGCGCGCGCGCATCAACGAGCGGATGGATTGGTTCAACACCAAGTTCTACCGCGACTGGGCGTACAACATGATCTATCCGCAGCTGTTCCCGCACCACAAGCGCGCGACCGATGAGCACACGGCGGCCACGATCGAGTGGGGCAAGGCGCGCTCGGCCGGCACGCTCACGCAGCTCGAAGAGCAAATCCTCGGCAACAACAAGTTCGTGTGTGGCGACGCGATGACGATCGCCGACCTGTTCGGCGCGCAGTTCGTCTGTCTCGGCGACACCGTGCGCCAGGACTTCGGCAAGTACCCCAAGGTCAAAGGCTGGATCGGCCGGATGAAGGCGCTGCCCGCCTGGAAGAAGGTCAACGAGGTCGCCGAGGGCTTCGCCGCATCGCTCGCCGACAAGCCGCTCGTCGCGGTCTGACGTTCAATCGTCCTCGCCGCGGTCTGAGTCCTCCGAATCACCACGGTTTCGGGTCGCTCGTAGGGGCGGGTTTCAACCCGCCCCTGCGAAGAGCGCCGGACGCGTACGTCAACGATGCTCACTTGAAGCGGATCTTGAGCGTGTGGCGTTCGCCTTCGGGGCCGGTGAAGAGCGGCATTTTGGTGCGCATCAGATCGCCGGTCGCGCAGGCGACCACGCCCGCCAATGTTGGCGGCAATGAACGCACGTCCGCGTCCGGGCGCGCGTTCGGGTGCATCGTCACGTCGACCACGATCGTCGCCGAGCTGCCCATGGCTTTGCTCTTGTAACAACGGTCGGCGACGGCGACGACCTTCTCCACCCACGGCTGCATGCGCGTGTCGGCGTCGAGCAGCGCCTGCATGCCCTTGGGCAGGTCGATCTTCACGTGGTCGGTGCTCGGCACCGTGACCTTGTTCTTCTTTGCAGGAGCTTCCGGCGCGGGCGCAGCTGCCGCCGGCGCGGGCACCGGTGGCTCCGCGGCCGGTGCGACCTGGGAAGGCTCGGGCGGCGGCGCGAGGGGTGCGGGCTTCGGCGTGCTCTCGCGCGCCGGTCTGTCAGCGGCCGGAGCCTTGGTGCTCGCGGCCGGCTTGCGCTCCGGCTTGCTGCTGGCGGTCGCTGCCGGCGGAGGTTCAGCCGCAGCTGCCGGCGCGGCGGGGGCGGGCCCCGGCGCAGCTCGCGGCACGTCGCGTCCCAGCGGCAGCGCGGGCGCTGCCGGCGTCGGCTCGGCCGGCGCGGCCGGCGCCGGCGCGGGCGTGACTGTATGCGCGGGCGTCTTGTCGCCTCCGCAGCCGAGCGCCAGCGCGCTCGCGATGCAGCACGCGAACACCCGTGCCGACCAACCTGAGCTCTCGTCCTGCCTGCGCAGCATGGCCGGAGCATAGAGAAATCGCGCAGCCCGGTCACGCGGCGCTGTGCGCAGCGCGCCGATTGCGTAGACTCGCGGGCCCAGCGTCCGCGCGGCCGGTACGCGCCGCGCTGGCTCTGCAAACGCACGTTCGGGAAACGCACGCTTGCTTCGTTTGGCCCAGACGCGCATCTGGCTCCTGCCGCTGTCGATCGTCGGCGGCGCGGCGCTGAGCCTGTTCGTGCTGAGCTACTGGATCGACGCCTCGCAGGCGCGGAGCCCGGTGCACGCGCTCAGCCTGGTGTTCCATCCCAACCCGCAGGCGGCGGCCACCACGCTGTCCAACGCCGCGGAGGTGACCGCCGCGGTGCTCGGCGTGGCGTTGACCGTGGTCGCGATCGTCGTCGAGCTCGCCAGCAACCGCTACACGCACCGCGTCACCGAGCTGTTCGTGAGCGAGCCGCGCAACTTCCTGGTGATGGGGTTGTTCGTGGTCACCGCGCTGCAGGGCATGTGGGTCAGCCTGACGTTCGACTACGACCCGCAGCACGGCGGCTTCGTCCCCTACACCGGCATCGGGCTGGCGATGCTGTTGCTCACGCTGTGCCTGCTGGTGTTGCTGCCGTACTTCAATTTCGTGTTCGCGTTCCTGAACCCGATCCAGATCGTCGGGCGCATCTACAAGCACACGCTGGTCGCGATCGAGCGCGCCGGCAAGCACGTGGAGACCGCGCAGGCCGAAGCGGTGCGCGGCGTCGATCAGATCGGCGACGTCGCGCTCAACGCGATGCAGGGCCGCGACAAGGGCGTGTCGATCTCCGCCGTGGACGCCCTGCGCGCGCTCTGGACCGGCTACCAGGGCGTGCGCCCGCGCCTGCCCGACGCCTGGTTCGAGGTCGGCGGCGAGCTCGCGCACAACGCCGACTTCGTCTCGATGGATCCCGCCGTGCTGGCCGAGCTGAGCGCGCGGCGCCTCTGGCTCGAGATGAAGATCCTGCGCCAGTACCAGACCGTCTTCGGCGAAGCGCTCGGCATCCGGGTGCGCGACGTCGCCTACGTGGTCGCGATCAACACGCGGCTGATGGCGGAGGAAGCCGCGCGCGCCGGCCACGACGCGCTGCTGCGCATGGCGATCAAGTTCTTCAACACCTATCTGCGCGCCGCGATCAGCGGTGACGACGTGCGTACCGCCTACAGCGTCAGTCACCAGTACCGCTTGCTCGCGCAGGCGCTGCTCGAACGCGATCAAGGTCCACTCGTGGTCGAGATCGCGCATCACCTGCACTACTACGGTCAGGTCGCGTACAGCGCGGGCTTGCCGTTCATCCTCGAGACGGTCGCCTACGACCTGTGCACCTTGAACGAGGTCGCGCACGCGCGGGGCGGTCCGGCGCGCGACGAGCTGCTCTACATCTTCCTGACCGTCGACAAGGAAGGCGACGGCGACGCGCACGAAGCCAGCCTGCGCGGCGTGCGCAAGGCCCAGATCAAGCTGGCCACGTACTTCCTGCTGCAGGGCGACGAGCCGCGCGCGCGCCGCATCCAGCTCGACATGGCGAACGAGGACCGCGGCCGGCTGTCGTCGATCCACGACGAACTGCTGCGCGTGGAGACCGCCGACTATTGGGAGATCACCGACCGCGGGGTCAACTTCGATTACCTGGCCCCCGAGCGGAAGCAGAAGCTCGCGGAGTTCTTCGGCTGGTTCGAGCCGGGGGCCCGCGCTACACGATAGGGCCAACGAATGCACATTCGCTCGGACGCAATCACCTGTGGTCGCTGGGCTCGCGCGTCTGCCGTCGTGGCGATGCTGGTCGCCTGCGGGGCGGGGTGCACGGGGCTCAAGGGCGACGGCGATCGGCCCGCGCCCGACGGCGGCGAGCCCGACCCGAAGGACTCCGGTGACGCGCCGAGCCGCGACGCCGCCGTCGACGGGGGAGAGATGCAGGGACCCGCGCCGGGCATGGACGCAGGTGGGGATGCGGGCAAGGATTCGGGTCAGGACGCGGCGGGACCGGGGCCGGACGACGCTGCGAGCGACGCCGCGACCGACACCGGCACACCGCCCAGCGATGGGCAGCCGGCGCAGAGCCGCTGCGCGACCGATCACGGCGGTTGCGACGAGAACGCGACCTGCACCGATGACCCCGACGATCCGAGCGCGGCGCCCAGCTGCGAGTGCACGCCCGGCTTCACCGGCGGCGGCACCGATTGCAGCGCAGTCCTCGGCGCGCTGGCGTTGTCGGTGGGAACGCTCGAGCCCGCGCTCAGCCCCGGCGTCACTTCCTACACGATCGCGGTGCCAATCGACACCGAGCGATTGACCTTCACGCCGACCGCGCCGGCGCCCGCGACGATCGTCTTCAACGACGACGCGATCGTGGCGTCGGGTACGGCCTGGCAATCGCCGCTGCTCGAGCTCGGCTTCAATTCGTTCAGCGCGACGATTCAGCACGCGGGCCATCCCGATCGCGACTACGTGTTCAACGTCATCCGCGGCAGGCAAGAGGCGTACTTGAAGGGCAGCGCGCTGCAAGCCCAGACCTTGATGGGCTGGGATGTCGCGATCGACGGCGACACGGTCGTCGTTGGCGCGCCCGGTGATCTGGACAGCGGCGCGGAGCACGCCGGGAGCGCATACGTATTCGTTCGCAACGGCGGGAGCTGGTCGCAGCAGGCCAGTCTCGCAGGCGACATCAACGAGCCCGGTGATTTCTTCGGCGCTTCCGTCGCCGTAGCGGGCGACACCATCGCGGTCGGCGCGAGCGGGGAGGGCAACGCCGCCCCCGATGTCACGCGGCGCGGGGCCGTGTACGTGTTCACTCGCTCGGGGGGATCCTGGACCAAGCAGGCGCGCCTGCAGGCTAGCAACGGCGAGGCCTCCGACTTCTTCGGCCAGGACGTCTCGCTCGCCGACGATACCTTGGCGGTCAGCGCGTTCTACGAGGACAGCGCGCAGCAGGGCATCTCGACGACCGCGCCCATGGACAACGGCGCGCAGGCCAGCGGCGCCGCGTACGTGTTCACGCGAGCGGCCGGCAGCTGGACGCAGCGCGCGTACATCAAGGCGAGCCAGAGCGCCGCGAACGACGAGTTCGGCAACAGCCTCGCCATCTCGCGCGATCCCACGGGCGCGCTGTACACGCTGGTGGTCGGCGCCGCGGTCGACGCGGTCGGCGCGACGAACTACGCCGGCAGCATCTCGATCTTCCGCGGCAGCGGCGCGAGTTGGACCGAGGAAGCGTTCAAGTCGTCGTCCGCGCCCGGGTCCTATGCTGCGTTCGGTCAGAGCGTGGACATCGATGGTGACGCCATCGTCGTGGGCGCTCCGCGCGAGGGACCGACCGGTTGCTTCTACGTCTACTATCGCAGCTCGGGTGCATGGCAAACACGCGGGCCGTTCACCGCGGCGACGGGTGACGAGTTCGACTACTTCGGCGGCGCGGTCGCGATCTCCGGCTCGACCATCGCGATTACCGCGAGCGAAGAGGACTCGAGCGGGACCGGCGTGACCGCTTCTGCGGATGAGCTGGCGACCGGCTCCGGCGCGCTCTATCTGTACTCGTTCGCGAACGGCTTCATCACGCTGACGCGGAGCTACTACGTCAAGCCCGATCGCGTCGATCCAGGCGACTCGTTCGGCTCCGCGGTGGCGTTGTCGGGGACGGCCGTGGCGGTCGGCGCCCGGCGCGAAGCGAGCAACGCGGTCACCGTCGGCGGCGACGCGACCAACAACGGAGCGGCCGCCAGCGGGGCCGCATATATCGTGCGCTGAGGGAGCACACAGGCTCGTCCGGCGGACGCGAAAGCCGACACGAAACCGACACGGAGATCGTGTGCGCGGACACTTGAGTAGCGGACGTGTGGGTTTCTGCAGGAGCGTCTGAGATGCAGCGACTGTGTTCGATTCTTCTGGTCATGGGCGGTGTGGGGTGCGCGAGCGGATGCTCGGAGGACGAACCCGAGCCCGATGACGGCATGATGTTGCCGACCAGCGGCGCCGGAAGCAGCGCGCCTGTCTCGGGGACGGGCGGCAGCTCGGGTACGGGTGGCGCGGCCGGGACGACGGCGGGTGCCGGCGGGATGGCCGGGAGCGCGGGCCGCGGCGGCGCGGGTGGCGCGGGTGCGGGTGGCGCCGGCGCGAGCGGCGGTTCAGCTGCCGGCACGGGCGGCGCCGGAAATGGCGGGAGCGGCGGGGCGGGCTCGGGCTCGGGTGGCGCGAGCGGAGGTGGGGCGGGCTCGGCCGGTACGGCCGGCGGCGGAGCGGACCTGGACCGCTTCAGCTTCTTCGTGGCCAGTCAGGACGGCATGGTGCGGCTCGCGAACAACGCCAATGGCTTCGGTGGTGACCTGCGCCATGGACAAGCCGACGGGTTGGCAGGCGCGGACAAGATCTGCAGCGAGCTCGCGGAAGCCTCGATGCCGGGCGCCGCAGCCAAGCAGTGGCGCGCGTTCTTGAGCATCGCAAACGGTCCGGGCGGCCAGCCCGTGCACGCGATCAGCCGCGTCGGGGACGGGCCCTGGTACGACCGCCGCGGCAGGCTGGTCGCGATGACGACCGAAGATCTCAAACAAAAGCGCCCGCGCGGTGCCGATCCCGCGATCATCGACGACCTGCCGAACGAGGACGGAGTCCCCAACATGACGCCCGACCCCGCCGAAGGTCCTCTCGACAACCACCACGTCCTCACCGGCTCGAACGCGATGGGCGAGCTGTATGGGCCGAACGCCACATGCGACGACTGGAAGAGCACCGCGCAGTCGGCAGGTCGGCCGCGGATCGGTTTCTCCTGGCCTCTGGACAACCGCGAGCACTGGATCTCGGGCCAAGACGAGGGCGGCTGCGGGGCGGGCTTCGACGTCGACGGTGGCGGCGGCTCCGACCCCAGCAATCCGATCGTCGGCTCCGGCGGCGGTTACGGCGGTATCTACTGCTTCGCGCTGACCCCCTGATCGACGCCGCGCGCGCTCTCGGCGAGCGGCTTGGAACGCCTTCAGCTGCAGGGAAGGGCGCGTTCGCCTTTCGCAGTTGAAATGAAAGCTCTCAAGATTGGAGGCGCGAAGCCGCACGGAAAATGCGTGCTCGCGGCCAAGCCCGCGTTTTCGTAGGGATCGCGCGGCGCGTGGTGCTTGGCACGCGTTTCGCTTGTGTCATGCGTATGCTTCAGGCTCGCGTCAGCTTCGAAGAAGACCTCGCCTGCGCGCCGCGCTCGGGCGCATCGCACGAACCTCCGCTGCGCCGCTCGTCGCCTCGCACGCGTCCCGCGAACGATCGCATCCGCGTGCTCGTGGTGGAGCCGGCTCCGGTGCTGCGCCACATCATCACCCACGCGCTGTCGGTGCAGGGCTATGCAGTGGCGACGGCGCCCGGCCGCAACGATCTCGCTGAAGTGCTCGCGTCCTTCGATCCACACATCGTCGTCACCGAGCTTCACTTGTCGGACGGTTCAGGTGAGGACGTCTGTCGCGACGTTCGCCGGCGCCCTCACAAGCTGGTCCCGGTGGTGCTCATGTCGAGCGCGCCGGAAGGCGAGCTCGAGCGCCGCGGTCAAGCCGCTGCCGCCGACCGCTGTTTTCGCAAGACGCGCGGGCTGAGCTCGCTGCTCGAGCTGATCGACGACCTGACCGCCGAGATACTTTTTTAACCGGGGGCAACCCCCCCCGTCGCTCATGCGCTCTTGCGGAGCGCATGAGCTCGCCTCTTCGGACGCTGGCGCGTCCTTCGAGTGCCCCCCCTTCGGCGCTTCGCGCCGGGCTCGCTCTGCTCGCTGTTACGAAGCCGTGTCGGGGAAGGTCCAGTAGGGGGCGAGCGCGATGCGCGTGGTCTCGATCGCGTCGCGAGTACGGCCAGGGATCGGGCCGGTGGGTAGCTCGATGGCATCGCCGCGTAGCGCGCGTGCGACTGTAGCGACGCTCTCTGCGAGCGCGATCAAGTCGTAGCCGCCTTCGAGCAGCACGCCGACCCGGCCGTGGCCGTTGCGCTCGGCGTGCTCGATCAGCGCGCTGGTCATCGCGCCGAAGCTCGCGGCATCGAGCTCCATTTGCGCGAGCGGATCGCGCGCGTGCGCATCGAAGCCGGCCGACACCAGCAGCACGTCCGCGCCGAACGCGTCGAGCACCGGCAGCACCACGCGCCGGAACGCATGCCCGTACGCCTCGGGGCCCTGGCCCGGCGGCAGCGCCAGGTTGACCGTGCATCCGCGCGCGTCTCCGTGACCCACTTCGCGCGGCAGACCGGTGCCGGGATAGAGCGGGAACTGGTGCAGGGACACGAACAGCACGTCGGGGTCGTCGTAGAACGCGGCCTGGGTTCCGTTGCCGTGGTGCACGTCGAAGTCGACGATCGCCACGCGCCTCGCGCCGGCAGCGCGCGCCGCTTGCGCGGCGATCGCGACGTTGTTGAGCATGCAGAAGCCCATCGCGCGCTGAGGCTCGGCGTGGTGGCCCGGCGGACGCAGCAGCGCGATGCCGCGCCGCGCGCGGCCGGCGAGCAACGTGCGCGCGAGCTCGGCCGCTCCACCGGCGGCTAGCCAGGCAGCCTCCTCGCTGCCGCGTGAGAAGAAGGTGTCGGCGTCGATCGCGCCTTCGCCACTGCCGAGCAGCTCGCGCA
>Ga0190265_10003182_pt1 | contig 11179 bp, 10 predicted proteins | sample Popmic124T_FD_133135 | JGI IMG/M metagenome (GOLD analysis project Ga0190265, IMG submission 133135) | Populus adjacent soil microbial communities from riparian zone of Indian Creek, Utah, USA - 124 T | ecosystem: Environmental > Terrestrial > Soil > Riparian zone | place: USA: Utah | collected...
AGAACGCGTTGCGACCGAACCCACTCGGACCCGACGACGGCATGAACACCTCGGTGACGTCGAGGCCCGCGACGGCTGCTTTGAGGTTGGCGATGTCCTTCTGCAGCAACTCGTGACCGACGTACGTGATCGGGCTCTTGCAGATGATCCGGCGCAGCGGTGCGACCGCTGAGGAGTACTTCTTGAAGTACTCGGTGTAGTACTCGGGGAACTGGTCGAACTCGGCCTGCCACGAGGGCGCCATCGTCGACGGGCCCATGTCGACCTCGAAGCCGCCGAGGCGGTCCTTCACATAGCCGATGAAGCTGACCTTGCTCATCTCGCCGTCGGCGACGATGTCGATCCCGCTCTCGACCTGGCGCCGCACGCGGTCGGACACCGCGTCGGCGACCAGCTGATCGAACACGGCCGGGTCGTAGGACCGCCCGTTCTCTTTCTCCTTCATGGTGTCGAGCAGCTCGGTCGGCCTGGCAAGGCTGCCGACATGGGTCGTGAGGATGCGGTCGGTACTGGTCTTCATCGATCGTCCATTCGCTCGAGTCGGAAGGCGGCGGTTCGTCGCCATGGTGGTCGATCCCTGATCGCCGCGCACCTCCTGGCGTTCGCGACTGAGGAACGATTGTTTGCCCGTCGATCGGCAGCGGAAGTACTTTTCGCCTTCGCTCGACCGGGGGACGATCGAGCAGCGAGAGAACATACGCACAACACCGTGGGGCCGCGTTCCGACGCGTAGGGTGCTGCACGTGGCGCCGATCCGACGCCACCGAAGGTTCCGATCCTCACATCAACGATCACGGACCGACACAAGGGGGACCACATGAGATTTCGCCGATTGATGGCGCTCGGTGCTGCTGCAGCACTGGTCGTCGCCGCCTGCGGAGGCGATGACGACGACGCCACCACGGAGACCGAGGCACCGGCCGGCACGGACGCGCCTGCCGACACCGACGCCCCTGCCGACACGGAGGCGCCGGCCGACACCGAGGCACCGGCCGACACGGAAGCCCCGGCCGACACCGAGGCGCCCAGCGACACCGAGGCACCTGCGGGCGACTCGGACCCCTCCCTCCAGCGCAACGCTGACGGCGAGAGCATTTGCGGTCTCGGCAACGGCGAAGAGGCGACGGGGGAGCCGATCCTCGCTGGTGCCGTCATGACGTCGATCCCCGGGATCGACTTCACCGACATCAGCGACCTGGCCTCCGCCTACTTCGATTGCGTCAACGCCAACGGTGGCATCTACGGCCATCCCGTCGAGCTGATCGTCGAGAACGACGAGCTCGATCCGCAGAAGGCGTCGGCCGCGGCCGTGAAGTTGATCGAGAGCGACGGTGTCGTCGCCATGGTCGCCAGCACCAGCATCCTCGACTGCCCGGTGAACGGGCCCTACTACGAGGAGCAGGGCTTCTACGCCATCGTCGCCGGCGTTCCCGCCGAGTGCTTCGGCCTGCCCAACATGGCAGCGGTCAACATGGGTCCCCACTACAGCGCGCTCGGCGCGGCGCAGGCAGTCATCCGGGCCGGCGCCGAAGGCAAGATCGTGGCGGTCACCAACACTGCACCGGGCTCCGAGTACAACAGCACCGGTGTCGAGGCGCTCGCCGCCCAAGAGGGACTCGACTATGAGGCGGTGTTCTACGAGACGCCCATCTCCGATGCCGACACGATCATCCTCGACATCGTGAGCAAGGCCGGCGAGGGCGGCGGCGTCACGCTCACGTTCACCCCGCCCGAGATGATCAAGCTGATGGTGGCCGCCGAGAACCAGGGCGTGATCGACGACGTCATCTGGGGCAGCGCCACGCCGGCCAACGACAGCTCCGTCGCCGCCGCGGTGGGACCGGATTGGGACGGCAAGTTGCTCATCAACGCCGAGTTCCAGCCGACCGACTTCGACGGGCCCGACACTCGGCTCTACAACGAGGTGTCGGCCGAGTACGCGCCGGATTCGCCGGTCAGCAGCTTCGGCCAGATGGGCTTCCTCACCGGCCGGATCTTCGTGTCGGCGCTGCTGTCGATGGGTGAGGGCGCCGAGTACACGCCCGAAGCCGTCAACGAGGCGATCGTCGGGATCACGAAGTTCGAGTCCGACATCTTCTGCAAGCCGTGGTACTACGGCGACCTGCCGTTGCACGTCCCGAACAACTGGGACATCACCGTGGTGCCCGACTCGGCCGGCGGCCGGATGGTGCCGTTCGAGGACTGCTTCGAGATCGCCGCGCTCGACCAACCGCTCATCGACACCCGAGCGGCCGAACAGGAGCTGGGCCTCGGGGCATTCGCCGACTGACCACGTCCCTCGCCACCAACAGATGACAACCATCGCACCGAACCGCTGATGCTCAACACATCACAGCTGTTCCCGTTCCTCATCTCGGGACTGGCGTTCGGAGCGGTGTATGCCATGTCCGGTACAGGACTTCTCGTCCTGTACCGGACAACGGGCGTGCTCAACTTCGCCTTCGGGGCGATCGGCGCGATGGGCGCCAACATCACCTGGCACCTGATCGAGAAGACCGAGTGGTGCCCCGACTGGTTGGCATACGTCGCGTGCGTCGTCGTGTCAGCTGCGCTGACGCTGTTGTACGGCGTGGTCTTCGCCCCGCGTTTCGCCAACCGCGACCCGCTCGGCAAGATGCTCGGCACGCTCGCCTTCGCGTTGATCCTGCTGGGTCTGATGTTCAACCTGTGGCGCAGTCAGGACGCCCGCGGCTTCCGCCTCCCGACGGGCACTCGTCGCTTCGAGATCTTCGATGCCCGCGTCACGTGGACTCAGGTCGTCGCGGTGTTGTTCGCTCTGCTGGTCGTCGGCGGTGTGACGATCTTCCTGCGCGCCACCAAGATCGGCACGGCGATGCGGGCGATCGCCAACGATCGTGAGATCTCGTCGCTGCTCGGCGTCCCGGTGCGGCGCGTCGAGACCGCCGCCTGGCTCGGCTCGGGGGTGCTGTGCGGCATCGTCGGGCTCTTGCTCGTCGACCTGTTCGGCTCGCTCGACATGGTGCTGATGACGTGGTTCGTGATCCCGTCGCTGGCACCGGTACTGATCGGGCAGATGCGCTATCTGTGGGTGACGTTCTTCGCCGCCTTTGTGATCGGCGTGGTCGAAGCCGAGCTCAACGCCTCGAACTGGGGCTGGCCGTCGCAGTACCGCAAGACGACCGCGTACGTGTTCGCGGTTGGCGCGTTGCTGTGGTTCGCTCGTAAACGAACCATCATGATCTCCGGACGGGCCACCCGATGACCACCGTCGACGCACACTCGGCGCTTGCCGGCGAGCCGGTCAGCACGGTTCCGAGCCGCTTCGGCCGGCGGTCGATCACCCAGGCGGCGATCGCCGCGGCGGTCTTCCTGATCGCGATGTTCGTGCTGCCCGCGCTGACGTCGACGTTCTGGGTCAAGAACTTCACGAGTGCCGCGATCCTCTCGATCGTCGCCGGTGCGACCGGTCTGCTCTACGGCCGGGTCGGCCTCGTCTCACTCGGACAGATCGCGCTGTACGGCGTCGGTACCTGGGTGACGATGCGTCTGGGTTTCGCGACCGATTGGCCGTATCCGGTGCTGGTCCTGATCGCCGGGGTGATCACCGCCGTGATCGGTGTGCTGCTCGGGCTTCCGGCGCTGCGACTCCAGGGGTTGTATCTCGCCCTCGTGACGCTGATGGCCGCGGCGGCGTTCCTCGTGATCCTCGCCGACACGAAATTCCCGACTGGTGGCCCCGGCTTCAAGGGGCTCGTCGTCGAGGTCACGAACAGCGACTCGATGCGTCGACCCGACGTCGCCGAGACCGATTTCGGCTTCTACCGCTACGTGTTGGTCGTTGCCGTGATCATGTTCGGGCTCGCCCTCGCTCATCTCGTCAGCAAGCCGGGGCGGGCGTGGGCCTCGATCCGCCACAGCGAGGCGGCCGCCCTCGCCACGGGTGTCAACACGACGACCTACAAGCTCTGGGCCTGGGGCCTCGCCTCGTTCATGACCGGGATCGCCGGGGGGCTGTTGGCGGCCCACGTCCGATCGCCCTCGACGTTCACCTTCGGCGTCGAGCAGAACATCATCCTGATGGCAGTGGTCGTGATGGGCGGTGTGGCGACCCTGTGGGGCGGTGTCGTCGCCGGTCTGTTGGTGGCCGTGCTGCCGGAGCTCTTGCAGAAGTGGGGATTCTCGTCGGAGTGGAGCCTGATCCTGTTCGGGACCGGACTCTTCGCGAACCTGTTGATCACGAGTTGGCAACTCGACAAGGCGGGAATCAAGGAGTGAACCAGCGGTGATCGAGGTCGAGGACCTCACAGTGCGGTTCGGCGGCGTCACGTCGGTCAACCAGGTGACGCTGACGTTCCCGGCCGGCGCGTGCGGGCTGATCGGCCCGAACGGCGCCGGCAAGACCACGTTGTTCAACGTGCTGTCAGGCTTCGTGCGTCCAGAGACGGGACGCGTCAGCGCGTTCGGCGACGACCTGCTGGCGATGCCCGACTACGCACGGGCTCGCTGGGGCCTGCGTCGAACCTTCCAGACCGAGCAGGCGATCGAGGCGCTCACGGTCTACGACAACGTGCTCGCCGTGTACGAGCACACCACGAAGGGACGCGCCGCGCGCCAGGCTGCCGTACTCGACGCGATCGGGCTCGTCGGACTCGGCGACGTCGCGTTCGCGCGGGTTGGCACGTTGTCGCCGCGTCAGCGTCGTCTCGTCGAGGTGGGCCGTGCCGTTGTCGGTACGCCGCGGGTCGTCCTGCTCGACGAGCCGGGCGCCGGGCTCCCCGAAGCCGAGACCGAGCACCTCGGTGCCGTGATCCGAACGATCCCCGATCAGGTCGGGGCGATGGTCGTGCTCGTCGAGCACGACATGAGTCTCGTCAAGGCGTGCTGCGAGTGGACGGCCGTGCTCGACTTCGGCCGGCTGCTGGCGTCTGGGCCGACCGCCGAGGTGCTGCGTGATCCCGAGGTGCTGAAGGCGTATCTCGGTCAGGAAGATCTGCAGTGACCGGGCTCGTGATCGATCGCGTCTCGGTCGCCCGCAGCGGGCACACGGTGGTCCGCGAGGTGTCGATCACCGCACCGCTCGGCGAGGTGACCGCGATCCTCGGTCCCAACGGGGCCGGCAAGTCGAGCTTGGCGCTCGGCATCGCCGGGTTGTTGCGCACGACCGGCGGGACAGTTTCCATCGACGGTGTCGAGATCTCCCATCGTCGTCCGGACAAGGTTCGCGCCGCCGGCGTCTCCGTGGTCCCGGAAGGGCGCAAGCTGCTGCCCGAGCTGTCGGTCGCCGACAACTTGCAGGTGTCGACGTACGCGATGTCGAAGGACGAGAGCGCGGCTGGCATCGAGTACGCGATGTCACTGTTCCCCGAGCTCGAGACCCGCTACCGCCAGTTGGGCAGCACGCTGTCGGGTGGACAGCAGCAGATGCTCGTGCTTGCCCAGGGGTTGGTGTCGCGTCCCAAGGTGCTGCTCGTCGACGAGCTGTCGCTCGGCCTCGCGCCGATCGTCATCAAGCGCCTCGTCCCCACGATCGAGAGCATCGCCGCCTCCGGGGTCGGCGTGCTGCTCATCGAGCAGTTCGCTCACGTGGCGCTCGGCCTTGCGACCACTGCGTACGTGATGGAGAGCGCCCGCGTTCGCTATTCGGGAACCGCGCAGGAGTTGACCGACAACCCCGAACTGCTGCACTCCGCTTACCTGTTGCGCGAGTGAGTTGATGGAAGAGCTGCGCGGCAAGGTCGCCGTCGTCACCGGCGCGGCGTCGGGGATCGGACTCGGGATGGCGCAACGGTTCGCCGCCGAGGGGATGCGGGTCGTGATGGCCGACGTCGAGCGCAACGCCCTCCAGGCTTCCGTCGACGAGCTCACCGCCACGGGTGCCGACGTGATCGCCGCCCCGACCGACACGTCGGTGTTCGACGAGGTCGATGCGCTCGCGTCGCGGACGCTCGATCGCTTCGGCGCGGTGCATGTGCTGTGCAACAACGCCGGGGTCGGCAGCCGTGGGTTGCCGTTCCGCGAGCTGCCGCTGCGCGACTTCGAATGGGTGCTCGGCGTGAACCTGTGGGGCGTCATCCATGGGCTGCACGCGTTCTTGCCGCACCTCCGCCTGCAGGACGAAGGTCACATCGTCAACACCGCCTCGGTGTCGGCGCTCTACCACCTGCCCAGCATGGCGCCGTACAACGCGTCGAAGGCGGCGGTTCTGGCGCTCAGCGAGACGCTCAAGTTCGAGCTCGACGCCGAGGGCTCGCACGTCGGCGTCTCAGTGCTGTGCCCGAGCTGGGTGCGCACCAACATCTCGACCGCCTCACGCAACCTGCCCGAACGTCTCGCGTATGAGCTGACGACCGAGCAGATGGCCCAGATCGCCGAGTACAAGGGCCGCCGCAAGCAGCAGCAGACGACGGCGATGGAACCCGACGAGGTCGCCGAGCAAGTGTGCGACGCGATCCGCACGAACCGCTTCTACGTGATCACCCACCCGGCGAGCATCGCCAACATGCAAGACCGCTTCGACCGCATCGTCGCCGGCGAAAACCCGATTGAACCCGACCAGTAGCTGAAGCGGCCCCAAACCCCTGTTTGTGTCACCGCAACCGGCGACCTTCGCCGATGTCTGTGACACAAACCGGGGCTTCGAGGGTCAGGGGGAGTTGCGGACGACGACGAACGACTCGTCTTGGAACCACAGGCCGCCGTGCTTGAGCACGACGTCCTTGGTCGCCTGGAGGTAACCGCCGTGCTGCATCGCCTCGGTGACGCGCTCGTCCTCGATCTGGGCGACGTACACGGCGGCGTTCCACGCGGCCAGCGCGGTCGACGTGCTCAACCGGTTCGTGACCTCGCTCGGCATCGCGTGGAGGTGATAGGTGAACAGCGCCAGCGCGTCGCTCATCCCGTCGAACGAGTACGTCGGTGGGCCGTCCCCGTCGTTGAGTTGGCGGTCGAGCTCTTGGATGAGCAGGTTGCGCGGCGTCGCGAACGGTTCGTCGTCGGGCCAGATGCGCCGGACGATCTCCATGCCGGGGTCGTGGCCGGTCGACTGCACGACGACGAGCCGCCCGTTCGGCGCCAGCGCGCGGGCCAGCGGCGCCAGCACCGTGCGCACCTTCGGCTCGGCCTCGGTCCTCGAGCGGTACGGCTGGGCGGCCAACACGAGGTCGTAGTCGAAGTCCTGGGCGGCGCCGATGTTGCGCGGGATGATGTCGTGCAGCGCGAACGCACGATCGGCCCGATACAACACGAGCACCGACGGTGTGGCGTACACCGGGTTGCCGCTCTTCGAGCTCGTCGTCTGCCAGCCGGCCTCGAGGATGTGCTCGAGACCCGAGATCTGCTGGTGGTAGTCGTACGCGTAGTCGCCCTGCAGCGGGACGTCCCACCACTGCACCCGGGATTGGTTGGCCGGCGATCGCGGGTACAAGCTCGGCGCCTCGGCGTAGAACATGTTGGTGAGCACCACGACCGTGTCGGGATGCTCGGCGAGGCGGTCGGGGAGACCCGCGAGCGTCAGGCGCGTGTCCTCCATGCTGATCTCCTTGCCGACCACCACGAACGGAACCGAGGGCAGCCGGCGATGGAGGTCGCGGAGCACATGGCTCAGCACGACGCCGTTGCCCGTTCCCGCGTCGAACAAGCGCAGCGCGGGTGGTGTCGGCTTCAGTTGCGTGAGCTCGTGCCCGATGCGCGTCGCGACCTCGGCCTTCTCGCTCGTCGTCGTCACGAACAACAGGTACTTCTCGCGGTTGTCGTAGAACCGGAACGGTTCGGTCGCGGCCGAGTTCGTCGCCGCGTCCTGCACAGTCGAGGGCGTCGCAGTCGTGCTCATGGTGTCCCCTTTGTCAGCACATTGGACGGCTGTGACCGAACCGTATGCCCGGTGACGTGATCGAGGGCGCCCGCCGTTCGTCAGCCGCGAACACCCGTTGACGCGCCTCGGGCGCGGAAGTCGGCGGGCCGCCCCACGCGTAGTGTGACGCTCCGCATGACGTCGACGAATGGCCCGCCCGACACGCCGCTGACTCCGGACTTCTACCACTACGACTGGAACGCTCTCGTCTCCGTCCGGCTCTTCGATGCCACCGTCAGCGTCGGATGGGCTGACGGCACGACGCTCGACTGCTACTCGTTGTGGCTCGCCGAGAACGCCCATGGGCTCGGCGTCGAGCCGAAGAGCCGAGAGGGCATGATCGACCCGGCCGACCTCCCGGCGCCGAGCGACCTCGTCGACGCGACCGTCGGACCCGACGGTGAGCTCGTGTTGCAGTGGGACGGCGGGCCGGTGGCGCGCGTCCACCCGGGCTGGCTGCGCCACGTCGCCGATGGAGCGCATCGACCGCACTCGTACCTGCCGGCACGTCAGACGTGGACGGCGAGCGACCTGCCCGAACCGCCGACGATCGACGGTTCGCGCGTCCTCGACGACCCGGACGTGTTGACCGAATGGCTGACGCTCCTCGTCCGTTTCGGGCTGGCCCGGCTCAGCGACACTCCCGCCGACGTCGACTACCTCGGCGAGTTGGCGGCGCGGATCGGGCCCATCCGCGACTCCAACTTCGGCCCGGTGTGGAGTGTCCGGGCGAAGATCGACCCCGACAGCACGGCGTACACCGGGCTCAACCTCGGCCAGCACACCGATCTCCCCACACGGGAGACGCCACCGGGGTTCCAGTTCCTCCATTGCGTCGAGAACTCGTGTGAGGGTGGTTGGTCACGGATGACCGACGGGCTCGCCGTCGCGGCCGAGCTGGCGGCCAACCACCCCGACGCATACGAGGCGCTCACGACGTTGCGATGGGTGTTCTTCAACCGGTCGGTCGACGACGACCACCGATGGTCGGGGCCGATCATCGACCGTGGTGGACCGGGGCAACCGCTCACGCTGCGGGCGTTCTACCCGGTGCGCGCGTTCCCCGACATGGCACCCGCCGATGTGCCGCGCGCCTACGCCTCGTTGCGCCGATTCTCAGAGGTCGCTCACGACCCGCGGTTCCAGGTTCGCTACCCGTTCCGTGTCGGCGACCTCGTCGGGTTCGACAACCGGGTGGTGCTGCATGGACGCGACTCGTTCGACCCGGTGAGCGGTGCCCGTCATCTCCGCGGTTGCTACATCGACCACGACGACGTCTTCTCGCGCTTGCGGGTGCTCCGCCGGCGCGCCACGGCGACCACCACCTGACCCGCCGAGCGCTGCGCCCAGATCACGCCGACGAGCACGAGCACACCGCCGCCGACTTGGATCGCCCGCAACTCGTCGCCGAGCAGGAGCACCGCCCACACGATCGTGAGGACCGGTTCGAGCGTCGCGATCGTCGCCACACGGGTCGGCGCGAGGAAACGCAGGGCCTGATAGAAGCACGCGCCCGACACGATCGTCGGCACGATGGCGAAGCCGACCAGCTCGGCCACGACGCGTCCATCGCTCGGCAGGTGCAACCCGATCGCGACCGACAACGCGGCCATTCCGAGCCACGAGCCGACGAGGCTCCACCCCATCGTCACCAATCCGTCGGCGCGCGCCGTCACGACGCGACTGCTGACGATCGTGTACGTCGCCAACGCCACCGCCTGCACCAGCGTCAGCACGACACCGAACGCATCCCCACGGCCGGCGCCTTCGAACACATCCGGCACCGTGAGTGAGATCCCGACGATCGTGACGCCGATCGCCAGCCACGTCGTCACAGGGATCCGCTGGCCGAACAGCGGTGCGGCGGCGGCGACGAACGCGGGATACACGTACACCAGGACGATGTAGAGCGAGGTGTCGAGGTGATCGAGCGCAACGAACCCGATCCACGACATGTAACAGAACAAGCAGCCGACGAGGACCAGCGGTCGGCGTGGCACAGCCAGCGGATTCGGACCGCCGCGCCGTGATCTGACGACGAGCACGATCCAGCAGGCGGGGATCGCGATCGAGAACCGCCAGAACAGCAATTCGTTGGCCCGCAGATCGTCGAGCAGGTGCTTGCCGAGGATTGCCGAGGCGGAGTAGGCGGTGGCGCTCAATGCTGCCCACGCGATCCCGCGTCGCACGTCCCGACGGGCGGTCGCCACGCGGCGGCACGCTAACCGCTCCCTGGTGCCGCGGCCCTGGTCCGTTCGGTACCGTCGCGGGCGGACGTGCAGTTGATGGACGTGCAGTTGATGGACGTGCAGTTGATGGACGTGCAGTTGATGGACGTGCAGTTGATGGAGGTGTGTTGTTGATGGACGTGTGTTGTTGATGGACGTTGAGTCGTTGCGCCGCGATCTGGCGGCCGCGTTCCGGTGGGCGGCCCGTCTCGAGCTCCACGAGGGCGTCGCCAACCACTTCAGCGTCGCGGTGTCCGACGACGGTGGCCAGTTCCTCCTGAATCCACGCGGCCGGCATTTCTCGCGGGTGCGGGCCAGCGAGCTGCTGCTACTCGACGCCGAGCATGTCGGTGCCGACGCCGATCCGACGGCGTGGTACCTCCACTCGCATCTGCACCGACACGTACCGCACGCGCGCTGCGTCCTGCACACCCACATGCCGTACGCCACCGCGCTCGCCTGCCTCCGCGACTTCGAGCTGCTGATGCTCGACCAGACGGCGTGCCGATTCCACGACCGGATCGCGTACGACCGTCACTTCGGAGGCATGGCGCTCGACGATGCCGAGGGCGAGCGCGTCGCCAAGCTGCTCGGCAACGATCACAGCGTGCTGTTCCTCGGTAACCACGGGGTGATCGTGATCGGACCGACGGTGGCCGACGCGTTCGACGAGCTGTACCACCTCGAGCGGGCGGCGAGGTTGCAGGTGCTCGCCCTGTCGACCGGACGCCAACTCGACCTGATCCCCGACGAGATCGCCGCCCTCACCTGCACGCAGTGGCTCGAGTACCCGGAGGCCGCGGCCCTCCACTTCGCCGCATTGCGGGAGATCCTCGACGACGAGTCGCCCGACTACCTCGACTAGCCGCTGCGATGTCCGTTCGATTGCGCACCGTTGAATCCGTCGACGGTGTGGTCCGTCTCGGCTGGGACGACGGCACGACGAGCACGTTCCACAACGTGTGGCTCCGCGACAACTGCCCGCACTGCCGTCATGCCACGACCGGGCACCGTGTGGTCGAGACCTCATCGATCGCCGGGGCGGCACCCGCGTCCGTCGAGATCAGCCCGGCCGGCGATCTGCTCGTCCGCTGGGCCCGCATCGGGGTCGACGAAGCGA
>Ga0190265_10003183_pt1 | contig 11177 bp, 7 predicted proteins | sample Popmic124T_FD_133135 | JGI IMG/M metagenome (GOLD analysis project Ga0190265, IMG submission 133135) | Populus adjacent soil microbial communities from riparian zone of Indian Creek, Utah, USA - 124 T | ecosystem: Environmental > Terrestrial > Soil > Riparian zone | place: USA: Utah | collected...
CAGTTTCCTCAGGAGCAAACACGTGGCTTGCCGCCGCGTGGGCCAACATCGCGGTTTCTTCTGAGGATAGTGGTTCAAAAATATCGACGGCCGAGAGCCGTTCAATAATTGCCGCATCTATTCCCTCTCGCAAACCTTGTTTAGTAGGCCGGTCGACAAATAGAGTTCTCGTAGGATAAGCAAAATTGATCCCGGCCCGGCGAAACGCATACCAGATTCTTTGCCTGAGTAAGGCATCCGTATCGTTATATTTTGCGTAGTCTTCCAGCCAGTATTTCACTTCATAGTCCGGACCGTTATCCCCCAGATTTCTAATGCGCACGATGGGAGTAATTTTGCGTGAGACGTTTTCAGCTTCGCGCACTGCTTCGCGCGCGGTATGTATTGTCTTAGCCGGAGAATCTGTGTACAGCGTGTTAAAGAAAATCAGGCGTGCGTTTAAGTTGTCACGCGGACAAACTTCGATGGCCTCCTTAGCGGCCGTGCTGTTGTTGATCAAGACTACATGGTTCTGAAAGGTCCTGATCTTAATGGCGCGCCAGGAAATCTCTTCGACGACACCAGTCATCTTGTTAGCCCCAACGGTGATTACATCCCCCACTTGAAAAGGTCTGTCCGCCTGCAGAGATATGCCGGAAAAGAAATTACCTAGCGTGTCCTGCAGGGCCAAACCCAAAATGACGCCGAATAGAGCTGACGTGGTGAACAGCGCGCCCAGGTTAACCGTCGGAAAAACGAGGGTGAAAATCAGTAGGAACAGTCCGGTGAAGGCAATGATTGAAAAGATGTTGCGGATTAGCGATGGGGCCTCATATCCGCGCCTGAGACGGTAGCCCACTCCAAAGATAAGAAACCCGAAAGCGCGAACTACCAGGAAAGCAAGAATTCCCAGGAGCACCAGTTGCAGGATATTGACGATCGTGTCCGCCTGGGCCGCGAGTCCACCCATTTGCGCCCGCAATAACTCCCGAAGTTGGGAGTCAAAGACGAACTGAAGGTAGATTGCCAGGACCACGAAGGCGGTGGTCAACAGAGACGCGATCAGCTTTTTGTTTGTTTGGTGTGCGGTCACGAGTTTTACTCAGCAACTGCGTCACTCATGATGTATGTTTCGGGCGGCTTACTTTTACCACCGATTGGCTGCCTTGCGAAGAGGATTTAGCCGTATCCAGCTATTGAACATTGCCGCCGGCCTCGCGGCGGAGTGGATCTCAGAACCGTGTTAGGGCAGGAAACAATCGTGCGAGGATTAGCAGCAAGGACAGCGAGGTCACCACGATCGCAGTAGTCCAGGCGCCGACGTTATATATAGGACCGTTCACGTGTTGGCCCATCAGCTCGCGGTTGTTTACCAGCCGCAATATCGCGAAGAGAATGATTGGCAGCAGCAATCCGTTTATGACCTGGGTCACCAACAACACCCGGATAAGCGGTAAATCCGGAATCACGGCAATCGAAGCCCCGGTAGCCACCAGAAAAGTAAACACTCCCAGAAAGATCGGAGCTTCGCGAAAACTCCGCGAGACTCCCTTTTCAAATCCCAGCGCTTCGCTTATCGAATAGGCCGTTGCCAGGGGCAACACTCCTGCTGCCAGCATTGAAGCGCCAAACAATCCCACGGCAAATAGTTTCTCAGCATACGCCCCTGCTAACGGGCGTAGCGCGCGTGCGGCATCTGCCGGACTGTCAATGTGAATGCCATACTTGTGCAAAGTTGCGGCGGTTGAAACGACGATGAAGAACACAACCAGCATCGCCAGGATTGTCCCGATCCAAACGTCGAGCTTAGTTCGCCGGTAGTTTTCGGGTGTTACACCTTTCTCGACCACCGAAGATTGAACGTAGACCTGCATGTAGGGCGAGATCGTCGTGCCCACCACAGCCACCAGGGTAAACAAGTAGAGGTAGTCAAATGTGAAACTCGGTCTGATGAAGCCGGAAGCGACTAATGACCAATCGGGGCGCGCCAGAAACGCTGAGACGATGTAACCGAGGAAGACCAGTGACATCAACAGGAAGGCTCGCTCAACCCGCTGATAGGAACCCTTCACCACCAGCCACCAGATCGCAACCGCCGATATCGGAACTGAAAGGAAACGCGGGACCCCGAACAACTCAGTGGCCGCTGCAATACCGACAAACTCCGAAACAGTAACGCCCGCGTTGGCGATGAGGAGCGCCAACATGACCAGTGCGGTCCAGCGCACGCCGAACTGTTCGCGTATGAGGTCTGCCAGCCCCTTGCCGGTGACAGCGCCCATGCGAGCGCACATCTCCTGCACCAGACCAAGACTAATTGTGATGGGAATGAGGACCCAGAGAAGCCGATAACCTTGTTCAGCGCCGACCGATGCGAACGTGGCAATGCCGCCGGCGTCGTTACCAGCGCTGGCGGCGATCATTCCTGGGCCAAGAATAGCGAGATAACCAAGCACACGCCGGCGTGCAGACACGCCCCTGACGCGGCGACTGCCGCGTAGCAGACTTTGTCCTGCGCGTTTCACCGCTTCTCTCGAGGCCGACACTTGGAGGTTCTCCCTCAGTCATCTATCCAGATCTGTTTCCGTTAACCGATAAATTTTGGCAAGCGTTGCCGCCAATCCTTGGGCAGCAGAATTTCCATCGCGTCATCTACAGTTATGATTCCGAGAATGTCTCCCGTTTCATCAACCACCGGCAACGCCAGCAGGTTGTACTCCGCTATACGCTGCGCCACTTCATTCGCCGGTTCGTTTGGATGAGCAGTTTGAATATCGGTGCGCATGACGCCGGCGAGTGGCATTTGCTGATCCGCCAGAATCAGACTGCGCAATGCGATTACTCCGACGAGGCTCCACGATCCTTCACCTTCGACGACGTAAAGGTAGTAGATCATGTTGGGGGTTTCGGCCATCTCGCGCAGACGGGCGAGCGCCTCACCGGCCGTTAGATCTCGAGGCAGCGTGACAAACTCAGTTGTCATTAGACCGCCGGCCGTGTCGTCTTCGTATGGCAGTAGTTCAGCAACATCGGCTTGCTCCTCGTCGTCCATTAGACCAAGAAGCTCTTCGGCTTTTTCTTCAGGCAGATCGCCGAGTACGTCAGCGGCCTCATCAGGCGACATCCACTCAAGAATGTCCGCTGCACGCTCCTCGTCCATGTCGCCGATGATCCGCGCCTGGCGTTCCGACGGCATCTCTTCAAGAGTCTCCGCAGCAGTTTCATCGTCGAGCGACTCGACCACTTCGGACCCGTGGTGGTAAGAGAGTGCTTCTGCCAGGCGTGCTATCTCAACGGGATGAAGCCGCGCAAGCTTGCCGCTGGAAGACTTCAACTGCACCGTGGCCGCATCGGTTGCGAGATATCCGACGTCAGACCAGTCCAGCACTTCAACGGCCCTCTTGCTTCCCATCAAACCAGCCGGCGCGAGTCTTCGCCACAAGCCTTGCAGACTTACATCGGCGCCGGTCACGCGCCAGTCTCCGCCCGCTTCGATGAGCTGCACATCGTTAACACGAACAACTCGCTTGCCGTCGACGTCAATCAATTGCTTATCGAGCACGTCGCGAGCAAGCAGCACCTCGCTCTCGCGACGCACAAATGGGCGCAGGTCGAGAATGTCTGAATTGAGTCGCACACCACGGTCGCTAAGATCCGTTATGCGCCATCGTGACAGGAAAAAATCGCGTCGCCGGTATCGCGCCACAACGCCAGTCACAGGGGGATGATCGTGCTCGCCAAGGCGTACGATCACGTCCTTGATGGTGGCCACACGTTCACCCTCAAGATCGCGGATGGGGCGACCCAACACTTGCGATAGATACAGCATTAGTTATTCACCTGCAGCTCGGTCGCGATCATAGCACGCAGGTTTACGCAGACAATATTTGAATTGGATCCAGGCGAGTTAGTTAAGCAGTGCGCGGCGTCTGAATTCCGCCAGGGCGATATCCATAGCGCGGTCGCGTTCGTCGTAGAGATCGGTCCGCTCGACTGCCACGGTCCGGTCAGGTTTCACGCCTCGCTTTTCCAACCGGTTGCCGGAAGGCGTTTGGTAATCCATTTCGCTGACGTCGAGCAAGCCACCGTCGGGCAATGTGTGGCGATGCCGAATCGCGAGCACGCAGCCACACGTTTCGCCGCCAATAATTTGCGCGCGACCGGCAGCCTTGAAGGCGGCGGTGAAGATCTCTGCCGCGCTGGAGGTGCGCTCACTCACCAGGACGATTACCGGCATACTCGTCTGTTCGAGGACGCGAGAAATAAAAGGCGACTTCGTACGCGTGGCAATTGCGTAGGAAGATCCAAAGCGATCGGTAAAGTGGCCCAAATCCAGACCGTTCCCCAGAAAAACTGAGGCCACGTCAATCATTGCTTCGGCGTCGCCTCCGCCGTTCCGCCGGAAGTCGAGAACAATGGCTCGCGCGCCGCGCAACTCCTTCTTTAATGAGTTGGCGAGCGTCGCTGCAATCGGTTTGGTAAAGCCATCCATCTCAATCACTGCCACGCTTCCGTTTTGGCGAATGCGGACGCCAAGTTCACGTTCTTTCCAGTACCTTTGAAATGACGCAGTCTTAACTTTGTCGTCACGCGTTCTCCAACTCAGCTCAACAATCGACGCCGGCAGACCTTCCATTAAAGAGGAAAAGCCCCGCATGCGTGACGGACCACTCATGAGTTCCAGACGGTTTCCCAGACGCTGACTAATTAAAGCCAGCGCAGTTTGGCCGTTTATCCTCTCAATTACGTCGCCTACGCGAACGCCGGCGCGATGCGGCGCAGAATCCCGATCCACCTGAACAACCACGGGCAAACCGCCAATCTCGTTTATCGAGATTCCAATCGTGATAAATCGCGGCCGCCACCAATCAAACTTTTCTTCCGGCGCGTAGATGCGCGTGTGCGAGTCGTTTAGTGAGGCGATCATTTGGCGCAGCACGGAATACAGTTCAGGACTTGAGCCGGCTTTCTCTGCGAGATCCCGGAAGCGTGCTCGTTGGGCCTCCCAGTCAAGACCCTGAAACTTTCGATCGTAGTAACGTTGATTGATGGTGGACCACGCATCGTCAAACACCGCTAATTTCGCTTCGCGAGTGAGCCGGTTACTTTCGGCATGCGGACTAAAACTTTGGAAGGGCAGTAGGGAGGACCAGAACACGGCCATCGCCAGGCTGATGCACAGAAAATAGAACCGGCGATGATGGCCCACTTTTGATTTGTCGCTTCTCATCTATTCGCGTGGAGGCTTCCGAAAGTTGTAACGAAGCAAAACGCGAAGTGGGATTGCCACTCCGTTGCGCTTCGCCGGAAAAAAGTGCAAACGCTTTACCGTTTCAATGGTCGATTCGTCCAGTCCAAAACCGGCCCAACGCGCGACTTCAACGCGCGTGACTTCGCCCTCGGCGTCCAGATCCACAAGTACATCGACGGTTGCCTCAGCTTCTGCCTTCGCTGCGCTCTCCGGATAAGCTGGCGTAAATCGCCGATAGGGCCGCGGTAGTCGTAGTCCCTCTGCTTCGGCAGACTTCTCATCGTCGGGAGCCTCTTCGATGATCGGGACGCCGGCGGCATGGGACAACTGACGCTGCTCGCGTTCCAGACTGTGAGCCTCTTGAATAGACCTCGTCAGATGCTCCTTTAGTTCCGTGCTTGAAAGTCTTGCAATTAGCAACGATTCGGCGGCCGTCGCTGTGGCCGCTTCAAATGTTGGCCGGTCCCACAGAACCAGTCGACCAGTGCGAGCACTTACCAAAAACAATGAAGCATAAGACTCGAAGTAAACGGAACCGGAGGATGGTGACCGGCGCAACGTCTGCGCGTCACCCACGAGAAAGAAGTCGCTTCCCAACACTGACCCGAGTTGTCGTGCCTCTTCGAGTGATAAGTTAATCGATCCAGCATAGCCTGCTCCGCGCGCAGCGGCCCGAATCTGATCCTGGTCCTGAACGGATACGTTTGCAGCACTTTTCAAATTTGCAGCAAGTTTCTCGGCGGCGAGCCGTCCAACCGGGGTTTCACCTAAGTCCAACACACCCAGACTTAATCGCCGTTCGGTGACTTGAGCGGCCACTGTAAGCATCGCGCTGACCAGAATCGTCAACGCGATCAAAGCAAACGTGGCGAACTTTGTGAATAACACCTGGTTGTTTCTCTTATTCAAACTGATCTGGGATGGATGAAGTTGGGAAGGACGCTCGTTGCAAAGCATTTATTGTCTCTTCCACAAATGTTGCGAAGGCACGCGAAGCGCGCGGTTGAATTTGCTGGAAGAGTTTTCCCACGCGATCACAGCAGTCAATTCCACGATAGCGTCATCGTCATAATGTCCCCGCAGCCGCGAGAAAAATTCGTCGTCGACGTCGCGTCCAGTTACGGTCATCCGATCTGCAAACTCCAGGGCCATTTGTTCAGCATCGTTATATAAAGGACTATTGGCATAATCATGAAGCGCGTCAAGTTTCTCTTCTGAAACACCAAGACTGCTGCCGACCGCAGCATTGATGTCCTGTCAAAACTCACAGCCATTGAGAAAGGCTACACGGCGATTCACGAGAGCTTTCAGTTTGTCATCTATTAACCCGGAAGCATCGATTCCGGTCCACATAGCTCTGACACCGCGAAAAATCGAAGGTCGACGCGCGTATAAACGGTGATTCAAAAGCGGCGCGCCCCAGGTTTCCTTTTGCGCTTCCAGAACTTGCTTTACGTAGCGTTCGGTCGTGGCAGTGTCGGCATCGGGAATTCTGGCCATTGAAGTTAATCTCCAACAGAACTTACGGGTCGAGCGTGAGGTGAATTGTGTAGGCCGCGAGCGTGATAGAGCTCGTAAACAGCACTCTTCACTTCGGCAGGAAAACAAACGCGGTGAAGTTCATAACCGCGCTGGAGGCCCCGGACAACCTCGCTCACCTCGCTGATTTCACGAATCTGCGGACGGGCGTATCCATCTTCGACATAGATCAAACTCTTCGGCTCAGCCCCCGCTGGAGTGTAGTAGTTGTAATAGGGGACGTCACTGGCTCGGTCTTCGATGAAGTAATAGTCGGGATCGTATCCCGCCTCTGCGATGCACTCGCGCGCCGCAGAAAGAAATGCGGGACGTTCGGCCAGCGGCATGTCGATATCAATAGCTTTAAAGAGACGGCGTCCGGTGAAGCGGCGGCTTAAGTCAGCCAGGATTGGATCCGACGATCGCTGCCACTGCTTTACGTGAAAGAGGACGTCTGAGTCGTCAACTTCGAGGTGTTCGGTAATCGATAACGGACTTCTCCGCAGCACCTTTTCAAACGCGGTGTCGGGCGCATGCCAAACCGGCTCGCCTGCTTCGAGCAGCGTTAACGCTCGTCGCAGGATGGATTTCAATACCGCTTCGGCAGAGCGCAGGGTTCGATGGAAGTACACCTGTCGAAACATGTAGTAACGAGCCTGCAAATACTCCTCAACTGCATAGAGACCCCGGGATGCAACATAGATCCGGTCGTTGTCTTCATCAATCGCGAGTGCGTTGATAATCCACTCGAGATCATAAATTCCATACTTCGCCCCGGTCATCAAAGAATCGCGCAGCAGGTAGTCCATCCGGTCCACGTCCAACTGCGAAGAAACCAGTTGGGCCAAGGCGGCCGGTTGAAAGTTTCCTTCAATGATCGCAGCCACCTTTTGGGGTAACGCGGTCGAATACGAGCGAAGTAGTTGACCGACCTCGGTGTGGTCACTCAGCACAACTTCAACGGTCCATTTCTCGTGGTGGAAGCCTAAGACTTTTTCCATCACATGTGAGAACGAACCATGGCCCACGTCATGCAACAACGCAGCAGCCCGGGCTGCCGCGCGGTCTTGCGTGTTCAGTTCGTGTTTCTCTCCCAGGCGATCCAACACCCGGCTCATCAAATGAAATGCGCCCAACGAATGTGTGAAACGAGAATGCTCTGCGCCCTGGTAAGTGTAGAGACCGAGTCCGAGTTGTTTGATCCGACGCAACCGTTGAAACTCCGGCGTGTCGATCAAGCGCATCATTAGCTCACCTTCGTCCGTGTCGGTTCGAAGGCGAATAATGTTATGGACCGGGTCTCGGTATATCCGCTCAGTCATCATAGAGAGTTAAAGGATGACGCAGTTTACCATGCGGTCATCAGTCGTCCTTTCACAATCAAGCGCCAACTTGCCCACCGTGCGTTCTCGAGTCAACCAGCGCGCCGAGCGACAACCAGCGTGGGAACCCAGCCTGGGGATTCCTATAACCGTCGCTGATGGCCCAACCAAGAGCGGCTTGTAGGAGCTTTAAACCCGGTTGTGATTTATGGATAGTTCCCATTTTTTTGGATTTGGAGAGGCCTATAGGGCTGAGGCTAACAGGGGCTAAATGGTTGACAGTTCTATAATTTGTTCGATAAGTGCCGATGGGCATAAGAGTTGCAAAATTGGCTGCAGAATTTATGCGCTTTTTTCCAGAGTCAAATAACAATACTGCCATGTTGCCCATTCTGGAGCGCTCAGGCACCCCGGAGTTTGGGGTAATCACGCGTGGCAGCACTAGTGGAATCACTAAAAAGAAAGGATCGTTTAGCATGAAAAACAGCATGCGCTTTATTGTCCTGTCGCTGTTTGTTCTGTGCGTTTCGTTTACTGCGTTCGCTCAGACTTCAACGACAGGCTCAATTGTAGGCACGGTTTCTGACGTTAATGGCGCCGCGGTACCAGGCGTCACCGTATCAGTGACCAGCCCGAATTTGATATCCCCGCAGTCGGTTACAACTGGCGACGACGGCCGATTCACCATCTTGAATCTTCCTCCAGGAAGGTACGAGGTCAAGGTGGGTGCGACCGGCGGCTTCGCGGAGTTCACGAGAACAGACGTCGAGGTCAACTTATCGAAGAGTTCTACGGTTGCTGTCACGCTCCAACCCGCTGGCGCCCAAGCGAGCGTAACAATCACTGATACCGCTGGCGCGACGGTCGACACTACGACGACCACTCGCGGCAGCAACGTCTCAACCGAACAGTTCTCCAACTTCCCGACCTCCCGCACGGTCCAGGGTCTCTACACAATCGCGCCGACAGTTGTTCGTTCCGGTTTGCGTGATGCTTCCGGCCGCGAGCGTGACCCGTCGGTGGGCGGTTCGTCTGGTCCGGAAAATAACTACATTCTCGACGGCGTAAACACGACCGACCCCGCTTTCGGCGGATCCGGTGCGAACATTCCGTTCGAGTTTGTGCAAGAGGTAGAGATCAAGACGGGTGCCTACGGTGCTGAGTATGGTCGTGCCACTGGTGGAATTTTCAACGTTATTACCAAGTCTGGTACCAACGAGTTCCACGGTGACGTGTACGGCTACTTCACCACCAAAGGTTTTGTCCGTGAAACAAAGAACTTCCCGTTCACCGGTTCGGCTCCGAATGGTTTTTCGGAACAGGACATTGGTGGCGACATCGGTGGTCCAATCATCAAGGACAAGCTTTGGTTCTTCGGTGCATTTAACCCGCAACGTCGCAACAATCAGTATCTGACGCAGACCTTGCGTGCGCCTGCCGAGAACGATGTGAAGACGGACTTCTACGCCGGCAAGCTAACCTGGGGCATCAATCAGAACCACACGTACAGTGCTTCGACGTTCGGCGACTTCACCAAGGTTGATGGCTTTATAGCAACCGGTGCTTTGGTCAACGTATCTGGCTTCGGAACCGATGTGGAAGCGTTCAATGGCGTCCAGGAAACTGGCGGTCACAACTATGCTTTCCGTCTTAACTCAACCTTTAATCCTCGGTTTATCGGTGAGTTCTCGGGTGGGTTGCACTTCCAGAGAGCAAACACCTTGCCGACGGCAGCTGGCTTGGCTGCAGGGCTGAACCTCGACAACTTCGCAGTCGTTCGAAACGGCGCAGTTCTTCCAGTAACGAACACAGGTGTTACCAGTGCGCGACCTCAAACAGGGCAAGTCGATTTCATCGACGGTCGAGGTGGTCAGTTGGCTCGTAACTTTACTCGTGGGCCAGGGTTTGGTCTGTTCAGTGTGCAGGATCGCAACAGGTACGAGTTTGCGGCCCGCTTGCAGAACATCTATGGCCGGCACACGATCAAATATGGTTTCGAGTGGAACCGTAACATCTACAACATCGACACTGCGTCCAGCGGTCCCGCGGCCACGTTTACCAATCCGTTGGGCGTGGCCTTCGGTGCGGGCGTGGGCGCAGATGCGTTGTCAGTAGACGGCCTCCGCGTGACCAACAGTTTCAGCGTTTGCACCGTTCGAGGCGCCAGAATTGTTTGTCCGAGCCAGGCAGCGGTCGATGTAATGAACGGCGGCGGTTTTGCACTGCCGGTCGGAATCACCGGAGCGGACCTGGGCGCGATTTCAGAAGCTGAAGCGTTTGGTAATCCATTCCTCGTGAGGCTGACCACTCGCGTGCGCGACTTCCAACTTCATGCAAAGACCTATACAGACGTGGAAGGCATCTACATTCAGGATGACGTCAAGTTGCATCCGAACGTTCAAGCTAACATCGGCCTGCGCTGGGATTACCAGCAAGGCTACTCTGAAGGTGGCGGTACTTACTTCAAACTGAATAACTTCGTTGCCAACATGCAACCGCGTCTTGGTTTGATTTGGGACTTTACCGGCACTGGCAAGGGTAAGTTCGCTATCAATTACTCTCGCTACCTGGAAACCCCTTTACCGCTAGATATTAACGTGCGTGCCGGGGGCGGCGACTCGCAGATTGACAAGAACTTCAACGTGAATCGTTGGGGTGCTCCTGCCGGTTCCACCGTGGCTAGCGGATTCACCATCCAGAACCTTGGCGCCCACGCTACACCGCTTGATGCGGGTATCAAACCTCAAAGTGTGAACGAATTTTCCGCCGGAATTGAATACGAGATCGCCAGAGATGTGGCCCTCTCATTCCGCGGTGTTTATCGTGCACAGGATGAGGTGATTGAGGATGGATCGTTCGACGACGGCGAAAACTACTTCATATTTAACCCCGGTCGTCGCGGCGGTGGTGAAACAACCGAAGATTTGGCCTGCAACAACCCGGCTATCGGTTGCTTCGGCCCGGCCCGTCGTTACTATCGCGCGTTGGAGTTCTCGGCTACCAAGCGATTTACTAATAACTATCAGTTCATCGCTTCGTACGTGTTCTCCAGCTTGATCGGTAACTACGAAGGTCTGTTCCGAAACGACAACGGCCAGTCTGACCCG
>Ga0190265_10003184_pt1 | contig 11173 bp, 8 predicted proteins | sample Popmic124T_FD_133135 | JGI IMG/M metagenome (GOLD analysis project Ga0190265, IMG submission 133135) | Populus adjacent soil microbial communities from riparian zone of Indian Creek, Utah, USA - 124 T | ecosystem: Environmental > Terrestrial > Soil > Riparian zone | place: USA: Utah | collected...
CAAGGCTTCGCCGAGGTCGGTGCAGCCGCACACGACCGGGCTACGCAGCGCGTGCTTGTCGATGTGGTGGGCTTCGTCGGCGGGGGTCAGCACTTCGCTCTCGTCGATGAAGTCGACCTCGAGCGCTTCCAGGATGCGGGCTTCGATGAAGTGGCCGATCCGGCACTTGGCCATCACCGGGATCGACACCGCGCGCCTGATCGCGTCGATCATGTTGGGATCGCTGGCGCGCGCGACGCCGCCTTCCTTGCGGATCTGCGCCGGCACGCGCTCCAGCGCCATCACCGCGACGGCGCCCGCGTCCTCGGCGATACGCGCCTGCGCAGCGTCGACCACGTCCATGATCACCCCGCCGCACAACATGCGCGCGAGCCCGAGCTTTTCGTTCCAACCGGCCGGGACTGCGGTCTGCGGTTCGTGGCCATTGCCGTTGCCATTGCCGTTGCTGGTCATCGTCGTGCTCCTTGGATAGGACTGGCGTGTCTCGAAAGGTCAGCGAGCGCAGCGAGCCCGGCGCGCTAGCGCCGAAGGGGGGCGCACTGTGAGCGCGCGTCAGCGCGCGAAGAGGCGAGCTCAGGCGCTCCGCAAGAGCGCCTGAGCGACGGGGGCTTTGGCCCCCTAGATAACGGACACGGCGCCGAGCTCGACGCGGTCGAGGCCGGCGCGTTCGAGCACGCGCGCCAGCGCGCGACCGAGGCGGCGTGCGCCTTCTTCGAGGCGTTCGGGAGGCTCGCCGCAGAAGGTGAGGCGCACGCCGGCTTCGGCGCTGTCACCGGCTTGCGTCATCGTGCTGGGCATCACCAGCACGCCTTCCTCGCGCGCGGCTTCGAACACGGCCAGCGGATCGATCCCGGCGGGCAGCGGGATCCACAGCAGCAGGCCGGAGCCCGGGCGCTGCCAGCGGATGCTGGGCGGCAGGTGCTCGAGCAGCGCGCGCTCCAGCGCGGCGCGCCGCGCGCGGTACTCGGGCACCACGCGCTCGAGGTGCGCGCGTAGATAGCCACGCTCGAGGAACTCGGCGAGCGCGTGCTGGATCAGCGCGCCGCCGAGATCGCTCGCTTGCTTGAGCGACTCGAGCCGCGGGCGCAGCGCGGGCGGCGCGACCACGTAGCCCACGCGCAGCGCGGGGATCAGCTTCTTGCTGTACGTGCCGACGTAGATCACGTCACCGTCGAACGCGCGCAACGGCGGCGGCGGCTCCCCGTCGAGGTGCAGGTCCGAGACGTAGTCGTCTTCGATCAAGGGCACGCCGCAGCGCCGCGACCAGTCGATCAGCGCGCGGCGGCGCGGCGTGGAGATCGCGAGCCCGGTCGGGTTCTGGCAGCCGGGCATCAGGTACACGCCCTTGGCGCCGCTCTGCGCCAGCCGTTCGAGCGCCGAGAGATCGGGGCCTTCGTCGTCGTTGGGCACCGTGATCAGGCGCGCGCCCGCGAGCGTGAACGCGGAGAGCGCGCCGGTGTACGTGGCGGTGTTGACGATCAGCGCGTCGCCCGGGTTGACCAGCAAGCGCGCGAGCAGGTCGAGCGCCTGCTGGCTGCCGGAGGTGACGATCACGTCGTCGGGCGCGGCGGAGACGCCTTGATGCGCGAGGTCGAGCGCGATCTGCTCGCGCAGGCGCGGCACACCGGCGCGCGGCGCGTAGTTGAGCGCCTTGGGGCCTAGCGTGGTCAGCACGTGATCGAGGCAGCGGCGGAACAGCTGATCGGGCAGCAAGTCCTCGCTCGGCTGCATGCGCGAGAGATGAATCGCGCGCGGCCCGGCGAGCTGCTGCGCGAACCGCTCGGCGCGCTGCAGCGGCTCGGCGCCGCTCTGCCGGCTCATCAACGAGCCCCAAGCGATGCCCGCCGTACCGGCCGCCGGCACCGCCGCGAGCGCGGGCGCGGTCCGCGAACGTTGCACGTAAGTGCCGCGGCCGACGGTGCCCGCGATGAAGCCGGCTTCCTCGAGCGCGCGGTACGCGCGCACGACGGTGTTGCGGTGAGCGCCGAGCCGTTCGGCGAGCGTGCGGGTCGGCGGCAGGCGGGCGCCGTGGGCCAGCGCACCGCTGCCGATGCGCTGGGCGATCGCATCGAAGAGCTGTTGGTAAAGCGGGACGCCGGTCCCAGGATCGAGCTGGATTGTTCCAATTTGGTCCATTTGGCACACCTTGGTTCGTGCGACGTCTTGAGAATGACCGCAGCGCCGGCGCGCCGCCAGGAACCAGGGCGCAGAATTGGTCTGGTACAAGTGGACCAATTGAGCCATCGCATTTGTGCCGCCCGGTTCGGAACGGGTGCCGGTTGGCGGTGCATGGTCTTAGACTCGCGGCTTTCCGATGCCCGAGCCCGAGGAGGGATCCGATGGTGCGCATGAGCTCGAACCCGGTCGCGTGGTGGCTGTGGCTTGCAGTGGTCGGTCTGCTCGCGTGCGGTGAGCGCAGTCAGGCGCCGGCCGCAGAGGCGCCGGCTGCGGCCGCCCCCACGCCCGCAACGCAAGCGGCCAACCCCAACCCCACCACCCCGACTGCACCTGCGGCTGCCGCTTCAGCTGCCGGGGCGCTTGCGGCCGCCGAGCTCGGCAAGCCCGCGCCCGCCGTGACGCTCACCGACGTCGACGGCAAGTCCCACGATCTGGCGGCGCTGAAGGGCAAGACCGTCGTGCTCGAGTGGTTCAACCCCGAGTGCCCGTTCGTGCGCGCGGCGCACGGTGAAGGCCTGCTCAAGGGCATGGCCAAGCGCGTGCAGAGCAAGGACGTGGTCTGGCTGGCGATCAATTCCGGCGCACCCGGCAAGCAAGGTCACGGCGCCGAGCGCAACCGCGCAGCCAAGACGCAGTTCGCGATGGAGAATCCAATCCTGCTCGACGAGAGCGGAAAGGTCGGCCAGAGCTACGGCGCGCTCAAGACGCCGCACATGTTCGTGATCGATGCGCAGGGCCAGCTCGTGTACCGCGGCGGCATCGACAACGCGCCGATGAACGTCGTCGACGAGGCACGCCCGCTGCCCGCAGGCAGCCAGCCGGGCGAGCGCGTGAACTACGTCGACGCCGCGCTGCAGGATGTCAAAGCCGGCAAGCCCGTGCGCGTCGCCGACACGCCGGCCTATGGCTGCTCGGTGAAGTATTCTAGTTAGGGGGGCAAAGCCCCCCTTCGCACTCGCGGCCTTGCGGGCCGCTCGGCTCGCCTCTTCGGACGCTTGCGCGTCCTCCGAGTGCGCCCCCCTTCGGCGCTAACGCGCCGGGCTCGCTTCGCTCGCGGTGGCTTCGCGTTGTCGGTGCTCGTACGCCGCGCGCACGCGAGCAAGCGCGCTGCCGCGTTTGCCCCCAAAGCTTGGCACCTTGTCGCCGCCGTGACGGCGAGGTGAAGTCGCTGAGCTACCTGGACGGAGGTCAGCAGCATGGGAACCAGGATCTCGCTCGGCGCGCTTGCGCTGCTCGCGTGTATGACGTTCAGCTGTGGGGACGACGATGACGACGACAGCGCGAGCTGTCCCGCCGACGCCGCCGCCGGCACGGAAGTGGCCTGCAAGTGCGGCTCGCGCACGGGCACCGCGACGTGCAGCGCCGGCGGCGAGCCGGGCGAGTGCGAGTGCTCGGACGCGGGGACTTCGGGCAGCGGCGGGCGCGGCGGCAGCAGCAGTGGCAGCGGCGGCGCCAGCAGCGGTCGCGGTGGCAGCGGCGGCGCGGGCAGTGGCGGCAGCACGCCCACCCAGGACGGCGGAACGGACCCGGAAGCGGATGGCGGGAGCGACGAAGAACCGACGATGCCGCCGACCGATCCCATGTTGCCGATGGACGGCAATCAGCTCGCGGTGTGTGACGACGATCGCGACTGCAACATGAACCTCGGTTGCTACAGCCCCGAGAGCGGCGGCTTCTGCACGCGCGTCTGCGAACAGGAGCAAGACTGCGCGGCGCTACCCGGCGCGATCTATCACTGCGGTCAGAGCGGGCTGTGCTCCGTCGAGTGCATGAACGCCGACGACGACGCGAGCTGTCCCCCGGGCCTCGAGTGCACGCAGCGCGGCGGCGGTGGCGACGGAAACGGCGGTGGCGGCGGCGACGCCTTCCGCTGTCTGTATCCGGAGGCGGCGGACCCGGAGCCGGCTGGAACACCGTTCGCGCAATGCCAAGGTGGTGGTGAGTGCATGGACGGCTTGCAGTGCCTGGGCGACAACATGGGTCAGCCCGGCTTCTGCAGTCACGACTGCACGCCGCAGGACTCCGATTGCAGCGACGTACCGGCACCGTCCGGCACGATCGCGCCGACCTGCGTACCGCAGACCCCCGAACAGGGCATCTGCGCGCTCAACTGCGAAGCCATGCCAGCCGGCTGCCCCGCCGGCATGCAGTGCGTCGAACAGGGCTTCTACCAGCTCTGCCTGTTCCGCGAGTGAGCCTTCGTCGCGGTGAAGAGATTTCCCCCGACTCACTAAATTAATGCGCGTTCGACTCGGTTCTTGCCGGCGCGTTTGGCGGTGTAGAGGGCCGCGTCGGCGGCGCGGAACAGGGCTTCGCGGTCGCGCCCGTGGGTCGGGAACTCCGCCACGCCGATCGAGATACCGGGTCGCAGCGCGACGCCTTCGTAGACGAACGGGTGCTGGGCGATGCGCGCGAGGATCGCCTCGCCCACGGCCGCGGATGCGCCCAGATCGCAGTCGGGCAGCGCGGCGATGTACTCGTCGCCGCCGAAGCGGCAGGCGATCGCGGGCGGCTGCAGCTCGCGGCCGATCAGCTTGCCCGACTCGCTGATCGTGTACGCCCCGAACAGATGGCCGTGCTTGTCGTTGATCGCCTTGACCCCGTCGAGGTCCATGACCAACAGCCCGAGCTTGCGCCGTTCGTTGGCGGCGCGCCCGAGCAGCAGATCGAGCTCGTGATCGAAGCGCCGGCGCTGGTACAGCCCGGTGAGGTCATCGATGTGGAGCAGCTGCGCGACGATCTCCGCGTAGGCCTCGTCGCTCTCGTCCTGCACCTCGAAGCGCACCAGGGTCTGACCGAAACGCAGCTTGTCGCCGTGCGCGATCGGCGTCTCGGCGGCGCGCTGACCGTTGACGAAGCTGCCGTTGGTGCTGCCCAGATCGACCAACACGAACTCGTCCCCGCGGTCCTCGATCCAGGCATGCCGAAGCGACACGCCCGGGTCGGGCAAGACCAGGTGCACGTCGTGGTCGCGCCCGATCAATACGTTGCCGAGCACGCTCATGCGCGCCCCCACCTGATGCCCCGACATCACGATCAGCGCGGGCCGCTGCTTGGCGCGCACCGCAGCGCCCACCTCGCCCGCACCGGCGTCGGTGTCGAGCTTCAACGTCCGCTTGGGCGGCAGGTCCGAGCTCACGGCACCAGGATAGCAGGCCGCGACGATCGGCGCGTTGCTCGCGGCTGCGGCGCTGCGTATTCTCCGCCCGCATTGCGCGGCAACGTGCCGACGGGCGAGCGCGTCTGCCAGGAAGGAACGCGGAGTGACGACAGCCAGCTACATCATTCGCGGCGGCGTCTCCGGCTATGAACGGCTGCAGGTGCTCTCGCGCGTGCTGCACCCGACGACCAGCGCGTTCTTCGATCGCATCGGCGTGGCGGGCGAGATGCATTGCCTCGACGTCGGCTGCGGCAGCGGCGACGTGAGCCTGGAGCTGTCCCGCCGGGTCGGCGCGGGCGGGCGGGTGCTCGGCATCGACCTCGATGAGGTCAAGCTCGAGCTCGCGCGCAGCACCGCGCAGGCGTGCGGGGCGCGCAGCCTCGAGTTTCGCAACGCCGACGTGCTGACGCTGCCGGGGCAAGCCGAGTTCGATCTGATCTACGTCCGCTTCGTGCTCACGCATCTGACCGATCCGGGCGCGGCGCTCACCAGGCTCGTCGAGCTGCTGCGCCCGAACGGCGTCCTCGCGCTCGAGGACATCGACATGAGCGGCTCTTTCAGCCACCCGCCGAGCGCCGCGTATCAGCGCTATGCCGAGCTGTACATCCAGGCGGTGCAGGCGAAGGGCGCCGACGCGAACATCGGCCCGCGCTTGCCCGAGCTGTTGCGCGGCGCCGGTCTGTCGCGCGTTCAGGCCGGCCTGGTGCAGCCCTGCGCGCTGACCGGCGAGACCAAGCTGATCGCCCTGCTCACGATGCAGAACATCGCCGACGCGGTGATCACAGGCGGTCACGCGAGCGCGCAGGAAGTGGCTGAGGTCGTGGACGAGCTCGCGGTGCTGGTAGCCGACTCGAGCACGCTGCTCGGTTTGCCGCGGATATTTCAGGCGTGGGGACGGCGCGAAGGGAGCTGAGAGCATGACCGGTCTGTTCGATTTGAAGGGGCGCGTGGCGTTGATCACGGGGTCTTCGCGCGGCATCGGGCGCGCGATCGCCGTGCGCATGGCGGAAGCCGGTGCACGCGTGGTGGTTTCGAGCCGCAAGCTCGACGCGTGCGAAGAGGTGGTGGCGGAGATCCGCGCCGCCGGCGGCGAAGCGGTCGCGGTCGCGTGCAACATCTCGATCAAGGACGAGCTGCAGGCGCTGGTCGCGGGCACGCGCGCAGCGTTCGGAAAGATCGACGTGCTGGTGTGCAACGCGGCCGTGAACCCGCACTACGGCCCGAGCCAGGAGATCCCGGACTCGGCGTTCGAGAAGGTGCTCGACAGCAACGTGCGCAGCAACCACTGGCTGTGCCAGCTGGTGATCCCGGAGATGGCCGAGCGCCAGGACGGCGCGGTGATCATCGTGTCGTCGATCGGCGGGCTCAAAGGCAGCAGCGTGCTCGGCACCTATGGCATGAGCAAAGCCGCCGACATGGCGCTCGCGCGCAACCTCGCGGTCGAGTGGGGCCCCAAGAACGTGCGCGTCAACTGCATCGCGCCAGGCCTCGTGCGCACCGACTTCGCGCGCGCGCTGTGGGAGAACCCCGAGACCTACAAGGTTGCGATCGAGCGCTACCCGCTGCGCCGCATCGGCGAGCCCGACGAGATCGCCGGCACCGCCGTCTTCCTGGCGGCGAAGTCCGGCAGCTTCGTCACCGGCCAAACCATCGTCGTCGACGGCGGCGCGACGGTCACGTGAGCGGCACGTGAGTAGAGCGTGATCATCGCGGACCTCCCGCGGGCATGGTCGCATACGCGATCGCGACGGCGAGGACGCGCTGCACGTCGTCGGCAGCGTCGGCAGAGTCGGCCGCGGCTTGCGCTGCCGAGCGGGCGCGAGCGAGTGGGTCGGCAGCGGCGAGCGCGCGCGGCGCCGGTGGGATCAGCGGCGCGATGCGGTCCGGCAGCCACGGCGCGACGAATGGTGCAGGACGCACCGGCGCTTGCTTCGCAAACGCGATCTCCACGTCCGGCATGACGCCGCGCCCCTGGAGCACGGCGCCATCGAGGCGGTAGAAGGCGCGCTCGCTGACCTCGACCGCGCCGTGACTCGTGCCCAGCGGCGAGCCGAGCAGGACGAGGGTCTGCGCGAGGCCCTTGCCGTAGCTGCGCTCGCCGACCAGCAACGCGCGCGCGCGATCCTGCAGGGCCGCGGCGAACAGCTCGGCCATGCTGGCGGTACTGCGGTCGATCAGCAACACCAGCGGTCCGTTCCACAGCGGCGCGCGGCTCGGCGCCTGCAACGCGCGCAGCTCGCCGTCGGCGTCGCGCTCGTACGCGAGCACGCCGCCGCCCAGCCACGCGCTGGTGAGCGCGAGCGCTTCCGCGACCACGCCCCCGCGGCGTCGAGCGCACCCAGCAACCGTTCGAAGGTCCGCGCGGCCGTCGCAGCGTCGAGCGGCGCATGGCTCGGATGACGGCGCTCGAGGATCTGCGCCACGCGCCGAGCCTGCAGCTGCGCGGGCGACTCGCGTTCGCGCAGCTGCGCTGTGGCGCTCGCGCAAGCAGCCGCGGCGAGCGCGAGCACCCACCCGCACACGAGCGCGCGCCAGGTCATCCCGTGCACGAAGAGATCAGCACCACCAGCACGCGCCCAGCACGGCGAGCACGACCGCAGCCACGACCGCCGCGAGCCGCCGCAAGGTCGGTCGCATCCAGATCGGGATCGGGCCTGCCAGGAGCGGCACCATCACTCATCGCCACGGTTGTGCATGACTGGTCCTTCGCTCGGTTTGACCTACCGCTCGAAGCCCCGCGACCGCCTAAAGCGATCGGTTTCCAGTCCGCTCGGACCTTAGCGCAGTTGAATGACAGCGGTAGGCTTAAACGCCAAAGGGCGCAGTGACCTACGCCCTTCGCGCACGACTGCCAACGATGTTGGCGTTCAGCGTGGCCGTTCAGCTGCCGCGGATCGCTTCGATATTCGAGAGCAACAGCTCACGCTGCAGCTTCAAGGCCTTGGGCATGGTGGGGCCGATCTGATCGAAGAACTCGGCCTGGCTCTCGGCCTCGGCTTTCCACTGGTCGAGGTTGATGTCGGTCGCGGCGCGGAAACGCGCGGCGTCGATATCGAGACCCGACAGATCGATATCACCGGGACGCGGGACCCAGCCGACCACCGTCTCTTGCGCGCCGGTGTAGCCGCGCGCGCGATCCACGATCCATTTCAGCACGCGCATGTTCTCGCCGTATCCGGGCCACAGGAACGAGCCGTCGTTGCCCTTGCGGAACCAGTTGACCATGAAGATCTTCGGCGGGTTGACCAGACCCGCGCGGAACTTCAGCCAGTGCGCGAAGTAGTCGCCCATGTTGTAGCCACAGAACGGCAGCATCGCCATCGGGTCGCGCCGCACCACGCCGACTGCGCCGGTCGCGGCCGCGGTCGTCTCCGAGCCCATGGTCGCGCCCAGGTAAACGCCGTGCTGCCAGTTGAACGACTGCATCACCAGCGGCACCGTGGTCGCGCGCCGGCCGCCGAAGATGATCGCCGAGATCGGCACGCCTTCGGGATCGCTCGCGGCCTTGGACAGGCACGGGTTGTTGCTCATCGGCGCGGTGAAGCGGCTGTTGGGATGCGCTGCCTTGTCCTTGCCGTTCTTGTCGAACGGCTTGCCCTGCCAATCGATCATGCCCTCGGGCGCGTCGGTGCCGATGCCCTCCCACCACACGTCACCGTCCGGCGTCTGCGCCACGTTGGTGAACAGCGTGTCGCGCGCGACGGTGCGCATCGCGGTCGGGTTGCTGAGCATGCTGGTGTTGGGCGCGACGCCGAAGTAACCGGCTTCCGGGTTCACCGCCCACAGCCGGCCGTCCGCGCCGACGCGCATCCACGCGATGTCGTCGCCGACCGTGAACACCTTCCAGCCCTCGAAGCGCTTGGGCGGGATCAGCATGGCGAAGTTGGTCTTGCCGCACGCGCTGGGGAACGCGCCCGCGACGTACGTGACCTGACCTTCGGGGCTCTCGACGCCGAGGATCATCATGTGCTCGGCCAGCCAGCCTTCTTGCCGGCCGAGGTAGCTGCCGATGCGCAACGCCAGGCACTTCTTGCCGAGCAGCACGTTGCCGCCGTAGCCGCTGCCGATCGACCAGATGGTGTTGTCCTGAGGGAAGTGGCAGATGAAGCGGCGCTCGGGATTGCAGTCGAGGATCGAGTGCAGACCGCGGTTGAAGTCGTTGCTCTCGCCGAGCATGTCGAGCGCGACCTTGCCCATGCGGGTCATGGTCCGCATGTTGAGCACCACGTACGGGCTGTCGGTCAGCTCGATGCCGACCTTCGAGAACGGTGACCCCGCCGGGCCCATCACGTACGGCACCACGTACATGGTGCGGCCGCGCATCGAGCCGTCGAACAGCGCGCCGAGCTTCTTGTACGCGTCGGCCGGGGCCATCCAGTTGTTGGTCGGGCCGGCTTCGTCCTTGGTCGGCGTGCAGATGAAGGTCAGGTGCTCGACGCGCGCCACGTCGTTGGGGTTGCTGCGGTGCAGGTAACAGCCGGGGCGCTTCTGCGGGTTGAGCTTGATCAGCGTGCCGTCGCCGACCATCTCCTCGGTCAGCCGCTGCTTTTCACTTTCGGAGCCGTCACACCAGTAGAGCCGATCGGGCTTCGTCAGCTTCGCCATCTCGTCGATCCACGCGATCAGCGTCGCGTTCTTGGTCGGTGGTTTTGGAGAAGTCGAAGTCACCGTCGCGCTCATCGTGCGAACCTCACGTCGGAAGGAAATGGTTGGCGCAGGCCGAGAAAAACTGCGCGCGGGATGCGTACCACGCGGCGGACCCCCTGACATCCCAAAAATCCGGCGGCCAGACGGCCAGTTTATCCGCTCAACGCGTGCAGTGAGAACCGCTTTCGAGCCACGCGTGAGCGCAGCGAACCGCGCGGTTGGGTGGGCCCCCAGCGGCTTTGCCGTTGGGGCGGGAAGGGCGCGTGCCCTTCCCGATTGCTAGTGGGTGGGCCCCCAGCGGCTTTGCCGTTGGGGCGGGAAGGGCGCGTGCCCTTCCCGATTGCTAGTGGGTGGGGCCCCGACGGCTTTGCCGGCGGGGCGGGAAGGGCGCGCGCCCTTCCCGATTGCTGGCGCGTGCCCTTCCCGTTCTAAAGAGCGAAGCAGTAGATTCCGCCGTAGCCGCCGCCTGAGCCGACGGTGGGATCGTTGGGATTGGGCGGGCCCATCTCGATCAGGTTCGCGCCCGCGGCGCAGCCGGCCTCGTCGAGCGCGGAGGCCCAGCTCTCGCCGTTGAAGCTGGCGGGGTCGAAGCCGCCGTCGCCGCCGAAACCCGGGAACGGAAAGCCACCGTCGCCGCCGAAGCCCGGGAACGGAAAGCCTCCATCGCCGAAGCCGCCCAAGCCGCTGAAATCACCGAAGCCGCGCGGCCACGAATGCCCCACCCGCGGCCTGCCGTCCTGCCCGACCGAGCTGGTCCAGTCGTGACAGGTGACCGACCAATCGGTCTTGTACAGCCGACCGACCGCATCGCTGCCGGTCAGGATGTCGTGGTTGTCGACCAGCTCGCCGTCAGGCGCGTGGTTGGGCACGCCGTCTTCGTTCGGCAGGTCGTCGATGATCGCCGGGTCGGCGCCGAGCGGCCGCGTGTTCATCAGGTCGGCGCGCGTGAGCGCGACCAGTCGGCCGATGCGGTCGTACCACGGCCCTTCGCCGATGCGATCGATGGCGTGCACCGGCGCGCCGTCCCGACCTTTCGTGGCACTGAGGAACGCGCGCCAGGTCTGCTTGCCGGCGCCGGTCAGCGAGGCCTCGGCGATCTCCGTGCAGATCTTGTCGGCGCCCGCGAGGCCGTCGGCCTCGCCGTAGCGCAGGTCCCCGCCGAAGCCGTCGGCCGTGCCCGACAGTCGC
>Ga0190265_10003185_pt1 | contig 11171 bp, 7 predicted proteins | sample Popmic124T_FD_133135 | JGI IMG/M metagenome (GOLD analysis project Ga0190265, IMG submission 133135) | Populus adjacent soil microbial communities from riparian zone of Indian Creek, Utah, USA - 124 T | ecosystem: Environmental > Terrestrial > Soil > Riparian zone | place: USA: Utah | collected...
CGCTCGCCGGTGAGGAACTCGTGGTCGCGCTCGTCGGCGTCGGAGATCAGCATGTCGGCGGCGTCGGCGTCGGTCCGGGCGACGATGATCGTCGGGACGCCCGAGACGTCCGCCGCCAAACGCGCCGCCACCAGGTTCCGGATCGCCCATGACGTTGGCAACAGCACCTTGCCGCCCATGTGGCCGCACTTCTTCTCGGACGCGAGCTGGTCCTCGAGATGGACGCCGGCCGCGCCCGCTTCGATCATCGCCTTCGTCAACTCGAAGACGTTCAAGTGGCCACCGAAGCCGGCCTCCATGTCGGCGACGATCGGGACCAGCCAGTCGATGTCGTCCTTGCCGTCGGCGTGGTCGATCTGATCCGCGCGCAGCAGCGCGCCGTTGATCCCGCGCACGACCTCAGGGACGGAGTTGACCGGATAGAGGCCCTGGTCGGGGTACATCTGGCGCGCGAGGTTCGCGTCGGCGGCGACCTGCCAGCCGCTCAGGTAGATCGCTTCGAGCCCGGCCCGGACCTGCTGGACGGCCTGGTTGCCGGTCGAGGCGCCCAGCGCCGCGACGTAGTCGCGCTCGTGCAGGAGCCGCCACAGCTTCTCGGCGCCCAACCGCGCGAGCGTGTGCTCGATCTGGACAGACCCGCGCACGCGCTCGACGTCCTCGGCCCCGTACGGCCGCTCGATGCCTTCCCAACGCTCAGCATTGGACGGGATCGGATCAGCGGCGTGGGCGGTCACAGAACTGCCTCCTGGACGGTGGGTACACCACAGACCGTTGCCTTCGCCGCGTATGCGTAAACCTCACGGATCGGGCGGCGACGGAGGAGCGCTGACGGCGAGCGCCCCGCCCGCGGCCCCGAGCAGCGCCCCGCCGAGCAGGAAGATGCCGAACACCGAGGCGTCGTCGGCATCGCCATGGTTGAGGCCGCCGGCGAGCGTGCCGAGCACCGCCATCGCCAGCGCCCACGTTGGACCGGTGATCGCGCCCCAGGCCGCCGCACGCATCAGCGCCCCGGCCCGCACGGCACGCGCGGCCGCGAAGCCGGCGTAGAGCGCACCGAGCGAGAGCAGCGCGATCAGCACGATCAGCGACGGCGCGACGACGGCGGCCGGCAGCACGTCGTTGTAGGAGAAGATGCGGAACGCTCCGTCGGGACCGGGAAGGTCGTTGGCGTCGTCGACCGGGAACGGCAGCCCGAGCGCGCCGGACCCGTCGGCGCGGAACCTCGCCGCCGCGGCCAGGGACACCAGGTGGACCCCGTGCTCGCCGAGGAACGCCGTCTCCTCCAGCAGCGCGGTCGGCGCGGAACGACCGACTCGGACCTCCCCCGCGCCGGCCGCCACCTGGACCAGCCAGCCGACCAGCCCGATCACGGTGAAGACAGCGAGGATCGCGGCCAGCGGGCGGAGCGTCGCGACCCCGGCCGCGAGCGTCGGCCGCAACCGTTCCGGCGGCGCCGGCACGAGCTTGGCCGCGCCGATCAGCACGCCGACGACGCCCCACAGCAACCCGAGCGCGAACGCGCCTCCGACCGACGGCGACAGCTGCTTGTCCACGCTGTCGCCCGCCGCCACGGCGAAGACGAGCATCAGCAGCGCGAACGGGACCGCCGCGAGCAGCGCCCAACCCAGACGGACCAGCGGCGGTGCGCCCTCGGTGCGGTGAAGCTGGCGGCGGGTCATCAGCGCCACCGCGCCGATCGGGACGACCACCAGCACCATCGGATGGATCCGGCGGGCGCCGCCGATGAGTGCGCCGTAATCGACCATCGCCGTCAGCAACGTCCCGACCGCCTGCCGGAACGTCTCGGTGATCAGCCCGACGTCAGCGCCTGCCAGCCCGACGATCGACCGATCCGGGGCGATGATCGCGATCAACAACCCGGCGACCAGGACGATCCCGGCCGCAGCCGCCGAGACAATCGCGGCCGCGACGACCCCGGGCAGGGCCAGCCGCTCCAGCAGTTCGCCCGCCTGCGGATCGACACGCGCGATGCGGTCGGTCACGGGCGCCGGTGCCGGCTCGTTCGCGGGCGGCTCGGGCTCGACCCGGTATTCGTCGAGCCGAGCGCCGCACTCGGGACAGAACTTCGCGCGCGCACTGATGCGCTCGCCGCAGCTCGGGCAGAAGGTCGCTTCGCTCACCGTCCGGACCAATGGGTATCAGTTGGGGCCGACGTGAAGGTCCTGATCATCAGCGACATGGAGGGCGTCGCCGGCATTTCGCGCTGGGACCAGGTGAGCGCGGACAAGCCCGGGTACGAGGAAGGCCGCCGGCTCTACACGGAGGAGATCAACGCGACCGTCCGGGGCGCGTTCGCCGGCGGTGCGACCGAGGTCGTGGTGATGGACTGCCACGGCGCCGGCGGCGACCGCTCGTTCAACTCGCTGATCCCCGACCAACTGGACGGGCGCATCGAGTTCGTCGTGCAGACCCGCTGGACCGAGTACACGCAGTTCCTGGAGGACGGCTGCGACGCGGCGCTGTTCGTCGGCCAGCACGCACGCGCGGGCGCCGATCGCGGCGTGCTCAGCCACACCGTCAGCTCGACCAGCTGGCACGAGCTGCGGTTCAACGGGACCGCCGTCGGCGAGGTGGGCATCAACGCCGCGCTGTGCGGCACGTGGGGCTGCCCGGTCGCGCTCGTCACCGGCGACGACGTAGTCTGTCAGGAAGCGATCGAGCTGCTCGGCAGCGGGCTTCAGACGCTCGCGGTGAAGACCGGGCTGGGCCGCTTCAGCGCCCGCCACCTCTCCCCCGCGACCGCCCGCACCCGGCTCGCGCAGGCGGCCGCCGCCGCGCTGAGCGACCTGCAGAGCGCCCCGGTCTACGACCCCGGAGCGCCGTGCACCATCGCCGTGGAGCTGGCCACGCCCGACCACGCCGACGCCTATCGCAATCGCGTCGGCGTGACGCTGACGGGTCCGCGCAGCGTCGAGAGCCGCGCGCCGACGTGGTGGGACGCCTGGCGCGCGCTCTATCTCTGACGGGCCCGTATCCGGCGATCGATCGTGGATGCCTCGGTGTCGTGGGCACCGTTGATCGTCGATCGGCCGGGCAATTCGCAGGGTGACCCTTCGGTTCCCGGCCGATCGGCGAGGAGCGCTGTCCACGGCGGCGAGGCGCCGCGAGAATCGGCGGATCCGGGCCTAGCAGAACGGGACGCGGTCGGCGTAGACCTCGTCGTTCTCGCGCACCAGCGCGACCGTCACCGGTGAGCACGTCGCATCGGCGGCGAGCGGCGTCGCCAGCAGCACCTGCATGTTCGTGAGCGGGAACGTCACTCCGCCGGTGCCGCCCTTGACGTCGCACCCCGCCGCGTCGTTGGCGCCGACCTTGAACACGCAGTCGACCGGCGTGCCGGGCGGCTTGAACCAGACGCCCTTGAGCACACCGCACTCGACCGAGAGGCCCGGCAGGCGGATGTCCTGATCGAAGATGCCGATCTGGATGTCGCACCAGTCGGGGATCGGGAGCTCCGAGTTCTCCGACGTGTCGGCCGTGCTCGAACAGCCCGGGTCGGGATTGTTGGCGCCGGTGGCCAGGCGCGAGTCGATCATCCCGTCGCCGTCGTCGTCCTTGCCGTTGGAGCACTTCGGCGGCGGAGCGGGCAGCGTGCGGCAATTGCGCACCTTCTCGCGCAGCTCGGCGGTCGGGCCGTTCCGGCGCCAGAACGCGATCGTGTAGGGCTTGTCGCAGTTGACCGGGCCTTTGAGCACGAGGCCGACGTCGACCATGGTGGCCTCAGGGTCCTTGATGTCGACGGAGGCGTCGGCAATCGGGTCGAACACAGTGCACTCGAGGCCGTTGTTCGCCGTGCACGACAGCACGCCCGGGGCGAGGTCGATCTCGACGGACCAGAACTGACCGCAGGCGCCGTTGATGCCGATGCCGAACTCCGTCGGGTCCTCGCCCATCCGGATCGCGGCTTCCTCCGCGCAGGCGGCCGAGACGGGCACCTCGCTGTCCTCGGACTTGTCGCCGGCGTCCGTGCAGCCCGGGTCCTCCCAGTCGGTCTGGCCGTCGCCGTCGTCGTCCTTGTCGTTGTCGCAGGGGCGCCCGCCCGGCACCGGCGTGGCGGTCGGGGTCGGCGTCGGGGCGGGCCGAGCCGTGCCGCCGCCACCCGGGCGGGGCTGGGCCGGCGGAGGCGGAGGCGTGAGGCTGCCCTGCTGGAGCGCAGGAGCGCCGAGTCCGAGCCGCTGCAGGACGGCGGCGGTGTCGGCCGGCGCGGCCTTGCCGCACAGCTTGGCGGTCACGACGGGGCTGAGCGCCTTCATGTCGGCCGAGCCCTTCAGGCGCTTGGACAGCAGCGCGCCGAGGTCCTTGCAGGCCGCGCCGGCCTTGCCGCCCTCGAGTGCAGCACCGAACCGCTTGACGCCCTTCGCCTTGCCGCGCAGCGTGAACACGACCTTGCCGGAAGCGGCGACACCGCGCGGGCGCACGACGGCGACCGCGAGCCGTCCCTTCTTGACGCCGCCGGCGACGGTGACACCTGCGGGCGCGGACTTCACCTTCACGCCCTTGGCGCCGCCGGCGACGGCGACGGCCACCTGGCCTTCGGCCGGTATCGGCACCGACAGGGTCTTGGCCGCCTGGGCGGCTGGAGCGGATATCAGGACTGCGGTCAGTGTCAGGAGTCCAAGGCGGAGAGCGGGGAGCATGCCGGCGACGGTACGGCCGGTCCCGCGGACGCGCATCAGGGGGTTCCCTAATGCTGCGGGCCGGGCACCAACATCCGGTGCGACAGACGATCCGCCGCGGCTTCCTCGGCGCACGTCGTCGTGGTCGGCGCCGGATTCGCCGGGCTGACCGCCGCGCGGACGCTCGCCAAGGCCGGCCGCTCCGTGCTCGTCCTCGAAGCCCGCGACCGCACCGGCGGCCGCGCGCGCGTGCGCCTCGCGGGCTCGGAGACGTCGACGTTCTGGAACGGCTACATGGATGGCGCCGTCCGCTCCGGCACGCGCGCCGCGGCGGAGGCGCTAAGCGGCGCGGTGGAAGGGCGAAAAGCGGCCTGAGTGGTACGCGGCGAAGGTCGCGGCCGATTCGGGCGTCATGCCCGTGAGGTGCGCGACTTGACGCCCGGCGTCGCCATTCTCGAGCGGCGTCTCGGCGGGTTGTGTCGTGTCCTCCGCCTCATCCTGAGGGTTCGGGTTCATGGACCGACGGTACGCCTCCGGGCGGCGGATTCACACCGCCCGGAGGTCCAGGGTTGGGTCAGCAGGCGAGCACGGCCCGGATGCGGTTCGCGTCGGTGGTCCAGGCGGTCCTCTGGGCGGGCGTGGCGACGAACCGGACCAGGGTGGTAAAGACCCGAAGGCTGAGACACGCCGTGACGCGGTGCAACGGCTTGTTCGGGTCGAACCCGGCCATGAGCGACTGCAGCGACGCGGTCAGTTGCGCCTTGGCCGCGGCGGACAGGCCCGTGGCGTTGACGACGTTGCCGACCAGCCTTGTGAGCTGTTCCTTCGCGCCGAGCACGGTGACGACGAACGACGCGCTCGATGTGTTGCCGAGCGAATCCGTCGAGCCACACTCCACGAGGGTGTCGCCGATCGCGAACCGCGCGCCGCTGGGCGGCGTGCAGTTGACGGTCGGGTGTGCGTCGATGTCATCGGTCGCGGTCGCCTCGTAGGTGACGATCGCACCGGCTGGGCCGGTCGCGTCGACGGGGGGGCGTCCAGGGGCATCGATCACCGGCGCGGTGCCTCGCGGCGTGGGGTCGCAAAGGTCACCGATCTCGTCGCCGTCGGTGTCGAACTGCTCACCGTCTGCGGTCATCTCGGGGTTCGGGCGCTCGACGCAGTTGTCGTCGAGGTCGAGCCAGCCGTCGGCGTCCTTGTCACCGAGGATCGAGCGCCAGCCGTTGACGAGCGCCCGCACCGGCGTCACGCCGTCGCTTTCCTTCCGGATGGGGCCATCGCGCGCGGTGCTCGCGTGGAAGATGTTGCCGGCGACCACTTCACCCGGCTGCGGCTCGAGGTTGAATATGAGTTGCCGTGTGTCGAACGGCGGTTCGTTGTTCTCGATCAGCGAAGGGGGAATCGGCATCGGGCAGGTCTCCCTCAAGCCCAAGTCCGTGTACGCCCAACACGTGCGTTCGTAGAAGTTGTCACGCACGTGAATCAGCGAGAAGTAGTTCTCCGCCGGCGTCGCGACGCGCTTGACCCAGCCGTGCCTGGCATCGGTCCAGCCGGCAAACAACGACACGCGGTGCACCGAGTGCTGCTCCGCTATCAGGACGGCCATGCCCGCGCCCAGTGACCCGCCGGCGATCACGGTCTCAGACCACACCGGCTTGTTGTTGGCGTCGACGAACTTCGACCAGCCTTCCTCTGCGAAGTTCGTCTTCAGGTACACGAGCAGCTTGTTGAGCCGGTTCTGGATGCTGTTCGGCTCATCCACCGCCACGACCGGCGAGACCTGGTCGCCGCTGAGGATTTCCTGGCGAGCGTTGCCCGCGCAGTTCTCGGGGGACGCCGGTGCGGCCTCGAGCATCCCACATGCGGCCGGATTCGCGATCGGGACGTCGTTGCGGTAGGCGAGGACGATCGTGTGATACCCGAGCCGTCCGGCCTCGCTGCCGACCTCCTCGTACTCCGTCGTGCGCTGGTCCGGACCGCCGTAGGGCAGGAACACGAGCAGCTTCCCGACCCGGCGCTGCTCCTGCGGCGCGAGGTAGACGAGGTGCGGCCCGCGTGTTCCGCCGGTCACCGTGTCGAGGATCGCCGGGTCGGTGACGCCCGGCGCGATTGTGTGCTTCGGCACGTCGGCGGCGCGCGCGTCGGCGGCGACGCCGAGTGGTGCGACCGCCGCTACGGCGACGAGCGTCAGGAGCCTTCGTCTGAACGTCATGCTGTCCCCTCTCTCACGGTGCCGTCGTCGACAGCGTGAAGGTCAACGTCTTGCTGTAGGGCCCGGTCCGCAAGGCATCGGCGGCGCCGACGTGTTGCGAGAAGTCGATCGTCACCGGGTTGTTGGCGATCGGGTTGGCGTAGGTCAGGAGCAGCGTCGGAGCTGCCGAGCCCCCGACGTTTGCGAGCGCGCTTCCAGTCGCGGCAGCGCTGGTGGCCTTCGCCTGCAGGGTCGAAGGCAGGCTGAACGCGCCGTTGACCAGCCGGCCGGTCGCCGTGGCGCTCGGGTCGGCGATGCTCAGCGCCGCATTCGCGGCCGACGAGATGACGTTCGCGGTCATGCTCGCCGTGTAATCGCGGGCGACGCCCGGTGTGAACGCGCCGAACCCGGCGGGTGAGCCGAGCGTCAGCGACAGCGTCGCCGGTACAGAGCCTCCGACCGTGCCCGTAGCGGCGTGGTCGAGGCGGCCGTCGCCGTCGCTGTCGCCGAGGACCGAGCGCCACGCATCGAGCAGCTTCTTCGACGGCGTGCCATCCGCTTCACGGGCGATCCAACCGTCTCGTGTCGTGCTCGTGAGGTACGGGTCGTTGACTCCGTCGAGCGTGAACGGTTCGAGATTGTGCACGAGTTGCGACGTGCCGAACGGCGGCTGCCGGTTGTCGACCAGCGACACGTTGGCCAGCGGGCAGCCCTGCGCCAGGCTCAGCGCGACGTACGCGAAGCACGTCCGCTCGAACAGGCCCTCGCGCTGGTGGTTGAGCGTGAAGTGCCGGCTCGAGGCCGTCTTGGAGAGCTTGACCCAGCCGTGCTTGGCGTCCGCCCAACCGGCGAACGCTGCCACCCGGTCCACCGAGTACTGCATGCCGATCAGGACGGCCTGCGCGGCGCCGAGCGATTGACCGGCGATCACCGTTTGCGACCACCTGGGCGCGAGACCACCGGTATCGAGGAACTGCGACCAGCCTTCGCCCGCATAGGTGGTCGCGAGGTGCTGGAGCACCTTCGTCAGTCGGTTCTCGATGCTGTTGGCCCGATCGACGTTGACGACGGTCGATTCCCCGCGCCCGTCGAGGATCTCCATGCGCGCGTTGAACGCACAGTTCGGCGGCGATTCCGGCGGATCGACGGAGTTCCCGCATCCGACGGGTGGCAGCGCCGCGACCGGTGCCTCATTGGCGTACGCCAGAACGATTGCGTGATAGCCGAGGCGGCCGGCCTCGGTGCCCATCTCGCTCCAGTCCTGCGGGAGGTTGGTCGCGCCTCCGCCGCCCATGAACACGAGCAGCTTCCCGACGCGCCGCGCCGGGTCGGACGCGAGCCACACGTGGTGCGAGCCGCGTGTCGGGTCGATTCCCGGATCGTTGACGTTCGCCGCGATCACGTGCGTCGGCACGTCGGCGGCACGCGCACTGGCGGCGTACCCGACCGACGCGAGCCCGACTACGGCTGCGGCTAGGACCGTCCGTCTTCGCAAAGTCATGCTGTCTTCTCTCGAGACATGGACATGGCTCACTCTCGCCGCGCGGCGCGGGCTCTCGCGCCGGGGGAATCCCTAGTGCGTTAGGCGGCGGAGGAGGTCAGCATCGCGAGGGTGAGCTCGGTGCGGTTGCTCACGTCGAGCTTGCGGAAGACGTGGCCGAGGTGGAACTCGATCGTCTTCGGGCTCAGAAACAGCGAGTCGGCGATGTTCCGGTTCGTCCGGCCTTCGGCGACCATCGCCGCGATCTGCATCTGCTGCGGCGTGAGCTCGTCGCTGCGGGCGCGCGGCCCGCGCTGTGCCCGGCCGCCGCTGGAGCGCAGCTCGCGGACGGCCTTCGCGGCCCAGGGCTCGGCGCCGAGCGCCTCGAAGCGCTCGAGCGCGTCGCGCAGGTGCTGGCGCGCTTCGACCCGGCGGCCGTCGCGGCGCAAACGTTCGCCCCAACACAGCTCGGTCCGCGCATGCTCGAACGGCGAGGGAAGCGCGGCGACGAGCCGGTGCGCCTCGTTGAAGATCGCATCGGAGTTCTCCGTTGCGGCGAGCAACCCGTGGCAGCGCGCGGCAGAGGCGAGCGCCCACCGGCGGCCGGTCCGTTGCCCCTCCGCATCGAAGGCTGCCAACGTGCTTCGGGCTTCGTCCTCGAGGCCGGCTCGGATCTGGCTCTCGATCAGGTCCGGCATCCACTGAACGTAGTTGAGCTCCCGCATGCCGGAGCGCTCGGCGAGCTCGCGGGTGTGCGACAAGTGAGCGATCGCGGCCTCCGGGCGGTCGAGGCCGAGCTCGAGCAGCCCCCGCCCGGCATGGGCATGCATCGCCAGCGCCTGGCTCCCGCTGCGGGCGGCGATCGCGGACACGATGTCGGCGTACGCGCGTGCGCCGTCGGCATCACCGGTCACGGCGTCGAGCACCAGCAACACGGTGTGCCCGAAATGCAGGAACTGCTCGGTGTCGTCGGCGAGTTGGAGCGCCTCCTTGGCATGGGCCCGCGCGATGATCCAGTTGCCAACGCGGAACTCGAGCTCGCCGAGCGCGCTCAGCGCGAGCGGCAGGTTGCTGACAAGACCTCGATCGCGGGAGAGGGCGACCGCGCGCTCGAGCTCTCGGCGCGCCGTGTCGTAGTCCTCCATCCAGCACGCGAACAGCCCGAGACGCGAGGGCCCAGACCAGCCGTCTGGCGCCCGTCCGGATGGGTCTCCGCGTTCGGCGTGCCGCAGCAGGAGCGGATAGCCGCGGGCGCCTTCCCCCGCAGCGATCAAGACCGTCCCGAGTGTCGAGTTCGCCGTTGCCGACGCCGACCCGTCCGATTGTCCGGCGAGCTCGACGGCCGCCTCGGCAGTCGCAACGGCCGCGGGCATGTCGCCTTGGCTTGACTTCGCAAACGCCGCCCCGCACAGCATCACCGCCGCGCGGGCGCGATCGCGATCCTGAATCCGCGCGGCACCCGATTCCAGCACTCGAGCGGCCTGCTCAATCCGGCCCTGCGAAATCAGCAGCTGACCCTGGAGACCCTCGACGTCCGCGCGCAGCTCTGCGACAACTTCGCGATCCAGGATCTCTTCGAGCTCGACCAGCGCCTCGGACCCCTGCCCGGCCCGCGCGAGATCGCGCGCCCGCTCCAGGCGCAACGGCAGCGCCTGATCCGCATCGGGCGCCGTCTGGACCGCCCGTCGCCACGCTTCGGCCGCCGCGCTCGGCGCTCCGCGCGCCCGAGCGGCCCGCGCGACGCCGGCCAGTGCAGACGAGACGTGCGCGTCCGGTCCGTCGCCGGCCTCGGCGATGTGCCAGGTCGCCCGCTCCGGCTGGCCCGCGTCATCCCAGGCCCTCGCGAGCGCCTCATGAGCGAGCCGCCGCTGCGCAGGGTCGGCGACCTCGAGCGCGGCGGCGAGCGCGAGCGGGTGCGAGAACCGCGGCCGCCCGGCCTCGAGGTGCGCCAGTCCGCAGTCGATCCCCGCTTCAAGGGCGCTCTCGGCCAGCCCGAGGTCGGTCAGCGCGTGCTGCACGATCGACGCCGGCGCCTGCTCGTCGGCGCCCAGCAGGACGAGCGCTTGGCGCGCCTGGGCAGAGAGACCCAGCGCAAGCCGTTCGAACGTCTCCCCCACGCTCGCCGGTGCGCGCAACCGGTCCGTCAACGGCGCGGCGCCCGACATCTGCTCCGGAGAGAGCTGGCGCGCCGCCTCCCGCAGCCACAATGGATCCGCCCGGCCGGCCTCGGCAAGCGTTAGCGCCACCGACGCCGCGACCCGGGAGCGCGCGAACTCGCCGACCAGATCCACGGCCTCCACGGTCTCCAGGCCACCGACCACCAGCGACTCGACGCCCGGATCGACAAAGGGCGCCGCCGACTCCTCGCGCACGGCGAACAGAAACCCGACGCGATCGGCATCCAGGCGGCGAGCCGCGAACCGGAGCGCGTCGAGGCTGGCCGCATCCACCCACGGCGCGTCATCCACCACGACCAGCACGGGCGCGTCCTCGGCCGCCATCGCGAGTAGGTCGAGGGTGGCTACGGCCACCGCGAACGGATCCACGAACGGCGCGTCAGCGATCCTCAACGCGCCTCGCAGCGCGTCCCGGCGCGGTGTGAGCAACCGATCCACGCGCCCGTCCACCAGCGGCGAGAGCACATCGAACAATCCGCCGTAGCCGAGATGGACCTCGTTCTCGACCCCGCGCGTGGCCACAACCGTGAACCCCTCGGCCAGCGCTGTCGCCTTACGGCACAGCCAGCTCTTGCCGATCCCCGCCGGTCCGACGACGGTCACGACGCGCGGCTGGCGCCCGGCGACCGTCGCCGTGAGCGCGGCTCCCAGCCGGTCCAGCTCCGCGTCACGTCCGACCATCGGGC
>Ga0190265_10003186_pt1 | contig 11169 bp, 11 predicted proteins | sample Popmic124T_FD_133135 | JGI IMG/M metagenome (GOLD analysis project Ga0190265, IMG submission 133135) | Populus adjacent soil microbial communities from riparian zone of Indian Creek, Utah, USA - 124 T | ecosystem: Environmental > Terrestrial > Soil > Riparian zone | place: USA: Utah | collected...
CATGGAGCAGCCAGCCGATAGCCAATAGCCAATTCCTGGAGGAGTCATGCATACCAAAGCCCTGGCTGCAGACGCCGCGTCTACCGATACGTTCCCCATCAACGGCACCGACTTTGTCGAGTTCTACGTCGGCAACGCCAAACAGGCCAGCCACTACTATCGGACCGCGTTCGGTTTTCAGCTGGTCGCCTACCGCGGCCCGGAGACCGGCACCCGCGACCGCGCGACGTATCTGATGCAGCAGAACAAGGTCAGGCTCCTGCTCACCTCCCCGCTCAGCCCGGAGCACCCGGCCGCGGCACACATCGCCCAGCACGGGGACGGGGTCCGAGACATCGCACTCTGGGTGGATGACGCCCGCAAGGCCTTCAGCGATGCGGTTGAACGGGGCGCCAAGCCGGTTCAGAAGCCGACCGTAATGCGGGATGAGGCCGGAGAGGTGGTGATCGCCGCGATTCATACCTATGGCGACACCATTCACAGCCTGGTCGAGCGCCGGAATTACAAGGGCCTCTTCCTCCCCGGATTCCAGCCGGTCGCTCCCCGCTACAATCCCTCGCCGGTGGGGCTCCAGTACGTGGACCACTGCGTCGGCAATGTCGAACTGGGCGCGATGAACACCTGGGTCAGCTTCTACCAGGAGGTCATGGGGTTCCGGAACCTCATTTCCTTCGACGACAAGGACATCTCGACCGAGTACTCCTCGCTCATGTCGAAGGTCGTGGCGAGCGGGAACGACCGGATCAAGTTCCCGATCAACGAGCCCGCGCAAGGCCGCAAGAAATCGCAGATCGACGAATACCTCGACTTTTACCGCGGACCCGGCGTGCAGCATCTGGCCATCGCGACGGACAACATCATCGAGACGGTCACGGCGCTGAGGGACCGGGGTGTGGACTTTCTCCAGGTGCCCAAGGCGTATTACGACAGCGTGCTCGACCGGGTAGGCCACATCGATGAGGATCTCGCTCCGCTCAAGGAGCTCGGGATCCTGGTCGATCGGGACGACGAGGGCTACCTGCTTCAGATCTTCAGCAAGCCGGTCGAGGACCGGCCGACGCTCTTCTATGAGATCATTCAGCGGAAGGGCGCCAAGAGCTTCGGTAAGGGGAACTTCAAGGCGCTGTTCGAAGCGATCGAGCGGGAGCAGGCGTCCAGGGGAAATTTGTGAACAACGGCTCACGTTCTTCGGAGGAAAGATGCCGATCTATCACACCATGGGCCAAATCCCGCGCAAGCGGCACATCGCGTTCCGGAAGTCGGACGGCGGGATCTACGCCGAAGAGCTGATGGGCCATGAGGGCTTCACCGGAACCTCGTCCCTGTTGTACCACACCTATCCGCCCACCACGGTCAAGTCTGCCCGCCGCCTCAAAGAACTGAAGTATGAGGCCGATGCGGACCAGACGCTTCGCCACCGGCACTTTCGCACCTCGAAGATCAAGACCGGCGGAAGTCCGACGCTCGACCGGACCCCGCTCTTGTTCAACCAGGAGGTGGCGATGCTGTACGTGGAGCCGGACGAGAACGACGCCCACTTCTACAAGAACGCGCAGGCGGACGAGCTGGTCTACGTGAGCAAGGGATCCGGCACCCTGGAAAGCGTCTTCGGCGACCTGCCGTATCGGGAGGGTGACTACCTGGTCATTCACCGGGGGATCATGCACCGCTACCGGCTGGACCCGAGCAAGGAGCCGACCAAGTTTCTCGTCATGGAGAGCCGCGGCCACGTGCGCTGGCCCAAGCGCTATCGGAACGAGTTCGGACAGCTGATCGAAGGGGCGCCCTACAGCGAGCGGGACATCCGCCAGCCGGCGCATTTGCGTCCCCACGATGAGCGCGGCGACTTCCGCATCCTGGTGAAGCAGTACGACGGTTTGAACGAAATCATCCTGGATCACCATCCCTTCGATGTGGTAGGCTGGGACGGCTACTTCTATCCCTGGGCGTTCAACATCAACGATTTCGAGCCGATCGTCGGACGGGTGCACCAGCCGCCGCCGGTACATCAGACCTTTCAGGGCGACGGCTTTGTCGTCTGCAGCTTTTGTCCCCGGCCCTATGACTTCCACCCCGAGGCGGTCCCGGCTCCCTACAACCACAGCAACGTGGACTCGGACGAAGTGCTGTACTATGCGTCCAGCGAGTTCATGAGCCGCAAAGGCATCGAGTTCGGCAGCATCACCCATCATCCCGATGGCATTCCCCACGGGCCGCACCCCGGCCGGGCGGAGGCCAGTATCGGGGCCAAATACACCGAGGAGCTCGCGGTGATGATGGATACCTTCCGTCCTCTCAAGGTGGCCAAACCGGCGCTCGCGATCGAGGACCCGAACTATCACGTGTCGTGGCTGGACGCGCAGCACGCGCAGTTCAATCCACCGACGAGCTGAAGGCGGGGATTCTAGATCGCATCTTGCCAACCTCCGAAGCAGCCCCTCTCTGGATACCGGACGCCGAGCGCGTGAAGCGCGCGAATCTCACCGCGTTCATCAAACACATCGGAAAGGAGAAACCGGCCGGCTCGAGCGGCGTCCGCGACTTCACTTCGCTGTACCTATGGTCGGTGAGGCACCCGGAGGCCTTCTGGCCTGAGGTGTGGCGGTTCTGCGGCGTGGTTGCCGATGAGCGGCCGGTGCAAGAGCCCTGGGACGGCGTGGTCATGGGGCTCGACCGGATGGCGCCGCCCGATCCAAAGCTCGGCCCTCGCTGGTTCACCGGCGCCCGGCTCAACTTCGCCGAGAACCTGCTCCACCACGCCGACGGTCATCCGGCTCTGGTCTTCTGGAATGAGCTCGGCCGGCAACAGACTCTCACCTACGCCGATCTGGGAGAGAAAGTCGCCCGGGTAGCAGCCGCACTGACGGACCACGGGATTGTGGCCGGCGACCGGGTGGCCGGCTTTCTGCCCAACCTCCCCGAGGCCGTCATCGCCATGCTGGCTACGACCAGCCTCGGTGCGATCTGGTCCTCCTGCTCGCCGGACTTCGGCGCCAATGGCGTCATCGACCGGTTCGGTCAGATCCGTCCCCGGGTGCTCTTTTGCGCCGACGGCTACCGCTACGCCGGCAAGGAGATCGACTCCCTGGCTCGGGTGCGCGAGGTCTGCGAGCGGATTCCTGAAATCGAAAGGGTGATCGTTGTTCCATACCTAAGCGAGCGTCCGGCACTGGGAGGGATCAGAGACGCTGCTTTATGGGCTGATTGGGTGGGGGGGCGCTTCCCCGCTGCCCCGCTGCTCCGCCTCGAACCGCTTCAGCGGTTCGACTTCGACCACCCCATCTACATCCTCTACTCCTCCGGCACCACCGGGCTTCCCAAGTGCATGGTGCACGGCGCCGGCGGGACGCTGCTGCAGCACCTCAAGGAGCTGGTGCTGCATACCGATCTCCGGCGCGAGGACCGGATTTTCTACTTCACCACCTGCGGCTGGATGATGTGGAACTGGCTGGTCTCGAGCCTCGCCGTCGGCGCCACGGTAGTCCTGTACGACGGAGCGCCCCTGTTTCGGCCCGGCATCCTCTGGGACATGGTGGCTGAGGAGCGAGTGACCATCTTCGGCACCAGCGCGAAGTATCTGGCCCTGGCGGAAAAAGAAGGCCTGGAGCCGGCACGAACTCACGACCTGGGTTCATTGCGCGCCATTCTTTCGACCGGCAGCCCGCTGGCGGGGCACAGCTACGACTACGTCTACCGCAGCATCAAGCCCGACGTGCACCTGGCGAGCATCAGCGGCGGCACCGATATCGTCTCCTGCTTCGCACTGGGCAATCCGATCGGCCCGGTATGGCGGGGTGAGCTCCAGAGCCGCGGGCTGGGGATGAGCGTCGAGGTATTCGACCCAGAAGGCCGTCCGGTGCGGGGCGTGGAGGGCGAGCTGGTGTGCACCCGTCCCTTCCCCAGTATGCCGGTCCGGTTCTGGGATGATTCGGACGGCTCGAAGTATCAGGCGGCGTACTTCGACCGTTATCCCGGAGTCTGGCGCCACGGTGACTGGGCTCGGATAACGGAACACGATGGCCTGGTGATCTTGGGGCGAAGCGACGCTACCTTGAATCCGGGAGGGGTCAGGATCGGTACCGCCGAGATCTATCGCCAGGTGGAACAGCTGCCGGAGGTGGTCGAGAGCCTGGTGGTAGGGCAGGACTGGGAGGGCGACGTCCGGGTGGTGCTGTTTGTCCGGCTGCGCGAGGGCCTCACCCTCGATCCAGGACTGGAAAGCCGGATCCGCCAACGGGTCCGGGAGTACGCGAGCCCCCACCACGTGCCCCGCAAGGTGCTGCAGGTAGCGGACATCCCCCGGACCATCAGCGGGAAGATCACCGAGCTCGCGGTGCGGGAGGTCATCCACGGCAGAGCGGTGGTGAACCTCGATGCCCTGGCCAATCCCCAGGCTCTGGACCTGTTCCGGGGTCTGGAGGAGCTGCAGACTTGAGCGTCGGGGCGGCCAGTGTGATCTACCCCCTATCGGGATTTCGGATCCCGAGGTACCTTATCGCCACGCGACTGGAATTCCAGCAGCGTACACCACGTGAGATGGCCCGCGGCACATGAACAATGGCGAAAGAGACCCTCAGGCGGGCAGGGTCCCTTCGCTCGAGGAGCGTAACAATGAGACACCTTCTGGTTCTGGCCGCCGCGGCCTTTCTCGCGGTAGGCTGCGCAGGAAACAAGGAAGACGAGACCGGCGCCGCACCTGACCGGGGCGATGCCACCGTTACCGCCACCGACAGCGCGACCGTGACCGACACCACCACCGCTGCGACGCCGGCTGACACCAGCGCCGTCACCACGGACACCACGACGGTCTCCGGCGAGGCCACGGTAGGCGCCGACAGCGCCGCGGTCCAGGGCGAAGTTCAGACCGACACCACCTCCTATACCACCGACAGCACCATGGCTGCTCCGGCTGACACCAGCATGGCCGCTCCGGCAGACACCACCGCTCAGCAGTAAGCCGCTGGCGGGCAGTTCAAGGCGACCCCGGGTTCTCCCGGGGTCGTTTTTGTTGCCCGGGGACGTCACGAATCCCTGGAATGTGATGCGTGACCTAGTGAAAGGGCGGGTGTCGCCCCAAGTTGGTCCCGCGATCACGAACCGATTCGGTCCCAAGCGCACCCTGAGGGGGCTGACCACGTAACCAGGAGCGAAGGACTTATGCGGAAACTGCTAATTCTTGCAGCCATAGCTGCCCTGTCAACGGCCTGCCACAACCGTTCCGAGGACGACACGGGCGCGGCTCCGGAAGGCACCGACACCACTTTCACCGCCACGGACAGCGCGTCGATTCGGACCGATAGCACAATGGGCCAGGTCCCCGCCGACACCAACACAGTGGGGCAGGATACCACCTCTATGGGCACTCCCACGCCGGTCGAGGGAGATAGTGCACTGATTCATCACCAGACCCCGGATAGCAGCGGTATGGGCGCGATGGGTGATAGCACTGGGATGGGTTATGACAGCACCGCCGTTCAGGGCGACAGCGCCATGATCAACAGCACCGTGCCCGACACCACGGTGCCCGACACGACTCAGTAAGCCATACTCGTCCGGTAGCGAACCCGACGGGCCCCGGATACACTCCGGGGCCCGTCAGCTTTCTGGAGAATGAATGGACGGTACCACCGTGGTAACGAGGACCTATCTGGAGATGAAGGCGCCGGGCGACTTGCGGCCGGTGCCGGCACCCGAGCCGGTGCCGCGGATCGACCGGATCGAGCACTGCACTCCAACCATGTTCCGCTACCTGTACGCCGAGGTAGGGCGGGCCTTTCACTGGACCGATCGGCTGAGCTGGACTGACGCCGACATCGAACGCCACCTGAGTAACCCGGGGGTGTCGATCTGGGTCATGTCGGATGGGGCGACACCGGCCGGCTACTTCGAGCTTCGGGTGCACGATGAGGGATCGGTCGAGATCGCCTACTTCGGCTTGCTTCCCTCCTACATCGGGAGGGGCTGGGGGAAGTATCTGCTCGCCCGGGCTACCCAGGCAGCCTGGGAGCTGGAACCGAGCCGAGTGTGGCTGCACACCTGTACGCTGGACCACCCTTCGGCGCTTCCGAACTACGTGAAGCGAGGTTTCCAGCCGGTGCGGCAAGAGGTGTATACGATCGGCGGGACGGCGGGACCGCGGGACAGCAAGAACGGCCAGTAGCGGCAACGCACCGGCCGGCGAGGCACTACCGTCTCGCTGTCCCCCTGTCTCCCTGTCCCGCTTCTTCAAACCGCGCCGTGAAGTGCCGCAGGATCGGAGCCTGCTCCACAAACCGGTAGCCCTTTACCTCATCGCGGCGCTTCCAGATCTCCAGGATCGCTTCTACCACGTAGTCGATGTGACTCTGGGTATAGACTCGCCGCGGGATGGCCAGGCGAACCAGCTCCATGGACGCTGTCGTCTCCCGGCCCGTCTCGCTGTCGCGCCGACCGAACATCACCGTTCCAATCTCCACCGCCCGGATACCAGCCTCACGATACAGCTCGGCGACCAGAGCTTGCCCCGGTAGTTGAAGGGCCGGGATCTGGGGGAAAAACGCCGCCGCGTCGATATAGATGGCGTGCCCGCCCGGCGGCTGTACGATCGGGACACCGGCCCGGGAGATGTGCTCGCCGAGATAGGTCGTGGAGGTGATTCGGTAGAGTAGGTAGTCCTCGTCCAGCGCCTCCCGGAGACCCACCGCGATCGCATCCAGATCGCGTCCCGCCATCCCGCCGTAAGTGGGGAAGCCCTCGGTCAGGATCAGGAGGTTCCGCTCCTTGGAGGCCAGCATCCCGTCGTTGGTGGCGAGCAGGCCGCCGATGTTCGCCATTCCGTCCTTCTTCGCCGACATGGTACAGCCATCGGCATAAGAGAAGAGCTCCCGGGCGATCTCGAGCGGGGTCCGATCCGCGTATCCATCCTCTCTGAGCTTGATGAAGTAGGCGTTTTCCGCGAACCGGCAGGCGTCGATGTAGAGCGGGATATCGTGCTGGCGGCAGACGGCCGACACCGCGCGCACGTTGGCCATCGAGACCGGCTGGCCGCCACCGGAGTTGTTGGTGACCGTCAGCATGCAGAGCGGTATGCGATCCCGCCCCACTTCGGCGATCAGCGCTTTCAGCGCCTCCACATCCATGTTCCCCTTGAACGGGTGCCGCGCCGAAGGAACCAGCCCTTCGGGAATCACCAGATCGCGCGCCTCGGCGCCGGTGAACTCGACGTTCGCCCGGGTGGTGTCGAAGTGGGTGTTGTTGGGGACGATGTGACCGGGCCGGCAAAGCGTCGCGAAGAGAATTCGTTCGGCGGCGCGACCCTGGTGAGTGGGCAGGACGTGGCGGAACCCGAAGATGGCATGAACCGCCTCCTCGAAGCGGTACCACGAGCGGCTGCCGGCGTAGGATTCGTCCCCCCGCATCACGGCGGCCCATTGCTCCGAGCTCATGGCCGCGGTTCCGCTGTCGGTCAGGAGATCGATGAGGACGTCCTCGGCCCGGAGCAGAAAGACGTTGAACCCGGCGGCGCGGAGCTTCTCTTCTCGCTCGTGGCGGGAGGTCAGCCGGATCGGCTCCACCGACTTGATCTTGAACGGCTCGATGATGGTTCGCATGGGACGTAAATGTAGCGTGGGTCACTGCAAGCCACTCGGCCTGGCGCCATGATAAGCCCCCGATAGGGTGGTCAGGGCAAATCCAGGTGCTCACCGCAGGCCGCTATTTCTAAAGGCGAAAATCCATATGTCGAGTGAGCGGCGCGCCTGGCCCACCCGGGATGTTCTCCGCGTCCTGGCGATCATCGCCGGCTTCTACATCACCCTCCAGGTGCTCTGGGTCGGCCGTTCCATCGTTTTGCTCACGTTCCTGGGAGTGCTGTTTGGCATTGCCCTGAGTGCCGGCGTCGACCGGCTGGAGCGAAAACGGGTGCCCCGCGCCCTCGGCGCGGTCCTTCTCGTGCTTGGATTCCTCGGCATCCTGGTGGGGCTCGGGGCCGCCACGGCTCCCAGCATTAGCGGGCAAATGCGTGATCTCAAAACCCAGCTGCCGGAAGCCGTCGGGAAGATCCAACGCTGGGTCAAGGATCGTCAGGAGGGTGTAACCCAAGTATTGGAGCAGGTGGCGCCGGAGAGGGCCGGGAACAACACCAAGCCCGCGGCTGGCGACACAGCCGGGCAGAAGGCAACTACCCAGGCGGACGAGAAGCCTTCCGCTGCAGGCCAGGGGATCGGAGGGCAGATGGGCGGGATTGCCCGCTATCTGTTCGGGTTCTTCTCCTCCACCTTCGCCGCCCTCGGTGGCATGCTGCTGATCCTGTTCGTGGCCATCTTCGTCGCCGTCGATACCCGGACGTACGAGGAAGGCCTGATGCATCTGTTTCCCCATGAGGCCAGGCCCCGGGCGCGGGAGGTGCTCGGCGCCACCGCGGCAATGCTTCGACGCTGGTTGTTCACCCAGTTTATCAGCATGGTGCTTATAGGCGTGCTAACCGGTGGTGTGCTCTTTGCTATGGGCATCGAGACAGCGATCGCACTGGGCATCATTGCCGGCATCCTGGAGTTCGTGCCCATCGTCGGGCCTATCATGTCGGCGGTGCCGGCCGTCGCCATGGGTTTCCTGGACGGACCGGAGAAGGCCCTCTATGTCGCGCTCGCCTACGTGGTGATTCAGCAGGTAGAAAGCAATCTCCTTCAGCCGTTGTTGATGCAGAGGGGACTGGAGCTGCCGCCGGTCCTGACGATCTTCACCCAGGGGGTGCTGTCCCTGGTGTTCGGCTTCATGGGTCTGCTGGTGGCGGTACCGATGTTGGCGGCCGTGATCGTACCGATCAAGATGTTGTACGTCCGTGACGTCGTCGGTGACGAGGTCCAGCTGCCGGTGGAGAGCGGGAAGGACGGGTAGGACGGGAAAGACGGGAAGGAGAGGTAAAGGTTTTCCCGCCCTTCCCGTCCTTCCCGACCTTCCTCCTAGCCCTTCTCTGGAATGATCAGATTCTGTCCCGGCTCGATGAGATCGGGATTGTCGATCACGTCGCGGTTAGCCTCGTAAATCTTCCGCCATTTGTTCATGTCGCCATATTCGCGTTTGGCGATCTTCGATAGACTGTCACCTCGCACCACCGTATAGGTCTTGCCTGCAGGCGTGATGTTTCGCGGTTCCGTGGCCATAACGTCCTCCGGTTAGCGGTTGCGGCCCAGGGCCTTGCCCAGCATGCCCCCAACGTCGTCGATGACCGATCCATCCCCATCGCGATCCAGAAAACGGCCCACCGTGTTCATAACACCGGGCGCGGATTGCTTCAGGTTGTTACTCTCACCCGACAGCAGGCCAGACAGCCCACCCGCGTCGAGATTGCGTTCCTGCTTAGCGCGCCCTAATGCCCCCAGGACCAGGGGTGCCAGCATCATTAGCAGCTGCCCGGTCTTGCCTGCATCCAGGCCGGTCGCCTGACCCAAGCCGTGCTGCACCGTCTGTTGCTTTCCACCTAATACATGTCGCAGGATCCCGGCCCCAGGACCGGTTTCGCCTCGGTTCAGGTAACCGGGGACATCGTCCAGAACGCTGCCATCGTGGTCCTGGGAGATTGCCGCATCCAGTGACCGGGCCTGGGACTGATCCGTTGCGTTTCGAGCCAGGGCGGTCAGTAGCAGGGGCAACGCGGCATCTATCGCGTTCCCGGTCGTTCCGGTATCGGCACCAATCTTCTGGCTGATTTGCTCGACGGCCTGTCCGCCGAGTCGTTGCTGAAGAATTTCAAGTACTGACATGCGTGTGTCCTTGTGAGTGGGTTCAGATTTCAATGGTCAAGATCGGCGCCCCGGCGGCCGGGCAATGTGTGCTGGGTCACCGAAGCAGATTACTTTCTGCTGCATGTCCCCTCGCTCGATCGCACGGCTCCAACTCCTGGGCGCCGCGCTTCTGTTCTCGACCGGCGGTGCGGCGATCAAGGCGGCCGATTTCACCGGGTGGCAGATCGCCAGCTTGCGCTCCGGGTTCGCCGCTGTCGCCCTGCTCCTGATAGCCCCTGGCTCGCGGAGGGGCTGGACGCGACAGTCGGTTCTGGTCGGCGTGGCCTACGCAGCCTGTCTCACGCTCTTTGTGCTGGCCAACCGGCTCACCACGGCGGCCAACACCATCTATCTCCAGTCCACCGCGCCGCTGTACCTGTTGCTCCTGGCTCCCTGGCTGCTGAGGGAGCCGGTACGCCGGCGGGATGTGGGCTTCATGCTCGTGGTCGCATTCGGATTGATGCTCTTCTTCGTCGGGGTCGAGCAGCCGGCGGCGACGGCGCCGGATCCGGTACAGGGGAACATTCTGGCGCTGGTCAGCGGTTTCTGCTGGGCGCTGACCGTGCTCGGACTGCGCTGGCTCAGCGCCGGAGTGGGGCGGGGAACGCCCATGGCGGCGGTGACCTCCGGGAATCTCATCGCCTTTCTGGTGACGCTGCCGTTTGCGCTCCCCTTTGGCGCCCACTCCGTCACCGATTGGTCGGTGCTGATTTACCTCGGCGTGTTCCAGATCGCCCTGGCCTACGTGCTGGTGACCAGCGCGATCAACCACATTCCCGCGCTCGAGGCTTCGGTGATCCTGTTGATCGAGCCGGCGCTGAATCCGGTATGGGCCTGGCTGGTGCAGGGCGAGGTGCCCGGCATCTGGGCTATGGCCGGCGGCGCCATTATCCTGGCGGCCACTACCGCCAAGAGCTGGACCGAGCGCCGGGTGGAAGCCCCGGTTACCTGAGCCATGCGTCATACGCCGCCGTCGCTGATCGAGACCATTCGGATCCGAAACGCCGAGGCGCCGCTCTGGTACCTCCACCTGCGTCGGCTGGCGGTCAGCTGCAAGGCGCTGGGGATCCCCCTGCCTGGTGTGCTCGAGGTACCGAAAGGCGGCGCCGACCGGGTCTACCGGCTCGAGGTGGGCATGCGGGGGATGCAGGTAAGCGAGCGCCTGGTGGGACCGGCCATTCCGGTTAAGCTCGTGGTCTCCAAGGTTGCCCACCACTCCTATCCCTACAAGACCACCGACCGGGCCCAGTTCGATCGTGCGGGCGACGCGGCCCGCGCCGCCGGCGCGGACGACGCGCTGTTGCTCACCCCCGGTGGGTTCGTGGCGGAGACCTCGATCTGGAGTGTCCTGTGGTGGGAGGACAACCAGCTCTGTGGCCCGGCTTTGGAGCTGGGCATCCTTCCCGGG
>Ga0190265_10003187_pt1 | contig 11168 bp, 9 predicted proteins | sample Popmic124T_FD_133135 | JGI IMG/M metagenome (GOLD analysis project Ga0190265, IMG submission 133135) | Populus adjacent soil microbial communities from riparian zone of Indian Creek, Utah, USA - 124 T | ecosystem: Environmental > Terrestrial > Soil > Riparian zone | place: USA: Utah | collected...
AGGAGGAGACATGTCTCGCCCAGTTCTCGGGGCAATACTAGCCGCCGCCATCGCGGTCCTCACGGCCGTCGCGTATTTCGTGACGACCGGCATCCTGCGCGACGGGATCGAGAAGGACGTCACGCTGCGGGTGGCCAAGGCGCAGGAGCTCCTCATCCAGAACTCGTCGCTCGAGATGCTGGGCCTGCTCAAGCGCACCGAGGCGCTCGCGCGCGATCCCGGCCTGGTCAAGGCGCTGGTCGGCGGCAGCGGGCCCAACCCGGTGCAGGCGGAGCAGGTGTTCCAGAAGTTCCGCGCCAGCCTCTCTGCCGGCGAGGATCAGCCGGACATCATGGCGCTGACCGACGAGAACGGAAAGCTGGTCGCGCTGGTCAGCGGCGATCGCCCGGTCTTCCGGCCCATCCCGGACACCTATATCCGCGAGGGCAAGATCAAGTACCCGGGGCTGCAGGCCGCGCTGACCGAGCGCCGCATCACCAGCGAGGTGTGGGACTACGAGAACCTCGGCCCGATGAAGGCCGGCGTCGCGCCGGTCTACGATCCGGAGATCGACAACGTGGTCGGCGCCATGGTGCTGGCCTACGCGATGAGCGCGACCGAGGCCAAGGGGCAGCAGAAGCTGCTCGGCACCGACGTCGCCTACTTCTACGGCGAGCGAGTCTCGGCGACCAGCTTCGGCCCGGCCGGCGGCGCCAAGCAGCGCGGCAGCGCCAAGCAGGCGGCGCTCAGCAAGGCGCTGTTCCAGGACCGCGGCCTGGCCAAGGCGGCGCTGTCGAGCGAGGGCGGGCTGTCGGACGTCGCGGTGGTCGAGCTCGACGGTGACGAGTACTGGGCCACGGCCGGCCGCATGCCGCGCTTCTCGACCCAGCCGTTCCCCAAGGAGTACCCGGAGGTCGCGGCCGGCGCGCTGGTCATGATGTCGCTCAGCGAGGCGATGGAGCCGCTCGCCACCGTCAAGCTCGCCATCCTCGGGGTCGGCTTCGCCTCGATCGTCGTCATGCTGCTCGGCATCTTCATCACCGCGCGCCACATCCTGCACCCGGTCGAGGAGATCGAGCTCGGCATCAACGACATCATCAACGGCAACTCCGACCGCACCTTCCGCCCGGTCGGCAGCGACCTCGACGGGCTGGCCAACTCGCTCAACGTGATGCTGGCTCGCCTGCTCGGCAGGCCGGAGCCGGGCGACGAGGAGTACGACGAGGAGGGGAACGTGGTGCGGCCGAGCGGCCTGGCGGTCGACAGCGAGGGACTCTCGGCCAAGGACGCCGAGGCGATGGCGCTCGCCGCCGAGCCGGAGGCTCAGTACCTGCGGCGCCTGTTCGAGGAGTACGCGGCGGCGCGACAGGCCACCGGCGAGGGGAGCGAGGGGCTCACCTTCGACGGGTTCGTGGCCAAGCTGCAGCAGAACGAGACGGTGCTGCGCGCGCGCTACCAGTGCCGGGCGGTCAGGTTCAAGGTCGTGACCAAGGACGGCCGGGTCACCTTGAAGCCGGTGCCGATCCTCTAGACGGGCATTCGCCCGGAGTTTCGCTGTACGCTACGCCGACGATGGCACGCGTGCGCACCGGGCTCGAGCGACTCCTGGACGGCGACGGGCCGCGACTGGCCGGGCGCCGCCTGGGCCTCATCGCCAATCCGACGACTGTCGATGGCCAGCTGGCCCACTCGATCGATCTGATGGTCGCGGCCGGGCTCGACCTGGTGGCGCTGTTCGGCCCCGAGCACGGGCTGCGCGGCGACGCCCAGTACATGGTCGCCGTCGGCGACGAGAGCCGCGACCGCCGCACCGGGCTGCCGGTGCACAGCCTGTACGGCCACACCGAGGCCTCGCTGACGCCGACGCCGGCGATGCTGGAGGGCATCGACACGCTGATCTTCGACATCCAGGACGTCGGCTCGCGCTACTACACGTACGCCGCGACCATGGTGCTGGCCATGCGCGCCTGCGCCCGCGCCGGCGTCGAGGTGGTGGTGCTCGACCGGCCGAACCCGCTCGGCGGCGAGCTGGTCGAGGGGGGCGCGGTGGAGCCCGGGTTCGAGTCGTTCGTCGGCCTCTTCTCGGTGCCGAACCGCCACGGCCTCACCGTCGGCGAGCTGGCCCGGATGTCGCGCGAGGTGGAGCGGCTCGAGCTGGCGCTGACGGTGGTGCCGATGGACGGCTGGCGGCGCGACATGCGCTACGCCGACACCGGGCTGCCCTGGGTGCTGCCGTCGCCCAACATGCCGACCGAGGAGACCGCGCTGGTCTATCCCGGCATGTGCCTGCTCGAGGGCAGCGAGATCAGCGAGGGGCGCGGCACAACGCGCCCGTTCGAGATCGCCGGCGCTCCGTTCGTCGACGCCTACGCGCTGGCCGACCAGCTGGCCGCCGACCGGCTGCCCGGGGCGCGCTTCCGCCCGCTCGCCTTCACACCGACCTTCGAGAAGCACGCCGGGCGCGCGTGCGCCGGCGTGCAGATCCACGTCACCGACAGGAGCGCGTTCCGGCCCTACCTGACCGGCGTGGCGTTCCTGCGCGCCGTGCACGCGCTGTGGCCGGGCGACTTCGCGTGGCGCAAGCACGCGTACGAGTTCGTCGACCAGGTCCCGGCGATCGATCTCCTGTGCGGCTCGGCCGCCGTGCGCGAGGGGATCGACAGCGGCGCGTCGCTGGACGATCTGGCCGCGACCTGGGCCGCGGCCGAGCGCGACTTCCGCCAGCGCCGGGCGGCCTGGTTGCTCTATGCCTGACGCGCGGGTGGCGCTGTTCGGCGGCAGCTTCAACCCGCCTCACGTCGCGCACCAGATGGCGTGCCTCTTCGTGCTGGAGACCGAGCCGGTCGACCAGCTGTGGATGATCCCGACCTTCCGCCACGTGTTCGGAAAGCAGCTGGCGCCGTTCGACGATCGGCTGGAGATGTGCCGGCGCGCCGCCCGCCCGCTCGGTCCGCGCGTCATCGTCTCCGAGGTGGAGCGCGAGATGGCGCAGGAGCAGAGCCGCACCTACGACACGGTGCTGGAGCTGGGCCGCCGCCACCCGGGCACCCGCTTCCGCCTGGTCGTGGGCGAGGACATCCTGGCCGAGCGCCACGCCTGGCACCGCTGGGACGACCTGACCGCGCTGGCGCCGCCGATCGTGCTGGGCCGGGCCGGGAGCCAGGAGGGCGTGGCCGGCGTGCCGCGGGTCGAGCTGCCGGGCGTCTCCTCCACCGACGTGCGCGAGCGAGTCGCGCGCGGCGAGAGCGCGGTGCCTCTGGTGCCGCGTGCCGTTATGGACTATATCGCCGGGCGAGGTCTCTACAGGTGACCAGCCGAACTCCCAATGTCTTCGTGGTCGGCGCCGGGCCTGTCGCGACGGCGCTCGCCGGCGCGCTGCGTCTGGGCGGGGTGCCGGTGCTGGGCCTGTGGGCGCGCACGCCGGCGCGGGCGCGCGCAGCCGGCGCGGTGGCCGGCGTCGCCGCGTACTCGGCGGCGCCGCCCGACCTGCTGCTCGACGCCAACGTGGTGCTGCTGGCGGTGCGCGACGCGGCCATCCAGGAGGTGGCCCCGATGCTGGTCGCGACCGGCCTGGTCAACCGGCACCACACGCTGATCCACTGCTCCGGCGTGATCTCGGCGGCCGAGGCGCTGGCCACCGTGTCGGGCCAGGTGGGCGGCATGGCCATGATGCACCCGCTGCGAGCCATCCCGGACGGGCGGACCGCGATGCGCACCATGAAGGGGACCGTGTTCGGCGTCGAGGGTGACGAGCGCGGCCGGCGCGACGCGCTCCTCCTGGTCGCCGCGCTCGGCGCGCGCGCGCTCGAGCTCACTGGCGTGCAGGTCTCGGCCTATCACGCGGCCGCCGCGATCGCGTCCAACTACACGGTGGTGCTGCTCGGCGCGGCGGCGGATCTGCTGGCCGAGGTCGGCATCCCGCGCGAGCAGGCGATCGAGGCGCTGGTCCCGCTGGTCGAGGGCACGCTGGCCAACGTGCGCGAGCGCGGACCGGAGGGGGCGCTGACCGGCCCGATCCGGCGCGGCGACAGCGCCACGGTCGAGCGCCACCTGGCCGCGCTGGCGTCGCGGCCGGAGCTGGCCGCGCTCTATCGCGCGCTCGGCCGCCGCACCGTCGCGCTCGCCCGCAGCGCCCCGGAGCCGGCCGCCGCCGAGGCGCTCGACGCGGTCGATGCGCTCCTGGCCGAGCCCGCCGCCGATCCCTCCGGGGTGCGCGCGCGGCGCGCTCGCTAGCGGGTGGGACAATCTCGCCGTTGCGGCGGCGCGCCGCTCCTGCCTACGATGGAGAGATACGGTCGTTTCGATCTCTCTCGCGCGCGGGTCGGCCGCTGTGCGTCCCAGGAGGATTGAGCTTGTTCATCTCGTCGAACCATCGGCTCGCGCCCGTCGCCCTGGCGGCAGTGATGGTGTTCTTGCTGTGCGGCGTGCACCGGCTCGCGCACGCGAAGAACCCGGAGGACGTCTTCCGCGGCCAGATCATCACGTCGGCCAAGCGCATCCCGACCTCGTCCAAGAGCAAGGCGGCCTACATCGCGACGCTGCGCAAGCTCAAGACGACGCGCTTCCAGGAGGACCGCGAGAAGAAGCAGTGGAAGGTGCACTTCGCCGCCTTCTTCCGCTCGCCGCTGAACGACCTCGAGGTGACGATCAAGATCTACGACATCTCGACCGGGAAGCAGCACCTGCTGACCGCGTTCGAGCAGTACATGGACAAGCGCGGCGCGCGCAGCGTCACGTCGCAGATGACGCTCGAGCGCGAGCATTTCGGCGTCAACAAGAACCTCATGATGGTGATGGAGAACCGCGGCCGCATCCTCGCCGCCGGTCGCTTCGCCATCGTCGGGCAGGGCGAGAAGTTCTCCGGGCAGGTGGACTTCACCGAGGAAGAGACGAAGCAGCCCGACGAGTAGGGACGGGCTGCCCGGCGGCAAATCTGGCGCCCGGCTCTGGCGCGCGGCCCGCCCGAGGTCGCAGAATGGAGTGACCCGCGAGCCTCCGCGCCACTCGCGGGAGCCGTAGCTCTCGTCGCACGGCGTGCCGCGCATCTGATTCGATTGGCCGCTCGCAAGTTCAGGATCCTCGTCTGTCGCGGTCCAGAGTGTGGCGAACGACGAGGATCACAGGCGATCCGCGACGCGCTCGCCGAATGCCTGGAGCGCCATGGCCTCGCCCATCAGGTGTCGCTGAGCTGGCAGAGCTGCTTCGGGCGCTGCACCCAGGGACCCAACGTGCTGGTGCAGGAGCTGGCCGCGCCGCGTCCAGGTGAGCGCCAGTTCTTCCTGGCCACGATGCCCCTGGGCAGGGCAGGGCGGTCGGCGCTCTACAATGGCGTGCACACCGCCGACGTCGAAGACATCATCGAAAACCACGTGATGCGCGACCGGCTGGTTTCGCGCCTGATCGAGCCTCCGGCCCGTTCGGACGCGAGCTATAGTTCCTCCGCCTCCGCCACCACACGCATCGAGCCCTCCGAAGAGGGAAGCGAGGGAGAATCCTGAATGCTCCGTTTGGGCATCGCAGCCGTACTGCTCGCGCTGGCGCTCGGCGCCTGCAAGGGAAAGACGAAGTTCAAGGACGACCCTGAGACCGCGCAGAAGCTGACCGACTGCGAGAAGAACCTGAAGGAGAAAGAGGCCTACATCGCCACACTCGAGAAGCGGATCGCCGACGGTGCCGGCAGCATGGTCACGGTTAACATCGAGGGCGAGGCGATGAAGATCTCGGGAAAAGGCCCACACGAGAGCACAGACGGCCAGGGCAACGCCGACGACGCGAAGCTCTACGAGGCGTTCGTCGCGTCGCTGCGCAGGTCTCGTGGATCCATCCAGAAGTGCTATCAAAACGCGCTCAAGAACAACGCCACGCTGCAGGCTCGCTCGGTCACGCTCAACATCGAAGTCCAGTACAAGACCTCCGGATCGGTCACCGATTCGCGCTTCAGCCCGCGCATCGATCAGAGCTTCGACCGCTGTATGGAAGCTGTCGCCAGGCGATGGACACTTCCCGCCATGCCGCGCGCAGTCGCGTTCAACTACAAACAGACCCTGACCCCGGAGTGAGTTGGATCGCCGAGAGGCGGTCGGGTGATTTGGGATTCCGGAGTTGGGTCGGTTAAGCTCGATCCGCTGGCGGGCGAGGTTTGGCTCGTACGATGAATCCCAAGAGAGCGCTGAGGGACCTGGAGAAGCAGCTGCGCCGGCAGCCGGGCAGCCTGGTGGTGCGCATCCGCCTGGCCGCCGTGCTGCACGCGCTCGGCCGGCTGCCGGAGGCGGTCGATCTGTATCGAAGCGTGGCCATGGCCTACTTCGCGCAGGGTCGGCTCGATCAGGCGATGGCGGTGTGCCACAGCCTGCTCGAGATCGCGCCGATGCATCAGGACACGCATCTGCTGCTCGCCGAGCTCGACAGCCACCGCGCGCGTCGCGTGGTGACCGGCGAGGAGATCCCTGAAGACGCGCTCGGCGTCGCAGGCGGCGCCGGATGGCAGGCGCCGCTCGACGGCGAGGTAAGGCCGGGCAGCGAGGCCGACGCGAACGGCGCCGCGGTGCCGCGGCGCCAGACCGGGCCGCAGATCCGGCGCGACACCGGACAGGCCGCCCCCCGGCGCGACACCGGCCGCGAGACCGGCTCGATGTCGCGGCGCGAGACCGGCCCGGCGGTGTGGCGCGAGAGCGGACCGTTCGGGAGGCGCGATACGCCCGACCCGCGCGCGGCGTTCGGGGCCGGCCCGGGCAACGGCCCGTCGGCGCGGCCTCCGAGCGAGGATTCACGCCGCGTCGGTTCCGTGACCAGCCGGCTGCCGCTGCCGGTGGTGCGCACGTTCACCGGGCTGGTGCCGCCGCCGCCGGGGAGCCGCGGCCGCGAGGGATCCGGGGCGACCCCGGTGACGAGCAGGCTGCGCCGGTCCAGCGACTCGCTGCAGATGCCGGAGTTCCGCCCGGCGCGCTCCTCCTCGGCGCCGCCGCCGCATGGGCAGCGGCCCGACGCGGACGAGGACGCGCCGACTCAGCTCGCCGACAAGTGGCTCCACCCGCTCGCGCCCGGCAACGGAGCCGCCGCGCCGACGCGAGCCCCGCTGCGCGCGCGCTCGAGCAGCGCGAGCGAGCTGCACACGGCCCCGCGCGGGGCCGGCTCGGTGCGGCTGCCCGCCTTCCAGGCGCGCCCGCGCCGCAAGCTGGTAGGCAGCGGCGCCGACGGCGCGGCCGGCCCCGGCGAACCGGCCGAGCCGACCGAGTACGACGACGGGATGGAGCTGGCCCGCGCGTTCGGGCGCGGGTACGGCATGAGCGAGGAGTCGGCGCTAGAGGCGCCGGGCAAGCTGCCGCTCCTGTCCGGTCTGTCGGAGCGCTCGGTCGAGGCGATCGCGGCCGGCATGGTGCGCAAGCGCATCACCTCGGGCGAGATGATCGTGCGCGACGGCGAGGCCGGTGACTCCTGCTTCGTCCTGGCCCACGGCGAGGCGCGCGTTCTCAAGCGCGATCCGCTGCTGCCGCGCGGTGATCTGGTCGAGGTCAGCCGGCTGAGCGACGGCGATCTGTTCGGCGAGGTGGCGATGCTGAGCGATCAGCGCCGGCACGCGTCGGTCCAGGCGGTCAGCGACTGCGACCTGCTCGAGATCCCGCGCGGCCACCTGATCCAGGTCGGGCGCCGCTTCCCCGAGGTCGACTCGTTCCTGCAGCAGTTCTATCGCGAGCGGCTCATCGCGACGCTGGTCAGCACCGCCAGCTTCTTCCGGCCGCTCGACGTGCCGCAGCGGACCAGCCTGCTCTCTCACTTCCGCTTCTCGCACGTCGAGCCGGGCGCGCGCATCGTGGGCGAGGGGGAGCGGGCAGGGGGCTTCTTCCTCATCGTGCTCGGCGCGGTCGAGATCACCAAGCGCGTGTCGGAGCGCCGCCAGGTGCTGCTCGCCACCCTGGGCGAGGGGACCTACTTCGGCGAGATGTCGCTCCTGCGCGGCGAGGTCGCGCGCGCGTCGGTCACCGCGACCGGCCCGGCCGAGCTGGCCGTCCTGCCGGCCAAGAACTTCTACGCGCTGGTCGCGAACCACCCGGTGCTCTGGGACCAGGTGCGCCAGGAAGCGCACCGCCGCGAGCTCGAGATGGTCCAGATCGTCACCGGCGTGACCGGCGCCGTCTAGGCCGGGCTCGGCCGTCTGGCCTCAGGCCTCCGGCCTCAGGCTTCAGCCAGCATCGGGCCTCCGGCCTCAGCCAGCGTCGGGCTTCGGGCCTCAGCCAGCATCGGGCATCCGATGAGGAACATCGGGCCGAATACTGACCTGAGGTCCGAGGTCTGAGGTCTGAGGCCCGGCGAGGTCTGAGCGCCGAAGGCGCTCAGTTCCTCGCTGCGCGGGTGGCCAGGATGCGCTCGAAGGCCTGGCCCGCGGCCCGGCCCAGCACCATCTGGTGCTCGTCGAACAGGCGCGCGCTGAGGCCGTCGCCGTAGAGCAGGCCGACGGCGCGACCCTTTACCACCACCGGCAGGACGATCGCCTCGCCCTTGCCGGCGCTTCCCAGCGCGCGCTCGACGAACTCGATCGCGGCCGGCGACAGCGTGCCGCGGTAGGGCATGCGGTTCATCGCGACCTGACCGAACGTGGACGGCTGATCGAGCGAGAGCTCGGCGGTGCCGATGCCCGGCCTCGCCGAGCCGTACTGGCGGAAGGCGAAGAGCACACCCCCCTTGACCGCGAAGAAGGCCCGCCGGCGCAGCGACGCGCCCAGGTGATCGAGCAGGATGTCGACGATCTCGTCACGACCCGCCGCGCGCTCGAGCGAGCGCAGCGTCTCGAGCAGCCGGTTGGACGAGCGCTCGAGCTCGGCCGCCAGAACGGCCGGGTCGACCGATTCCTCCGGCTCCGGGCTCGCGCTCGCCGCGGCCACGCCGGCCGAGTTGTTGCGCGGCGGCAGGTTGGCCAGCACGCGCGCCGCGGCCGCCGAGGCCGCCGCCACCGCCGAATCGTCGACCGAGTTGCCCGGGGGAGAAGGATCCGCGCCGCTGCTCAGCGGGCGCGGCGGAGCGAGCGGCGCCGGCGTCCGCGCGCCGTCCTCGTCGTCCTCCTCCGGCATCGCGCCCAGGAAGCCGGGCGGAATTGTCGTGCCGGGCGGGCCCCAGCCATCGTCCATGTCCCAGCCGTCGTCGACGTTCCACTCGGCCCGCGCGTTACCGCCGCCCATCCGGCGCATCGGGTCGGTGGTCACCTCGCCCGGATCGGTCAGCGACTCGGCCGACTCGTCGGCGTTCGAGTCGCCGCGCGACCGCGGCGCAGCGTCGGGCGGCGTGTTATTGGCCGGCGCCGACGCCATCGAAGGCTGGTGCATCGGGTCAGTAGCCGCTTCACCCGGGTCGGTCGTCGCTTGACCTCGGCTCCGCCGGCCGCGTCGATCGGCTTTCGACTGCCTCCTCACCGTGTCGTTTTCCCCCTCGTTATCAGCCCATGGATTGCCATGGGAAGCCCCCGTATCGTGACTCGCCTGTGCGTGAGAGTCTACCGATCCGAAGCGCCCAAGTCCCGGTTCTGTTTGCGGAGATGGCGATCGCCGCCGCTCCTTGAGCTGGTCCAGGAGCAGGATCTCCCCACTCCCGCTCGCGATGTGTGCCGGCGTGCCAACCGCCTGCCGCCGCGTGCTGGGCCGGTCGAGCAAGATCGGCTCGGTGCCCGGTCGTCGCTCATCGGTCCTGTCGTCCTCCCCCAGATCCGTGTCGCGCCCCTCGTACAGCTCCTCACCATCCCCCCCACCGTCTTGCGTCCTCACGAAGTCCCTCCTCCCGGTCAGCTCGTCGTCGTCCACCACCACCGCTGGCAGTCGCTCCGGCTCGCGCGGCGGATCCGCGACGTCCAGTGTCCCGCTGCGCGGCGCCAGCTCGCTGATGCGCCGCTCCTCGTTGAGCCTGCGCTGGATCGGCATGCGCGCCGGCCCCGTCTCCTCCTCCTCTTCCACCTCCCACGGCGTGCCCGGCGCGAACAGCGGATCCTGGGTCGGCGTGATGTCGTCGCTGGTGTCTCGCCGGCTCGCCGCTCGCTCCTCGATCGTCTCCAGGTCGCCGACCCCGCCGCCACCATCCACCAGCTGGGCGCGCGCCAGCGGGGTCATCACCCCGTAGTAGTGCGCGAGGCACCAGGCGATCTGCATCTGGGTGGCCACCGCTCGCACGACGTAGCCGCCGATGAAGAACGCGATCTCGTCGGTGACATGCTTGTCGGCCGGATCCGACATCGCGAGGGTGAGGTTGAGCTCGCCGTCGGCCGCCACCGGCACGACCCTGAACTCGGCAGCCATGTCGGCCGGGATGCGTTTCAGCACCGCGGTCGGGATGCGAGCCAGCGCATCTGCCGGCACGCGCGGGATGACGAGCTTGCTGGCGTAGAACTCGGTCAGCGTGTCGTCGTCGACCGCACCGGCCATGACCAGGTGCTCGCCGAGCGTGCCCCCGCCCTGGGCCCGCGCTTCGCGGGCCGTGAGCAGCTGGTCGTCCCGGACCAGACCGGCCTGCACGAGCAGGAAACCTGGATCCTCCGCCACTTCGCTCGCGTGCTTTGAGTACGATCCCCCCAACACCCCTCGACAGGTCCCGGTCCAGCATCATGTCGTTCCCGGCCGGGATCTGTCAAATCACCGCTTCAACCTCACTCCTACCTCCACCTTCCTCGCCCCCCAGGGATCGCTGCATTGACCCCGCCTGCCCCAGATCGGCGCATCTACCTCGATTACAACGCAACCACCCCGCTCGACCCGGCGGTGCGCGCGGCGATCGTCGATGTGCTCGACCGGGCGCACGGCAACCCCTCGTCGATCCATCAGGAGGGGCGGGAGGCGCGCGAGCGGGTCGAGCGCTCGCGGCGGCAGGTGGCCGCTCTACTGGCGGCCAGGCCGGAGGACATCGTGTTCACCAGCGGCGGGACCGAGGCGGACGCGCTCGGCGTGCTGGGCCTCCACGCGGCGGCGCTCGCGGCCGGGCGACCGTCTCGCGTCCTGGTCGCGGCGGTCGAGCACCCGGCGGTGCACGGCGCGGCCCAGGCGCTGGCGGCGCGCGGCGCCGAGGTCGCGCTGATCCGGGTGGACGCGCGCGGCCGCGTCGACATGGAAGGGCTCGAGCGCGAGCTCGCCGCCGGCGCGGCGCTGGTCGCCGTCGCGCTGGCCAACCACGAGCTCGGCACCCTGCAAGACCTGCCCGCGATCGCGCGCCTCGCC
>Ga0190265_10003188_pt1 | contig 11165 bp, 13 predicted proteins | sample Popmic124T_FD_133135 | JGI IMG/M metagenome (GOLD analysis project Ga0190265, IMG submission 133135) | Populus adjacent soil microbial communities from riparian zone of Indian Creek, Utah, USA - 124 T | ecosystem: Environmental > Terrestrial > Soil > Riparian zone | place: USA: Utah | collected...
ACCTTGCCGACGACGATCGAGGACCGGCTCACCGGTGCCACCACCATCTCCCGCAGGAACCCCAGCTCCCGGTCCATCACCAGCGACGCCGCGCTGATCATGGCGCTGAACCAGATCGCCATGCACAGGATCCCGGGGAACATGAACGTGGTGAGGTCCACGCCATCAGTGGACGCCGCCGAGAGCGACTCCAACCCGGGAGCGAGGACGAACAGGAACAGCAGCGGCTGGATCAGCGCCGTCGTGATCCGCACCGGATCGCCCACGAGGCGGATCAGGTCGCGCCTCCAGACGGCGCGCACCGCCCGGGCCTCCGACCGCCAGGAGCGCTCCGGCACCCGGACCGCGATGACCTCCGCCATTGCGGCGCTCATCGGGCGCCCTTCGAGAACACCTGCAGCATGGTGCGCTCACGGCCCGGCGTGTCCTCCGCGTCCCGGATCGTCGAGCCGGTGTAGCGCATGAACACGTCGTCCAGCGTCGGCCGCGACACCGCCACCGACGTGATGTCCACACCGAGCTCGGCGAAGAGCCGGGGCACGAACGCCTCGCCGGAAGCGACGTGGAAGGTCACTGCGCCCTCCGCCACCGTCGCCTCGATGCCGAAGCGGTCGCGCAGCGCGGCGAGGGCGGCGTCGTCGTCGCCGGTGCTCAGCACCACGCGGTCGGCGCCGACGCTCGCCTTCAGCGCCTCGGGCGTGTCCAGCACGACGATCTCACCGCGGTCGATGATCGCGATGCGGTCGCAGAGCTCGGCCTCGTCCATGTAGTGCGTGGTCATGAAGATCGTCGTCCCTTCGCTCTCCTGCAGCGCGCGGATGTACTGCCACATCGCACTGCGGGTCTGGGGGTCGAGGCCGATGGTCGGCTCGTCGAGGAACAGCACGCGCGGCGAGTGCATGAGGCCGCGAGCGATCTCCAGGCGCCGCTTCATGCCGCCGGAGAACGTCATCACCGGCTGGTCGCGCCGGTCGGCCAGGTCGACCATCTCGAGGAGCTGGTGCATCCGTTCCGGGATGACACCGCGCTCGATGCCGTACAACTCGGCGTGCAGGCGGAGGTTCTGCGTCGCCGTCAGCTGGCCGTCCAGCGTCGGATCCTGGAACACGAGGCCGAGGTGGCGACGGACGTCGTCGCGTTCGCGGACGACGTCGAAGCCGCTCACGCGGGCGGTCCCGGAGGTGGGGCGGGCGAGCGTGCAGAGCATGTTGATCGTCGTGCTCTTGCCGGCGCCGTTGGGACCGAGGAAGCCGAAGACCTCACCGCGAGCGACGGTGAACGACACGCCGCGGACGGCCTCGATCTCGCCGTAGGTCTTCACGAGGTCCTCGACCTCGATGGCAGGTGTCAGGGGACTCATGTCGAACGATCATCCGACCCAACGTGCGCTTGCGGCAAGCCCCCCTCCGGCACGTACTCTGGGTACCAGCGGGGGGAAGCGTCAGGCGGGGATGGCCACCGCGTCGAGGTCGTTGCCCACGATCACCGTCCCGGTGAAGCCGCCGGCGCGGATGTCGTCCTCGAAGCCCTGCGCCTCCTCCGGCGACATGGGAACCGGCATCAGGTGCGTCAGCATCAGGACGTCGACCCCGGCGCGAGCGACCATCGGGCCGAGCAGCATGGTGTCGGCGTGGTAGTCGACCACGAACGCGAACGCAGCCGCCTCGGGGCGCATGTTCGCCCGCCGTAGCGCCTCGTGGACGAGCACGTTCGCACCGGTGGCCAGCTGTTCGACCTCCTCGCACACGCGGGTGTCGCCGCTGATGACCACGGACCCGGCCGGGGTGTCGACGCGATAGGCCACCGCCGGCTCGATCGGCTGGTGGCGAACACTGATCGCCGAGACGACGACCTCTCCGTCCTTCCACACGACGACGGGCTCGGGAACCGCCTGGAAGGCGTGCACCTCCATCTCGGGGAGCGAGTCGCGCTTGGCGTGCTGCCTGCGTGCCTCCAGCTCCTCGGCCCACAGGTCGAGCAGCCCTCTCGCGAAGCGAGCGGACGGCCCCTCGGGCGCGACGACGGGGAGGTTCGACGGGGAGCGGTTGACCCAGCGGGTCATCACGAGGTCGGCCAGGTCGACGAGGTGGTCGCTGTGGTGGTGCGTGAGGAAGACCGCCGACAGCCGGGCAGGACCTGTACCGAGCTCGGCGAGCCGGATCGCGGTGCCTCGTCCGACATCGAACTGCAGCAGGATGTCCCCGTAGCGGACCAAGCACCCAGGGCCCGCCCGACCGGGGAACGGGATCGGGGTACCGGTGCCGGTGAGGATCACTTCGAGCTGGGTTCCCATCAGCCGTCGGTGTACCTGAAGCAGCTGCAGGTGTCGTCGAAGTCGAAGACCCGAGCGTTCGTGACCCCGTCCGTGCGGTCGGGCCCGGGGCTGAACTCGACGCCGGTGGAGCTCTGGAACGGAGCGTTCGGGTAGGCCTCGGCGATGGCGTCGGCCTCGAACGAACCGGCTTCCTCGACCACTGCCTTGATGAAGTCGAGGTAGTTGCAGAGGAACAGGTAGTTGCCCTCGTCGTTCGTCGGATCGATCCCGGCGTCGCGGACCTTGGCGAGGCACGCCTCGCCGGCCATGGTCTCCGCACCGGTGGTGTCGCCGATGTCGCTGACCGGGATCCATCCGACCCCGCGGGCACCCGAGTAGGCGGCCGGAGAGGTGGACGCCTGGAACGTCGGGTTGATCTCGGTGCCGACGAAGTAGCGCGGCAGGAACTCCTGCGCGGCCGCAGCACCGACGAAGGTCAGGGGTGCCTCGGGGCCGATGCCCACGAAGACGACCTGATCGACACCGGCCTCCTTGAACTGGACGATGCCGGACACCATCGCGCTGGCCGTGTTGCCGATGTCGCCGCTGGCGTCACTCGGCGTGACGGTGATCTCCGACACGACCGACGACCCCAGCTCCTCCAGCTTCGGCTTCACCTCGTCGTCGATGATCTTCCGCACGTAGTCGGTGTCGAAGGAGATGATCCCGACCTTCCGGCCCTGGAAGTAGCCGTCGGCACCCGCCTGGTCGAGCCGCTCGGCGATCTTGTCGAAGTACTGCGCTCCGGGGCTGTACACGTAGGGACGCCACTGGTTCCAGATCTCCTGGGGGAACGACTGCGCCGTCTTGTCCGCGACGAGGATGGTGCGATGCTCGGCCAGGCACTCCACCAGCACCTCGAGTGCGGGGGGAGAGAAGTCGGTCATCGTCGCGAAGACGGAGTTGTCCTCGGTGAGGGTGGAGCACACGGCCTGGAACTCGGCGGAGTAGGACGGGACCGCCGTGCTGAACGGCGCCTCGACCAGCTCGATCTGACGTCCGAGGATGCCGCCGTCTGCGTTGAACCCGTCCACGATCGCCTGCGCTGCGTTCATGATCGGCAGGTCGGTGCTGCTCGCTCCGACGCCGGCGGCTCCTGCTTGGGTCTGCGTCGCGAAGACGATGCCGAGCGTGACCGTGTCCTCGGTGACACCGGGCACCGATCCGCCGTTCCCGCCGTCGGAGGACCCTGCGTCGTCGTCACCCGAGTTCGCGCAGGCGCTCGTGGCGAGCAGCAACAGCGCGCTCCCGACGGCGGCCCAGCGACGCACGGGCAGCGACCGATGCCGCCTCACCTCACCAGATGCAGTAGCCACGTGGCTCCCTTTGAGTTGGAGGGGACGACGCGTTCGGGCGCCGCCACCGGATCTACTCCCAGACGCTGGGAGCGCCCGGGATCCCGTCAGCAGCGGTGGCGTTCTCGTAGGCGCCAGCGACGTGCTTGTAGCGGTTGTGCAGGCCGACCAACCGGGCGAACCGAGGGCCGTTGCGATCCACCATCTCCTGGGTGACGCCCTTCTGGGGCGAGATGGGGAGCATGTGGGGGCGGCAGAAGACCAGGGCCAGGCTGATCCGGATGCCCGGGATCGTGCGCGGGTTGCCGATCGTGTGCCAGGTGTTGCCGTGCCAGAAGATCACGGAGCCGGCCGGGCACTCCGCCGGCACCCACTGGTCGAGGAACTCGTTGGTCGCGAGCGGGTGCCGCATCAGCTTGTGGCTCCCGGGGATGAAGCCCAGGCAGCCACCCTCTCGGGAGTACTCCGTCAGCGCGAGGGTGGCGTTGCACACCTGCGCGTAGGGCGGGAAGGGGGACGGCACCCCGTAGTTGTCGCTGTGCAGGCTGGGCGTGACGAACCCCGCCGGCGCGTCGCTCGGACCACGGAACCAGGCCCCGAGCGTGTTGCTCAGCTCTGCGTGCTCCCCCAACAGGTAGGTGACCATCGCGAGGATCGGCTCGTTGAGGACGAGCTCCTGGAACACCGGGTCCTTCGTCAGCAGGTCGCCGTAGTCGTCCTGCCAGGGGAACAGCGAGCCGTCGGGCCGGTTGCCCTGGCCCACGCTCGATCCGGTCTCGAGGTCGACCTTCACCCCGCTCGCCTCCTCGGCGATGCGGATGACCGCCTCGAGGACCCGGGCGTTCGTCGGCTCGCCGATCTTGTCCGGCGGGATGATGGTGAAGCCCTGCTGGTCGAGCTCGACGACGTGCTTGCCGAGGCCGAGACGGTCGATCTCCGCGTTGACCGCGTCGCGCGACGCGAGCGGGTTCCACTGCCGGCCGGGGCGCTTCGCGGGCGCCGCCGGCGTCTCCTCGACCTTGGACTCAGTCATGGCCATCGATTGGATACCCCTGCGGTGCGGCGAGCGAACGAGGCTCGCGGATCGACGTGACCGTAGGTTAGTGGGAGTTCTCAGTTGCGGTCAACGGTCTGTGCCGAATTTCCCGAGTTCTGCGGCCCGACCGTGCCTCGCATGTTACCTGTGGTTCTGCAGATGCCCTGGACACCTCCCCCACGGTGGGGGAAGATGGTCCCGACAGCACGGCGTGCTGACGAACAGGGGAACACATGCGCTTCAGGACGAACGGCTCCCGGAGGACCACCGCACCGGACACGGCGCCCTCGACCGCGGCGATCGCGCACGAGGGTGGTCTCCTGCCACCGTCCTGTGTCGCCCAGCTGGCCTGCGAGACCTGGGTCTACGACGCCGTGCGAACCACGCAGGCGATGCCCGCCACGAAGAAAGGCTCTGCATGACCAAGGAAGTCTCCGAGGAGCTGGCCAACACCCTCATCGCCACCTGGGCGGTGGGCGGGGTCCAGCCCGACGTGTTCGCACCGGATGCCACCTCGTGGCACAACACGGACGCCGTCGACCATCCCCAGGCCTCCCGCCGTGGCATCAGCGAGCGGATCCGCTCCGTCGTCCCCGACTTCCGGTTCACGGACGCCGTGCTGCACGCCTGGGACGGTGGGTTCTGCGTCCAGTACATCGTCCGCGGGACCCTGCCGGATGGCAGTGAGCTCGCCTCGCCCACGTGCATGGTCGGCACGGTCCGGGACGGTCGCATCTCCCGCATGCAGGAGTACGTCGACTCGGCACAGATCCAGGGACTGCGTCAGGCGGTCGCCGCCGGGGTGACCAAGCCAGGCATGACCAAGCCCGCAGCCGGCTAGCCCCTCTCCCAGGTCCCGGCTCTCAGGTCCCGCCCCGGCTACCGCCGGGGACGGACCTGGGCTTGGCGCGAGGCGCCGAGCGTGGTGGTGCCGACCGCGAGGAGCAGTGCGCCGAGGAGCACCTGCCAGGTCGTGTCCGCACCGGTGCTCGCGAGGCTCGGGTCCGCCGTCGTCGCCGTCGTCGCCGTCGCACCGGCACCGGCGGCGGCTGCGGCTGCGGCTGCGGTGGTCGCAGTCGACCTCGCCGTCGTGGCGGTGGAGGCAGCCGTCGTGGCGGTGGTGGCCGCGGTCGTCGCGGTGCCGCCGGCCGGGGCGAACTTGATCTGCGCGGACGCCAGACGAGCGATGTCGAGGGTGACCGCGGCGATCACGCAGGTGTCCCCGGCCTTGCAGGTGCTCCCTCCGAGGGTGGACGCCCCGAGCTTCACCTCGAAGGCGTCGTCGGTCACGGTGCCGTCCGCCCCGGCGACCTTGAACTTCACGGTGGACTCCGAGCAGCTCTGCTGGATGTTGCCGCCGTCCGCGGGCTTCTTGACCTGCACGGTCCCGACGCACTGGCTGATCGTCACCGTGTCACCCGGGTTGAACCCGGTGGCCCGAACCGAGATCTTCTGCTTGTCCGTGAGGTTCGTGTTCGGCGTGACCGTGACGGCCTGGGCCGTCTGCGCCACCACAGCGGGCACCGCGGCGACCGCCGTTCGATCAGCGGAGGACACCTGCTCCGCGGACGCTCCGGTGGGGATGCCCAGCACGAGGAGCGCAGCGCCCACCACCACACAGGAGACCCCGGCCCGGGTCCGTCCGACCACCGATCGGCGCACGCTCTTCATTGGTGTCCCTCCGAGGATGTTCCCGGCCTGTTCAGGCCCGACCCCGCGTACGTTAACCCTGGTGTCGTTCTCGTGGCAATCACTTGTTGGTGGCCAGGTCGGCGCTGAGGACGCGATTCCGCAGGTTTCTCGGGCCTGACTGCGTGCTTGACAGGAGGCCCGCCGTCGGGAAAAGTAAGTACAGACTCCGGATTCTGCCGTTGGCAGCCGATCGGACCACACGCTGCGGCATCCGCCGCCGAAGGGGACCCACGTGCAGACGACGTCGCAGAGCTCCATCCGCAGGACAGCGCTGGCCTGCATCGCCGCCGGTGTGGTCGTGGCCTACCTCGCCGTCGTCGCCGCACCGGCGGGTGCGGCCGCCGTGGTCACCATCACCCCGTCGATGGACCTCACCGACGGGCAGACGGTGAGCATCAGCGGCACCGGCCAGCCTGCGGACTCCCCCATCGTCATCCTGCAGTGCAACAACGCCGACGTCGCCAGGGTGCCCTTCCCGGTCGGGGCGACGGGGAACTGCGACGGGCCCGAGCGGTGAGCACGACGACCGACTCGAACGGCAGCTTCGGTCCAGTCGACTTCGTCGTGCACCAGGCCAGCGACAAGAACCAGTGCGTACAGAACGGCGTGTTCGACTGCTACATCCGGGCGACGATCGTCGCCTCGGGCATCACCGACCCGCCTCGAGCGCCGATCTGCTTCGGCGCTGCCGGCACCTGCGCCGCGTCGGTCACCACCACGACGACCGTCCCCGGGGCGACCACCACGACCACCGTCGCCACCACGACGACCACGGCCGCGGGAGCGACGACCACCACCACGGCACCCTCGGCGACCACCACCACGACGGCAGCAGCCGGCACCACCACCACGGCCGCGGCAGGAGCCGGTGGGGGCACCGGGCTTCCCGCCACGGGCTCGGGCATCGACCTCATGACGCTGGTCGCGGTGATGCTCCTCGCGGGCGGGTCCGGTTTGTGGGCGCTCGGTGCCCGCACCGCGCGCCGTTCCTGAGGGGGCCGTCCCGACGTGGGTGACGCCTTCATCGTCGACGCGGTTCGCACACCGGTAGGGCGGCGTGGCGGCGGGCTCGCCTCCACGCACCCTGCGGACCTCGGTGCGATCGTCCTCGCGGAGCTCGTGGAGCGGGCCGACGTCGACCCAGGCGCCGTCGACGACGTCATCTTCGGCTGCATCGATGCGATCGGGCCGCAGGCCGGCGACGTCGCTCGGACGTGCTGGCTGGCGGCCGGACTGCCGGAGCACGTCCCGGGCACCACGATCGACCGCCAGTGCGGGTCGTCGCAGCAGGCGGTGCACTTCGCCGCCCAGGCCGTGATGAGCGGCACCGCCGACGTCGTCGTCGCCGGCGGGGTCCAGTCCATGTCCATCGTCCCACTCGGAGCGGCGCTCGCGGCCGAGGAGCTCGGCCATCCGGACCCCTGGTCCGGATCCGTCGGCTGGACCACCCGCTACGGCGCCGAGGAGGTCAGCCAGTTCCACGGCGTGGAGCTGATCGTGAAGCGCTTCGGGCTCAGTCGCGAGGAGATGGAGGTGTACGCGATCGAGTCCCATCGGCGGGCGCTCCGCGCCCAGGCCGAGGGCCGGTTCAAGGGCGAGATCGTTCCCGTCGGCAAGGTGGTCCACGACGAGGGTCCCCGGGAGCCCGACGTTGCGAAGATCCGGTCGCTGTCCGAGATCCGCGAGGGCACCGGCGTCACCGCCGCCACCGCCAGCCAGATCAGCGACGGCGCCGCCGCGCTGCTGGTGGTCAGCGAGCGGGCGCTGCAGCAGCACGGCCTCACCCCGCGGGCGCGGGTCCACCACCTCAGCGTGCTGGCCGACGATCCGATCGAGATGCTCACCGCGCCGATCCCGGCCACCCGCCGGACCCTCGAGCGCGCGGGGATGAGCCTCGACGACATCGACCTGATCGAGATCAACGAGGCCTTCGCGGCGGTCGTGCTGGCCTGGCAGCGCGAGCTGGACGCGGACCTCAGCCGGGTCAACGTGAACGGGGGCGCCATCGCCCTCGGCCATCCGCTCGGAGCGACAGGCGCGCGCCTGATGACGACGCTGCTGTCCGAGCTCGAGCGCACCGGCGGGCGGTTCGGGATGCAGACGATGTGCGAGGGCGGCGGCCAAGCCAACGTCACCATCATCGAACGCCTCTGAGGTCGTCAGCCCTCGTCGGGATCCCAGCCCGGCAGGAACGACGGATCGCCCTTGACCTCCATCCCCCCGTCGACCGCGATCACGGCACCGGTGACGTAGCCGGCCTCGTCGGAGCCGAGCCACAGGCACGGCGCCGCGACATCGTCCGGGACCCCCGGCCGTGTCAGGGCGACCTGCCGCCAGTGGTCGCGGAGCGCCGGCGAGGTCCACATCTCCGCGGACCGGTCGACGACGACGTAGCCGACCGTGAGGCAGTTCGCGCAGATGCGATCCGCCGCGTACGAGACGGCCAGCGACCGCGTCAGCCCCACGAGCGCGGCCTTCGTCCAGGAGTACGTGTCGTACCCGGCGCCGCGCACGGCGAACACGGAGGAGATGCTGACGATCCGCCCGCCCCCCTCGCTGCGCTGCAGGTGCGGCAGCGCGGCCCGGGTGACCGCCAACGCCGTCCGGACCGACGATCGGTAGGTGCTGTCCCAGACCTCAGGGGTGGTGGTGTGCAAGGGCCCATCGGTGGAACGGACCGACCCGGGGTCGCCGGCGTTGTTCACCAACGTGTCGAGGCGCCCGAACCGCTCGGCGGTGGTCTCCACCAGGTGCGCTGCCTGGTCGACGTCCGTCAGGTCGGCCGCGATGAACTCCGCCACCCCGCCGGCATCCCTGATGCCCTGGGCGACGGTCTCCCCGAGGCGGACGCGGCGGCCGGTCACCACGACCGCCGCCCCCTCTTCCGCATACCGCTCCGCGATCCGTTGGCCGATGCCGGATGTCGAACCGGTCACGATCGCCACGCGGCCGGCCATGCGCGCACCGGAGGCGACAGGGGCCGTCACGTCTCGATGTCCCGACGTTCGAACGCGATGCAGGCGGTCGTGAGGGCACCGCCGGTCACCGCCGCCGCGGCAAGGACGACCATGAGGACCGTGGCGAACGGCAACGCCGGCTGCTCGATCAGCCGGGTGGCCAAGCCGATCGGCAGCCACCTCGAGGCCGCGGGGGCCACGTCGGCCAGCACCAGGTGCTCCGTGCCGATCCAGGTCAGGCCGATGAGGATCCCGAGCGGTCCGAGCACCGTGCCCAGGAGCAGCCCGAGCGACCCGATGACGGCAGCTCCCACGACCGCCCCGAGGACCAGCGCCAGCAACGTGCCGACGGACAGCTGCCACTCGTCGATGTCGATCAGCGCCACGGCGACCGAGGCGCGCGTCACCAACGCGGACGTCAGGAGCGACGCGACCACCGCCGCGGACGCGCACCCCCACAGCACGGCAAAGCGACCCAGGATGTGGGCGGCTCGCCGCGGCTCCATCAGGAGCAGGTGCCTGGCCATCCCCGAGGCGATGTCGACGGCGATCGGCACCGCGAACGCGAGGCAGAGCACCATCGCGGTGACCCACGACGCCGAACGGGCGCCCGCGAGGTATCCGTCGGCGCCCGTCAGCGCTCCGCCACCCTGATCCGCTCCCCGGGCGACGATCACCGCAGCGGCTACGGCCGGGGCGGCGAGGGTGGGGACCAGCCAGACGACGAGCGGACGTCGCCGGCGAAGGCGCGCCACCTCCGCGCCGGCCACATGGCCCACCGCCGCTCGCAGCGTGGGGGGAGCCAGGGTGGGCATCGTCATGGGGTGGCCTCCACCATGTCCAGGAAGCGCTCCTCGAGGCGGCGCCGGTGGACGGTGATCTCGCACAGCACGAGCCCAGCGGCGAAGGCGGCGGCGTTGAGCTCGCCGGCGGCCCGCTCGGGGGCACGGACGAGGACACCCTCGGGCGCTGCGTCGGCGTCGAACCCCAACGACCGCATCAGCTCCACGAGGTCCGTCGACCGGCCCGGGTCGGCGGCACGGAGCACCAGCCGGACGTCGCCGGCCTCGAACGCGCCGACCGCTCCCTGGTAGGTCACCCGTCCCGCCTGGAGGACGACGAGCTGGTCGCAGAGGTCTTCGATCTCGCCGAGGAGGTGGCTCGAGATGACCACCGTGGTGCCCGCCTCGTGGAGCTGCCGGACGAGCGCCTTCACGTCACGGATCCCCTGCGGGTCGAGGCCGTTGGTGGGCTCGTCCATGACGAGCAGGCGGGGCCGCTTGGCCAGGGCGGCGGCGATCGCCAGCCGCTGCTTCATGCCGAGGGAGTAGGTGCCGTAGAGGTCATGGGCCCGTTCGGCCAGACCGACCTCGCCCGCGACCTCGGCGACCCGGGCCGGGGGCACGCCGCCGGCGCGACAGAGGAGGTCGAGGTTCTGCCAGCCGGTCAGCCCCTGGTGGAACGCCGGGTGCTCGATGGTCGCCCCGACGAGGTGCAGGAACTCGTGCGGTCGGGTGATCGGCGACCCGAACACCCGAGCCTCGCCGCTCGTCGGGCGGATCAGGCCGAGCAGCATCCGCATGGTGGTGGTCTTGCCGGCGGCGTTCGGGCCGACGAGGCCGGCGATGGCGCCGATGGGGATGTCGAGGTCGATGGTGTCCACCGCTGACCTGGCGCCATAGCGCTTCGTCAGCCCTCGGGCGACCACCGCCGGCTCAGCCATCGACCTGCGCCCGCACCTCCGTCTTGCGCGCGGGGACGATCGGCGGCGCGTCCTTGTACGAGGCGGGCACGCCCCACTCGGGCGTGGCGGCCGGCCACCCACCGGTGACCTCGGCCCAGTGCGAGTGGTTCAGCTGGTGGAGGTTGAA
>Ga0190265_10003189_pt1 | contig 11164 bp, 10 predicted proteins | sample Popmic124T_FD_133135 | JGI IMG/M metagenome (GOLD analysis project Ga0190265, IMG submission 133135) | Populus adjacent soil microbial communities from riparian zone of Indian Creek, Utah, USA - 124 T | ecosystem: Environmental > Terrestrial > Soil > Riparian zone | place: USA: Utah | collected...
AGCGCCGCAGATCGAGCCGTGTGTTGATGGCCGACGACAGCGCGCGCGGCATGAATTCCGCGGGCACGAACCAGCGATTGTCGCGCCGCAGGGTGGGCGCCGGCAGCGACACGAGCCGGCCGGCCACCGACACCACGTTTTGATCGGCGGTCAGCACGATCGACTGTCCGCGCGCCGTGATCGTCAGGCCGCCCGCCAGCCGATCCTCGCGCGACGTGGTGCCGAACGTGGCGTTGATGTCGTCGACGGCCACGTATTCCTGGTTGTTGATGGTGGTGATCGGCAGCGGCTTGCGCCCCTCGCGCGACAGCACGGTGAGGGTCTGCGCCTGCGCCGAGGCGAGCAACGACCATGTCGTCACGGCCAACAGAAAGATGGCCGCGCCCGTAGAGAAATTGCGGCGTGTCACGCTGTTCTAATCATACTCACGCGGGGCGTCAGATTTTCTTACTCATGAACCTGGTTCCCGCGATGGGCGTCTCGTAATACGGCTCGATGTCGACGAACCCGTGCGTTTCGTAAATCGCCTGCGCCTCACCCATTTTCGGCAGTGTATCGAGCCGGATCTCTTTGTACTTCAGACGCCTGGCTTCGTCGCACAGTCGTGCGATCAATTGGCGGGCGAGGCCGCGGCCGCGTGCGTCCGGACGGACGTAGAGCCGCTTCATCTCGGCGGTGCTGGGATCGAGCGGCCGCAGCGCGATCATCGCGAGGTGGAGCGGCCCCTCGACCGCCACGAACAGCGCGCCGCGCGGCGGCGCGTACTCGCCCGGCAGGCCGTTCAGTTCCGCGTCGATTTCCTGGAACGCCAGATCCAGGCCGATCCACTCGACATACTCGCGCAGCATGGCCCGGACCTGAGGAATGTCCTCGGGACCCGCGGCTCGAATCTGAATTTCCCCCGGCAAGTGGTTCCTTCCCAGGCACGCAGTGCCATCCCTAAGCTTTTCCAACCGCGGCGCCGTCACTACAGTCTATTTGTCGTGAGCCTGGCTGAACTGACACTGCCGATGCTGACGATGGCGACCTCCGAGGCCGCCGCTGCCAACCCGGAAGTCGTTCGTTTGGTTGCACTTGCGCGGACAGGGGACCGGGCGGCGTTCGGGCGGCTGATCGAGGCGCACCTCACGGCCGCACGCCGCGTGGCGCTGGCAGCGGTCGGCCAGCCCAGCGACGCCGACGAAGCGGTGCAGGAAGCCTCGGTGGCGGCCTGGAAGCGTCTCGACCACCTCAACGATCCCACCGCCTTCCGCGGCTGGTACATGCGCATCGTCTGGCGCAAGGCGCTCGACCGCCGGCGGTCGCTGCGGTCGTGGTTTGATCGGTTCGGCGCATCGACCACCGATGACCAGCGCCCGATCGAGTTTGCGTCGGCGGATCCGTCACCGGACGCGATCCTCATCTCGCGCGAGCTTGCAGCGGCGATCGCGCAAGTCGTGAAGGCGCTGCCGCCCAAGCTTCGCGATCCGTTCCTGCTCGCCGCCAGCGGCGATCACCGGTATGAAGAAATCGCCACGATGCTCGGCGCGCCGATTGGCACCATCAAGTGGCGCATTGCCGAGGCCCGCCGCGTGATCCGGATGAAGCTGGATCGCCTTGGCCATGGAGATCCGCGATGACGCCACAGAAGGCGCAGATGTCGCAGATGGCGGAGCACGATCGGCTCGACGCCGCCATCGACCAGGTGACCGCGCGCATGGTGCAGGTGCGCGACGATGAGGACCTGGCGATGCGCATCGCGAGCGCGTTGCCGGAGCGCTCGTCGCGTTTCCACCTTCGCGCTGCGCGCTTCGGCGGACAGGTCAGCTGGCTGATCCCACAGTTCGCCGCGATCGCGTTCGCGATCGCCGCGGGAGTATGGATGCTGCGCGACACGTCGACGCCGTCGTTGTCGCCCTTGCCCTCGTCCGATGTCGTCGCGGTAATAGGTGTTCCTAACACGGTAGTAGCCGTCGAACCCGGAACCGTGTTTCGAACCCAACCCGTGGAACTTCTCGAACCTGTGGAACCTGTGGAACCCTTGAATAGCCCCGACTTCGACCGCAGCCTTGCGCCGATCGCCCCGATGACCGCGCTGGTCGTGAGCGATCTGTCGCCCAGCGAGCTGCCGGCAACGCCGGCGTTGGAGCTGGAGCCAATCGCCATTGCCGATTTACCTCTGACGGCGGAATCGTTCCCGCCCCGATAAACCAGGAGTGTCTGATGCGAAAAACCATCTTGATGTTCGGCGTCGCGTTGGCGCTGATGGCGTCACCGGCCGTGGCGCAAAACGACCAGGCGTCGACGTCGCAAAGCGCCAGTAAGGCCGAGGAGAAAAAGATCGACACGGGCGCCGGGCCCAGGTTCACGCGTGCGCTGACGAACGTGCAGGTCGAATTGACGCTGACCGATCAGGCCGGCAACGCGACGCCGGACAAAAAGATCGTCAGCATGGTCGTGAGCAGCGGCAGCTGGGGCAAGATTCGCTCCGCCGGGAGTTTCTTTCCGGTGGGCACTCCGCCAGTCGGAGTCGATTTGAATGTTGATGCACGTCCCTTCGTGTCGGTGGACGGCCCGATCCAGCTCGAACTGACGTTGAACTACAGTCCTCCAGGGTCAGCGGCGGCGATTGGCGGCAGGGACAGCGCCACTGCGCGGACCGGCATCAACCAGAGCCTGACGGTCGTCTTGCAGAACGGCAAGCCGCTGATTGTTTCCCAGTCGGCCGACCCGGTCAGCGATCGCAAGGTCTTCGTCGAAGTGAAGGCCACCATCCTGAAATAGCCATCGCCCCCCGCGCGGCGAAGCCGCGGCGGGGGGCGTCCGCCGTAGCTCGCCAGGTCTTGCGCGAGCGGAGGTGGACCACACTTCCTCGCCGTAGCTCGCCGGCCGCATTCATGCGGCGAGCGCAGGCGGACGATAAGCGCGCTGCATCGCGTGCCCTTCCCGCCCTCCCGACACAATCAGTTGCAACCCGAATATCCGTGTGTGAAAATCTGGCTGGCGCGCCGGACCATTCGACCACGCGTGAACAAGGAGACTGTCAGTATGGTTCGTGTGTCCCGAGAATTGATCGGCAGCGCCGCGCTCGCCTGGCTGGTGACGCTGGGCGTGGCGGCGCAGACGCCGCCGCCCAAGGCTGTCCCGGCCGAAGCCAAGAAAATGAAAGCCGCCTTCCCGTCATCTCCGGCGGCGATTGCCGCCGGCAAGCCGCTCTTCGCGAAGTACTGCCGCTTCTGCCACGGCAACACCGGCGCCGGCGACAGCACCATGGCGCCGAAGAACATGAAGCCCGCGAACCTGACTGACGAGACGTGGATCCACGGAACGAGCGAAGGCGAGATCTTCTGGATCATCCAGAACGGCGCGCCGCCCGACTACCAGATGAAGCCCTTGAAGGGCAAGCTTTCCGACACCGACACCTGGAACCTCGTCCACTTCGTCCGCAGCCTCGGTGGTGTTCCGAAGCCGTAACGCGCTGTTGCTTGCCGCGTTCTTCCTGCTGGCGGCCACCACAGCGTGTGAATTCAAAAGCCCGGGTCAGCCGAAGTTGGGCGACGACTCGGTGCCGCGCTCGCGATGGGGCACCTCGCCGGTGTTCACGCCGGCGCGCGCGTCATTCGGCGAGGCGTTCCGGCAGTTCATCGGCTCCCGCCCTGATCCCGTGGTGCAGCCGTTCGATTTCTCTCATCAGATCCACCTGACCAAGGGCGCGGTGTGCACCGACTGTCACACCGCCGTCGAACAGGGGCCGCGGGCCAGCCTGCCGAGCGTCAACACCTGCATGATCTGCCACTCGCAGATCGCCACCGATCGCCCGCTCATCCAGCAGATGACCGCGATGTCTGAAAAGGGCCTCGACTTCCAGTGGCGGCGTGTCTACGACTACGCGCCGGAATCGCACGTGCGGTTCGAGCATGCCCCGCACATCCGCGCCAAGGTCGAGTGCTCGACCTGCCACGGCAACCAGGCGGAGCAAACCGTGGCGCGGCGCATGGTCAACATGGACATGGGGTTCTGCGTGAACTGCCACAAGTCGAAGCAGGCGTCGAATGACTGCCTGACCTGCCACTACTGACCTCGCCCATGGATCGCCGACACTTCATCAAGCTCACCGCCATCTCAGGTACCACCGCCGCGCTCGCCGCGTGCGGCAATCCGGAGAACCAGGTGATCCGGTTCATTCCGGAAGAGGAGCTCGTGCCCGGCCTCTCGACCTGGAAGCCGAGCGTGTGCCCGCTCTGCAACGCCGGCTGCGGCGTGATCGCGCGCGTGATGGAAGGCGACGCCGAGGTGTTTCGCAACGGCCAGGCCGGCGTCATCCGCATGGGCCTGGTCAAGAAGCTCGAGGGCAATCCCGAGGATCCGATCAGCCAGGGCAAGCTGTGCGCGCGCGGGCAGGCGGCGGTGCAGATCACCTATCACCCGGATCGCCTCGACAAGCCGCGCAAGCGATCGGGCGAGCGGGGCAGCGGCCAATACGTCGACATCTCGTGGGATGAGGCGATCAAGGAGCTGACCGGGCAACTCGACGCGCTGGTGGCGGCGAACGATCAGGAGAGCCTCGCGTTTCTGACCAGGCCGCGGCGCGGCCGGCGTCTCGAGCTGATCGCGCAGCTTCTCCAGCGATATGGCGCGCCCGCGCCAGTGACGTTCGAGCTATTCAGTGACGAGGTGTTGCGTCGCGCCAATGCGATGAGTTTCGGTGCGCACCAGTTGCCGACGTTCGACCTCGAGAACTCGCGATACGTGCTCGTGTTCGGCGCGGATTTCCTCGGCACCTGGAACTCCACGGTCGCGCACAGCGCGGCCTACGGCCGCATGCGCCAGGGACGTCCCGGCGGGCGCGCGAAATTCGTTCATGTCGACGCGCGGTTGTCGCAGACGGGCGCCAACGCTGATGAGTTTGTGGCGATCAGGCCGGGCACCGAAGGTGTGCTGGCGCTCGGGATCGCGCGCGCGGTGGCCGCGCACCGCGGGGGGAAGCCGGACGCGGGGAGTGCGGACTACACGCCTCAAGAGGTGGAACAGCGAACCGGTGTGCCCGCAACGAAGGTCGAACAGCTGGCGCGAGAGTTCGCTGGCAACGCACCCGCTGTCGCGATCATCGGCGGCGCTCCACTCGCGCACACCAATGGGCTCTTCAATGCGTTTGCCGTCAACACGCTCAATCGCGTCGCCGGCAGCGTGAATCAACCCGGCGGTGTGTCGTTTATCCCACAGGGCACGCAGACCCCGACGCGACCATTGAGTGAGATCGTCGCCGGCACGCCTCCAAAGGTGCTGCTGATCGACGATGTCAATCCGGTCTACGGATCGCCGGGGGCGTCAAAGATCGCCGACGCACTAAAGCGCATCCCGTTCATCGTCAGTTTCGGATCGTTCATCGATGAGACCAGTGCCTTGGCTGACCTGATCTTGCCAGATCACTCGTTCCTCGAGTCATGGGTGCAGGCGAGTCCGGAAAGCGGATCGCCGAAAGGAGTTCCGACGAAGTTCGGTCCTGTGATGCGTCCGCTCTACGATACACGCCCAACGCCAGACGTGTTGCTGGATGTGTCACGCAAGCTGGCGAAGCCGCTAGCCGGCCTTCCAACTTCGTTCGAGGAATTTGTGAACGCCGAAGTTGTTCGTCGCGCCGATTCCATGCCCATTGATGACCCGGGGCCATGGTCTGAGACGCCCCAATTCGACGGCGATGCCGCTCAGTATCCGTACCACCTGATCCCGCACGCGTCGCAGGCGTTGTATGACGGCTCGCTCGCGCACCTGCCGTGGCTGCAGGAACTGCCCGATCCGATGACCTCGGGCATGTGGTGCAGCTGGGTCGAGATCAACGAGAAGAAGGCCAGGGAGCTTGGCATCGCGCAGGGCGACCTGATCGAAGTGACGTCGACGCAGGGAAGCTTGCGCGCGCCGGCGTTTCTCTCACCCGGCATCGCGCCGGATGCGATCGCGATTCCCGTGGGCCAAGGTCACACCAACTTCACGCGCTATGCGACCAATCGCGGCGTGAATCCGATCGCGATTCTCGCGCCGACGATCATTCCCGAGACCGGCACGCTCGCGTGGGCGGCAACGCGCGTCAAGATCGCGCGCGTCGGCGGGCCGGATGAGAGCCTGATCCTGTTCGGCGGCGCCACCCGCGAGCGGCCCGACTGGACCCATGGCCGCGGAGATCAGCACTGATGGCGTATCGCTGGGGGATGGCGATCGATCTCGACAAGTGCACGGGCTGCGAAGCCTGCGTCACGGCGTGCCATGCCGAAAACAACATTCCCTCGGTGGCGCCGGAGCAGGCCGGGCGCGGCCGGGCCATGCATTGGCTCCGCGTCGAGCGCTATTACGAAGGCGACTTCCCGAATGTGCGGGTGAAGTTCCGTCCGGTGCTGTGCCAGCAGTGCGACAACGCGCCGTGCGAAGCCGTGTGCCCGACCTATGCGAGCCACCAGAACGAAGACGGGTTGAACGCGCAGGTCTACAACCGCTGCATCGGCACGCGCTACTGCGCCAACGCGTGCCCGTACAACGTTCGCTTCTTCAACTTCTTCAATCCAGAGTGGCCGAAGCCGCTGCACCTGCAGCTCAACCCCGACGTCTCGATCCGCGAAGTCGGCGTGATGGAGAAATGCACGTTCTGCATCCAGCGCATCAAGGCCGCCAAGACCGCCGCCAAGGCCGAGAACCGCGCCATGGTCGATGGCGCGCTGCAGACGGCGTGTTCGCAGGCGTGTCCGACCACGGCGATCGTGTTCGGCGACCTCAACGATCCCAACAGCCGCGTGGCGCGGCTCGCGCATTCACCGCGCGGCACCAAGCTCCTCGAAGATCTCGGCGCCGAGCCGAAGATCACCTATCTGCAAAAGCAGCCCTGGCATGAATCGGACGCTTACTAGGCCGATCGCAGACGACTTGATTCGCCCGCTGTTCCAGACGTCGGTCTGGTTCTACGCGATCGTGCTCGCCGCCGGCACCGTGGTGGCCTGCGGCCTGGCCGCCTGGCTCTACCAGATGTGGAACGGCATCGGCGTCGCCGGCATTCGCTGGCCCGTGTTCTGGGGCTTTTATCTCGTGAACTTCGTGTTCTGGATCGGCATCAGCCATGCCGGCACGCTCATCTCCGCCATCCTGCGGCTCGTCGATGCCGGCTGGCGGCGTCCGGTGACGCGCTGCGCCGAGGTGATCACCGTGTTCGCGCTGATGATCGGCGCGATGTTCCCGATCATTCACCTGGGGCGTCCATGGCTGGCGTTCTGGCTGTTTCCGTATCCGAGCGAGCGCGAGATCTGGCCGAACTTCCGTTCGCCGCTGGCCTGGGATTTCTTTGCCATCAACACCTATCTCACCGGCAGCGTCCTGTTTCTGTTCCTGCCGATGATCCCCGACTTCGCGCTGGTGCGCGATCGCTCCACCGGGTGGCGGCGTCGCGTCTACGGCGCGCTCGCCCTTGGCTGGCGCGGCACCACCAGGCAGTGGAACCGTCTCGAATCCGCGATGCAGATCATGGCCATCGCCATCCTGCCGGTTGCGGTATCGGTCCATACCATCGTCTCGTTCGATTTCTCGATGGCGAACGTGCCGATGTGGCACTCGACGATTTTTGGACCGTACTTCGTGGCCGGCGCGATTTTCAGCGGCATTGCCGCGCTGATCATCGCCATGGCGGTGCTGCGCAAGACCCTGCGGCTCGAGAACTACCTGCTGCCGTTGCACTTCGAGAACCTGGGCAAGCTGCTGCTGTTGATGAGCATTCTGTGGGCCTACTTCGTGTTCGCGGAACGCTTGACGGTGTGGTACGGCAACGAGCCGCACGAGATGGCGGTGTTCTGGGCCACGCAGCGTGGTGAGTTCGCGCCCCTCTATTGGACGATGGTGGTGTGCAACTTCGTGATCCCGTTCGTGTTGCTGTCCAACGTCTACACGCGCACCATCACCGGCTGCGTCGTCGCGTCATTCGGCGTCGTGATCGGCATGTGGCTCGAGCGCTTTCTGATCATCGTGCCGTCGCTCGCGCACAAGCAGTTGCCGTATTCCTGGGGCACCTACGGGCCGCGGCCGGTGGAGATCACGATCATGGCCGCCACCTTCGCGGCCATGGTGTTGCTCTACGCCTTATTCTCCAAGTTCGTGCCGATCATTTCGATCTGGGAGCTGAAGGCTGGTCAGCTGAGCACTTCGACTCACCCTTCGGCTCATGCGAGTCAGGCGTCGCATGACTCGCATTCGCTCAGGGCGGCCGCACCGGAGGTGCGGCCGTGAACGCGATCTACGGCCTCTACTCCGATCCAACCACGGCGCAGCAGGCCCTCGACAATCTGCGTTCGGCAGGCCTGTCGGACGCCGAGATCACCGTGATCTCGTCCGAACCGTTCGAGCACTTCGAATTTGGTCACCGCGATGCGAAGACCGCAATGCCCTGGATCGCCGCCGCGGCTGGCCTCTTCGGCCTGGTGACAACGTATTACCTGCTCGGTCTGTCCCAAATGTCGTGGCCGCTCAAGACTTCCGGCATGCCGATCGCCCCGCTGTGGACCAACCTGATCATCATTTTCGAAATGACCATGCTGAGCGCGATTCTCGCCACGGTGATCACGTTGCTCGTCACCGCCGGCCTCCCGAGCCGCGGCGGCAAGCTCTACGATCCCGAAGTGTCGGACGGCTACATCCTGGTCGGCGTCGAGAATCCATCCGACGCCGGCTCGCTCGAACGGGCGCTCGCCATCGACGGCGCCCGCGTCAAAAAGACGTAGCCACAGGGGCACAGAGTCACGGAGGCGCGCAGCATGGAGTCAGGCCCGCGGCGCCCGGCTTCGCCGGGCGCGTGGCGCAATCAATCGAAGGGCAGAACACGAGTGACTGGTGTCTTCGCCGGCGATGTCACTCGTGTTCTGCCCTTCGTTGATTGCGCGACGGCCGTAGGCCGTCCGCGGGCCTCGCTCTCCGCGTCTCTGTGTCTCTGTGGCGCCTTTTTGCTCGCGCCAGGGACTACGTTCGCTCAGTCCATCGTCAATGGCTCCTCCGACCGCAAGCAAGCCACCGCGACGCGCGTGCCCAACGGATCGATTCGCGTCGACGGCCGGCTCGACGATGAAGTGTGGCGGAGTGCCACGCCCATCACCGACTTCATCCAGAAGGAACCCACTGAAGGCGCCGCGCCGACCGATCGGATGGAAGTGCGGCTCGCCTACGATGAGGAGGTCTTGTATGTGGGCGCGCGCATGCATAGCCGCGATGGCCGCATCCAGGCGCCGCTCGGCCGCCGCGACAACACCGATCAGGCCGAGCACATCCTCGTCTCGTTCGACACCTTTCTCGACCGTCGAACCGCGGTCGTGTTCGGTGTGACCGCCGCCGGCGTTCGCATCGATCGCTACCATGCGAGCGATACGGAGGATTCCTTCGACTCGGGATTCGACCCGGTGTGGCGCGCCGAGACCAGCGTGGCCGGCGATCAATGGACGGCGGAACTGTGGATTCCGTTCTCGCAGCTGCGCTTCAATCCGCGCACCGATCAAACCTGGGGTCTCAACCTGTTTCGCTTCCGGCCGACGCTCGATGAGGCCGACTACTGGATCCTGATTCCCCGAACCGTCCGCGCGTGGTCATCGCGCTTCGGCGATCTCTCCGGCATTTCCGCCATCGTCCCGCCGCGCCGCATCGAGGCCCTGCCGTATGTCGCCGGCGGATCGACCCTCAACGGCAATCGTGACCGTGGTAACCCCTTCGACAACGGCACGAATCTGCAAGGCCGGTTGGGCGCGGATGTGAAGATGGGCCTCGGTCCGAACCTCACGCTCGAAACCGCGATCAACCCTGACTTTGGCCAGGTCGAGGCGGATCCGGCGGAAGTGAACCTCAGCGCATTCGAGACGCGCTTCCCGGAGAAGCGGCCCTTCTTTCTGGAAGGCGCGCAGCTGTTCAACGTCGGCCATCCCAATTTCTATTACTCGCGGCGTATTGGCGCGCCGCCGATCGGGCCGGCCGTGGGCGACTACGTGGATTATCCGGAGGCCAACTCGATCATCGCGGCCGCCAAGCTGACCGGACGCCTGCAGTCGAAAACCTCGCTCGGATTCATCGCCGCCGTGACCGACGACGAGGATGCGCAGGTGGCGTCGGCGGGCTCGCTCGAACGGCTTGATGTGCCGGTCGCACCGCATGCCTATCATTTTGTCGGCCGCATGCTTCAGGAGTTCGGGCCCTCGGCGTCGACCGCCGGTATTATCGTCAACTACATGCACCGCGATTTCGAGGAGGGCAGTCCGCTCGCGGATCTCTACACCCGGAACGCGCTTGGCGTGGCCGGCAACACGTTGCTCCGCTTCAAAGGCGGGCAGTACGAGTTTCGCGCTTCGGGCGGCGGCTCGTTCCTGAACGGCAGCGAGAAGGCCGTCGAGCGATGGCAGCGTTCGAGCTCACACTATGCGCAGCGTCCCGATCGCGACTACTCGCCGCTCGACCCGACGCTCACGTCGATGGCCGGCTGGTCGATCCAGATGAACTTGGACAAGACCGGCGGCCGTCACTGGTTGTGGGGCGCGAACACCAAGATCGATTCCGAGAACTTCGAGGTCAACGACTTCGCGCAGTTGAACGGCGCCGACGGCTGGATGAGCGGCGCCAACATCCGCTGGCGCGAAACCCAGCCCGGCAAGGTGTTTCGCAACTATTACGTTCAGCTCGATACCAGCACCGACACCACGCTGCGCGGGCTGAGGCAAAGCGGGCGCGTCCGTGGCACCGTCAACGTCACCTGGCTGAACTACTGGACCTCGAGCATGAATGTCGCCCGCGACCTGGCCACCACGAGCGTGTCGCTGACGCGCGGCGGCCCGTTAATGGCGCGCGGTCCGGGCTGGACCACCAACGTCAACTTTGGCAATCGCGTCAGCTCGCGGACCCGCATCAGCGGCGCCCTGCAGTGGCGGACGAATGACGATGGCGCGTCGATGAAGGCGGCGGGCGCCACGCTGTCGATGCGACCGGGTCCGCGCTGGTCGTTCTCGATGTCGCCTGCATACGATCGCACGACGGAACCGCAGCAGTACGTCAGTACGCTGTCGGGAGGGCGCCCGGTCACGTTCGACCACCGCTACGTGTTTGCGTTCATCGATCGCAGCACGATGTCGATGGAGTATCGGCTCGGGCTGACGCTGAAGCCGGACGTGAACCTCGATGTCTACGC
>Ga0190265_10003190_pt1 | contig 11164 bp, 9 predicted proteins | sample Popmic124T_FD_133135 | JGI IMG/M metagenome (GOLD analysis project Ga0190265, IMG submission 133135) | Populus adjacent soil microbial communities from riparian zone of Indian Creek, Utah, USA - 124 T | ecosystem: Environmental > Terrestrial > Soil > Riparian zone | place: USA: Utah | collected...
CTGGCGGACGATCCGCTGCCGGATCTCGGCGTCCGACTGGGCGAAAGCGGCCGTTCCGCCCAGCACCAGCAAGGCGGCGGCAAGCGCGTATTTCATCATTTCCCCCTCCGCTGCGCCGCGCTTCCGGCGGCGAAGGGGACACTAAGCGGGGGAGGTCAGGACCAGGCGCGGGATTGAATCCGGTCCGGAGTCCGAAACGGATGGATCGGTCAGCGGCAATGGGCGACGACGCGGGCCGCGAGTTCCGGCCGCGCGATGAGGATGTCCGGCATCAAAGTGTCGGCCTGGTTGTAGACGAGCGGCGCGCCGCCGACCCGGCTCGCATGAAGGCCGCAGGCGAGCGCGATCGCGGCCGGCGCGCAATTGTCCCATTCGTGCTGGCCGCCGGCATGATAATAGAGGTCGGCCTCGCCCGCGACCACCGCCATCGCCTTTGCGCCGGCCGAGCCGAGCGCCACCACATCCGCGCCGAGCAAAGCCGCGATCTCCCGCGCCTCGGCCGGCGGCCGGGTCCGGCTGACCAGCATGATCGGCCGGTCGCGTTCGGCAGGCGGCGACAGCCTCGCCTGGTCGGACCGGAACAGCCGCCCCTTCGCCGGCAGCGCCACGGCGCCGATCCGGGGCGCGCCGTCGATAGCAAGCGCGACATGGACGGCCCAATCGTCGCGGCCTTGCGCATATTCGCGCGTGCCGTCGAGCGGGTCGACGATCCATACCCGCGATCGGCCGAGCCGCTCCTTGTCGTCGGGGCTTTCCTCCGAAAGCACCGCGTCGCCCGGCCGCCATTCGGCGAGGCCGGCCAGGATGAAGGCATTGGCGACCTTGTCGGCGACATGGCCGTCCGCGACATGTTCGAGCAGGCTAGACCGCCGCTGCCCAATCAGCAACCGGCCCGCTTCCTCGGCCAAATGCGCGGCCAGCTCCTCGTCGGTCAAATCCCTGCCCTCTTCGCTGCCACGGCACGCTGATGCGCCATGGCGGCGGCGTCAATCAAGGTTAACAGCTTGTTTACCATCACCCTATAATTACCGGCCCACGGGAGCTTTTCCCGGGGGGACGAAACATGGTCATCATCCTGACGGCGCTTCTGGCAGGCTCCAAGGTCCTGCCCATGGTCGACCGCGACGCGCTCGACATGCAGGCGCGGGCCGAAGCGCTTCAGCCGCGCACCATGCAGGCGCGCGCCGCGCCGCGCCGGCCGCAGCCGCGCCGCGCCTCGGGCGGCAACCCGCTCGACCTCGCCCAGATCACCACCATCTGCCGCGCCGCCGGCGAGCAGGCGGATCCGGCGGCGTTCATCGGCCGGCTCAGCACCGCTTATTCGCTGAGCGCCGGCGACCGGACGTCGCTGCGGTCGAGTTGCGCCGCCTATCTGGCCGGCCGGGCGGACGCCCGCCGCGCCGACGGCGGAAGCACCTATTAGGGCGGATCGGAATTTAGGATTCCCCTGAGGTCTGATGCCTGATTAGCATAGGGGGACAGTCACCAGTGATTATCCCCTAGATTCCACTGTTCGAAAAGCGGTGATTGTGCTTATCTCCACACGCGAAAGCGTGGGGGCGCGGCATGAAATTGCTGTCGATCTTCGGCACTCGGCCCGAAGCTGTGAAGATGGCGCCGATTCTGATCGCGCTCGAGCGCGAGCCCGACGTTCAATCCCGGGTCTGCGTGACCGGCCAGCACCGCCTGCTGCTCGATCAGGTGCTCGATTTCTTCTCGATCACCCCCGATTTCGATCTCGACCTGATGGCGCCGGGCCAGTCGCTCAACACTTTGGTCTCCCGCGCGATCGAGCGGCTCGATCCGATCCTCGCCGCCGCCGCGCCCGATCGGGTGATCGTCCAGGGCGATACCAGCACCGCGCTCGCCGCGGCGCTTGCCGCATTCCATCGCGGCATTCCCGTCGCCCATGTCGAGGCCGGCCTGCGCACCTATTGCCCGGGCGCGCCCTTCCCCGAGGAAAATAATCGGCGCGCGATCGCGCTCGTCGCCGACCTGCATTTCGCGCCCACCCCGGCCGCCCGCGACAATCTGGCCTCGGAGCGGCTGCGCGGCGAGGTTCACGTCACCGGCAATAGCGGCGTCGATGCGCTTCACCTCGTCCTCGCCGTGATCGACGCGGACGCGCCGTTCCGGCAGCGGATCGAGGAGGCGTTGCCGCGGGTCGATCCCGGGCGGAAACTGCTCCTCGTCACCTGCCACCGCCGCGAGAGCTTCGGCGCGCCGTTCGCCTCGATCCGCGCCGCGCTCGACCGGCTCGGTGCCCGCGCCGACGTCGAGATCCTCTTCCCGCGCCACCCCAATCCCGAACTGAGCGGCGGGTCGGCCCAGCTTCCCCCCCTCGACCTGCCCTCGTTCGTCGCGCTGATGCGCCGCGCCGATCTCGTCCTGACCGATTCGGGCGGCGTCCAGGAGGAGGCGGTGACGCTCGGCAAGCCGGTGATCGTGCTGCGCGACGCCACCGAGCGCCCAGAGGCGATCGGCAGCGGCGCCGCGATCCTGGCCGGGACCGACGCCGGCCGCATCGTCCGCGCCGTGGAAGCCCGGCTCGAGGGAGCCGCCGAATCCGCGCCGCTCTGCGACATCTACGGCGACGGCCGCGCGGCGGCGCGGATCGTCGACGCCCTGCTCGGTCGACCGGTCGAGGAATTCGCGCCGGCCGATCCGGCCGGGCGTGACCGGCTGCGCCAGATCGGCTAGCCGCGCGCCATGCAGGGCGCGGATTTCCTGATCATCGGCGGCGGCATCGCCGGCCTGTCGGCCGCGGCGCGGCTGGCGCGGCACGGCCGCGTGCTCGTTCTGGAGGCGGAGGAGGCGCTCGGCTATCACAGCTCGGGCCGCAGCGTCTCGTTCAGCCATTACGGTATTGGCAACGAAGCGGTGCGTGCGCTCACCGCCCACAGCCGTTCCTTCTTCGAGGCGCAGCCCGAGGGCTTTTGCGAGACGCCGGTCAGCCGGACCTTCCCGTCCCTCTATTTCGCGACCGAAGAGAGCCTGGGCGAGCTCGCCGCGCTCGATGCCGAGATGGCGGCCTTCACCGACGCGATCCGTCCGGTCGGCCCGGCCGAGATGGCCGCGCTCTGTCCCGTGCTCAGCGCGCCCGTGCGCGGCCTGCTCGATCCGACCGGGCTCAAGCTCGAAGCCGACGCCCTGCTCCAGTCGTTCGCGCGCCAAATGCGGGCCGCGGGCGGCGAGATCCGCACCGGCCAGCGCATCGAATCGATCGAGCGGCGCGGCGCGGCCTGGGTCGTCGATGGCGGCCCGTCCGCGCCTGTTCTCGTCAACGCCGCCGGCGCCTGGGCAGACGCGGTCGCCGCTTTGGCCGGCGTCGCGCCGCTCGGTCTCCTCCCCAAGCGCCGCACCATCATCGTCGTCGATCCGCCGGCGGGCGTGGATGCGGGCGGCTGGCCCTTCGCCCACAGCGCCGCGGGCGACTTCTACATGCTCCCCGAGGCGGGCCAGATCCTCGCCTCGCCGGTCGACGAGGTGGAGACGGACCCCTGCGATGCCCAGCCCGAGGATTACGACATCGCTTTGGCCGCCGACCGGCTCGAACATTATACCATTCTCAAGGTCGCCCGAATCGCCCACCGCTGGGCCGGCCTCAGGACCTTCACCGCCGACCGCGTCCCGACCGCCGGCTTCGCCGCCGACGCGCCCGGCTTCTTCTGGCTCGCCGGCCAGGGCGGCTACGGGCTGCAGACGGCGCCGGCCATGGCCGAGATCGTCGAGGCGCTGGCGACCGGCGCGGATTGGCCCGTCCCGGGCTTGAGGCCCGAACAGATTCGGCCCGAGCGCTTTCTCGCCGCTTGATCATCGCCGCCGAAACATGCTGACAGGAGCGTGATGGCCTTAGCCTTACCAGCCGACCCCGACGCACCGCCGCAGCCGCCTTTGTCGCGGGTGCGGCTTGTCAAGCGCATCATCAAGATCGCGGCTTTGCTGTTCGCGCTCGCCATCCTCTGGCTGCTGTTCACCGCGCCCTTGTCGCGCTCGCTCGGCCCGGTCGCGGCGCCGAGCCTCACCATTCTTTCCGCCGAAGGCGAGCCGATCGCCCGGCGCGGCGCGATCATCGGCGAGCCGGTCGACGTGATGGCGCTGCCGCCCCATGTCGGCCAGGCCTTCCTCGCGATCGAGGACCGCCGCTTCTTCCGCCATGTCGGCATCGACCCCTGGGGGATCGGCCGCGCGATGGCCCGCAACATCCGCGCCGGCCGGGTCCGCGAGGGCGGCAGCACGATCAGCCAGCAGCTCGCCAAGACCAGCTTCCTCTCGCCCGCGCGCACGCCGACGCGCAAGGCGCAGGAAGCACTGATCGCGCTCTGGCTGGAGGCCTGGCTGACCAAGGAGGAGATCCTCAGCCGCTACCTCTCCAACGTTTATTTCGGCGACAACGTCTACGGCCTGCGCGCCGCCGCCCGCCATTATTTCAACGTCGCGCCCGAGGACCTGACCCTGCCCCAGGCGGCGATGCTGGCCGCGGTGGTCAACGCACCGAGCCGGCTCGCGCCGACCAGCAACCTCGAAGCGGCGCGGGCGCGGGCGCGCCTCGTCCTGCGCGCCATGGCCGAGGTCGGCTACATCACCCAGGAAGAGAGAGAAGCGGCCCGCCCCGCCCGAGTCCGCCGCGGCCCGGACGACGACGTCCCGACCGGCACCTATTTCGCCGATTGGGTCCTCCCCCAGGCGGCCGAGCTCAGCGACGAGGGCTACGGCCAGCGCCTCGTCCAGACCACGCTGGAGGGCGATTTGCAGCGCCTCGCCGTCCGCACCATCCGCCGCGCCGGCCTCGGCCGCGCTCAGGCGGCGCTGGTGGCGATGCGGCTCGACGGGCGGGTGGTGGCGATGGTCGGGGGCAGGGATTATGCGGCGAGCCCGTTCAACCGCGCCGTCCAGGCCCGCCGCCAGCCCGGTTCGGCGTTCAAGCTGTTCGTCTATCTCGCCGCCTTCCGCCAGGGGCTGACGCCGGAGACGCCGGTCAACGACATCCCGATCCGGCTTGGGTCTTGGCAGCCGCGCAATTACGGCGATTCCTATCGCGGCCCGATCACGCTGCGCGAGGCGGTCGCCCAGTCGAGCAACTCGGTGGCGGTGCAGATTTCCGAGCGGATCGGCCGCGACAACGTCATCCAGGCGGCGCGCGACCTCGGCGTCGCCTCGCCGCTGACGCCGGCGCCGAGCCTGCCTTTGGGGGTCAACAACATGACCCTGCTCGAATTGACCTCGGCCTACGCCGCGGTCGCCGCCGGCCGCTACCCGATCCGCCCGCACGGCCTGCCGCTGGAACGAGGCGGCTGGTTCGCCTGGAGCGACGAGGACCGGCAGGTGAGCCGCGACCGCGCCTTCCCGATGCTGCGCGACGTGCTCTACGCCGTGGTCAATCGCGGCACCGGCCGCGCCGCCGCCCTCCCCGTCCCGACCTTCGGCAAGACCGGCACCACGTCGGACTATCGCGACGCTTTGTTCGTCGGCTTCGCCGGCGACCTGGTGGTCGGCGTCTGGGTCGGCAATGACGACAACCGGCCGCTTCCCGGCACCGCCGGCGGCGGCCTGCCGGCGCGCATCTGGCGCGCCTTCATGGCGGAGGCGCTCGGCACCCGCGCCGCCGCGCCGGTCGCCGCGGTGCCGCTCTACCAGGCGGACCGCACGCCCGAAGCCAATGTCGCGACGCCGAGCGAGCCCGCCGAGCCGGCCGAGCCGCCGCCGCCCGAAAACCCCGTCATCCCGGAGATCATCGCCCCGCCCCCGACCGCCCCCGAAGAAGAGCCCGAGCCGCAGGCTTAGGGCGTTCCCCGCCCAAGCCCCCTCATCCTGAGTAGGGACCGAGCCTGGCGAAGGCCCGTATCGAAGGACGCATAGATTCTAGGTCTGCGGGACCTCCGCCGCCGCGGCGCGGCGCGCGCGGCGCCGGTCCCAGAGCTTCTTCGCGCCATAGGCGCCGAGCGCGGCGATCCCGAGCGGAGTGAAGGCGCGGCGCAGCAGCCACGGCGCCGCCGCCCCGATCATCGCCCCCTTGAAGCCCTCGTTGCGCCCGGCGATGCGCTGCCCGATCCGCGCGCCGATTATCTTGCCGATCATATTCTTCTCCACCTGCTTCACGTTGACGGAACAGCGCCGCAGTCCGATGATTGTTCCGGCAGAGGGAGCCGAGATGCGCGACCAACCCGTCAGCCACCGCGTCTTCATCGAGCGGCTGGTGATCGCGCTCGCCGTCATCGGCGTGGCGCTGTTGCTCTGGCACCTGCGCGACCTCTTCCTGCTCATCTTCGGCGCCGCGCTGGTGGCGGTGATCCTGAATCTCGTCGCCGGACCGATCCGCGCCAGGATAGGCGTTCCGCCGCCGCTGGCGCTCGCCGCCGCCGTGCTGATCGTCGTCGCCGCGGTCGGCACCGCCTTCTGGATGTTCGGCGCGGAGGTGACACAGCAGGCGGCCACCATCCGCGCCCTCGTTCCCCCCGCCTGGGCGGCGCTGGAGGCCAGGCTCGACCTCTGGGGCCTCGGCCAGGCGATGCGCGAATGGACGGCGAGCCTGCAAACAGGCGGCGGCGTCGTCGCCAATATCGGCAACATAGCGGTGTCGATCGGCAACGGCCTCGCCGACGCGCTGCTGGTGATCGTCGGCGGCATCTATCTCGCCGCCCAGCCCGAGCTCTACCGCGTCGGCCTGATCAAGCTCGTGCCATCGCGCGGCCGCGCCCTGGCCGCCCAGGCAATCGAGGCGAGCGGCCGAGCGCTGCGCCTCTGGCTGCTTGGCCGGATGGTGTCGATGGCGGTGGTGGGGCTGCTCACCTGGCTCGGCCTGATGATCATCGGTGTGCCCTCGGCGCTTACCCTCGGCCTGCTCGCCGCCCTGCTCGAATTCGTGCCGTTCATCGGCCCGATCGTCGCCGCGGTCCCGGCCATCCTGCTCGGCTTCGCCGCCGGACCCGACAAGGCTTTATGGGTCGCCTTCCTCTTCCTCGCCATCCAGCAGTTCGAAGGCAATGTGCTCGAACCGCTCGTCCAGCAGCGCGCGGTCGACCTGCCCCCCGCCTTGCTCCTCTTCGCGCTGGTCGCCGGCGCCCTCGTCTTCGGCCTCTCCGGCATCATCCTCGCCGCGCCGCTGACGGTCGTCCTCTACGTCCTCGTCAAGAAGCTCTACGTCCAGGAAGCCCTCGACACGGCGACGCCGCTGCCGGGCGAGAAGACGAGCTAGCACCCTCCTCGTCACCCCAGCGCAGGCTGGGGTCCACGCGGAATCCGCGACGTCAGAAGACCGCTGAATGGATGCCAGCCTTCGCTGGCATGACGGTCAGCCCTCGATCGAGATCATCCGCTTGATCTCGTCGGTCTTGAAGCCGATCGCGGACGGGCGGCGGACGCCCGGCAGGACGGCAACGTCGTAAAGTTCGCGCACAACGCCCTCGATACGCACCCAATGAACCATGTCACCGCTGGGGAGGTCGATCACCGCGAGGCCGCAGCGCGGCGCCGCGTCGCGCGCCGCCAGGGCCACGTCGAGCGCGAGGCCGGCGAAGGTCCGGTTTTCCCGCGCCAGCGACAGGCCGACGATCGCATGGTCGCCGACGAAAGCGAGGCCGCGCGCGTAACCGGGGCAGAAGGCGACCGGTTCGAACCGGCCGGCGGCAAGATCGACCCAGCCGAACGTGCCGCTGCCCGACTCCAGCAGCCACAGCCTGCCGGCGTGGAGCCGCGGCGAATGCGGCATGGACAGGCCATCCGCGACGATCTCCCCGCTTTCGACGTCGATCACCACGCCGCCGTCCGCGCGCCGGTCGCGCCAGCCGTCGGCGACGTCGGATCGCGATACCGCCGTCGCGTAAAGCGGCCGCCCGTCCGCCATCGCCATGCCGTTCAGGTGACACCGGTCCTCGGCCGCGAGCCGCGAGACGAAGGGCGGCATCCACAGCGGCCGGAAGCTGTGCCCGTCGCTGACCGCGGCGATGCAGCCGAACAATGTGTTGACGAAGACCGGCCGCCCGTCCGCCCCGAAGCCGACGTCATGAGCGTCGACGTCGCCGGTCACCCAGGCCGCGTGCGGCGCGTAGACGGCGTCGAACCCCTCCTCGTTCGCCTCGCCCGCCGGCAGGACGTTGTCGAGACGGTATATCTGATAATGGCCGGCGAGCGCGAGGCTGCGCCCGTCGGCGCTGACGCCGAGCCCCATCGAGCGCGGGAAGCTGCGCTCGAACACCGACAGCCGGCCGTCGTCGCGCACCCCGAGCAGGAAGAGCTTGCCGGCCTGATAGGTGGTGAAGGCGACGCTGCCGCCGGTCCCGGCAAGCCAATCGGGGACGTGGCGCGAGCCGGTGAGCACGAACGCCTCGTCGCGCGCGGATCGGGCCGTCATGCCCATGGCTTCATCCATTTCGGAGTCCATATCAGAGGGAAGGCATGGATTGAAGGCGGTCTGCCAGGGCCATGGCGATTAGCGTTGGAACCGTCGAACGACGGCGCACCAGGAGATCGAAGGCCTGTCGACGATCACCTGGGAATTGACCACGTCGATCAACCTGACCGGCAACAGCCTCAAGAACAATATCATCGGCAATGCCGGCGTGAACGTTCTCGACGGCAAGGCCGGCAACGACACGCTTCAGGGCCGCGAGGGCGCGGACAGCTATGCGTTCACCACCGTGCTCGGCCCCGAGAATGTCGACGTCATCTTGGGCTTCAGTTCGGCGGACGATACGATCGTGCTCGAGAATAATGGCGTGTTCGTCGGCCTCGCGGGCGGCGCGCTCAATGCCAATGCGTTCGTCATCGGCACCGCGGCCCAGGACGCCAATGACCGCATCGTCTACGACCAGGCGACGGGGCGCCTGTTCTTCGATGCCGACGGCGGCGCCGGCGCGCAGGTCCAGTTCGCCCGGCTCGACGGGGCGCCGATCATCGCGGCCAATGACTTTACAGTGATCTGAGCGCGGAGCTCGCAACCCGTTCTATATCATCGCAGAATCTTCTTGGCCTCTGCACGACATTCATCTTGTACCAAGCTCGCCCCAAGGGTCTAGCCGCTGGGGGACCGATGAGGTGTAAACCAGGGGGTGGACAAGGTTCGGCGCCCGAAGCCTTCGAATGTCTTTATATTTAGGTATTTAAATGACATAGGAGCGCCTCGATTCGAGATCCCAGGCCCTTCGCGGGGTCAGACAGAGGTGGTTATGAGTGACGAGCATCCTTACGCGACACTGGCTTCCGGCCGTCCGGCAGATGTGGTTCTGAGCGGTGACGGCTCGACGCTCTACGTTGCGGGAGAGGATGGGAACATCCGCGTATATGACGTTGAAAGCCGTACCCTTCAGGCAACCTGGGACGTCGGCAGGCGTCTCGGCGGCATCGATATTTCGCCGGATGGCACCTATTTGATGGTCGTCGAGCGCGATCCACTCCTAGGCGCTGGCGAAGAGCGAACGATAGAAGCTTACAAAGTTTCAACTGCGACCGGCAGCGTTCAGACATTCGCTCAACAGGCGGACAACGGCGCAGGCGCGTTCTTCGATGTCGCTATTTTGGGAGATGGCGAAGTCATCCTCACCCAAAGCTTCAATGGTACCGGCTACCTGCCATTGTGGAGCCTGGATACGGAAACGGGTACATTCTCGGTTGCCGGTACACCCATGACCCAGGACGGTACGCTGACGGTTTCCCAAGACCGAACGCAGGTGCTGATGGGCCCCCAAAATTCTGATGGTGCGGTTCTGAACATTTACGAACAGGGAGTGGGCATCACTCACGCCGGCTCACGCGGAGACAGCGGAGGTGGGCATGGCGGCTTCAATCGCGGGGTGCAGGCAATCAATGTCCCCGCCGGGCTTGTCGCTCAGGCCTCGAATGGAGTGAATATCTTCGATTCCGAACTCAATTGGAAATTTGACCTGTATCAGGTGATCCCCGATCTACCGGGCGATGTTGAGGGTCTCGTCTTTGACAGCTCCGGGCAAAACCTCTTTCTTTCGGCGGCAGGCCTCGATCGAATCGTCCAGATTTCAACTTCCACGTGGACCATAGTCCGGACCATCGCGATCGGGGACGACGTTCGCCCCCTCATCTTTAACCAGGGCCGTTATGGGAACACCCTCCTTCTCAGCCCTGACGGCGACCAGTTCACAGTGAGCACCTACGAAGGAATCCAGTTGGTGGAAAACTTCATGCTCACTGAACTGTCTGGCACGACTGGCAACGACACGCTGTCAGGTAGCGATGCGCACGAACGGATTGATGGCCTGGAAGGCAACGACGTCCTCATCGGCCTCGGGGGCCATGACACGATCAATGGAAGCGGCGATGACGATTCCCTATCCGGGGGATCCGGAGACGACGAACTGTATGGCGGTATCGGCGATGACGTGGTCGTCGGCGGAGGCGGCGAGGATTGGCTCGACGGCGGAGACGGGGTCGATATCCTCGACTATTCGCTCGAGACCGGCACGTTCGGCATACTCGCGAACCTGAGCACCAATTTTTCGTTCAGCTTTACCGGATCGGACGGTGTCACGCGCCGCGTAGGACCGGGCGAAGGGCTCGATGCTTTGAACCACCGGGACGAATTGCGGAACTTTGAAAATGTCAGGACCGGTGGCCTTAACGATTTCGTATTCGGGAGTGACGGTGCCAATATCATCGAGACCGGCGCGGGCAATGACCGGTTGGACGGCCGCCTTGGCAACGATGTGCTGATCGGCGGGTCCGGCGCGGACTTGATGAATGGCGGTCAGGGCGACGACCTCTACATCGTCGACAGCGTCGGCGACGTCGTCACCGAGGCTCCCGGCAGGGGCGTGGACATCATCTACAGCGCGGTCAGCTACGGCCTCAACGACGGCTCGGAGGTCGAGAGCCTGTCGACGATCACCTGGGAGCTGACCACTGCGCTCAACCTGACCGGCAACGGCCTCGCCAACCAGCTGATCGGCAATGCCGGCGCCAACCGGCTCGACGGCAAAAGCGGCGCCGACACGATGTTCGGCCGCGAGGGCAACGACACCTACATCGTCGACAATGCCGGCGATAAGCCTGTCGAAGCTGCCGGCGGCGGCACCGATGTCGTCTATACCTCGGTCAGCTACGCGCTCGCCGCCAATACCGACGTCGAGGGGCTGGCGACGATCAGCTTCGAGGCGACCAACGCGATCAACCTCACCGGCAACGGCCTCGCCAACAA
>Ga0190265_10003191_pt1 | contig 11164 bp, 5 predicted proteins | sample Popmic124T_FD_133135 | JGI IMG/M metagenome (GOLD analysis project Ga0190265, IMG submission 133135) | Populus adjacent soil microbial communities from riparian zone of Indian Creek, Utah, USA - 124 T | ecosystem: Environmental > Terrestrial > Soil > Riparian zone | place: USA: Utah | collected...
CGAGATAACACTGACTGCGCTGAACGCGAATCCCCGCATTCTGGCCGCGGTCGTGTACGACAAGGCGGGCAAGCCAATGGCCATGTATCAACGCGCAGACTTGAGGACGCGTTTCCTTGCCCCGCCGGTTCGTGATACCGGCACTCACTTCGAGAAAGATCGACTGAACGCGTTCCGTAGAATCGTGCTGGCCGATGAAACCATCGGCACCATTTACATCGGGTCCGATCTCAACGAACTCACTGCGCGCTTTTGGCGCTACGGGATGATTGTCAGCCTGGTGCTGCTCTTGTCGTCGCTGGCGGCCTACGCTCTCTCGGCCAAACTTCAACACGTCATCTCGGGTCCCATTTCGCATCTCGCCGCTATCGCGAACACCGTGGCCACCGAAAAGGACTATTCCGTCCGCGCAACCAAACAGGGCGACGACGAATTGGGCCAGCTCATCAATGCGTTCAACGGCATGTTGAATGAAATTCAAAGTCGTGATTCCGCATTGCGCGACGCCCGCAACAAGCTGGAGGAACGTGTCGAGGAGCGCACCCAATCTTTACAGTTGGAGATTCGGGAACGCTCGGTCGCACAGGCCGCGCTGCGTGACAGCGATGATAAATTCCGTCTATTGGCGGAAAACATCACCGACGTATTCTGGATCCGTTCGCCGGACATGCGCGAGGTGCATTACGTCAGTCCTGGCTTCGAGCGGATCTGGGGCCGCTCCACGGAAAGCCTGCATACCAATCCAGAGCAATGGACCGATGCCATATGGCCCGAAGACCGTGAACGCGTGCTCGCCGCCTTCGCCACGCTTACGGGCGCCGCGCCCAGTATCAGCATTGAGTATCGTATTACGGGTACCAACGGCGAGATGAAGTGGGTCCATGTCCGTGGTTTCCAGGTCCGGGATGCCGCGGGTGAATTGGTCCGCCTGACGGGTATTGTCACGGACATCACCGAGCGCAAGCAGGCGGACGAGAGATTGGACGCGGCGCACAAGCAATTGCTCGACACGTCGCGCCAGGCGGGCATGGCGGAAGTGGCGACCAGCGTCCTGCACAACGTGGGCAATGTGCTCAACAGCGTGAACGTCTCCACCACGCTGGTCGCCGAACAGATCAAAAAGTCAAAAGTAGCCAACCTGGCGAAGGCGGTGGCGTTAATGACCAAACACGCGGCGGACCTGGGAGAGTTCATGACCAACGATCCGAAAGGCAAACAGTTGCCCGGCTACTTCATCCAACTGGCCAGCCACCTCCAAGCCGAGCAGGCCACGCTCCTCAACGAAATGGGCGAACTCCGCAAGAACATCGAGCACATCAAGGACATCGTCGCCATGCAGCAAAGCTACGCCAGGGTCTCTGGCGTGACGGAAATGCTGAAGATCACCGACCTCGTGGAAGATGCCTTGCGCATGAACGCCGCCGCGTTGACGCGGCATGAAGTCGAGGTGGTGCGCGAGTTCGCCGAGGTTCCGCCGGTCACGATCGACAAACACAAAGTGCTGCAAGTGTTGGTGAACCTGATCCGCAACGCCAAGTACGCGTGCGACGAGTCCGGCCGCGCGGACAAGCGGATGACGGTGCGCGTGGCCAACGACGAAGGCCGGCTCAAGATCGCCATCATTGATAACGGAGTGGGGATTCCGGCGGAGAACCTGATTCGGATCTTCAATCACGGTTTTACCACGCGCAAAGAAGGCCACGGCTTTGGTCTCCACAGCGGGGCGTTGGCGGCGAAGGAAATGGGCGGCGCCCTGGTTGTCCACAGCGAAGGACCGGGCTGCGGCGCGTCCTTCACGCTCGAACTGCCGGCCCGATCCGATGAACAACCCTCACAGCGCGGCTGACCTTGAATCTCATGAGAACTTTGATTTCTAAAACCTCAATGACCGGCTCAAGCCGGATAGAACGGCAACGCGCCCCGATTGGGCGTGGTTGGAGAGTCATGAATGTCTTGCTCGCGCTTTCTCTCGTGCTGAACGAGGCCAGATCCGCCGAGGTGCCGAAGTCCGATGAAGCATTCCTTCGGATGAGCATGGATGACTTGATGAGCATCAAGCTCGTCACCGCCACGCGGGTTGCGGCGGATTCGTTTTCGCTGCCTTTCATGACGGCCGCGTATGGGCGGCAGGATTTCGAGCGCCGGCTGCCGCGCACGCTGCCGGATTGGCTGGATGAAACGCCCTCGGTCATGGTGCAGAAGACCGCGTATGGCCAGGCTTCTCCGTACATTCGCGGGTTCACTGGTTTCCGAACCCTGCTCCTGGTGGACGGAGTGCGGGTCAACAACTCGACCTTTCGCGAGGGGCCGAACCAGTATTGGAGCACTATCGATCCGCTGTCGCTCGACCGCGTTGAAATCATCAAAGGTCCTGGTTCCGTGTTGTATGGGAGCGACGCCATTGGCGGCACGGTGAACGCCATGACGCTCGGCGGGCAACCCCGCGGCCTGGAGGACCAGGAGATGTGGCGGACATTCTATCGTATCGGTTCGGCCGGGGAATCGCATATCGCACGCGGTGAATTTCACGGTTATTTGAACGACCGAACGAGTCTCGATCTTGGCGTCTCCGCCAAAAAATTCAGCGACTTGCGCGGCGGAGAAGAAGTCGGGCCGCAAAGGAAATCGGGTTACCCCGAATACGATGTGGATGGGAAGCTCAGTTACTTTGTCACCCCCCATGTGCAACTCGTGCTGGCCCATCAAACAGTGCTCCAGGATGACATCTGGCGCACGCACAGCACCATTTACGGAAGTCGTTGGGAAGGGCTTGTGCCCGGCACCGATCTCGAGCGTTCGGCGGATCAAAAACGGCATCTGAGCTATCTGCAACTGCACGCGACGGAACTGGATTCCTTCGTCGAGCAGGTTCACGTGAGTCTCTCGCATCATTTTCAAGGAGAGGATCAGGTGCGGGTACGCGGCAATTCCCGCCGCGATCTGTCGGGCGTGGATGTGCATTCGTTGGGGCTGACCGTCCAGTTGGAAAGTCCCTCACCACTGGGCCGCTGGGTTTACGGCACCACATTCTATCGGGACTGGGTGAGTTCCTACAGCGAACGCTACCTGGCAAACGGGAATCTGGACCGCGTCGATATTCAAGGCCCGGTGGCCGATGATTCGACCTACGATCTCGTGGGCGCCTTCGTGCAGAACCAATTGCCGGCCTGGGGTCCATTGGAACTGACGGTGCGCGGTCGCTACGATCACGCGGCGGCTGACGCCGGGCGCATTGGCGATCCGGTCTCCGGCCTTCCCACTTCCTTTTCCGGTTCGTGGAACTCCTTCGTCGGAGGAGGGCGCGCGCTGGTCCATCTCGACGAGGAGCAGCACTGGAATGTTTTTGCGGGTGTGGGCCAGGGATTTCGCGCGCCGAATCTTTCCGACCTGACGCGCTTTGACATCGCGGGCAGCGGCCAGATTGAAACGCCGTCAACCGGCGTGGACCCGGAATACTTCACCACTTACGAAGCCGGCATCAAGACGCGCTACGACCGGGCGGAGTTCGAGGCCGCCTACTTCTACACGGACATTCGGGAGATGATCGTCCGCCGCCCCACGGGAGCGATCGTCAATGGATTGTCGGAAGTGACCAAGCAGAATTCCGGCAACGGCTATGTGCATGGCGTCGAATTGCAGGGCAGCGTGCGCGTGCATCCGCAGTGGACGGTGCGCGCCGGCTTCACATGGATGGCAGGCGAGATCGATTCGTTTCCCACCAGCGATCCAAACATGAAAGTCCGCGAGCCGGTTTCCAGGCTCATGCCCATGACCGGGCTGGTTGGGTTGCGCTGGGATCATCCGAAAAAGAAGTTCTGGGCGGAAGGCGTCTGCACGCTGGCCGAAAAACAAGACCGGCTTTCGGAGGCAGACCGCAGCGACACTTCCCGCATCCCGCCGGGTGGCACGCCCGGTTACGTCGTTGGCACATTGCGCGCCGGCTGGCGAATTAACAAAAACGCTTCCCTGACCGCCGCCCTGGAGAATGTGGCGAACACGGATTATCGCATTCACGGGTCGGGCATCAATGAATCGGGCCGCAACCTGGTTCTGGGAATGGACGTGAGGTTCTAAACCCAATGCCTCGCCGCTTCCTACAATTCGTTTGCCTGGCGCTCGTCGCGCTCCTGAATTTCCACGTTCGCGTGGAAGCGGTCGATTCCGCCGCGGGCCTCGAATACAAGGTCAAGGGCGCTTTTTTATTCAACTTCGCAAAGTTCACCGAATGGCCGGCAGGCAGTTTTTCCACCCCTACCAGTCCGCTTCTCATCGGAGTCTTTCCCAGTGACCCCGCCGCCCCAATCCTAAAGCAGGTACTGAACGCGGCGACGGTCAACGGCCGTCCGTTGCTGCTGAAGTGGCTCACCCCCGACGACGATCTGCGAAGCTGCCATCTGATTTTTCTTAGCCGGGCCGAAAAGGATCGCGCGGCCAGCGTTATCGCCGCCGTGAAGGACGCGCCCGTTGTCACGGTGGGCGAGACGGAACGGTTCGCTCATGACGGAGGCATCATCAACTTCATCCAGCGCGACGGAAGCGTGCGGCTGGAGATCAATCTCGTGGCCGCCGAACGCGTCGGGTTGAAAATGAGTTCCAAGCTGGCTGGCATGGGCAAGCTCGTGAAAGGCGGGAGGAATTGAAATGACTGCGCTGCACTTCCTGCGAAATGTTCCCATTCAACGAAAGTTGTCGCTGGTCATCATGGCCGCCTGCGCACTGATTCTGGTCCTGGCGTGTACCGCATTGTTTGTCTTCGAGTCCCACATGCTGAAGAAAACATTTGCCCGCGACCTCGCGACGCTGGCCGAAGTGGTGGCGGCGACCTGCACAGGGCCCATGGCCTTTCATGATAAGAAAGCCGCGGAAGAAATGCTCGGCGCTCTCAAAGGCAGGCCCCAGATCACCGCAGCCTTCATTAGTTCACCGGACCAAAAAATGTTCGCGCGCCTTGCCGCTGGGGAAAAATTTCATTCGGTCGAGGTCTTCCCGCGGCAACAAGGATCCCATTACGAGGGCAACGATCTGTTCCTGAGCCAGCCGATCATGTCCGACGGCGAAGTGCTGGGCGTGCTCCGTGTGCGGGCGAATGTGCAAACGATGCATCATGATTTGCTCAAGCTCTACGCGGGGATGCTGAGCGTGGTCCTGGCTGGATCGCTCTTGCTGAGTTTCCTGCTGTCCATGCGTCTGCAAAAAATTATTTCCGTGCCCATTCTCCAACTGGCGGGCACCGCCCGATCCATCGCCCAACACAAGGACTACTCGGTGCGGGCGATCAGTCTGGGCCGCGATGAAGTGGGCCTGCTGACAGACGACTTCAATTTGATGCTCGCGCAAATCCAAACCCAGGATGACGCGCTGCAAGGCGCGCGTCAGGAACTGGAGCAGCAGAACAGCGCCTTGCACGCGAGTGAGTCCAAGTACCGTTCCGTGGTGAACAATGTGAAGGAAGTGGTTTTCCAGACGGATGCCGCTGGCCGCTGGATCTTGCTCAATCCGGCCTGGGTCGAAATTACCGGTTTCTCAATCGAGGAAAGCCTTAACCAAAACCTCCGCGATTTTGTGCATGCCGATGACCGCGCGGCGGACCAGGAAGAAATTCAAATGCTCCTTCAGCGCCGCGAGGAAAGCTTTCGCCATGAGGTGCGCTACCTGACCAAAGGAGGCGGCTTCCGTTGGGTCGAGGTTTATGCGCGCCTGGCGACGGGAACGGACGGTGCGGTGCTGGGCATCACGGGCATGCTCCATGACATCACGGAACGCAAACTGGCCCAGGCCGAACTGGAAACTTTGAACCGCCAGCTTATCGCGACCTCGCGCCAGGCGGGCATGGCCGAAGTGGCGACCAGCGTCCTGCACAACGTAGGCAATGTGCTCAACAGCGTGAACGTTTCCACCACGCTCGTCGCCGAGCAGGTGAAGAAGTCCAAGGTGGCCAACCTGGCCAAGGCGGCCGCTTTGCTCAACGAACACGCGGCGGATTTCGGCGCCTTCATCACGACCGATCCCAAGGGCAAACAGTTGCCCGATTACCTTGCACAACTGGCCCGCCACCTCCAAGCCGAGCAGGTCACTCTCCTCAACGAAATGGACCAACTCCGCAAGAACATCGAGCACATCAAGGACATTGTGGCGATGCAGCAGAGCTATGCCCGGGTCTCGGGTGTCACCGAGACGCTCAAGATTTCCGACCTCGTCGAAGACGCCTTGCGCATGAACGCGGGGGCGCTGACGCGGCATGACGTGGAGGTGGTGCGCGAGTTCGAGGAAATTCCACTGGTCACAATCGACAAGCACAAGGTGCTGCAAGTGTTGGTGAATCTCATTCGCAACGCCAAGTACGCCTGCGATGAGTCCGGTCGCGCGGACAAGCGGATGACGGTGCGCGTGGCCAACGGCGAAGGCCGGCTCAAGATCGCGATCATGGACAATGGAGTAGGCATTCCGATGGAGAACCTGATTCGGATTTTCAACCACGGTTTCACTACGCGCCAGGAAGGCCACGGCTTCGGCCTGCACAGCGGCGCGCTCGCGGCGAAGGAACTGGGCGGCGCATTGATCGTCCACAGCGAAGGACCGGGCTGCGGCGCGTCCTTCACGCTCGAACTGCCGCTGGACCCCGCCAGCGGAAATGCAGGCCAACCCGCCCCGAAGAGCGCGGAAGCCCAAGGCACTAAAAATTTATGAACAGAATAAACAGCAACCCTCCAGTGAACGCGTTGAGCGTCGCCTTGGCCCCTGCCGCCCTTGCGTTGGCGCTGGCATTGATGCCGGTTTTGGCGGACGCCGCCGATGCCATCCGGCCATCGAAATCCGACGCTCTTGAGAACCTGACCCTGGAGCAATTGATCAATTACCAGGTGGATTCCGTCTTTTCCGCCTCCAAATACGAACAAAAAGTCACGCAAGCTCCGGCTTCGGTCAGCATCGTCACGGCGGATGAGATCAAGAAGTTCGGCTGGCGCGGCATGGGTGATTTGCTGCGAAGCGTGCGCGGCTTCTACGTTTCGAACGATCGCAGTTATTCCTATCTCGGCTCCCGCGGTTTCCAGCGTCCGGGGGATTACAACACGCGCTACCTCATCCTCGTCGATGGGCACCCGATGAACGACAACCTCTACGGCGCGGCTTTGGTGGGAAACTACGACAGCTTTGTCGATGTGGATCTAATCGAACGAGTGGAAATCGTGCGCGGGCCCAGTTCTTCGATTTACGGCAATAGTGCGTTTTTGGGCGTGATCAATATCGTGACGAAAACGGGCAGCCAATTCAATGGGGGGGAAGCTTCAGTCGAAGGCGGGAGTTTCGACACCTTCAAAGGACGTTTCTCCCTGGGAAAGAAGTTTGCCAACGACATCGAGTGGCTAGTCTCCGGCTCGTACTACACCAGCGAGGGACAAAGGAAATTGTACTATCCCGAGTTCGATCAGCGCATCAGCAGCAACCCTCGAGCGCGGAACAATGGCGTGGTCCGGGATTCGGACGGGGAAGAGGCCGCGCAAATCTACACCAGTGTCGCGTATCATGATTTCACGCTCACGGGTCTTTACGCATTCCGCAACAAGGACGTGCCGACGGCTTCGTTCGGCGCCTTCTTCGGAGATACGCCCTTACGCAACGAGGACCAGAGGGGTTATGTGGAACTCAAATACGATCGCCAGTTTGGAGAAACGACGGAGCTCATGGGGCGTGTGTCTTACGATGCCGCTGATCACCTTGGCTCCTTCCCCTATGACTACGCCGGCACCGGCCGGCCCCAGGACACCGTCAACGATTACGACGGTTCGTTCGGTGACTGGATCACGACGGAATGGCGACTGAAGCAGCGCGTGCTCGACCGGCACACCATGATGGTTGGAGTGGAATATCGGGAGAACCTGCACCAGGAACTTTTCAATTACGACGACCTGGGCACGAGTTTCGTTGACGATGAGCGGACCAGCCGGAGCTTCGCGGCTTATGCCCAGGCGGAAGCAGTGATCCTAACCAACCTGCTGTTGAACGCGGGCCTGCGCTACGACCACTACGATTCTTTTGGCGGCACCCTGAATCCCCGGCTCGGGCTGATTTACAATCCGTGGGAGAAGACAACGTTCAAACTCCTTTACGGGCAGGCGTTTCGCGCGCCGAACAATTACGAGCTTTACTACAGCGCCACCGCGTTCGGACAGGTGGCGAATCCCGATTTGCAGCCCGAAACCATTCAGACTTACGAGGTCATTTACGAGCAGTATCTGCCGGCGCATTTGCGTTTCAGTGCCTCCGCCTTCTTCTACGAAATCGACGATCTGATTTCGCAGACGCTCCAACCCGGCACCGGCCTGCTCATCTTCGACAATGTAGAGACGGTTCAATCCAAGGGCCTGGGATTGGAGTTGGAAGGCAAGTATCCGGGCGGCCTCCTGGCGCGCGCCAGCTACACGGTGCAACGAACGGATGATGCGGACACAGGCGACGAAATCAGCAACTCGCCACGCCATCTCGTCAAAGCCAACCTCAGCGTACCGCTCTATCGCGACAAGGTTTTTGCCGGGCTGGAACTGCAATACCAAAGCAGTGTTGGAACGCTGAGGGGGCGCCGGGCGGATGAGTTCGTGATCGGAAACTTTACCCTGTTCAGCAGAGAACTGGTCAAGGGGTTGGAGGCGTCGGCCAGCATCTACAATTTGTTCGACACCCATTACGAGTCGCTTGGCTCAGGTGGACATTTGCAGGACACGATTCCGCAGGACGGCCGGAGCTTTCGCGTGAAGCTGACTTACAAGTTTTAGTCCCATGCTCGCGGACCATTTCAACGAAAGGGTTCAGAAGCCGACCAGCGTCGGCTCGCCGACCTGTTCCTTGATTCGCCGCGCCGTGATGCTGATGGTGTTGATGGGTTTGGTAATCGGAGTAAATCGTGGATGGGGCGCTGAAACCTCTCTGGCCGAGTATCGTGTCAAATCGCTCTTTCTCTTCAATTTCGCCACCTACGTGGACTGGCCGGCGAATGCCTTTGCCACCGCCAGCGCTCCCTTTGTCATCGGCTTGATCGGCGACGAAAAATTCGCCGCTGTCCTGGCCCAAACGGTGGAAGGCAAGACGGTGTCCGGGCGGCGCATCGTCATGCAACCCATCGAAACGGAGGACGATTTCGGGAAATGCCACATTCTCTTCATCGATGAACCGGACCAGAAGCGTTTGGGCGAAATCCTCGATAAGGTCAAAACGCTGCCGGTGTTGACAGTGGGTGAAACCGATCGATTTATGGAACGAGGGGGCGTGATCAACCTGGTCAAACGACAAGGCAAGGTCCGTCTGGACATCAATCTGGATGCCGCCCGGCAGGCCCAGTTGGCGATCAGCGTGCGGTTGTTAAGCGTCGCGGATGTCGTGAAAGGCAAAGCGAATTGATGCCCATGCCAAGCTTTCAGAACACATCCCTTCCGCGCAAAAAGGCCGGCAGCGGCGCGCTGGCGGTGAAGGAAATGGGCGGAGAGTTGAACGCGCAATGTCCCAAGCCCATTCCATTCTCCAGCCACATTTGGCGCATGGTGGGCTGCGCGGCTGCTCTGGCCATCGCCTTTGCGCTCTATGCCCGGTCGGAAAAGAAAATCGATCGATCCCATGAGCTGCGGCACCGGTCCTTTTTGCTGGCCGATGAGTTGCGCCAGTCTTCGGATGACCTCACCAGGATGGTCCGGACGTATGTGATTACCGGCGACCCCATTCACAAACAACACTATCAGGACATTCTGGACATCCGTGACGGAAAGAAACCCCGGCCGGAGGCGTATGCGAGAATCTACTGGGACTTGGTGCTGAAGGGTGGCCAGACGCCGCGCCCGGACAGCAAGCAGTCCATCCCGTTGCTGGAGTTGATGCGGCAGGCCGGGTTTACGGAGGAAGAGTTCCAAAGACTGGGGAAGGCCAAGGCAAATTCCGATGGGCTGACCATCCTGGAGTTCGAGGCGATGAAACTGGTCGGGTCCGGCGGGCCGGAGGCGGAGGCCAATCGGGCCAAAGCGAGCAGGATGCTGCATGATGCCAATTACCATCAGGCCAAAGCCGCCATCATGAAGCCGATTGACGAGTTCGATGTGCTGATGGACGAGCGCACGCTCGCCGCGGTCCAGGCCGCCGGAAAGACCTCCACCATCTTTCGCTACGTATTTGTGGCGTTTGGTCTTGGGCTGATGTTCGCGCTCTGGCGCCTCTACGCTGCGTTGAGCGATACGCTCGGCGGGTCCGTTGACGAGGTCTATGCGCAGATTGCCAGAATCGGCAGCGGAGATTTTTCCGCCACCATCCGGGTGAAGGCGGGCCGGCAAAACAGTGTGCTGGCCTGGTTGTCGGAAATGCAGGCCAAGCTGAACCGCAGCACTCAAGAGAGCAAGCAGGCGGAAGCGGCGCGCGACCGTCTGGCGATTATCATCGAATCCACGACTGACCTGGTCGGCGTCACCGATGCCGCCGGAAATCATCTCTATCTCAACCGCGCCGGCCGTAATCTGCTTGGGGTGGGCCTTGACGAAGATATCACCAAAACCAACAGCGCTGATTTTGTACCCAGCCCCGCCAGCCATCGGAGTGTCACGGAAGGGATTCCCACCGCCGCGCGTCTTGGCATCTGGAGCGGCGAAATCGTCCTGCTCAACCGGAGCGGCCAGGAGTTTCCCGTCTCCCAGGTTATCCTGGCCCACAAAACCGCCCAGGGCGAGGTCGAGTCCTTCTCGACCATCATGCGCGACATCACCGCGCGCAAACGGGCGGAGCAACGCATCGCGGACGAGCTTAACTACAGCCACACCATGCTGGAGGCATCGCCGTTGGGAATCATCACTTATACGGCTGAGGGCGATGCGGTTTCGGTCAACCCGGCCGCCGCGCAAGTCGTGGGCGCAACGGTGCCACAACTCGGGGCGCAGAATTTTCGCAGCCTCGAATCCTGGAAACGCAGCGGCATGTTTGAAGCCGCGGATCACGCGCTGAAAACCGGCCAGGCACAGGACTTGGACACCCAAGTGATTTCTTCGTTTGGAAAAGCAGCCTGGCTCTCCTGCCGGTTTGTCCCGTTCCGCCACAAAGACCGGGCGCACTTGCTTTGCCTGATGTTCGAGATTACCGACCGCAAACTTTCGGAAGCCGCGTTGGAGAAAGCGCACCAGGAATTGGTGAAAGCCTC
>Ga0190265_10003192_pt1 | contig 11163 bp, 11 predicted proteins | sample Popmic124T_FD_133135 | JGI IMG/M metagenome (GOLD analysis project Ga0190265, IMG submission 133135) | Populus adjacent soil microbial communities from riparian zone of Indian Creek, Utah, USA - 124 T | ecosystem: Environmental > Terrestrial > Soil > Riparian zone | place: USA: Utah | collected...
GCCCCGGGTCCTCCGCCGAACCACGACTGCTCGGCCTCGCCGACGAAGATGCCCGCGCGCTGGGACCCGTCGGCCTGCTCGACCCAGACCGTCTGACCTTCAAGGAAGTTCTCCATGGCGTGATCGTGGCGCCCAGCGGCAATGACGACAAGCGTCGGCTTCCCTTCGCGCGGCGTGCGCAGGTCACATACTCTGCGCGATGAGCGACGGGCGCTTGTACGGCATGTCGATCTCGCATCCCGCGCGGGCCGCGCGGCTGATGCTCGACCACAAGGGCATCGACTACGAGCTCGTCAACGTCCGGCCCGGGATGCAGGCAGCGCAGATCCGGCTCGCCGGCTTCAACGGCGGGACGGTTCCCGCGTTGCGCATGCACGGCCGCCGCGCGCTCGGCACCCTCGCGATCTCCCGCCTGCTCGACGAGCTCTGCCCGGAGCCGCCGCTCTTTCCCGCGGACCCGCCGGGTCGGCGCGCGGTCGAGGAGGCGGAGGCATGGGGCGAACGCGTGCTGCAACCCATACCGCGGCGCGTGCTGCGGTGGGCGCTTCGTCACCACCACGCCGCACGGACGGCCATCGCGCGCGAGCTCGGCACGCCGCTTCCGCAGGTCGCCGCCGTCGCGATCGCGCCGGTCGCCGCGTTCTACGCCCGCCGCGAGCAGGCCGGCTCGACGGAGCGCATCCGGCGCGACCGCGATGAGCTTCCCGGGCTCGTCGACCACGTCGACGAGCTGATCGCCGCGGGAACGATCGGCGGCCAGGAGCGCAACGCGGCCGACTACCAGATCGGTACGACGCTCAGGGTCATGCTCGCCTGCGCCGACCTCGAGCCGCTGGTCGCCGGACGGCCCGCCGAGCGCCTCGCCCGGGACATCTGGCCGCACTACCGCTACCGCGTGCCGCCCGTGCTGCCGCCAGAGATCGCCGTCCCGCCGGATCAGCCTTCGCACTGAATCCGCTCGCGCGGGTCTCGATCGCGGCGCGTCGCGTGACCGATCTGCTCACTGATCGCAGGCCGTCATGAACGAGCCGCTGAGCGATTGCGGGTCGAGCTCGCGCGCCCAGAACTGGGCCTGCACCTCGAGGACGTCGCCCTCGACATCGCTCGAGGACGGCGCCGGGAGATCCTTCTCGATGTCGGCCAGCTGCGCACCGAGGTCGGCGTAGCTCGAGCCTGATGCGAGCGAGAGCGGCTTCTCGATGGCGTCGAAGAACCCGACGACCGGCGAGATCCAGCCGCCCTCGAGGATCAGCTCGCCGACCACTGCCTGGCACACGGTCTGCGAGAAGTCGGAGCGGTCCGACGGGCAGTCGACCTGCTCGAGGTAGCCGATCTGGTCCGACCATCCGCCGTCGAGATCGCGGTTGTTGACATAGGCCCATCGCAGATCCGGGTTCAAGCCCGGGATGACGGCCGACTGCGTGCCGATCCACTCGTACGCGGCCTCGTACTCGGGGGCCGTCTGCGGATCGTGCACGATGGGCTCGAACGTCGACAGCTCGTTGCTGACACCGAGCACCCCGTTCAACTGCGCCACGCCGGGCCGATCCTGGTACGCCGTGAGCACGCGGAGCAGGCGCGCCTGCTCGTTCTCGCCCTGCGCCGGATCGTTGACGTGGTACACCGCGGAGGCGGTGCTCTGCGGCGGACCGAACGGCTGGAGGGTCTGGCCGTCGACGACCACCGCCGCCAGCGCGCCGCCGCTGTACCCGCTCGCGTACGGCAGCGTGAGCGAGGTCGAACCGAGGGCGATCGTCGCGCAGCCTCGCCGTGCTGCCGCGAGGCGCGCGGACGAGCCTCCACGAGTATCCGAGCGTGCGGCCGCGCGAGCCGACCGTCGCGTGCCGGTTCTGCCCCGCGCTCGCCAGCGGCTTGCGTCGGGGCACGCGGATGATCCGGTGCTCGACGTCGTAGCCGCCGTCGGGCAGGAGCGCGCGAACCGTCAGCCGGTTGCGCCCGAACCGGAGGCCCTGGCCGGCGGACAGCCGCCCCGAGCGCGAACGCCCGACCAACGGCCACAGCCCCCGGCTCGCGTCGTGTCCGTTGAGCATGACGTCCATGCGCCTCGGCGCGCTCCGCAAGCGCAGCGACAACGGCACCGAGACCTCCCTGCGCCGCGCCACCTCCACGGTGCGCACCGACAGCAGCGACGGCTGCCGTCGCCCGACGAAGAACGTGACGGCATCCTTGTCGCGGGCGCCACGTGCGCTGCTCTCGACCAGGAGGTGATGCGGGCCGGGCCGCAGGCGACGCACGGACACGCGCGCGGTGAAGCGGCGGCCGCGGCGCGCCAGCGAGCGGATCCTGCGCCCGCCGGCGTAGGCGCGAACCGTCGTCGTGCGCGCTGCCGCCCTGAAGCTGACCCGGAGCCGACCGCCGTCGACCACGGCGTCCGAGACGGGCGCGGTGATCCTGACGAGACCCGGGTCACTCCGTGGCTGGGCCGCGCCGGCCGCGGAGTCCCAAACGAGGCTCGTGGCAACCGCCACGGCCGCCGCCGCCACCACCGCCGCTCCCGCTCTCAGCGACATGCGACTCCCCGCCGTCTCGCCTCGCGCCTGCTCGCGCCGAAGCCTCCGCCGCCACCCATGTGGCGCAACCGAAGGTGTACTCCCCGGCGCGGCAACCGCAAGCCGGCGCGGCGCGGCGCGCGGTCACATCAGGCGTGCCAGTCGCTGTCGAGCATGAACGCGTAGCGGTCGGTGCGCACGACCGCGCGCGAGTACTCCACGACGCGCCCCTCCGGCGAGAACGTCTTGGTGACGACCTCGATCAGCGGCGTCCCCTCCGCGACATCGAGCAGCGTTGCCTCCTCGCCGTTCGCGACGGTCGCCTTCAGCTCCCCGATCGCGCGGTCGTAGCTCACGCCGTGCTTCCGCGCCACGACGTCGTAGAGCGACAGCTCAGGGTCGTCGAGCGGCTCGTCGAGCAGGAAGCCGCACAGGTCGGTCGGGAAGTAGTGCTCGAACACGACGGCCGGCCGGTCGTCGGCGAGCCGGAGCTCGTAGATGCGGATGACGGATTCGTCGATCGGTGCGAGCGAGGGGTGGATGAGCGGCGAGCCGGCTTCCACCTGCTCGGCACTGAGGACGCGAGCGCCCGGGCGCACGCCGCGCTCCAGCAGGTCGTCGCGCATGCTCAGGTAGCGCTGCATGCGCAGGACGAGGGCCGGCTGCCGCGGGAACGTCCCCTTGCCCGGGTGCCGGACGAGCAGCCCGTCGCGCACGAGATCGACCAGCGCCTGCCGCACGGTCGAGCGGCTGAGCTCGAACTGCTCGCTCAACGCCTGCTCGGTGGGCAGCGGATCCGACAGGCCCCACTCCCCGCTGCGGATGCGCTCGCGCAGCGACTCGCGCAGCTGCACGTAGAGCGGGACGCCTGTGCCCGGGCGCACGACGCGCTCGTCCGACGGGTCGAACCGCGCGGGCCTGGACGTCATGTTCGTGGAACCCCCCATCGCACCGTGCGAATTGTTTCAGAACGTTTCCGGCGATCTGCGAACACGTCGTTCATCAGATCGCCGTGAGCCCGCCGTCGACCGCGTAGACCGCACCCGTCACGTAGGACGCTTCGTCGGAGCACAGGAAGCTCACCACGTTCGCCACCTCGCCGGGTGCGCCGGGACGGCCGAGCGGGATCGGCGCAAGCGTCGCCGCGCGCAGCGCGGGATCCGTGAGGAAGCGGTGGTTGACGCGGGTGTCCGTGAGACCCGGCAGCACGCAGTTGGCACGTACCCCGGCCGTCGCGTAGGCGGCCGCGATCGCGCGCATCAGGCCGATCGCGCCGGACTTCGAGACCGAGTAGGCGGTCTCGTCGGGCGCGACACCGAGCTGTCCCGTGGGCGACGCCGTCAGCACGAGGTTGCCGCCGCCCGAGGGGAGCAGCTCGCGGAGGCCGTGCTTGCAGGTCAGCGCCATACCGACGACGTTGACGTCGAGCACGCGCCGAAGGACGGCTGCATCGAGGTCGTGCGGGCGTGCATCGTCGTCGAGCGGCTCGACCGCGGCGTTCGCGATCACGATGTCGAGCCCTCCGAGCTGCCTCACGGCGGTCGCGATCCCGGTCGCGACGGCGTCCTCGTCGGACACGTCGGCGACGACGGCGATGCCGCCGATCTCAGCGGCGGCGGCCTCGACGCGCGGGCCGTCGACGTCGATCAACGCCACCGCAGCTTCGCCCGCCCGGAGCCGCGTCGCGATCGCGAGGCCGATGCCCTGGGCGGCGCCGGTGACGATCGCGCGCCGCCCGGCGTGCTCCCGACTCAACGCCCGACCCCGGTGGACTCGGCGAAGTGACACGCCACCGCACGGGAGGCGACGTCGCGCAGCACGGGTGGCTCGGTGCGGCACCGATCCACGACCATCGGGCAGCGCGTGTGGAACCGGCAACCGGACGGCGGCGTGACCGGGCTCGGCAGGTCGCCGCGCAGGACGACGCGCTCACGCCGGCGTTCCACGACCGGGTCCGGGACCGGCACGGCGGAGAGCAGCGCCTGCGTATACGGATGACGCGGGTCCCCGAAGATCGTGTCGCGCGTGCCGAGCTCCACGATCTGGCCGAGGTGCATGACGGCGACGTGGTGGGCGACGTAGCGGACCACCGCGAGGTCGTGGGCGATGAACAGCAGCGCGATGCCGAGCTGCTCCTGCAGCTCCTTGAGGAGGTTGACGACCTGGGCCTGGATCGAGACGTCGAGTGCCGAGACGGGCTCGTCGGCGACGATCAGGTCGGGTGCCAGCGCGAGCGCACGCGCGATCCCGACGCGTTGGCGCTGGCCGCCCGAGAACGCGTGCGGGAACCGCCCGCCCGCGTCGGCCGGGAGCCCGACCCGCTCGATCAGCTCGCGCACGCGCGCCCGGCGCACGGCGCGCGGGCCGGCGTGATGCGCGCGGAGCGGCTCGCCGATGATCTCCTCGATCGTCATCCGCGGGTTCAGCGACGAATACGGGTCCTGGAAGATCAGCTGCGCCCGGCGCCGGAACCCCTTCAGGGCGTCCCCGCGATGCGTCGCGATGTCGTCTCCGTCGAACCCGATCGAGCCGGAGGTCGGTTCGTAGATCCGGACGAGCGTCCGCCCCACCGTGGTCTTGCCGCAGCCCGATTCGCCGACCAGGGCGAGCGTCTCCCCGCGGCCGATCGTGAACGAGACGTGGTCGACCGCGCGCAGCGTCGAGCCGCCGGCGCGCCACTGGCGTGCGGCGACGTCGAACTCGACGACGAGATCGCGGACGTCGACGAGCGGCGTCACGGTACCGTCGCGCGGATGTCGACATGGCAGGCGACGCGGCGCCGCTCTCCGCTGAGCGGCGGATCGGCGGCGCACCGATCGATCGCGACCGGGCATCGAGGCCGGAACGCGCAGCCCGCGTCCAGCGCCCACAGCGGCGGCGGCGCGCCGGGGATCGACGGGAGGCGCGCGTCGAGGCTCGTGTCGAGGCGCGGCACGGAGGTGAGCAGGCCGAGCGTGTAGGGGTGGGCCGGCTCCGCGAACACCGCGTCGGTCGCGCCCTCCTCGATGATCCGTCCGGCGTACATCACGGCAACGCGGTCGGCGATGCCCGCCACGACCCCGAGGTCGTGGGTGATCACGAGCAGCCCCATGCCCCGATCGCGCTGCTCGCGCCGGAGCAGGTCGAGGATCTGGGCCTGGATCGTGACGTCGAGGGCGGTGGTGGGCTCGTCCGCGATGAGCAGATCCGGATCCGCGGCGAGGGCGATCGCGACGGCGACGCGCTGGCGGAGCCCGCCGGAGAGCTGGTGCGGGTACTGCCGGAGCCGGCGCTCCCCGTCCGTGACGCCCACCTCGTCGAGGAGGCGGAGCGCGCGCCGCGTCGCCTCCCGGGGCCCGAGGCCGAGATGCGCGCGCACGTGCTCGGTCAGCTGGCGGCCGACCGGGAGCAGCGGGTTGAGCGCGGTCATCGAATCCTGGAACACCATCCCGATCCGCCGACCGCGCACGGCTCGCAGCGCGCGCTGCGAGAGGCGCAGGACGTCCTGGCCGTCGAGCAGCACCTCCCCCGCCGTGATGCGGCCGGCCGGTGGGAGCAGCCGCGCGATCGAGAGCGCGGTGATGCTCTTGCCGGAGCCCGACTCCCCGACGAGCCCGACGGTCTCGCCGCGGTCGACGCGGAGCGACACGCCGCGGACGGCGCGCACGACGCCGGCGCGGCTGCCGATCGCCGTCTCGAGGCCCCGGATGTCGAGCAGCGGCGTGTCAGCCATAGCGGACGCGAGGGTCGATGACGGCGTTCACGACGTCGGCGAGGACGCTCAGCAGCGTCACGCAGAACGCCGCGACGAGGACCGTTCCGAGGACGGCCGGGGTGTCGTTCTGCTCGATCGCCTGCCAGGCGTACAACCCGATGCCCGGGCAGGCGAACACCTTCTCGATGATCAGGACGCCGCCGAGGAACACCCCGAGGTCGAGGCCGATCATGACCACGATCGGTCCGATGGCGTTGCGCAGGACGTGCCGCGCGACGACGACCCGTTCGGCGAGGCCCTTCGCTCGTGCCGTGCGGATGTAGTCCTCGCCGAGGATGTTGAGCGTCGTGGACCGCAGCATCCGCGCGTACCACGCCCCGCCCGCGGCGCCCAGTGTGAGCGCCGGCAGGATCACCGCGGACGCCTCCGAGGAGCCGCCGAGCGGCAGCCAGCCGAGCCGGAAGGCGACGACGTAGAGCAGGAGGAACCCGGTCACGAAGGCGGGCGCGGCGACGCCGAGGAGCGTCAGCAGGAGGATCCCGCGGTCGATGACGGTTCGGCGCTTGAGCGCCGCGAGCAGCCCGAGGGGCACGCCGATCGCCAGCTGGATGAGCATCGCGACGGCGGCGAGCTCGGCCGTCTTGGGCAGGCGATCGACGACTTGCGCGGCGACGTCGTCGCGGCTCACGAACGACTGGCCGAGGTCAGCCTGCGCGAGGCGGGCGAGGTAGCGCCCGTACTGGACCAGGAGCGAATCGTCGAGCCCGAAGTCGGCGCGGACCGCCGCGATCTGCTCGGTGGTCGCACGCTGGCCCGCGTAGACCGCTGCCGGATCGATGTCGGAGAGGTACGTCGCGCAGAACGTGATCGTGACCACCGCCCAGAGCACGACGAGCGCCCACAGCAATCGGCGGGCGACGTAGCCCAGCATCAGCGCAGCCCCGCCACCGACGCGATGCCGCGCTTCTCGAGCGTCGGATCGAGCGCGTCGCGCAGACCGTCGCCGAGCAGCGAGAACCCGACCATGGCGAGGAGGATCGCCACGCCGGGCACGATCACGAGCCACGGCGCGGTGAACAGGTACGGCTGGCCGTCGGCGATCATGTTGCCCCACGACGCCTGCGGTGGCCGGATGCCGAGCCCGACGTAGGAGAGCGCGGCTTCGAGCTGGATCGCCGTCGCCGCACCGAGGGTGCAGTACACGATCGCGCTCGGCAGGACGTGGGGCAGGATGTGCCGGAACAGCACGAAGGGACCGCTCGAGCCGCACGCGCGTGCCGCGAGCACGTACTCGCGCGTGCGCAGGCTCACGACCTGGACGAACACGAGCCGCGCGAGGTACGCCCCGAAGTTGACGCCGACGATCACGGACACCGCCAGCGCGCTGGGCTCGGCGATGACGGCGAGCAGCGTGATGGCGAGCAGCAGCACGGGAAAGCTCACGATCACGTCGACGGCCCGCATCATCACGGCTTGCAGGCGTCGTCCGGCGAGCCCGGCGACGCCGCCGACGGCCATGCCGATGAGGCAGGCGATCAGGTTCGCGGCGATGCCGACGAAGAGCGAGATCCGCGCGCCCTCGAGCACGCGGCTGAAGACGTCGCGGCCGAGCCCGTCGGTCCCGAGCAGGTACCCGTCCGTGCCCGGCGGAAGTGGATCGCCGGCATCGCTCAGCCCGTCAGCCGACTGGAAGTTCGGATCGGCGGGTTGCAGCAGCGAGGCGAAGATCGCTCCGAGGACGAGCACCGCCACGAGCGCGAATCCGATCACCGCGGCGCGATCGCGGCGCAGCTCGTCCCCCGCCTCGCCCCAGTAGCCGCGCTCCCGGCCCGCCGGCGTCGGGAGCACGTGGGGCTCCGGGGGAGCGATCGACGAGACGCTCATCGCACCGCGGACGTCACGTCGCGAGCCAGTACTCGCTGAACGGCTTGGACTCGGACGACGGGGCGACGGCGACCTCGTATCCGCGCACCGTCTTGTTGACGAGGTCCGCGCGGCGCGGATACAGCAGCGGCACCCACAGCACCTCGTCGGCCACGACGATGCGGCTGATCTCCTTGTACGCCTCGTCCGAGGCGGCCCGGTCGGGCACGTGGCCCTCCTCGGTGAGCGCTTCGAGCTTCGCGTTCGTGAACGTCGAGTAGTTGCAGCACCCGGCGTCGATGGCGCCCTTCGTGAACGCGGAGTCGGCGACGTAGGAGCCGTGGCCGTAGGCGTCCTCCCAGGCGAAGATGATCATCGCCGGCGGGCCGGGGTTCGTCTCCTGGACGAACTGGTCGTAGATCTTCGACTTGCCCTGGACCCTGATCCCGATCTGCTCCAGGTCCTGCGTGATCGCCGGCCCCATATCGGACCACGGCGGCTGGTTCTGGTACCAGAACGGCGCGTCGAAGCCGTCCGCGAAGCCCGCCTCCGCGAGCAGCGCCCTCGCCTTCTCGGGGTCGTACGGGTAGGCGATGCCGTCCTCGAAGTAGCGCGACTTCGGCGAGAAGATCCCCCCGGTGGCGGGGTCGGCGAGACCCTTCACCACCTTCGCGAGCTTCTCCTTGTCGATCGCCATCGCGACGGCCTGGCGCACCTCGAGCTGGTCGAACGGCTTCAGCCGCGTCGGGAGGGCCAGCCACTGGCACGTGTTCTGGATGCCCTCCTTGAGGAAGTCCTTCATCGACGGGTCGTTGCGGATCTGGTTGACCTGCGCAGCCGGGATCGGCTCGTTCATCAGCTCCTGCTCGCCCTTCTGGATCCGGCTGATCGCGAGGGCCGGCTCGACGTTGTACGAGATCTCGACCGCGTCGACGTACGGCAACGCGGGATCCCAGTACTCCGGGTTGCGGACGAGGCGGCCTCCCGTCGCCTTGTCGACGGACTCGAGCATGAACGGACCCGTGCCGATCGGCGCCCAGTTCACGTCCTCGACCTTCTTGCCCTCGTAGTACGCGCGCGGGACGACGACGGCCTGCATGTAGGAGAACGCGGGCAGCAGGGTCGAGTCCGGCCGCTCGAGCGTGACCTCGAACGTGAGGTCGTCGACCGCCCGCAGTCCCCGGATCCCCTTGGCCTTGCCGTCCTGGAAGGCCTTGAGGCCCAGGATCGGAACGCTGGCGTAGAGGAAGCCGGCCTCGGCGCCGAGGTCCGGCGACAGCAGCCGCTCCCAGGAGAACTTCACGTCGTCGGCCGTCATCGTGCCGTGGTCGCCGTGGAACTTCACGTCAGGCCGCAGCGCGTACGTGAACACGGTGGCGTCCCCGTTCGCCTCCGGCTCGGCCGTCGCGAGCCGCGGCACCCGCTCGCCCGTGTAGTTGTGGACGCCGATGAGCGGCTCGCAGCACGCCGTCGCGACGAGCCCCGTCTGGGCGTTCCACCACTTGTGCGGGTCGTAGCCGGCCGGCGTGCCCGTATGCGAGAAGCGCAGCGTGCCGCCCTGCTTCGGCTCGCCATCGTTCGCGCCGCCGCCGTCCGTCGCGGCGCCGTCCTTCGAGTCAGAGCCGCCGAAGCAGCCGGCGAGCAGACCGGACATGGAGAGCCCCCCGATTGCTCCGCCACCGCGAATGAGGAGCTGCCTGCGGTCGATCTCCGTCACGATTCCTTCCTTCCATCGGTCGGGTTCCCGCGATCGCGCGTGCGATCGCGGAGGCGGCACGGACACTCCGGGAGACAGGTCATTGCGCGGCGCCGATCGTGCGGCTCGCGCGGAGCGAGTCGAGGTCGCCGGTCCAGACCTCGTAGATGACCGGGGCGGCGTCCATGTAGAAGAAGAAGACGTCGCCGATCCAGGCGCTCATCAGCAGCTCGGCCCCTTGTCGCTCGAAGCGGGCGCGCAGGTCCTCGGACTCGGCCATGGTCTCCGCCCAGTAGCCGAGGTGATGGACGCCCTCGCCGTGACGGTCGAGCCAGTCACGCAGCGGCCCTCCACCCGAGACGGGCTGCAGGACCTCGACCCAGACCGAGCCCACCTCCGCCTCAGCCCCGATCCAGGTGAACTCCGCCGGTTCTCCGCGCACGCGCAGGTCGCGCAGCTGCGGCGGCTGGTACTCGTACACGCTCCACGGACCCCAGCCCGAGAGCGCCTGGTAGCCCGCGACCGTGCGCTCGAGGTCTTCGACGACGAACGCGACCTGCGTGACGCGCAGGTTGTCAGGTTGCATCGGCGGTTCCTTCCTGCGGCGGTGATGATCCGGCCGCCGCCAGGCGGTGGTTGCTGGGGGCGAGCGCGTCGCAGACGGGCCGGTACACGTCCTCGTAGAGCCGATCGAGCGCCTCGACGTGCGCGGCGATCGGCGCGATCGTCGTCGTGGCGGGAGCGAACCGCTCGACCGCGTCCCGGTGATCGGCGAACGTGCCGAGCCCCACCCCAGCGAGCATCGCGGCGCCGCGCGGCGTCACGTCGGGATCACTCACCACCTCGATGTCGCGGCCGAGCGCGTCGGCGCGCGTCTGGAGCCACAACCGGTTCCTCGCACCGCCGCCCATCGAGACGACACGGTTGGGTGTCTCCCCCATCGCGTCGGTGATCGCCTCGAGCGCGTGCCGGGTCTGGAAGCAGAGGCCCTCGTGGACGGCACGCGCGAGGTGCGCGCGCGTGGTCGCGCCGGTCAGCCCGACGAACGCGCCGCGGGCCAGGGCATCGTGCCGCGGGCCGTAGCTTCCGAAGAGATGCGGCACGAAGAGCGCGCCGCCGCTCCCGACCGGCACCGCCTCCGCACGGCGGATGAGCTCCGGCCAGAACGTCTCGGCAGGCTCGGGCTCGCCGCCGTTCGCCTCGAGGCTGGTCCGCAACCACTCGGTGACCTCGCCCGCGAGGTTCTCGATCCGCACCGCCCAGCGTCCGGGCGCGACGTGGGGGTCGCAGATCGCCCCGGCGCGGCCGAGCGCGGGCGCGAGCGGCGGGGCCGCGGCGCAGGCGACGACCAGCTCCCAGGTTCCGGTGAGGATCGCCACGTCGCCGGGGTCGAGGAAGCC
>Ga0190265_10003193_pt1 | contig 11161 bp, 10 predicted proteins | sample Popmic124T_FD_133135 | JGI IMG/M metagenome (GOLD analysis project Ga0190265, IMG submission 133135) | Populus adjacent soil microbial communities from riparian zone of Indian Creek, Utah, USA - 124 T | ecosystem: Environmental > Terrestrial > Soil > Riparian zone | place: USA: Utah | collected...
AAGACGAGCGTGACAAAAATGCGCTAGCCTTCGGCTGCGACAACGCGAGGAGGAGAAGACTGGAATGATCCACGTGACGGTGGTGGGTGCGGGAGCCTTCGGGGGATGGACCGCCCTCTGGCTGCTGCGCAGGGGCGCCCGCGTGACCCTGCTCGACGCCTGGGGACCCGGCAACTCCCGCGCCAGCTCCGGCGGCGAAACCCGGGTGACCCGGGCCGTCTACGGCACCGACCGCGTCTACATCGACTGGGTCGCCCGCGGCCTCTCCCTCTGGCGCGAGAGCGAGGCGCGCTGGGGGCAGAAGCTCTACCGGCAGACCGGTGCGCTCTGGATGTTCGGCACCGACGACGACTACGCCCGCGCCTCCCTGCCGCTGATCGAAGACGCCGGCCTCTCGGCCTCCGAGCTGACCGTGGCCGAGGCGCGGGGCCGGTTCCCGCAGATCGACTTCGCCGGCGTCCGCACCGCCTTCTGGGAGGAGGAGGCCGGCTACCTGCTCGCCCGGCGCGCTTGCCAGGCGGTGGTGGCGGGCTTCGTCGCCGAAGGGGGAGAGTACCGGCAGCTCGCCGTCGCACCCCCGCTCTTCACAGGCGAGGCCCTGGAGCATCTCGAACTCTCCGACGGCTCGGCGCTCGCGGCCGACGCCTACGTCTTCGCCTGCGGCCCCTGGCTTGGCCGGCTCTTCCCCGACGTGCTCGGCGAGCGGGCGATCCTTCCCACGCGCCAGGAGGTCTTCTACTTCGGCACGCCGCCGGGCGACCCGCGCTATCTGGAGGGGAGCTGCCCCATCTGGATCGACATCGGCGACGGCTCGTCCTTCTACGGCATCCCCGGCAACGAGAACCGCGGCTTCAAGGTGGCGGACGACACCCGTGGCGAGCCGTTCGACCCCACGGACGGCGACCGCGTGCCCACTCCCGCCTTCGTCGAGCGCTCGCGCGCCTGGCTGGCCCACCGCTTCCCGGGCATGGCCGGCGCCCCTCTCCTCGAAGCCCGGGTCTGCCAGTACGAGAACAGCCCCGACGGCCAGCTCCTCTTCGACCGCCACCCCCACGCCGGGAACGTCTGGCTCCTGGGCGGTGGCTCAGGGCACGGCTTCAAGCTCGGCCCGCCCCTGGGGCAGGACGTCGCGGGCGTGATCCTCGGCGACCTTCAAGCTCCGGAGGCCTTCGCCCTCTCCCGCCTGCGGCAGGTCGAGGACACCCCTTTCAAGACACAGCTCCTGGGCCGCGCCTAGGGCAACCTGGGAGACATCGCCATGCCTGGCCTCCGCTTCGCCCTCGTTCTCCTCGCCTTCACACCTCTCGCTCCGCCCCTGGCAGACGCCCAGACGGCTCCGCCGAGCGCGAGCTCCAAAGCCTTGGCGGAGATCCTCGACGACAATCACCGGCACGAGCTGGAGGTCAACTACCACGCCCAGATGCAGGCGGGGCAGAAGGTCACCCGTCTGCCCGACGTCTCTATCGAATGGTCCAGGAAATGGGTGGAGTTCGCCCGCTCAGTGCGTGCACGCCTGGCCAAGCTCGACCCCGCCGGGCTCAGCCAGGAAGAGCAGCTCACCCGTGAAATCCTGGACTGGGAGACCCAGGCGAGCATCGGCGTCCTCGATCATTTCTGGGCCGGCTTCCAGGTCACGGCCTACAACAGCCCCCTGCGCGGCCTCGAACGGGTCTTCGCCGTCCACACCTTCGAGGGCGAGGCCGACACCGCCCGCTACCTGGAACTCCTCCGCCAGTACGCCACCCTGGCCGGCCAGCTCCGCGCCAACCTGGAGACCCAGCGCTCCCGCGGCATGCTGCTCCCCAAGGAGGCGATCGACGCCGTGGCCACCCTGTTCCGCGCCCTCGCCGTGAAGCCTGAGGCGAGCCCCCTGACCGTCGCCCCCGCGCGCCTCGCGGCGCTGCCGCCGGAGAAGGCCGCAGCCTTCGAGGCCGAGGTCCGCAGGCTGCTGGAGACCTCCGTGAACCCCGCCCTGGAAGGGCTGGCCGCCCTCATCACCGCGGAGGACTACCGCCGGGCGGCTCCCGAACGTACCGGGCTCGGCCAATATCCCGGAGGCGACGCCGCCTACCGCCAGCTCGTCCGCTACCACACCAGCCTGGACCTGACGCCCGAGGAGATCCACCGCCGCGGCTTGGCAGAGGTCGCCCGCATCGAGGCCCGCATGGCCGGGCTGCGCGAGAAGCTGGGCTTCAAGGGGACTCAAGGAGAGTTTCACCGCTCCTTGAAGACCGACCCGCGCTTCCTCGCCAAGACCCCGGACGACGTCGCCGAAAGGCTGATGGCCCCCATCCGCCGCATCGAGCCGCTGGTCTCCTCCTACTTCCTGCGCACCCCGAAGGCCCCCTACGGTGTGGCGCGTCTCGCTCCCAGGCTCGAGGCCGTCATGACCTACGGCTACTACCAGGGGCCCACCCCGGACAAGCCGCGGGGCGACTACCTGTTCAACGCCTCCCGGCTCGACCAGCGCTCCCAGTTGAACGCCGCGGCCCTCATCTACCACGAGCTGGTCCCCGGCCATCACTTCCAGATCGCCCTGCAGATGGAGAACGAGTCCCTCCCCGCCTTCCGCCGAAACTCCCTCCCTACCGCCTTCGCGGAAGGCTGGGGCGAGTACGCCTCGGACCTCGCCGAGGAGATGGGCCTCTACACCGATCCCTACGAGCTCTACGGCCGGCTCGGCATGGACGCCTTCCTCTCCGCCCGCCTGGTCGTCGACACCGGCATGAACGCCCTCGGCTGGCCGCGCCAGAAGGCCATCGACTTCATGCGCGAGCACACCCTGGAGTCCGACGTCCAGATCGACACCGAGACCCTCCGCTACGCCGTGGACATCCCCGGCCAGGCCCTCGCGTACAAGACCGGGGCGAGTAAGTTCTGGGAGCTGCGCCGCAAAGCCGAAAAAGCCCTCGGCCCCAAGTTCGACCTCCGCCGCTTCCACGAAGCCGTCCTCGGCAGCGGTGCCATGCCCTTGACCATCCTCGAGAAGCAGGTCGACCGGTGGATCGGGGAGGAGACTAAAACGGATTAATGTTGACGAATCTAGTTCGATTTCCTAACATGGAGATCGGAGGGTTCGCCGATGTCTATCACCCAAGAAGAGCTAGCTAAGCGCTTGCGCGAGTCGCGGGAGTCCGCAGGCCTGAAGCAAGAGGATGTCGGGCGTCACCTGGGGATCTCCCGCCCCTCGGTTGCCCAGATTGAGCTCGGCAACCGCGCCGTCTCCAGTCTGGAGCTGGATAGCCTCGCTCACCTCTACGGCAGGGACATCCGTGACCTTCTGGCCGCCGAGTTCCGGCCGGAGGACTCGCTGGTGGCCCTCTTCCGGGCAGCTCCGGCGGCGGAAGAGCGGGACGAAGTCGTAAAGGCCATCGGGGACTGCCTCTCCCTTGCCCGGGAGCTGGCGAACCTGGAGCGTCACATGGGCCTTGACCGCGGCCAGCTCGGCGTGCCGGCCTATCCGGGCATCGCCCTGCGTTCCAAGTGGCAGGCCATCGAGCAGGGGATGCGGATCGCCGCTGACGAGCGCCGCCGTCTCGGACTGGCCTCCAGGCCGCTCGGGGACGTGAACGACCTCCTGGAGAGCGGGGGCATCCGCACCGCCTTGCTCGACCTGCCGGAGGACATCTCGGGCCTTACCTTGATGGAGCCTTCCTTGAGCCTCTTCGTGGTGGTGAACCGCCGGCACTCGAACCTGCGCCGCCGGTTCTCCTGGGTGCACGAGTACGCTCACGTCCTCCTCGACCGGCATCTCAAGGGCATCCTGAGCCGCGCTTCGAACCGGGACGACCTTTCCGAGGTCCGCGCCAACGCCTTCGCCGCTTGCTTCCTGATGCCTGAGGAGGGGGTCCGCGACTTCCTGGCAGACCTCGGCAAGGGGCAGCCGAGTCGAGAGCGCCTGGACATCTTCGACGGCGAGTCGGCAACCCCCGCGGAGACCCGCTCTGAGCCGGGCTCGCAACGCCTCCAGCTCTACGACGTCGTCCGCCTGGCCGCCCACTTCCAGGTCAGCCGCGCCGCCGCCCTCTACCGGCTTCGCAACCTCCACCTCCTCGCCCAGCCCGATCTGGACCGCCTCCTCGCGGAAGAGGAGACCGGCAAAGGCAAACAGGTCTCCCAACTGCTCGGCCTTCCCGAGCCGGACCACGCGGCCGGCCGCGACGAGTTCCGCTCCCGCTTCCTCAGCCTCGCGCTCGAAGCCTACCGGAGGGAGAAGATCACCCGTGGAAAGCTCCGGGAGCTCGCGAAGATGGTGAAAATCGAAGGGTTCAATCTCGATCGCCTGCTGGACGAGGCGGGTCTCGACGAAGAGGACGGAGCTGCAGAAGCCCTGCTGCCGGAAGGCTTCGAGTGAGGCGTGGAGAAACGCACCGTCGTAGTAGACACCAACATCTTGATCAATCTGGCTCACGTCCAACGGCTCGACCTTCTGGGAGCCTTGTCGGGCTACGAGTTCCTGGCACCCAGCGAAGTCCTCGAGGAGCTCACGAGCTTCGAAGCGCGAACCCGGGTACGCCAAGCTCTCTGCCTGGGCCACCTGGGGGAGACCCTTCTCGAAGGGCTCGAAGCCCTTGTGCTCTTTGCGGACTTTCGGGAAAACATGGGAAGAGGAGAGTCGGCCTGCCTCGCCCTGGCAGCCCTGCGGAACTGGTACGTGGCCTCCGACGAGAGAAGGATCTTTCTTCGCGAGGCACAACGCCTTCTGGGACCAGGGCGGATCCTCAATACGGCCGGTCTCTTCGTGCTGGCCATCCGCAGAGGATTGATGACCGTGGATCAGGCGGATGAAGCCAAGCAGGTTCTGGAGCGCTGCCGGTTCCGTATGAGCTTCGGCTCGTTCCGGGACCTTCTCTAAGGAAAGCCCGCCCCATGGTACCCTCCAGGCATGGCCTGGATTACCGCGACGACCCTCGACGGCAGGAACGCGAACCTTCAGACGACCCAGATCGCAGTCGTCCTCGATAGGGTACCGGGGCGACCTCAGGATGGCAGCGTGATCACCCTGGCTTCGGGTGGCACGCTGGAGGTCAGCGAGAGCCCGGCGGAGCTTTTGCGCCTCATCGACAACGAGGAGAGCCCGCAGAGCCCTTCCGCGTCACCCAGCCTGGCCTGGTGACCGTCCGGCGTCGCTCGGCCAGTATCGCTCCGCGCCCTGGCACCCATTCTGCACTTCCCTCTGCTTTGGCACAGGGTGACGACACGCGGTTGCCGCCCGAGCGACTTGTAAGAAATTTGTAAGAATTGGGGGATGAGCGCATTCCCGGGAAACCTCTGCCGGCCCCTTGCGTTCCAACTGACATGGACCCACTCGAAAACAATCACACGCAGCGCCGTTACCTCATCATCGCGATCCTCGTCGTCGTGGGGGTCCTCGTCGGCCTCTTCTTCCTGCGGCGCGGCAGGGACGAGGGCGGCGATAAGTACCGTACCGAAGCGGTCAGCCGGGGAGACGTCTCGGCCAGCGTGAGCGCCACCGGCACCCTTTCGGCGGTCACCACGGTGCAGATCGGCAGCCAGGTCTCGGGCATCATTGCCAGGCTCTACGCCGACTTCAACAGCCAGGTCCAGAAGGGCCAGCTCTTGGCCGAGCTCGATCCGACCTCCTTCCTTCAGGCGGTCGAGCAGCGCCAGGCGGACGTGACCCGGTCGCAGATCGAGGTGGCCAACGCCCAGCTCAACTACAACCGCCAGAAGCGGCTATCCGCCGCCGGCCTGATCTCGGAGTCCGAGCTCGACTCGGCGAAGGCGGCCTACGACTCGGCGCGCGCCCAGCTCTCCCTGTCCCAGGCGTCGCTACGCCAGGCGCAGACCAATCTGAGCTACACCAAGATCTACTCGCCGATCGACGGACAGGTGGTGGACCGCCAGTACGACATCGGCCAGACGGTCGCCGCCTCGTTCTCGGCTCCCACGCTGTTCACCATCGCCCAGGACATGACCAAGATGCAGGTGCAGGCGGACGTCGACCAGTCGGACATCGGCCGGGTCAAGGTCGGCCAGCCCGTGCGCTTCACCGTGGACGCCTATCCGGATCAGCAGTTCGACGCGGCGATCTCCCAGGTGCGCCTGAACGCGACGGTCAACCAGAACGTCATCACCTATCCGGTGATCATCGCGGTGGCGAACCCTGACCTCCGCTTGCGCCCCAGCATGACGGCCGACGTGACCATGGAGGTCGACACCGTCGACAACGTGCTGCGGGTGCCCAACGCGGCCCTCCGCTTCCGGCCGCCGGCCGAGGAAGGCGAGGAAAAGGGCGAGGCCGGGGCGAGAGGCGGCGCGAGCTCCCGCGGCGACGAGGGCTCCCCGAGAGCCGGCGCGGGAGCGGGAGGCGGCGCGAGCGGCGGCGGTGCCCGCGGGGGCAGGGGCGGCAGGGCGGCAGGCCAGTCCGTCTACGTGCTGGCCAAGAGCGAGGACGGCAAGAAGAGCGAGCTCCGCCAGGTCCGCATCAAGACCGGCATCACCGACGGCCGCTTCACCGAGGTGAGCTCCGTGCTGTCCGGCACGTTGAACCCGGGCGACCAGGTGGTCACGGGCCTCGAGACCCTGAAGGTCGAAACGCCCGCAGGCGCCTCTCCCATGGGCGGCGGACGCCGGTTCGGGATGGGGAGGTTCTAGAGCCATGGGCGATCCGGTCATCGAGATCCGCAATCTGGCGAAGGTCTACAAGATGGGCGAGGTCGAGGTCCACGCCCTGCAGGGGGTCGACTTGACCGTCGAGCCCGGGGAGCTGGTCGCCATCATGGGCCCCTCGGGCTCCGGCAAGTCGACCCTCATGAACATCGTGGGCTGCCTCGACCGTCCGACCTCGGGCACCTACCGGCTGGACGGCATCGACGTCTCGCGCCTCGACCGCGACCAGCGGGCCGAGATCCGCAACCTGAAGATCGGCTTCGTCTTCCAGAGCTTCAACCTCCTGGCGCGCACCCGGGCCATCGAGAACGTCGAGCTGCCGATGCTCTACAGCGACCTCGGCCTCTCCACCCCGGAGCGCGCCCGCCGCTCGCGCGAGGCCCTCGCGCGGGTCGGACTCGCCGGCCGCGAGGACCACTACCCCTCGCAGCTCTCCGGCGGCCAGCAGCAGCGGGTGGCGATCGCCCGCGCCCTGGTCACCGATCCGGCCATCGTCCTCGCCGACGAGCCGACCGGCAACCTCGACTCGCGCACCTCGGAAGAGATCATGGGCATCTTCCAGGAGCTCAACGAGGCCGGCAAGACCGTCATCCTCATCACTCATGAGGCGGAGATCGCGGAACACGCCAAGCGCGTCGTCTACGTGCGCGACGGCAAGATCTGGCGCGACGAGAAGATCGTCCAGACGCGGGCGCATCCCGCGTCCGCCGGCGAGTCCGAGCAGGTCGTCGCCTTCCCCTTCAAGATCGCCTCCCCGGAAGGGGCGGCCAGGCTCGAGCTGGAAGAGGTCACCCGATGAGAATCGCCACCCTCCGCACGTTGAACATCGCCAAGGTCGGCCTGATGGCGATCGCGCGCAACAAGATGCGCTCGCTCTTGACCATGCTGGGTATCATCATCGGGGTCGCCTGCGTCATCACCATGGTGGCGGTCGGCACCGGCGCCTCGAGCTCGATCCAGGCGACGATCAACTCGCTCGGCACCAACTTCATCATGCTCTTCCCCGGCGCCCAGACTCAGGGCGGCGCGCGCATGGCCGGCGATTCGAGGATCACGCCCGAGGACGTCGAGGCGATCCGCAACGAGGCCCCGTCCGTCGCCTACGTCTCGGCGTCGATCCGCGAGGGCGCGCAGGTGGTGGCGAGCGACCTCAACTGGGGGACCACCGTCTACGGAGTGGACGTCGACTGGCCCTTCATCCGCGCCTGGAACGTGGCGGACGGCGACTACTTCACCGACGTCGACGTCCGCACGGCCGCCAAGGTCGCCGTGCTCGGCGCCTCCGTGGCGGACAACCTCTTCCCAGCCGGCGACGCGGTGGGCTCCTCGATCCGCATCAAGAACGTCCCCTTCCGCGTCGTCGGAGTGCTCGACCGCAAGGGGGGCAACATGATGGGGCAGGACCAGGACGACCAGATCGTCGCCCCCTACACCACGGTGATGAAGCAGCTCCAGGGCCGGCAGAGGATCGGCCAGGTGCTGATCTCCGCGCGCTCGGCCGCCCTCGTCGCCCAGGCTCAGAACGAGATCGACGCCCTGCTGCGCCAGCGCCACCGCATCGGCCCCGGCCAGGAGGCCGACTTCACCATGCGCTCGCAGGAGGAGATCGCCTCGACCTCGGCGCAGACCTCGCGGACGCTCTCGGTCCTCCTCGGCTCGGCCGCCGCCATCTCGCTCCTGGTGGGCGGTATCGGCATCATGAACATCATGCTCGTCTCGGTCACCGAGCGCACGCGGGAGATCGGCATCCGCCTCGCGATCGGCGCCAAGGGGCGCCACGTCCTCCTCCAGTTCCTGCTCGAGGCGATGGCGCTCTCGATCGTCGGCGGCGCCATCGGCGTGGCCCTCGGCATGCTCATCCCCAACCTCGTCTCGCGGTTCGCCGGCATGCCCACGGAGGTGAGCACCAGCTCCGTCCTCATGGCCTTCGGCTTCGCCGCGGCCATCGGCATCTTCTTCGGCTTCTACCCGGCCCGCAAAGCCTCGCGGCTCGATCCCATCGACGCCCTGCGCTACGAGTAGCTGCCTGTAAGTGCCTCAGGGCACCTGGGATAGGATCTCCAGGTGCCCCCCATCGTCACAATCCCCCCCGAGCTCCCCAAACTCCGAACCGTCTACGCCACCCGGTACGTGACGCCCCTGCGCGAGGGCGGCTCGATGCCCGCGATCGTCGAGGCGGACGACCTGGGGCTCTACGTGCTCAAGTTCCGCGGCGCGGGCCAGGGGCCTCTCGCCCTGGTGGCCGAGCTGATCGCCGGCGAGATCGGCCGGGCTCTCGGCTTGAAGGTGCCGGAGCTGGTGCTCGTCGAGGTGGATGCCGCCCTCGGCCGCAACGAGCCGGACCCCGAGATCCGCGACCTGCTCAAGGCCAGCGTCGGGCTGAACCTGGGGCTCGACTACCTGCCGGGATCGGCGACCTTCGACACGGCGGCCGACAAGGTCGAAGCCGATCTCGCCTCGGAGGCCGTCTGGTTCGACGCCTTCGTCACCAACGTCGACCGCACGCCGCGCAACCCCAACCTCCTCTGGTGGCACAAGACCCTCTACTTCATCGATCACGGCGCCGCTCTCTACTTCCACCACACCTGGCAGAGCCTCGAAGCCATGGCCGGCAGCCGGTTCGCCGCCATCCGCGACCACGTGCTCCTGCCTTGGGCGAGCCGCCTCGAGGAGGCCGACCGCCGCCTGCGCCCCTTGCTGGACAGAAACCTTTTCACGCGGATCGTCGAACAGATTCCGGAGGACTGGCTCGGGTCCGAGCCGGACCGGCGCTCCGGCTACGTGGACTTTTTGACGCGGCGTCTCGACGCGGCGGCTTCGTTCCTCGAGGAGGCGGCGAATGCCCGCGCACAGCTCGTTTGACTACGCCGTCATCCGGGTGGTGCCGAGGGTCGAGCGCGAGGAGTTCGTCAACGCCGGCGTGATCCTCTTCTGCCTCGGCCTGGACTTCCTCCAGGCCCGCGTGGAAGTGAACGAGCCGCGCCTCCGCGCCCTCTGGCCCGAGATCGACCTCGACCTCATCCGCCAGCACTTGGAAGCCATCCCCAAGATCTGCGCCGGCAGCCCGGACTCCGGCCCCATCGGCAGGCTCACCCTCCGCGAGCGCTTCCACTGGCTCGTCGCCCCGCGCAGCACCATGATCCAGGTCTCCCCCGTCCACGCCGGCCTCTGCGACCACCCCGAGCAGAGGCTCGACGAGCTCTTCCGCCAGGTCGTCCGCCTTCCCTGACGATCGAGCCCGGAGCCGCCCGCGGGTTCCAGCGCGGGCGGCTCTGGCTATCCGATCGGGGAGCAGGAGTCGAGGGCCTACGGCACCGGAGAGGCCATTTCGTAGAGCTCGGCGTCGATCCAGGTGCCTCCCGCTCCGCCTCCCGCCAGGGCGGCGTTGACGCAGCTCTGCTTGCGATCGATATTCTGCCAGCCGCCCATGAACAGGCGCAGGTCGGAGCCGCTTTTGGCCAGAAGGCCGTCCGGCAGCTTGTGGATGGTCAGTGAGTCCAGGTCGACGCCAATGTCGAGCTGCGCCATGAGCTGGCGAGCCATCGTCGAGCACGTGCCTGTGCCGAAGGACCACCCGGTGTCGCCGCCGATGTCGAGAGCGAGGGTCCACGAGTTGGTGCCCAGAGTCGTCTTGGCGACGTCCCCGGCCACGTTCATGTAGTACATCTGGCCGCGCATAGGGAAGAGGGCGAGACCGCTCGGGCAGGCGCTTGGCTGACAGGGAATATCGCCGCGGCTCATGTCGAACGGATAGGGCGTGGCGCGCAACAGGTAGACTCGGCCCGCCGCCGCGTCGTAAGTGGCGTCCAGGTTACGAAAGAAGTAATCGTGATCGCCGCCCGTGATCGTCGGGGTCACCATGCCGTTCGAAGTCACCATCGCCTGGACCTGGATGACGTCGGGTGCACTGGTGGTGGTCTTGAGGAAGTAGGTTTCCGTCAGGCCCCCCGTAGGGTTGCTGGTGACGGCGGCGCTCAAAACGCCGATGTCTCCGTGGAGCGCGAAAAGATTGATCTCGCTGGCTGTGCGGTGGAAACCGGAGACGGCCTCGACCAGAACCTCGGCGTTGGCGACGGTGCACGGCCGGCCGCGAGGCGTGCCGCTGGTCGAGAAGACGGCGGCGATCGGCGGCGTCCAGTCGTTGGCGTTGTCGGCCGAGTTCGAGTAAGAGAGGCAGATCCGGCCCGCGCTCGGGTCGAGCGCAGGGTTGCCCTGGAAGACGAAATACATCACCCGTCGATAGCTCTGCCAGTTGACCGGCGCCACTCCGTCGACCGGTCGCAGATACGTCAGATTCACGTTGGCGAGCACGACTCCCAGGGCCACGGTCGAGCCGGAGTCCGTGCTCGTCATGTCCACCGCCACCTTGCTAGGATTCCAGCGCCAGGAGTCCAGGGTGCCGTCGCTGTTGCTGTCGTATTTGACGTTGACCAGGATGCGCTGGCTCTGCGCCGCGTAGTAGATCCAGCGGCCGAACCAGGTATCGAAGCTCGACGTGTTGAAGTTCGCCTTGTCTTCGCATCCCGAA